>Ga0068714_10001714_pt1 | contig 30693 bp, 20 predicted proteins | sample MTBNYHSulfiMetaG_FD_62988 | JGI IMG/M metagenome (GOLD analysis project Ga0068714, IMG submission 62988) | Enrichment culture microbial communities from rom New York Harbor, USA that are MTBE-degrading - MTBE-NYH (New York Harbor Sulfidogenic)... | ecosystem: Environmental > Aquatic > Marine >...
CTCGACGTGGTGGCTGGCGGCGATGATCGCCGCCGGGCCATCGGCGGTCCCCCGCCTCCAGGAGGCGGTGAGGTCCACCGGGAGGGGCAGGACGAGGACGTCGCTGCGCTCGGGGTCCGACAGCTCGGGCGGGAGCTCGAGGAAGTTGGGGTGGCGTGGCTGCAGGCGCATCGTGACTCCTCCTGGAGGACGGATCCGAGGGCATCGTACACGGGTAGAATCGTGCCCGTGCCCGCCGACGCCCTCCTCGCCTGGTTCGAGCGTGCGGCCCGCACCCTGCCCTGGCGCAGGGAGCCCCGCGACCCCTACCACGTCCTGGTCAGCGAGCTGATGCTCCAGCAGACCCAGGTCGACCGGGTGGCGCCCCGGTTCGAGGACTTCGTGCGGCGTTTCCCGACGCTCGAGGCCCTCGCCGCAACCGGCGAGGAGGAGGTCCTGGCCCTGTGGTCCGGGCTCGGGTACTACCGCAGGGCCCGCCTGCTCCACCGGCTGGCGCGTGAGGTCGTGACAGCGGGCGACGGGGAGCTGCCGCGCGACGCGGCCGGGCTTTCCCGCCTGCCCGGCGTCGGCCCCTACACTGCCGCGGCGGTGGCCTCCCTCGCCTTCGGGCAGGCGGTGCCGGTGCTGGACGGCAACGTGCTGCGGGTCGGCGCGCGGGTGCTCGCGCTCGAGGGGGACCCGCGCTCCTCCGGCGGTCGTCGGGCGCTCGAGCGCTGGGTTTGGGAGTTGCTCGAGGGAGCGCCCGCCGGTCGCGTCAACGAGGCGCTGATGGAGCTGGGCGCCACCTTGTGCGTTCCGCGCTCGCCCCGGTGCGGGGAGTGTCCGATGGCGGTCGACTGCCGTGCCCTCCGGCTCGGTCGGCCCGAGGATTTCCCACCGCCCCGGCGCGTCCGCCCACTCGAGAACCACCGCTGGGTGGCCTCGTGCGCGGTCGGCCCCGATGGGCGGTGGCTGCTGCGGCGGGTGACGGAAGGGCCGATCCTGCGCGGCCTGTGGCTCCCGGCCTTCGGGGAGCTCGACCCCGGCGAGAGCCCGGCTCGGGCAGCCGTCGAGCTGCTGCCATTGACGCCGCTTGCCGCGTCGCGGCATGTCGGTGAGGTCGAGCATGGCATCACCCACCGCCGGATCGCGGTGGCCGTGGTGGCGGTAGCGGTGGCGGGGGGGCCGGCGCCGGGCCCGGAGTGGCGCTGGGTCGGCGTTGAAGAAAAAGAGGTTGCGACTTCGTCGCTGCTGGCGAAGCTGGTCCGTGCGGTGGCCCGCGCGGGGTCGAAATGAACCGCCATTCAGTCTGTGCTAGACTGCCGCAGGTGGACGAAGCGGTGCGAACAGGGAGGCGATCCCGCCTTGCCCCCGGGATCGGGAGCGGGAACGGGATCGGGAACGGGCACAGCGGGTAGAAACCCGCTCGCTTTGGAGGCGCAATGCTGGAGCACGCCGTGGCTGGGAGCTTTCTCGGGATCCCGGGGGTGGTCTGGTTCTGGATCGCGACCGTGGTCGGGGTGGGCGGGGTCGTCTACTCCCTGAGCCGACGATTCCAGGTGTTGCGGCTGGGCCGGGCCGAGAACCGGTTCGACCGGGTCGGCGAGCGGCTCAAGAGGGTCCTCGTCTACGCCATCGGCCAGAAGAAGATGTTCGACGACCCCTTCGCCGGCCTGTACCACCTGCTGATCTTCTACGGCTTCCTGGTGGTGAGCCTGCGCACCGTGGCCATGGTCCTGGAGGGGCTGTTCGGCGGTTGGGAGCTGCCGCTGCTGCACACCGCGGTGGGCCACGCCTACCTTTTCTCCAAGGATCTGTTCGAGCTGGCGGTGATCGTCGGACTGGCGCTGGCCGTCTACCGCCGGCTGGTGCAGCGGCCGTCGCGGGTCGTGCAGTCCTTCGGGGCGTGGCAGGTCATCGTGCTGATCGGCATGCTGATGGTGACCGACCTGGGCTCCGAGGGGGCCCGCATCGCGGCCGGCATGGAGGCGTCCTTCCTGCCGGTGTCGACGGTGGTGGCCGGCCTCTTCTCAGGGTCATCCACCGCCGCCCTGCAGGGCTGGTACACCGGTCTGTGGTGGCTGCACCTGGCGACCCTGTACTACTTCGCCAACGAGCTGCCGTACTCCAAGCACTTCCACGTCTACACCTCGCTCTTCAACGTCTACTTCACCAAGCTCGAGCCGGCGGGCAAGCTGCCGACCATGGACCTCGAGAACATCGACGAGTCGACCCGCTTCGGCGTCTCCACGGTGACCGACTTCACCTGGAAGCAGATGCTCGACATGTACACCTGCACCGAGTGCGGGCGCTGCCGGGAGCTCTGCCCGACCACCCTCACCGACAAGCCGCTGCAGCCGGTGCTCTACCTGAAGGCCGTGCGCGACCAGCTGTACCGCGAGCAGAAGTCGCTTCTCGCGGACCCCGACACCAAGCAGGGCGCCTCCTCGACGGAGCTGATCCCCGCGGTGGTCGACCCCGAGGTGGTGTGGGCGTGCACCACCTGCCGCTGGTGCGAGCGCGCTTGCCCGCTGGACATCAGCTATGTCGACAAGTTGGTGGAGCAGCGGCGCCAGCTGGTGCTGGAGAAGGCCGAGTTCCCGGACGAGGCGCAGGTCGCGTTCCGCGGCTTTGAGGTCAACGGCAACCCCTGGCAGCTGCCGGGGGAGCAGCGTGCCGACTGGGCCCAGGATCTCGGGGTGCCGCTCGCCGCCGAGGCCGACGGCGACTTCGAGTACCTGTTCTTCGTCGGCTCGCCGGGCAGCTACGACGACAACGGCAAGCGGGTGTCGGTCGCCCTGGTCAAGATCCTCCAGGCAGCGGGGGTCAAGATCGCGATCCTGGGCCCGGAGGAGGTCTCCTCCGGCGACGCCGCCCGGCGGCTCGGCAACGAGTACCTGTTCCAGGCCCTGGCCCAGCAGAACGTGGCGACCCTGAACGGCTACGGCGTGAAGAAGATCGTCACCAACTGCCCGCACGTGTTCAACACCTTGAAGCACGAGTACCCCGACTTCGGCGGGCACTACGAGGTGGTGCACGGCACCCAGCTGGTGGCCGAGCTGGTGCGCTCCGGTCGGGTCAAGCTCTTCAACCGGGTCGACCTCGACCTGGTCTACCACGACCCCTGCTACCTGGGCCGGACCAACGGCGAGTTCGAGGCGCCCCGCTTCCTGCTGCGGGCGATCCCCGGCCTGCGCTACCGCGAGGGGGAGCTCCACCACGAGCGCTCCATGTGCTGCGGCGCCGGCGGCGGCCGGATGTGGTTGGAGGAGAAGCTCGGCACGCGCATCAACCAGACCCGCTACGCCCAGCTCAAGAAGAGCGGCACGTCGGACGTCGCCGTCTCCTGCCCGTACTGCTTCGCGATGCTGTCCGACGCCCAGCGCGAGGTGGGCGACGAGGAGGCGAAAACCTACGACGTCCTCGAGCTGGTGGCGCGGGCGATGAAGACGGCGTAGGAGGAGCTGTCAGCTTTCAGCGGTCAGCTTCCCCCGCCCGCCAGAACGCAAAGTCGCCAGGGGACGCAAAGACGCAAGCCGAGGTTTCAAGCCGGGTCCTCGCGTTCCTTCGCCAGTGCCCTCCTGCGTCTTGGCGTCTCTTGGCGTCTTCGCGTTCTCCCCGAACGTGAGTGGCGGTTGACACCCTCGGGCGGGGGGCCCCAGGATGGGGCGCAGGAGGTCCCTCCGCCATGGCCAGGTGCATCGGCCCTCTCGTCGCTTCGGTGCTCGTGGTGATCGTCGCGACGCCGGCTCGTGCCGGCGACCCGCGGTACCCCTACCCGCAGAACGTCGCCTACCTCTCCGGTTCGCTGGTACCGAGCCAGCGGCCCCTCGACCAGCTCAACGAAGAGGTGGCGGCGGCGTACTGGCGGTGGAAGGGCAGCTACCTGGTCCAGGCTGGCACCGAGGCCGACGGCCACCCACGCTACCGGGTGCGAATGGGCACCAGCACGAACGATCCCACGGTGTCCGAGGGGCAGGGCTACGGCATGCTGATCGCCGCCCTGATGGCGGGCGAGGACGACGACGCCCAGACCCTGTTCGACGGCCTGTGGGAGTATCGCGCCGACCACCCGAGCGAGAACGACCCCCGGCTGATGGACTGGCATGTACCGTCCGACGAGGCGCTCGAGCCGGGGGAGGACGGCAGCGCCTTCGACGGCGACTGCGACATCGCCTACGCGCTCCTGCTCGCCGAGCAGCAGTGGGGCAACGACGGGCGCGTCAGCTACCGGGCCCGCGCGGTCCAGGTGCTGGCCGGCCTGCTCGACTCCACCGTCGGGCCGGACAGCCACCTGCCGCTCCTCGGCGACTGGGTCGAGCCCGAGGGCGCCACTTACAACCAGTGGACGACCCGGACCTCTGACTTCATGGTCGGCCACTTCCGCGCCTTCTACCGGCTTACCGGTCACCCCGAGTGGAATGCCGTGGTCAGCACCCTCCAGGATCTGGTCGACTCCCTCCAGTTCGGCTTCAGCCCGACCACCGGGCTCCTGCCGGACTTCATCGTGCCCGTCTCCCCCGACGACCCGACCCTCCAGCCGGCGCCGCCCGACTTCCTCGAGGGGCCGCACGACGGGGACTACTTCTACAACGCGGGTCGCGACCCCTGGCGGCTGGCAGTGGACGCGCTGCTTTCCGGCGACACGGCGTCCCGCACCCAGGTGCGTCGCATGACTTCCTGGGTGAGGTTCGCCACCGGCGGCGACCCCGCGGCGGTCCAGGCCGGCTACCGCCTCGACGGCACCCCCATCGACGGTCACTTCACCACCTTCTTCGCGGCCCCGTTCGGCGTCGCCATGATGCTGGACCCGTCCGGCCAGGGTTGGCTCAACGCGGTGTACGACCGGGTTCGACAGGAGGAGGAAGGGTACTACGAGGACACCGTGACCCTGCTCTGCCTGCTCGCGATGACCCGCAACTGGTGGGACCCGAGCCAGCCACCCCCCACCTGCGACCCGCCGGCGGTGCCAGGGTCGGTCGCGGCGAGCACGGGCACGGCGCCCTCGGGCGAGGCGTACACGATCTCGTGGGCGGCCGCGGCTCTGGCCGACTCCTACGAGGTCCGGGAGGCGACCGAGCCGGGCTTCACCGACCCCGAGAGCTTCACCACCGCCGGGCTGCAGCGCAGCTTCGAGCACGCCGTGGCGGCGGACACGACCTTCCACTACCGGGTGCGCGCTCTGCGGGACTGCGGCGCGAGCTCCGACTGGTCTGACGCCGTGGCGGTGACCGTGACCGCGCCGCCCGCCTGCACCGGGTACCGCTTTCTCGTGGCCGGGGTCGCGTCGCGGCCGGGCCTCGGCGGCACCCGCTGGCGGACCACTCTGTCGGTGGCCAACCCGGGCCCCGACGCGGTGACGGTCGACCTGGTCTACAGGTACACCGTCGGCAGCACCACCGCGACGGCCACGGTGCCGGGGTACGGCATCGTCGGCTGGGACGACGTCGTCGGCACCCTGTTCGGCGTCGCCGGGATCAGCGGCGGTGCGGTGGAGGTGTGCTCGCCGGTGCAGGTCGTGGTCCAGGCGCGGACCTACAACGACGCCTCCAGCGGCACCTTCGGCCAGTACCTGCCGGGGGTGGGGGAGAGGGAGGCGCTCGCCCACGGCGACGTCGGCCTCCTGGGCCAGCTACGCAAGAGCGACGACTTCCGGACCAACGTCGGCTTCGTCAACCTGGACGACGCCGCCTGCGGCGTCCGGGTCACCCTCCGGTCGTCGGACGGCGACCTCCTGGGCATCGTGCTGGAGCGGACGGTGCCCGCCGGCGAGTGGCTGCAGCTCAACGACGTCTTCGACCTCGCCACCGTGTCGGCCGCCGACCTCGCCACCGCCACGGTCGAGGTGACCACTGCCGGCGGCCGGGTGTGGGCCTACGCTTCGGTCGTGGACACCGGCAGCGGTGACGCCACCACGATCCCGGTGGTGATCCTGGCGAACTGAGACCGCTCGGAGGGGGCGGTGTCGGTAGCGTATTGCCGGTGTCAAACCCCGGATGCCGCAGTCGACCGCCGAGCGACGAGAGATCTTGAACCGCGAAGACGCCAAGGACGCGAAGCCAAGCGACGGAAACCCCTTCTTCGCGCTCTTCGCGTCTTCGTGGTTCAGTGGCCGGCTCCACACCTCAGGGAGTCACGCGGTGAGTGGGTGTGTGTTCCACGCCGGAGCCGACGACCTCCGCACCGGGAGCTGGGCCGAGGGCGGACCATGATGGTGGCGCGGGCGTCTCGCCCGCGTCGAGGTCGTGGCGGGTCGGGAGCCCTGAGCGGCCTGGTCCCCCGCCCGCGTCGGGGTCGTCACTCGCCGAGCAGCAGCGGGGCCCAGGGGAGGCGCTCGGTGGCCGTGTCCCGCAACCGGTCGCGGGTGGCCGCGGGGAGGAGGAAGAACGCGACCCACGCGAGGCCGACGAGCAGGATCAGGAGACCGAGCGCGCGGGTGCCGCCGGAGACCGCGGCCACCGACTCCTCCGACAGCAGCCCGAAGCGGTAGAAGAGCTCGTTCCAGTCGTGCTCTCCGCCCCCCACCAGCTCGAGCTGGAGCTCACGGGCGTCGGCCATGTAGACCGCGACGTTGGTGAGGCTCTCCCCGAGCCACCAGGTGCAGCAGGCGGCGGCGAACGGGCTCGGCCGGCGGAGCAGGAAATAGACGATCAGACCGCCGGGGACGAGGAGCTGGAACAGGGTCCCGCCCAGGAAGTGCATGGTCTCGCCGAACGGGGTCAGGAACACGTGCCCTGCCTCGTGGAAGGCGAGGTTGGCGAGGTCGATGAAGCGCCAGGTGGAGCGGCCGCTGACGATGCCCAGGGTCCACCAGGCCAGCAGCAGGGCGAGCGCCAGCCGGCCCCAGTACACGAACGGCGATTCGGTGGCCATGGAGGGATTGTAGACCGCTTCGGGAGCAGGGCCGGTGGCCGGGGCAGTCAACCCGCGGAGTCGGGCCCCAGCAGCAGTCGCCGCACCCTGCGCGCGATCGCCAGGCACGACGTCAGGCCCGGGGAGTCGACGCCGAGAAGCTGGACGCAGTCGGGGTCGCAGCGGTCCCGCGCGATCACCCAGTCGGCGGCGCCGCGCAGGTGGACCATGACGCCCGCGTGGACCACCCCGGAGTTGCGCCCCGACTGCGCCTCGCCCACCCGCGGCAGCTTCTCGAAGACGAACACGTCGCTCATCCCGCCCCGCGCCAGCTCCAACGCCACCGCGCACCCGACCGCCCCGCCGCCGACCACCGCCGCGCCGATCCGCTCCATGGCTCCCTCCGCGGCCCATGGTGGCACGGTTTACACCGGCTTCACACACGCTCACGTACACTCGGCGCGATCGGCAGCGATCGCAGTGGAGGTGCGCGATGTCGGTGATGGCCGGGGTGGTGGTGGGGTTCGTCGCCTGGTTCCTGGTGCGGTACCTGGTGGCGGGCCTCTACACGGTGGACCAGAACGAGCGGGCGGTGAAGACCAGCTTCGGGCGCGCCCAGCGGCTGGAGGGGCGGACGACCCTCGACGACCCCGTCAGCGAGACGCTGGCGCCGGACGAGCGGGGGCGCTACTCGTACCCTCAGCTCAGGGTGATCCCGCCCGGCGGGCCCTACTTCAAGTGGCCGTGGGAAAAGGTGCACAAGGTCTCGGTCGCCACCGTGACCGCGAGCATGGCGTGGGACCCCGAGAGCCCCCATGCCAACCACAACGGCACCGAGCTGGAGGCGGTGACCAAGGACCAGCTCAACATCGGCCTCAGCGGCCAGATCCGGTACCGGGTGTCCGACCGCAACCTCTACGCCTACCTGTTCGGGGTCAAGAACCCGATCGCCCACGTGATGGGCTACTTCGTGTCGGTGCTGCGGGAGCGGATCGCCAGCTTCGAGGCGCCCGCCGCCGAGACCCCGGTGGAAGGGGTCGCCGTCGGGGTTTCCATCAATGACCTGCGCAAGAACCTGCGCGACCTGAACCAGCACATGGACCGGGAGTGCGCCACCTCGGCCGCCCGCTACGGCATCACCCTCGACGCGTCCCTGATCACCGGCATCGACCCCCCGGGCGAGGTGGAGTCGGCCCTGGCCGCCATCAACACCGCCCACAACCAGGTTTCCTCCGAGGTCAGCCTGGCCCACGCCGGGGCCGACCAGAAGCTGGTCCAGTCCAGGCGCGCGGTGGAGATCGAGACCCTCAGGGCGCAGGCCGAGGTGGAGCCGCTCCAGGCCCTGGCCGCTCAGCTTGCCGAGCTGCGGGCCAGCGGACCGCGCGCGGTGCCGTCGTACCTGCGCAACCTGCGCCTCGGCCTGCTGGCCAAGGCCGAGCGGGTGTTCCTGGAGGTGCGGTCATGATCATCCCCTTCGTGGTTGCCGCCGCCGTCACCTTCGTCGGCTGCTTCGTCGCCATGCCGCTGTTCCTGTTTCTCGTCCGCACCACCGGTCTGTACGTGGTGGTCCCCGAGCGCACCAGCCTGGTGTTCGTCCTGTTCGGCAGCGTCATCGGCGTCGTCGACGAGCCGGGGCTGCACATCCTGCCCTTGAAGCTCGGCCCGCGCGCCTTCCTGGTGCGCTGGCTCGGGACCTGCCACCGGGTCGACCTGCGCCTCGACCAGGCCTACCTGCGCAGCCAGCCGGTGAACTCCGAGGAGGGGGCGCCGATGGGGATCGGCATCTGGTACGAGATGTTCATCTCCGACCCGGTCTCCTTCCTGTTCAAGAACACCGACCCGCGGGGCTCGCTGAACGCCAACGTGTCCAACTCCACGGTCCGTTCCTTGAGCAACATGCCGCTGGCCCACCTGCTCGAGAACCGCCACCAGATGAGCCAGAGCGTGCGCGAAGAGGTGTCGGAGCGGTCCCAGGACTGGGGCTACAGGGTCGGCTCGACGTACATCCGCAAGGTCCACTTCCGCGACCGGGAGATGATCCGCCAGATCGAGGAGAAGGTGGTCAACCGGTTGCGCCAGGTCACCTCGGCCATCCTCCAGGACGGCGCCAACCAGGTCAGCATCATCACCTCGACCGCCGAGCGCCAGGCGGCGGTGGAGCTCGCCCGCGCGGCCTCGATGCGACCCAAGATCGTGGGCGCGGCGCTGGAGCGCATCGGCACCGACCCCGAGGTGGAGGCGGCCATGTTCGAGGTGCTCGAGATCCAGCGCCTCACCGAAGGGAAGACACGGCTCACCCTGCTGCCGAAGGACGGCGCTTTCCTCGCCCACCTGCTGGCGGCGGAGGGGCAGCCCGCAGCAGAGGGTTAGCTCCCGGGCTGCGCCCCGTCCTCCCCCAGGACCTCGTCCAGGATGGCGAGGAACAGGTCCGCGTTCGCTCTGGAGAACACCAGCGGGGGGCGGAGCTTGAGCACGTTGTGGAAGGGGCCGTCGGTGCCGGTGAGGACGCCGAGCTCCCGCAGGCGGTTGACCACGTAGTCCGCCTCGTCGGTGGCCGGTTCGAGGGTTTCCCGGTTGCGCACCAGCTCCACCCCCAGGAAAAGGCCCGAGCCGCGGACGTCGCCGATCAGCGGGTGGCGGTCCGCGAGCTCGAGCAGGCCCCGCTTCAGGTACTCGCCCACCATGAGGGCGTTCCCCTGCAGCCCCTCCTCCTCGAGCACGTCGAGGACCGAGAGGCCGGCGGCGCAGGCCACCGGGTTGCCGCCGAAGGTGGCGAAGAGCTCCATGCCGTTGTCGAAGGAGTCGGCGATATCGCGGCTGGTGACCACCGCCGCCAGCGGGAAGCCGTTGCCGATGGGCTTGCCGAGGACGACCACGTCGGGCACGACCCCCTGGGTTTCGAAGCCCCACAGGTGGGCGCCCAGGCGCCCGAAGCCGGTCTGCACCTCGTCGGCGACGCACACGCCGCCGGCCGAGCGCACGTGGCGGTAGGCGGCGTCCAGGTAGCCCGGTGGCAGGACGATCTGCCCGGCCACGCTGGGCAGGGTCTCGGCCAGGAAGGCGGCCACCTCTCGGCCCTGGGCGCGCGCCTCGTCGAGGAGCGTGGCCAGCTGCCGGGCGTACTTGACCCCCGCCTCGGGGTCGGAGCGCTTGAACGGCCCGCGGTAGTCGTCCGGTAGCGGCGCCACGTGAACCCACGGTTGACGGCCGCGGCCGCCGGGGCCGTTGAACTTGTACGGGCTGACGTCGACCAGGGTCGAGGTGTGGCCGTGGTAGCCGTGGTCGAGCACGACCACGTCCTCGCGGCCGGTGTGGGTGCGGGCGAGGCGCAGGGCAAGCTCGTTGGCCTCGCTGCCGGAGCTTGAGAAGGTGCACACCCGGAGCGGCTCGGGGAGGAGGCGGGTGAGGCGCTCGGCGTAGCGGAGCACGGTGTCGTGCAGGTAGCGGGTGTTGGTGTTGAGGAGGGCGACCTGCTCCTGCACCGCCCGCACCACCCGCGGGTGGCTGTGTCCCACCAGCGGCACGTTGTTGTACACGTCGAGGTAGGCCCGGCCGGTCTCGTCGTACAGGTACTGCATGAAGCCGCGGACGATCTTCAGCGGCCGCCGGTAGGAGAGGCGGAGGCTGGGGGCCAGGAGCCGGCGCCGCGCGGCCAGGGTCTGTGCGGGGGAGGGCTCCCGCTCCTCGGGCCCCTCGGCCGGGAGGCCCAGCAGGGACCGCGGGTCCGGCGACAACGAGGTCCACACCGCCCGCTGGCTGGTTCGCGCCACCCCAGGGAAGTCGGCGCCCTCGTCCAGCAGGTCGAGGATGACCTGGAAGTGGAGGTGCGGCGGCCAGTCGCCGTTGACCGGCGGTGCGCCGACCCGGGCGATGGGCTGACCCGCCGCCACCCGCTGACCCGCCTCGAGCCCGGCGAGGGTGTCGTCCGAGAGGTGGCCGTAGAGGGTCCAGAACGGGACCCCGTCGCCGGTCTCGTGGCGCAGGATCACCAGCGGGCCGTAGTCCTGCGGGGCGGCGTTGTCGGCAAGGAGGTGAACCACCCCGGCGAGCGGAGCGTGGACCGCTGTCCCCGGCGGAACGAACAGGTCGACGCCGAGGTGCATGGTCCGCCGCTCGTCGGTGGGGCGGGCGCCGCCGCCGAAAAGCGGCGACAGGTAGATGGCGCGGGCCTCGTCGTAGCGGCCGACGCCGACCTCGGCGCCGGCTGAGGCCATGGCGCCGGCGATCGCCCGGGACAGAGCCGTCGTTTCGACCGCCCGCGGGTCGGCGCCGAGGAAGCGGCTGCCGACGCTGAGGTCCAGCGTGAGGCTCGGGGCCGAGCGCAGGTCCCGCCCCAGCACCGGGGCGGCGTCCGCGGCGGCGTTCGCGAGCCACCGGCGAACCGCTGCCCCGTGGGGGACGGGCTCCAGGCCGCATGCCGCGCGGAAGGTGTAGTGGGCCAGGCGGGGGTGGACCGCGTCCAGCCGCTCGAGCGCCTCCCAGGCCGGCTTCTCGCTGACGGTGACGTACGGGTCGTCGGGGCGAAGGGACTTCTGCCAGGCGGAGTTGACGACGCTCACCGCCAGGCGGGCGGTGATCAGCGGGCAGAGGAGGGCGATCTCTGCCTCCTCGAGGGGGAGCACGCCGTGGTAGCCGTCGACGACGGCGGCCGCGGCCGCCAGCGGGTCGGGGGTGCCGAACCCGGCGTAGGCCGCCGCCACCGCCGGCTCGGCCGCCACCAGGCCGCGGTGCAGGTCGCCGTAGTCGACCACCGCCACCACCCGGCGCGGCTGCTGCCGCCCGTCGCCGACCACGACGTTGTGGTCGTTGCCGTCGCCGTGGATCACGGCGCGCCGCAGGCGGGGCAGGGCCGGGACCACCTCGGCCTCGTAGCGGTCGAGGACCCGCTCGACCAGCCTTCGCCGCGAGGGGTCGGCGACGTGGTGCAGCTGCCCCCGGATCCAGCCGGCGCGGCTGAGGTCCCACGGCAGGTCGCGGTCGGCCGCGGGGTGGGCGAAGTCGGCCAGGGCGGCGTCCACCTCCGCCAGCAGCCCGCCCAGGCTCGCCAGCAGCTCCGGGCTCCGGGGACGGGCCTCGGCCAGCGTCTTCCCGGGCACCCACGTGAGCATGAAGACCAGGCGCGCGGCCCGTGCCCCGACCGGTGCGGAGGTGAACGCTTCGCCGGCGAGGGTGGGGCAGACCCGGGGCAGGGTGAGGTGCGGCGCACGGCGGCCGAGATGCTCGAGGGCCCGGCACTGCAGGTCGACCAGCGCCTCCTCCCGGGCCGGGTGGAGGACCTTGAGAACGAAGGCGCGGCCGTCGCGACAGGTCAGCAGGAAGTTGTCGTCGAGCTCGCCGGGCAGGGATCGCGCCGCGCCGTCGAGGCCGTAGAGCTCGCGGGCGAGGCGCTCGGCGTCGTGGGTGGTGAGCGGGGGTGACAGGCGCTGGAGAGGCGTCATGGGCGTGATGTTACCGCGGTCCGGGATTCGGGGAACGGAACCAGGAGGGGCGTGACGTTCAGCCCGGCAGCTCGACCTCGACCAGCTCGAGCCCGGGCGGGGGGGCAGCGGGGTCGCGCTGGACCCGCTCGAGCGCCTCCCGGCCCGACCCTGGGGGCGGCAGCTCCGTCGCCCAGCGGACGCCGCAGGCGCGGCCCCGGCCGCGCTCCTTGGCGAGGTACATGAGGCGGTCGGCGGCGTCCACCAGCGACCGCCACTCGCTGCCGTCGGGGGGCAGGCCCGCGGTGAGCGGGTGGAGCACGAACCCGACCGAGGCGCTCAGCGCGAGGTCGCCGCCGCCCGGCAGCGGGACCCGGGTCGCGGCCACGGTGGCCAGCAGCTTGCCGGCCAGGGTCTCGACCCCGACCCGGTCGACCGACCGGGCCAGGACCACCAGCTCCTCGCCGCCCCAGCGCACCGGCAGGTCCACCTCCCGCAGCCCGGCCCGCAGAGCGGCGGCCACCAGACGGAGGGCGGCGTCGCCGGCGTCGTGGCCGAAGCGATCGTTGACCGACTTGAAGTGGTCGAGGTCGAGGACGAACACCGCGCAGCCGTGGTAGCCCGCGGGCACGACCCCACCCAGGCGGTCGACCTCCCGGCGGAGGATGGCCATCTCCAGCGGGAGCTGCTCCTCGAGGGTGCGCCGGTTGGCGAGGCCGGTGAGCGGGTCGGTCCGTGACAGCTCCTCGAGCCGGCGGTTCTGGTCGGTGATGCGGAGGTTGGCCGCGGCCAGCTCGGCGGTGCGAGCTGCGACCTCCCGCTCCAGGCGGAGGCGGCGCCGCCGGTCGACGGCCGCGCGGGCGAAGAACGCGCCGGCCACGGCCGCGGCGAGGAGGAGCCCGACGGCGGTGCGGAACCACCAGGTCTGGAACCAGGCCGGCAGCACGTGGAGGGGCAGGGTGAGCGGCGGCTCCGCCCAGACGCCGTCGCTGTTGCAGGCGCTGAGCCGGAACCGGTAGCGGCCCGGTGGGAGGTGGCGGTAGGTCACCGCCCGCTCGTCCGTGGGGCGACCCTGCTCCGGCTCGTAGCCGTCGAGCCAGAAGCGGAAGCGGACCCGCTCGGGGGCGGTGAAGGCGAGGGCGCCCAGCTCGAAGCGGAGGTCGGTGGGCCGGGGGCCGACGGTGAGCGGGGGCGGCTCGGGCAGGTCGGAGGCGTGGAGCGGGAACCTCGCCGCCACCGGCTCGCCGTTGACCAGCACCCGCTCGACCGCCAGCGAAGGGGGAACCGGGTTCGACGGCAGTCGGGACGGGTCGAGGCGGGTCACCCCCTCGGCCATGCCGACCCAGAGTCGACCCGAGGCGTCGACCAGCACGGCGTTGGTGGCGGACTCGCTGCCCGCCAGGCCGTCGTCCGCGGAGAGGGTGCGGACCACGGTCCCGTGCGGGTCGAGGCGGGCGAGGCCGCGGGTGGTCCCGGCCCACACCAGGGCGTCCCGGTCCTCGGCCAGGAAGAGCACGTTGAGGCTGGGAAGGCCGGCGCCCGCGGCCACCGTCCGGTCGCCGCTGCCGTCGAACGGGTGGATCCAGATCCCGGCGTCGGTCCCCGCCCACAGGCGGTTCGTGGAGTCCACCATGAGGCACCACACCCGTGGGTGGGGAAGGCCCTCGTCCGTGCCGAGGGTCGTGAAGCGCTCGCCGTCGAAGCGGACCAGGCCGGCACCGTGGGTGGCGACCCAGAGGGCGCCGGAGCGGTCGGCCGCGAGCCCGCGAAGGTTCGCGTCGGGCAGCCCGTCGGCCGTGGTGAAGGACCTGAAGCGGCCCCCCTCGAGCCGCGCCAGGCCGCCGCGGGTGGCGACCCACAGCCGGCCGTTGCGGTCGCGCAGCAGGGCGCGGGTGTAGTCGTCGGGGAGACCGTCGGCGGTGGTGAAGCGCCGCAGGCGTCGCTCCCGGTCGCGGTGGACCACGCCGCCGGCGGTGGCGACCCAGACCCCCCCCTCGCCGTCCGCCGCGACGGCAATGGCCCGCCCCTCAGGGAGCTCGACGCCGGGGCGCAGCTGCTCGGCGACCCGGTCCTGGCACCAGCGCAGCGCGCCGGCGTCCTCGCTGGCAAGCCACAGGCAGCCGTCGCCGTCCTCGAGGAAGCCCCACACTTGGGTGGCCGGGAAGCCGGAGGAGCGGTTGAAGACCGAGAACCCCTCCGGGTCGAGCTGGAACAGCCCGCCGCTCCACGGGCTCGCCCACACCTTGCCGTCGCGATCCCGGGCCAGGGTCCGGATCTCGAGGCCCGGCTCCGACGCCACCAGCGGTTGGCGCACGGCGCGGCCGTCGGGCGCCACCCGCCACAGGCCGTCGCCCGCGCCGACCCAGACCCCGTCGCCCTCGGACGCTAGCAGGGTCACGACCGCGCTCGACCCGGCCCACAGCTCCCGCGGGGCGCCGTCGCGGGGCACGACCAGCACCCGTCCGTGATCCGTGCCCAGGTGGAGCGCGTCACGGGTTGGGGCCGCCGCCAGGAGGGTCTCCCCCGCCTGGAGGGAAAGGGCGGTTGGCAGGGCCACCGCGACCACTTGGGTGCCGTCGCTGCGGAGTACCGCGTCCCCCAGGGCCAGCGGCCAGGTCCACGGGTCCGCGGGGTCGAGCGACCCCGGCGCCGGGGCCAGCCGCCGGACCTGCCCCTCCCGCAGGAGCCGGGCGCTCTCCGGCGACCAGCGCCAGAGGCCCCCCTCGCTGCCCACCAGGAGCGTGTCCGGGCCGAGGCGGGCGAGCCCGGTCACCGCTGCCGGCTGCCCCCCGGGACCCGGCCAGCTCTCGAACCCGCTGCCGTTCCAGCGGGCGACGGCGCCGGAGTCGGTGCCCAGCCACACCGAGCCGTCGTCGCCGGCCGCCAGCGCGGTGACCACGTCGTCGGGCAAGCCATCGGCGGTGGTGAAGGTGGTGAACTGCCGCCCGTCGCCGCGCGACAGCCCCCCCTGGGTGGCGGCCCACAGGTAGCCGTGACTGTCGTGCGCGAGCGCCGTGACCTGGGACTGGGCGAGCCCGTCGCGGACCCCGAACGAGCGGGTGGGGATCCACTGCGCCCGGGCCGCGCTCGCGATCCCCATCGCAGCGACCAGTACCAGTATTCTGAGGAGCGCGGACCGCGTGATCCGGTTCACTGGTGCGGAGTATGCCATCTTCGACGCGCTACGGCGCCGCCGCCGACCAGGTGCCGGTCCCGCCGGTCTCGAACCCGTCGGCGAACAGGAGCCCGTCGCCGGGGGTGCGACTGGCCTGGGGGGTGTTGCCGTAGGCGCCGAGGTTGACCCGTCCGCCGTTGGGGGCCGGCTCGAGCTGGAACGGGGAGGAGGGGTTGCCGGCGTCGACCGCCGGGCTGTCGACTGAGTCGACGACCCACCGGCCGAGGGCAGGATCCCAGCGCCCGCCGCTCGAGCGCAGGTGGAAGTCCCCGGCCGCCGGGTCGGCGAACAGGGGGTCCGAGGAAAGGTTTCCGGCGCCAGCCCACGCCTCCTCGGATAGGGTGTAGGCGACGGTCAGCGTGCTCGCCCCGTCCAGGTAGAAGTCGTCGCCCCCGGAGTTGCCCCAGAAGACGCAGTCGACCACCTCCACGTCGGAGCTCTCCACGTAGACGGCGTTGCCGCCGTTGGTCCCGGGCGAGGTGTTGTGCGCGAAGGTCGAGCTGCGGACGTGGGCGACCGAGTGGGTGCCGTCCCAGGCCCCGTCCACGTACAGGCCGGCGCCCCCCTTCACCCACTCGGTGAGGGTGCGGTTGCCGACGTAGAGCTCGTGGTCGAGCCACGCCTCGGCCCCCTCGTCGACGAACACCCCGCCCCCGAGAGACGGGGCGGTGTTGTCGGCGACGACGTTGTCGCGGAGGACCCAGCTCCCCACCACCAGCAGCCCGCCGCCCCAGCCGTAGCCCACCATCTCCCCGATCCGGTTGCGGCGGACGAGGTTGCCGCTGACGGTGCCGTCGCCGCCGAGCCACAGCCCGCCGCCGTGGTCGCTGGAGCCGACGTTGTCCTCGACCGTGTTGCCGTGCACCAGCAGGGCGTGGCCGGAGCCCCCGACCCCCGCCCCGGTGTCGGCGCTGTTGCCCCGGATCAGGTTTCCGACCACCTGGATCTCGCTGCCCTCGAACGCGATGCCGCCGCCGCGGTGGTCGAAGCCGGCGTCGTGGCGCCCGTTGCCCTCGACCACGTTGTGGGCGATCACGAACCGTGCGAAGTCGCCCGACGGGTACTCCCCGTCGAGGTGGATGCCGCGCGTGCCGCCGGTGATCCGGAACCCTTCGACGGTGGTCCACCCCGTCACCGGGGCGAAGCGCAGGAAGCGGACCACCGCCGTGGACCCGTCCCCCTGGAGGGTCGTGAGGTGGGCGGTCGGGTCGGGGGCCGAGAAGTCCCCCGGCTGCCCGGCGGCATAGCCGGCGGGGTCGCCGCCAGGGTACCCGCCCTGAAGCGACAGCGCCTGCGTGTCCACCACGACGTTCTCGGCGTAAGTGCCGGCCGCGACCCGGATCTCGTCGCCGTCGGCGGCGGCCAGGACCGCCGCCTGCACGGTCCGGTAGGGGCGAGCCGCGGAGCCGTCCTCGGCCCCGGTGAGGTTGTCGTCGTCGACGCAGAGCACGGCCGCTCCCCCGGTGGAGGAACCGAGCACGACCGCCAACGCCCCGGCGAGCAGGACCCGCACCGCGCACCCCCCTGGCGGCGCATGATAGCGGACCGGACGCGCATCTCCGGTGACGGCGCACACATCGGGCAGCGGCCGCGAGAGGTCCTTTGGAGCCTTCGGTGCAGGGGTTGGTGAGGCGCGGCGATGTTGCCACGGTGGGTCGCCTACGCCTCGCACGCATGCAGCAGGATGTACATTCCCAGATCACGTCATCGCGAGGAGCGAAGCGACGCCAAAGCCGCGAGGGCCCGCAGGGCCCGTGGCGGGATCCCCAGGGCGAAGGAACGCCGCAGGGGATTGCGTCGCCCCCTGCGGGGGCTCCCTACTAGTATGAAGCGCGCTTCAACTCCGGTCGACATGGCTGTCGCGGCGGAAAGCCGGTATCAGCAGACTCTTACCGACGCTATTGAGTCCGGGTTCGATGGAGATCCGGGGTTCGGGTTCGGGGTGCGGGCGGCCGGCGGCTGGCGGCGGGACCGGGATCGGGCGCCGGGAGCGCGACGACCCTGCTCCCCGTCACCCGACTCCCGCCGCCTGCGGCCCGCGGCCCGCCGCCCGTCATCCGGCATCGGGCGGCCGGCGGCGGGGGGGCGGGGGGCGGGACCAGGATCGGGGACGTGCATGTCGCTGTCCGGGGCGCCTGGGCGGGGGAGCGTGCTGGCTCATGAGGACCGGGTAGGCGGCCGGCGTCCGCCGGTCAAGGGCAAGCTCGCTGCGCTCGCGGCCTGCGGCCGCCCTTGACAGCCGGCTGCCGGCCGCCTTCAGAGAGACCATGAGCCAGCACGCTTCCCCGCCCAGACGCTCCACCGTCAACCGTCCCAACCTGCCTCGCGGCCGCGCCGGCCTCGTCGCGCTCCAGGCCGCGGTGCACGTCGCGACCAGCGTCACCCGGCTCTCCCTCCCGCGCGGCATCGCCCACCTCGAGGACCACCTGACCCGAGCTGCCGACAACACGGTGCTCAGGCTCTCGGAGGCCAGCGGCCGCACCCACGGCAACCGCAGTCAGCACCTCGAAGCCGCTTACGCCGAAAACCAGGAGGTCCAGAGCGACCTCCTCCTGCTGCGGTCGCGCGGCATCCCGGTCCCGGTCGCCGTCGTTGACCAGGCGGACCGGGTCGGCGGGCTCATCTACGGGCTGTTGCGGGCAGAGATCTCAGGGCGGTAGTGCGGCTTTCCTCCACGACGGTCGACCGTTAGTCCCCAGAACCAGTGCCCCTCGGGGCATGAGCCCGCTCGCGATGACACGTCGTGTGCGTGCGTACCTTCGCCAGTGTCCCCCTGCGTCTTGAGCTGGGGACGGGTGGTGGCTCTGCGCCTCCCTCTTGCGCCTTTGCGCCTTCGCGCCTTTGCGTTGTGTCCGGACTCGGTCGCTTCGGCGGACCGGTCGGTTGGGTTGCGGGCCGAAGCCCACGCTGGGCCTCTGCCTCTCTGCGTCAAATGGGAGGTGGGAGGCCCTGCGCCTCCGGGCGGAAGGGTGGCTCTACGCCTCATCCCGCACCTTCGCTCCCCCCGGGCGTCTTTGCGTTCTCCCCCTCGAGCGCCGGTCGGTGCCGCACCTCTGGGTTGCGGGCTCGGGCTCACCCTGATCGAGGCGGCTCGGCGGCGAGCCCGCGGGCGAAGCAGACGAGGAGGCTGACCACCCCCCAGACCAGGCCGACCACCACCCCGGCGTCGACGATCCCCCGCCAGGGCTGGTCCAGGAGCCGGACCAGCAGTACCAGGCACACCACCATCGAGGTGACCCCCCAGGCGGTGGCGAGCACCCGGCGGGGGGCGGCGAAGTACCCCATGGCGTAGAGCGGCCCGAGCACGGCGCGGAGCACGGTCGGGTGGCGGCCCAGCTCGAGGGCGCGGCCGGCGGTGCGGGGCGAGAAGCTCCGCTGGAACCCCCGGTACCCCTCGGACCACGCCATGAACGAGACCCAGACCGCCAGCGCCGCCCAGTGCAGCGTGCCGAGGTCGCCGGAGGTCAGCGCCGCGACGGCCACCCGACCGAGCCGCACGATCGCCCACCCGAGCAGCAGGGTCACCCCACCCACCCCCCACAGCGGGAGGAGGAACGACCGCCACGAGCGCCGAGGCAGGGACGCAGGAGCCATCCGGTCGACGATTCTACGGCATCGTCGTCGACCACGCCGTCGTGGTGCCCAACTCGAAGTCGTCGCCGAACAACCCCCCGTGCTCGTAGGCGCCGACGTCGACGGTGCCGCCGATCACTCGCGCGGTGGGCGCCGTGGGCAGGACGTGGAGCGGCGGCTCGAAGGCGGGCGGGAACAGGGGGGACGGGAACGGGAAGCCCGGCGGCGGCTGCGGCGCGTCGTTGCCCGCGTCCACCAGCGGCGAGCCGTCGGCGGGCCGGAGGTCGCCGCCGGCGAGGTCGACGAAGCCGGGGTCGTCGCCGACCAGGGTGCCGGTCCACTGGGTGGGAATGTTGTATGACCCGATCTGCACCCAGTTGTCGGAGCCGGCGATGACCTCGATGCCGGTGGCCCAGACGACCTCGGCGGTGCGGATGACGTTGACGCCGCCGCCGTCGGCCCGCAGGAACACGTTGTTGTGCATCTCGACCGACTCGACCGCGTCGAACATCCGGAACACCGCGCTGGAGCCCGCCAGCACCGTGTTGTTGACGAACCGGTAGCGGCCGGCGGTCTCGCCGGTGCCGTCGCCGCCGAAGCGGACCACGTAGAAGGTGCTGCCCACCTTGCGAAGCACGTTGCCGACCACGTCCGAGTCCTCGCGGGGCGGCGCCGCCGGCATGGACGGGTCGGGCCCGATCAGCTCCAGCTCGTGGTAGACCGCCCCCTCGACCCAGTTGAAATAGACCTCGTTGCGCTCGGCCCGCGACTTGACGTTGTTGCCGCCGAGGCCGTCGTGGAGGTAGCAGTGCTGCATCCGGAACACGCTGCCGGGGCGGTTCTCCTCGTCGGTGGCCATGTAGATCTGGTGACGGGTGGTGCCGGAGCCGCAGCGGTACACCTCCACTCGGTCCAGGGTGAGGGAGCCGGAGCCCTGGTCGGCGCCGAGGATGCCGTGGGCCGGGCAGTCGTGGACCACGGTGTCGCGCACCAGGAGGTTTGCCGCCTGGTGGTAGAGGCAGCGGGAGGTCCCGCCGGTGACCTCGAAGCCCTCGAAGACGACCCAGTCGGCGCCGGAGGTGTAGGGCCACGGGGAGGAGAAGGTCACGGTGTTGGTCCCACCCGACAGCACCGGTCGCTGGCCGCCCACCCCGCGGATGGTGATGGGCTCCGCCTCGGTGCCGGCCTCGGTGAAGACCACGTCGCCGGGGTACGTGTGGCCGCCGTCCACCTCCACCACGTCGCCGGGCCCGAGCAGGGGCGCCACCTCCTGCAGCGTGGCGTAGGGGCGGCCCGGCCCCACCTGGTAGGTGGCGGCCGCGGCTGCCGACGCGGCGAGCACGACGACGGCGAGCACCCCGACCTGGCGCGACATGTCGACCTCCTCTCGTCCCCGTGGCTGCCCCATGCTACCGCGACCTCGAGCGCGGTTCGGTGACGGGGAGCACGTCCGGCGGTACCCTTGACCCCGATGCCGGACCCGGCCCTTTCCGAGACCTCGGCGCCCGCTACGGTCCACATGGTGGTGATCGTCGGCCCCACCGCCAGCGGCAAGACCCGGCTGGGGGTCGAGGTGGCCAACCGGCTGGGCAGCGAGATCGTGTCCGCCGACTCCAGACAGGTGTACCGCGGGCTCGACCTGGGCGCCGGCAAGGACCTCGAGGAGTACGCCGCCGTGGACCCTCCGGTCCCGGTCCACCTCCTGGACGTGGCGCCGCCGGAGCGGGTGTACACCCTGTTCGACTACCAGCGGGACTGCTACCGGCTGCTCGAGGCCGTGGGCCGCGAGGGTCGCCTGGGCACCGCCCAGCGGCCGCTGGTGATGGTCGGCGGCAGCGGGCTCTACGTCGAGGCGGTGCTGCGGGGGTTTCGGATCCCGGACGTGCCGGAGAACCAAGCGCTCCGCGCCCGTCTCCTCGAGCGCCCCCACACCGAGCTGGTGACGGAGCTCGAGGCGGCTGACCCCGAGCTCGCCGCGCGCACCGATCTCGCCAGCACCAGGCGGGTGGTGCGGGCGCTGGAGGTCGTCGCCCACCGGGGGAGCGCCGGTGCGGGCGCCAGCGCGCCGCTGGGCTGCGACCTTCGCTTCATGGTCTTCGCGCTCCAGGTCCCGCGGCCCGAGCTCCACCGCCGGGTCGACCGTCGCCTCGACGAGCGGCTCGCGGCCGGCATGGTGGCCGAGGTGCGGGGGCTGCTGGAGCGGGGGGTGACGCTGGAGCGCCTCCGCCGGCTCGGCATGGAGTACCGGCACCTGGCGGACCACGTGGTGGGAGGGTGCACCCTCGAGGAGGCGGTGGGGAGGCTGCGCCTTGAGATCCGCCACCTCGCCAAGCGCCAGGAGACCTACTTCCGCGGCCTGCCGCGCCGTGGCATCCCGGTCACCCCGATCGCGCCGGGCGACGCCCGGACGATCCTCGCCGAGGTCGCGGGCGGGGGGTGGGAGCGAGCAGCTCAGCCTCCGGCCGGTAGAGGTTGCCAAGCGAACTCAGAAGGTGCGGTGCGCGGAGTGGAGTGGTAGAGTCTCCGGTCAGGAGACCGAGTGTCATCATGAGCTTGCAGGTTGGCAGGCAGAGAAAGGAGCTGACGATGCGTGCGACGTTGCTGACGTTGGTAGTCCTGGTGGCATTGACCCCGGTGGCGTGGGGGCAGGCGGTAACGGGGTTTACCGGGGGGTCCCAGTATCCCCTCTACCACGGTGGCTCGACCGGTGACGTGGTCGGCTACCGCTTCACCGTGAGCAACCCCCTCGAGGTCTCGGATCTGGGGGTGTGGAACCAGGACACCGCCGCCGGCGGGGCGGGACTCACCTCGAGCCACGAGGTGGGGATCTGGGATGCCTCGCAGGCGCTGATCGCCTCGGTGACCGTGACGACGGGGGGGACCGTGGTCGGAGCGTGGACCTACGCGAGCATCACGCCGGTCACCCTCAGCCCGGGTCAGACCTACACCGTCGGCGCTCTCTACACCGGGACCGACAACGACAGCTACATCTCGGGGGCGTCCTCCATGACCACCGCCCCCGAGGTGACCTGGGTGCAGTCGGTGTACCCGTTGGCCGGCTCTCTCGGTTTCTCGTATCCGGGCAACAACTCGACGTCGTTCGGCAGGTTCGGGCCCAACTTCCTGTTCACGGTGGTTCCCGTCGAGCTGCAGAGCTTCTCGGTCGAGTAGACCGTCCGATCGGACCGCTCGGGGTGGTGTCCGCGACCGGCGCGCATGCACCGAACGCACCATTCCTGAGAGAGGCTCAGCGTCCTGCGTTCGCACCCCGAAGCTGCCCGTTCGCCCCGTAGCGCGGCCTCTCGGGTCGCCTGGGCCGGGGCGGCGGGTTGCGCTCGAGCTCCTGCAGCAGCCAGCTCACCGCCCGCTCCAGTTGCGGGTCGCGGCCTGCGCGCCAGGCGGCCGGGTCGAGCTCCACCTCGATGTCGGGGGCGACGCCGACGTTCTCCACCTCCCACTCCCCGTCAAGGCCGTAGACCGCCGCGTCGGGTGCGGTGACGTAGCCCCCGTCCATCAGCTCGGGGGCGGTGAATGCCGCCACCAGGCCGCCCCAGGTCCGAGTGCCGATGAGTGGGCCGACTTGCATCTTGCGGAAGTACCACGGCAGGGCGTCGCCGCCGGAGCCCGCGAGCTGGTTGACGAGCATCGCCTTGGGCCCGTAGACGGCGCCCAGGGGGGTGGGGAGGTCCACCCCGTGACGGAAGTGGATGTAGTTGAGCAGCGGTCGGGTGAGGTACTCGACGATGTAGTCGGCGAGTGAGCCCCCGCCGTTGAAGCGCTCGTCGATGACCGCGCCCTGCTTTTCGGTCTGGGCGAAGAAGTAGCGGTTGAAGCTCTCGTAGCCCGCTGTCGAGGTGTTGGGGACGTAGACGTAGGCGAGCCGACCCCCGGACAGCTCGGCGACCCGGCGCCGGTTGTCCTCCACCCAGGATCGGGCGCGCAGCGTGAGCTCGTCACGCACCGGCACCACGGTGACGTCCCGGGCGCTGCTGCCGTCCGGCTCGGGGCCGACCCGCAGCCGGACCTGCCGGCCGGCGGTGTTCTCGAGGCGGGCGTGGACGTTGTCCGACGCGGTGAGCTCGCGGCCGTCGACGGCCAGCAGGTACTCCCCGGCGGCGACGTTGACCCCCGGCGGCGCCAGCGGCGCATCCAGGTCGGGGTTCCAGCGCTCGCCGTCGAAGACCCTGGCGAAGCGGTAGCGCCCGTTCTCGAGGGTGAAGTCGCACCCGAGGAGGCCGCCGGGCACCGCGCGTGGCTTGGGGAGGTCGCCCCCGCCGATGAACATGTGGCCCACGGTGAGCTGGTTGAGCATCTCGGTGAAGAGGTAGGTGAGGTCACTGCGGTGGGCGACGGCGTCGAGGTAGGGGGCGTAGGTCGCCTTGGCCGCCTCGAGGTCGAGGCCGTGCAGGGCGGGGTCGTAGAAGAAGTCCCGTTCGCCGCGCCAGACCTCGGCGTACATCTGCCGCCACTCCACCTTCGGGTCCACCAGGACCTCGAGAGCGTCGGTCATCAGGGGGTCCCCACCGTCGAGCTCGTCCACCGGCCGCAGGAACCACTGCTCACCCCGGCGGACGAGAGCCTTCTCCCCGTTGGCGGTGACGGCGAAGCCGCGAACCCCTGCGGTCGCCTGCTTGACCTCTCGCGTGGAGAGGTCGAAGGAGTGAACCGTGTGGCTCGGCGGACCGTCGTCGTCCCCCGGGGCGGAGTCCGAGCGCTCGAGCAGGAACAGGCGACCCTTGGCGCCGGCCTGGAGGTCGACGTAGTCCCGGGCCGGGATGGGCAGTGAGAGGATGCGACGCTCGATCCCGTCGAAGTCGACACGGATCGGCGTCGGCTCGTCCTTCCCCTTCTCCTTGCTCTCGTCGTCGCCCTTCTTCTCGTCTTTCGCGCTCTTCTCACCATCGTCCGTCGCCGTCTCGTCCTCGACCTCCTCCTCGTCGCTCTCCGGCGCCAGCGGCGACCCCTCGTCGCGGCTGAGCACCACCGCGTAGACGCTGCGAGTGGCGCGGTGGGGGAAGGTGGACATTTCGGCGAAGCTGAACGCCGGACCGAGGTCGGTGCTGGCGGTGAGGAACAGGTACTTCCCGCTCCGGTCGAAGACGGGGTAGCGGGCGTCGGCGAGGCCGTCGGTGACCTGCTGGCTGCGACCGGTCTCCAGCGAGTGGACGAAGACCGCCCGCAAACGGTTGTCGAGCTGGCGGGCGTAGGCGATGAAGCGGCTGTCCGGCGACCAGGCCGGCACCATCACGTCGTCCCGCAGACCGATGGGGTTGGTGTCCACCTCCACCAGCTTCCCGGAGCCGACCTCCACGTACCAGAGCGTGAGCGCCCGGTCGTGGAAGGCGATCTTCGAGCTGTCGGGGGACCAGGTGGGCCCGTAGTAGAAGAGCGGCGGCAGAGGGATCGCGCGGGCCGGCTCCAACCCCTCCTGGTCGCGAAGGTGGAGGGCGTACTCGCCGGAGGCGTCGCTGAAGTAGGCGACGAACCGGCCGTCGGGCGACCACGCCGGGTCCCGCTCCATGACCCCGGGCGTGCGGGTGAGGTTGCGCGGGTCGCCCTTGTCGGCAGGCACGGTGAGGATCTCGCCGCGGGCCTCGAACACCGCGCGGACCCCGGTGGGTGAGGGGGCGGCGGCGCCGATCCGCTCGCCCACCTTCTCGTAGCGGGGTCTCAGGGTCGCGATGTCGGCGTCGACCCGCACCGGGACCGGTGTGGAGCGGCCGCTCGAGACGTCGTAGAGGTGGATCGAGCCGAACTGCTCGTAGACGATGACTGCCGCTCCCGGTTCGTCGCCGTCCCAGGCCGACGCCCACACGATGTCGAGCCCGGGGTTGGCGAGGATCCGCTCGACTGCTCGGGTGCGGGTGTCGTAGGCGTGGAGCGTCATCGCGCCGTCCCGGTCCGACAGGAAGTAGACCCGGTCGCCGACCCACATCGGGAAGCGGTCGTTCGAGCCCGCGGTGGGGATGGTCTCGACCGTGGAGTCCTCGAGGCGGGCGACCCAGATGCGGTCGAACTGCCCGCCGCGGTACCGCTTCCAGGCCGGCTGCCACTGGGCGAGCGGCTCGTAGGCCAGGAAGCGACCGTCGGGGGAGTAGGAGCCCCGCTCGGCCATCGGCAGCGGCAGCGGCTCCGGCAGACCCCCGTCGAGGGTCACCGTGAAGAGGCGCGGGAAGCGGCCGTGGCTCGCCCGGGGCGAGGCGAGCAGCACCCGCGTCCCGTCCCGGGTCCAGCCCACCGCCTCGTCCGCCCCGGGGTGCCAGGTGAGCCGCCGCGGGACACCCCCCCCGGCGGCAACCACGTAGACGTCGGTGTTGCCGTCGTACTGGCCGGTGAAAGCCACCACGGCGCCGTCCGGCGAGAACACCGGGTCGCTTTCGTCGCCGACGCCGGTGGTCAGCCGGGTGGCGTCGCCGCCCGAGCGCGGCACGGACCAGAGGTCGCCGGCGTAGGCGAACACCACGTGGGTGCGGTTGACCGTCGGCGAGCGGTACAAGGTCGGCTCGGAGGCCGCGGCGGTCGTCGCGAGGCAGGTCACCAGGACGAAAGCGGCGAAGCGAAGGCGCATGGTCCCTCCATGGGTCTCTTCAACGGGAAACTCCCACCATGGTTGCGCGGACCGAGGTCAGGAGGGGAGAACGCAAAGGCGCAGAGACTTGCAAAGACGCGAGAAGACAGAGCAATCCCGAGCGTCTTTGCGCGTCTTGGCGTCTTTGCGTTCTCCTCCTCGCCCCCCTCACGCGCCGAGGTCGTTCCGCAGTCGCTCCAGCTCCGTCTCGAGGCGGGCGACCCGCTCCTCCAGCTCGGCGAGGCGGTCGGCCGTGGCCGTCGGCCGGGCGACCGCCGCGGAGGCGGAGATCGAGGCGACCTCCTCCACGGGTGTCCCGGACACCAGGTGGGCCCAGCGGGACTCCTTCTGGCCCGGGCGGCGCCCGAGCTGGGCCACGAGCGGCTCCTCCCCCGAGGTCAACTGCTCCAGGGCGGCCTGTACGTCGTCGGTGGACGCGAAGGCGTGGAGTCGTTCCGACCGTGTCTTGAGCTCGCCCGGGGTCTGGGGCCCGCGCAGCAGGAGGAGGGTGATCACGGCCCGGGTCCCCGGGTCCAGCCCCCAGCGGTCGAGGGCGTGGCGGAACCGGGGGACCCGTTCCCCCGGCAGCGGCCACACCATGACCTCGGCGTGCAGACGGTCCAGGGCGGCCGAGACCTCGGCCGGCTCCAGCTCCATCACCGGCTCCCGGCTCGAACGCTGGTTGCAGGCCGCCACCAGGGCGTTCAGGGTCAGCGGGTAATACTCGGGGGTCGCCTGCTCCTTCTCGAGCAGGCAGCCGAGAACCCGAACCTCCACGGCGTCGAGGGGGCGTGGGAGCTTCACGGCAGGTGTCCCGCAGCGAAGGCGCGCTGGCGACCCGGACCTTCGGCCGCGGGTCGTGCGGCGGTCCGAGCGTTGCCGAGGCCGTTCGCCATGAGCCGTTCCTTCAATCGGGTCAGCATCTCGCCACGGCGGTATCCTACCGCACCCCGAGGGCCGCGGCGGGCTCCGGCGAGCACCGGTGAGCGACCCGTCCTCGACGGAGTCGACGTTGCGGCCTGTGACGGCGAACCGGGTGGCTCGACAACGTCGACCGGCGGCTCGACAGCAGGGCGCATGTCGCGTACCTTGCCGCCGTCTGATGCCGTGTCGCGTCGTTGTCGAATCGACGGTTTCCGTGTGGGGAGCGGAAGGGGTGGACCGGTGAGAGACGCGTGGGTCGACTCGGAGCTTCTCGACCGTCTTGTCGCCTCGGGTCACCCGAGCGCACGCATGGTGGCCGACAACCTGGCGAGGTTCAACGCGTTGGTGGAGATGGACGTCGACATGGCGACGGTGCGCGCCCGGCGGGCGGTTGACGTCATCGTCCGGAGCATCTGCACGGCGAACGATATCAAGGCTGGTACGAAGCCGCTCGAGAACCTCTTGGGGGAGCTCCGTTGCAGCGGGCTGATCCAGGACATCGTCGAGCGGCACTGCCGGGTGGTCAAGGACTTCGGCAATCTCGCGGCGCACGGGCCCGATGGCGGTTTTGGGACAGCGGACGAGAGCTTCACCGAGGCCGAGGCCCAGATCTGTGCCAGGAGCGTCTCGCTCGTTGCCGAGTGGTTCCTGGGCTCGGTCGTTCCCCGGCTGGGGGAGGAGAGTTTCTTCGTCATTGTGCAAGGGGGGGACGTCACCCCGGAGATGATCCGCGAGGCCGTGGCCATCGACGAGAAGGTCTACGAGCCGGAGTTTCGGGGGGTGCCGAGCACCTGTCTTCAGTGGCACGATCGGAACCCCGACATCTACACCATGATCGTATCCCGCGGCAGCGGCCGTGTGGTCGGCTACATCAACGCGATGCCGCTCGAGGACGACCTGTACGCCTCGCTGGAGGCCGGGGAGAGGGTCGACGTCGACATCCCCGCGAGCGAGATTCGCCTCTACGAGTTTCCGGACCTCTACAAGCTCTATGTCGCGTCCATTGCCGTCGACCCGGAGGTGCGAGGCTCGGCCGCGTTCAAGCTCGTCTACGACGCCTACCTGACCAAGCTCCTGAGCCTTGCGCGGCGGGAGATGTTCGTTTCCGAAGTGCTTGCTGACGCGATCACCGAGCACGGGGAGCGACTCGCCCGTTGTGTTGGTATGAAGTACCTCCGCGCCAGCGCCCACCAGACTTCGGTGTACAAGTGCACGCTCCTGCCCCCCACTCTGCGGCCGACCACCAGAGCGGGTCACCACCTGATGTCGTTCTACCGGAGGCGATACGAGGAGCTGAGGGAGTTGATCCCGTCGAGCGGGTCGGGGCCCGACTGACGCGAGAATTGTGGGGGCGATCGGTGTTCGGCCGAGGGACATCGGGTCGCGAGAGATCGCGTACGACCATGGGGCAGGGAGGCGAGAGGGGAGGTGAGTGGTAACGCCTGAGGGTGTGCTCGACGTTTCCCCGGTGAGCGAGGCGGACCTCCCGCTCCTGCGCACTCGCTCGCTCGATGACGTGCTGGTTCGGAACATCACCTCGGCGGGCCCCTGGCTCGACGAGAGCTACCGTCTCATGGTGGCCGAGTTCGACCCGGACATCCTCGACCCTCAGGAGCGCTACGTGAGGTGGCTCGAGCTCAATGGGGCCGGGCGTCACCCGTTCCCGTTCCTCCTCCTGGCTGCCTACCTTCGCCACGACCGCCGGGCAGCGATTGTCGGGGTTCTCGGCGGCAATGTCATGGCGGTTGAGGAGCACGCCGGGCCAAACCAGAGCCAGGGCGGGCCGCTCTTCGTGTTCGCCCTCGGGCACCAGGTGACGTCGAGCGTGGTCCGTCGGAAGGTACTGCGCGGCCTCGGCTCCACGCTGTGGCAGGCCGCCGCCGACGAGGCGCGGAGGCTGATCAGCGCCCGTCGCGGGTTCTTCGCCTTCTCGGTGGTGGAAGCCGAGGAGGACTCGCTGGGTTACTGGACCAAGCTCGGCTACCTGTGGCCGGAGGGCGTTCGCTATCTCCAGCCACCGCTGGAGTTCGACGAGAACGGGCGGGTTCTTCGCGTGCCGGTCGCCGAGGCTTTTCTCCTTCGACCAATGGACCCGCCGTGCACTCGGGTGGTCGATCGCACGCTGGTGAAGAACATCATCGCCACGATCTACCTCAACTGGTCGCTCGACGCGTACCGCGGCGTGCTCGCGCCGGCGGCGATGAGCCGCGTCGAACGCTATGTCATGGGTGACCTCTATGAACGGGTCTGTCGCGAGTTGCCGTCGACGGACACCCTGCCATTGGTGACCCCTCCGTCTCGGGTTGCGGTTCTACCCGTCGGCGGTTGACGACGAGTTCTCCAGCGGGGTGTCACGAGACACGGATGGTGCTTTGTACATGGAGTCGTCGAGAGGAGGTGTCCAGGTGACGGTTTCTGTGGGTGAGGTCAAGGACCTTTTCGAGCTCCTGTCCTACGTGGTGGTGCTGATCGGCGTGCCCCTCGGTCTCGCTCAGTATGTTCGTTCAGTGAGCAGCCAGAGGCGGACCCGGGAGTACGAGACCTACTCCGCGACGGACGACCATTTCATTTCTTACATGCTGCTGTGCTTGGACAACCCCGAGCTGGACGTGTTTGACGTGTCCGACGCGGAGCTGCAACGGGCGGGCATGGGAGAAAAGAAGAGGGAGGTGATCGCGTTCACCCTCCTGTTCTCGATCCTCGAGCGAGCCTTCCTGATGTACTCGGACTTCTCGCGGGACACGCCGACCGCGACGCAGAAGATCCAGAAGGACGCGTGGGATGGCTACTTGGAGGACTTCGCCCGGCGTGGGAACTTCCAGAAGGCCTGGGAGTTGAGCGGGCACCGGTTCGACGAGCGCTTTCAGGTCCACGTCGACGCCTTCATCAGGGCCGGGACCGGCCATCCGACGGCACAGGGCGACGCCGGGTCGGGCGCACATACCTGAGGCTATTGCACGGCGGGTAGCTGCCCGTGCGCCGCGGGCTTTGGGGGAGGACCCCGCATCGCGCCGGACCTTCACCTCGCTACGGAGCGAGGTACCTCCCGAACCAGGCCAGGTCCCACTTCATCTTGGCCAGGCGGTGCTCGCGGACGGTGAGGGTGTGGCCCTCGCCGGGGTAGACCACCAGCTGGGTGGGCACCTCGAGGTAGTGGCGCAGGGCCCTGAACAGGGCCCGGCTGTGGGCCGGCGGCACTCGCGGGTCGTCGCCGCCGACGTGGATCAGGATCGGGGTCTTCACCCGGTCGAGGTTGAACACCGGCGAGGCGGCGCGGTAGGCGTCCGGGACCTGCCAGGGCAGGCCGCGCATGAAGTTGACGACGTGCCCCGGGGTGTCCTCGATGCCCCACTGGATGACCTGGTCGAGGACGCCGGCGCCGGAGGAGGCCGCCTTGAAGCGGTCGGTGCGGGTGACGAGGCAGTTGACCAGGAAGCCTCCGTTGGACCACCCCATCACGCCCAGACGCTCCGGGTCGGCGACGCCCCGCTCGACCATCGCGTCCACTCCCGAGAGAATGTCCGCCACCTCGACGTCGTTTTCCCGACCCACCAGGTCGGTCATGAACCGGTCGCCGTAGCCGGTGGAGCCGCGGTAGTTGGGCGACAGCAGCGCGTAGCCCGTGGCCGGGAGCAGGGTCCTGCCGTAGATCCAGAACTCCATGGCGGCGTGGGTGGCCGCGGTGGGCCCGCCGTGGATCTCCACCACCAGCGGCAGGGGCCCGTCGGCGGGCGTCCAGTCGGGCGGCAGCTCCAGCACCCCCTCGACCTCGACCCCATCCGGGGCGGTCCAGCGCACCACCTGGATCTGCGGCAGCTTCCAGGTGTCCACCTGGGGGTTGAGGGTGGTCAGCCGCCGCGCCGGGCCGCCGGGCACGACCTCGAACAGGTCGCCGGGGTGGGTCGCGGTACCGAGGGCCACGGCGATTCCGTTCTCGGTGTCCGCCACTGAAAACTGCTCCACCACCGCGTCGCCGGGGGTGAGCGCCCGGGCGGGGCCCTGGGCCTGGCCGCGGACCTCGTCGACCGACCACAGCCGCACCCGGGCGCGCTCGTCGCCCCGGAACAGCAGCGTGCGGGAGCCGGGGCGCCAGGCGAGAGAGCCGGCCACGACCGTCACGCCCGGCGGGCGGTCGAGGCGATGCAGGGCCGCGCCGCCCGCGGCCCACTCGGCGACCCAGACCTCGGTCGGATACCCGTCGAAGC
>Ga0068714_10001715_pt1 | contig 30692 bp, 18 predicted proteins | sample MTBNYHSulfiMetaG_FD_62988 | JGI IMG/M metagenome (GOLD analysis project Ga0068714, IMG submission 62988) | Enrichment culture microbial communities from rom New York Harbor, USA that are MTBE-degrading - MTBE-NYH (New York Harbor Sulfidogenic)... | ecosystem: Environmental > Aquatic > Marine >...
GGAGATCGAGCGGTTGCGCCAGGAGCTGGAGCGGGCGACGGCAGCGCGTTCGTCCTTCCTCCTGGCCTCTGCGCACGAGCTGAAGACTCCGGTCGCGGTCATCCAGAGCTACCTCGAGACGCTGCTCACCGACCTCGACGACGGGCTCAGCCCGGAGCAGCTCTCGTTCCTCAGAATCACCTACGAGGGGGTCCTCCGCCTCCGCCGACTGGTCGTGGACCTGGTCGACCTGGCGGCCCTCGAGAGCGGTTCGATCCACCTCGAAATCGGCGCGGTGGATCTCGGCCGGGTGATGGCCGAGGTCCAGGCCGAAATGCTCCCGATCGCCCGGCGCGCCGGGGTCCAGCTGGAGATCATCGGCACCGCGACCCCGTTGCCGCCGGTCCGCGGCGACCGGGAGAGGGTCGTCCAGGTCCTCCGCAACCTCGTGGACAACGCCATCAAGTACACCCCGGCCGGCGGCCAGGTCCTGGTCCACGGCGAAACTCGCGAGGAAGGGATCTCGCTCACCGTGGAGGACACCGGCGCCGGCATCCCGAAGGACAAGCTCGACTCGGTGTTCGACGAGTTCGTCCGCCTGCGACCGACCTCGGCGCGGGAGACCCGCGGCAGCGGCCTCGGCCTGCCGATCTGTCGTCGCATCGTCGGCGCGCTTGGCGGAACCATCTCGGTCGAGAGCCGTGAAGGCCAGGGATCGGTCTTCATGGTTTACCTGCCGGTGTGGGCCGGAACGTAACGCCAACCCGAACCCAGCCTGGACCTGGTCTTGGACCTGGACCTGGTCCTCGACCTTGGCCGGTGACGCGGGCTAAGTCTCCTGAAACTAGGGCTTGCGACGAGAAACACCCCCGCTCGTGCTATGCTAGAGTGTCTCGGAGTCGGGGAGGAACGACCGGTGGAGCTCAAAGAGCTGCTCATGTTCATGACCAAGAAGGGGGCGTCCGACCTCCACCTCAAGCCGATGCGCCCCCCGTTGCTCCGCATCCAGGGCCGGCTGATCCCCATCAAGGCCACGCCATTGAAGCCGGCCGAGGTCGAGGAGATGCTGAATTCGATCCTCACCCCGACCCAACAGCGTCGGTTCGAGACCCAGCAGGCGGTGGACCTCGGCTACGGGGTCCCCGGGGTGGCCCGCTTCCGCTGCAACATTTACCAGCAGCGCGGCACCATGGCCGGCGTCTTCCGCCGCATCCCGTACGACATCCAGACCGTGCAGGAGCTCCACCTGCCGGACGTTCTCGAGACCATGACGGAGTACCCCTCGGGACTGGTCCTGATCACCGGCCCCACCGGGTCGGGCAAGTCGACCACCCTCGCCGCCCTCGTCCACCGGATCGCCGCCTCCCGCCCCTGTCACGTCGTCACCGTGGAAGACCCGATCGAGTTCCTGTTCGGGGACGACCGGGCCACCATCTCCCAGCGCGAGGTGGGGACCGACACCCCGACCTTCCACGAGGCGCTGCGCAACTGCATGCGGCAGGATCCCGACGTCATCATGGTGGGGGAGATGCGGGACCTGGAGACGGTGACCACCGCCATCACGGCGGCGGAGACCGGCCACCTCGTCCTGTCGACCCTGCACACCAACTCCGCCTCCCAGACCATCGACCGGATCATCGACATGTACCCGGCCGACCAGCAGGAGCAGGTGCGGGGACAGCTCGCCCTGGTGCTGAAGGCGATCGTGTCGATGAAGCTGGTGCAGAAAAAGGACGACACCGGCCTGCTCCCGGCGCTCGAGATCCTCGTCAACTCCCCCAAGATCTCCAAGCACATCGAGCACAACGAGATCAAGGAGATCCACGAGGAGCTCGAGAACTCGGTCGCGTACTACCACATGCAGACCATGAACCAGTCGCTGATCGCGCTCCTCGCGCACGACATGATCGACTACGACACGGCCCTGCAAGCGTCGCTGGACCCCGAGGACCTGTCGCTGAAGCTCAGGAAGATGTTCCCGAGCATCGAAGAGAAGTTCAGGGAGGGTGTCATGGCCCCGTCGCCCGCCGATTTCTCCCAGATCACCGAGCTGCTCGAGATCAAGCGGCTGTACGAAGAGCTGGAGGAGCGCAACCGCGTCAAGCTGCAGGAGAAGGACGACCAGATCGCCGAGCTCGAAGCCGAGCTCACCGAGCTGCGCACGGTGGTCGGGTCGAGCTCGGGCGAGATGGAGGACCTCCGGCGTCAGCTCGACCAGTCCAAGTCCGAGGCCGTTCGGGTCAAGGCCGAGTCCGAGCAGAAGATCAACGGCTTGAACGAGCGGATTCGCGACCTCAACCAGCGCCTGCAGGGTGGTGGCAAGCCCACGACCGGTTTCTTCAAGCGCTGACGGAGCGAGACCACCCGACGCCCGGCCGGCATCGCCCGGCGTGTACGATCGATGGCAGAACCGACCAGCACCGATGACCTGATCCAGGAGCTGCGCCTCCTCCTCCGTGAGGGGGAAGAGGAGTCCCTGCAGATCTTCCTGCGCCTGGTGCGGCCCGAGGACATCGCCGACTGGCTGGAGCTGCTCACCATCGACGAGCGCCAGCGCATCCTCGTCGCCCTCGACCACGAGGCGGCGGGGACCGTGCTCGCCGACACCACGGCGTCCATCCGCGCCGAGCTGGTCGACGACCTGCCGCCAGAGCGGCTGGCCAGGATCGCCGAGACCATGCCCGCCGACGAGGCGGCGGACCTCATCGGCGAGCTGGAACGCGAGGAAAGCGAGCAGGTCCTCCACCACATCGCCGACGAGGACGAGGAGGTCCTCCGCCGGCTGCTCGCCTACAAGGAGGACACCGCCGGCGGCATCATGAACCCCGCCGTGGTCGCCCTCCCGCCCCAGGCGACGGTGGACGACGCGATCCGGGAGTTCCGCTCCGCCGAGCCCGACACCATCACCGCCGCGGTGTACGTCGTCGGGGAGGACCGCAGGTTGCTCGGGCTGGTGCGCCTGCGCCACCTGGTCACCACCCGCCCGGCGACCCCCCTGGGCGAGATCATGATCTCCGACGTGATCTCGGTGGGGGTCGACGCCGACCAGGAGGAGGTCGCGGACCTGGTCGAGAAGTACGACTTCGTCGCCGTCCCCGTGGTCGACGCCGAGCACCGGCTGGTCGGGGCCGTGACCGTGGACGACGTGCTCGACGTCATCCACGAGGAGGCGAGCGAGGACATCTACAAGCTCGCCGGGTCGTCGGTGGAGGAGGAGGACTCCACCTCGCTGCTCCACGTCGCGCGCTACCGCCTGCCGTGGCTCCTCATCTGCCTCGCGGGAACGCAGCTGTCAACCATCGTCCAGATGGTCGCGTCGCGCAGGGTGGAGCTCTACGAGCAGGTTTCGGTCTTCACGGCGGCGATCATGGCCATGGCCGGCAACACCTCGCTCCAGTCGGCCACCACGACGGTTCGGCGGCTCGCCGTCGACACCCTGCCCCGGGCCCAGTTCGCCAGGCACGTCGTCCGCGAGCTGGGGGTCGCCCTGCTGATGGGCATCGTCTGCGGCGCCGCCGCCTCCGGCCTGGCCCTGCTGTTTCGCCACGACCCGGTGATCGGGCTGGCCCTCGGGCCGGCCATGGCCGTGGGCATGGCCGCGGCGAGCTTCCTCGGCGCCTCGATGCCGCTCCTGCTCGAGCTGGCCGGGATCGACCCCGCGGTCGCCTCGGGGCCGCTGGTGTCGACCATCAACGACTCCCTCGCCCTCACGGTGTACTTCGTGGTCGCGACGATCGCGCTGGTGCTGCTGGGGTAGCTTTCAGCTTCCAGCTTTCAGCTTTCAGCTTCCCCCAACCCACCCGGACCGAGAACGCGCAAGAGGGAGGCGCAGAGCCAGCCACCCGCCCTCCCGGAGCCGAGGCACAGAGCCGCCCACCCACCCACTCAACGCAGAGGCGCAGAGGCGCGGAGACGGGGAGGACACGAGCGCTCCGGACGACGTGTCATCCCGAGAAGCCCTTCCCTCCTGCAGGCATCCCGACGAGCCCAGCAGAGCCCGTCCCGAGCGAACGGGTGGGAGGGGGAGCTGAAAGCTGAAAGCTGAGAGCTGAAAGCTCCCCTGCCTACACCGCCTTCGGTTGCCCAAACAGGTACCCCTGGACGAGGTAGATGCCGAGCTCCTGCAGCACCCGCGCGTCTTCCTGCCGCTCCACCCCCTCGGCGATGACCAGCGACTGGGAGGTGTGGGCGAAGCCGGTGATGGCGGTGACCAGGTTGCGCTTGATGGGCTCGCTGGCCAGGTCGTGGACCAGCAGGCGGTCGAGCTTGATGTAGTCCGGTCGGAGGTCGGCCAGCACGTGGAACGACGCGTACCCGGTCCCCATGTCGTCGATGGCGATCCGGAAACCCTCCTGGCGGAGCGCCTCGACTCGCTGCCGGAGGACCTTGGGGTTTTCGGAGTAGGTGCGCTCGGTCAGCTCCAGGACCATCTCCCGGGGTGACCAGCCGCTCTGCCGGACCAGCCGCGCCAGACCCCGCGCCTTGGTCTCCAGGAACTCGAGACCGCCGACCGAGAGGTTGACGAAGATGGTCGAGCCGAGCGGGAGCCGGTGGGCCGAGGTCAACGCGCGCTCCACGCACAGCTGCTCCAGCTCGCCCACCAGGCCGGCGCGCTCGGAGAACCCGAACAACCGGTCGGCCGGCTCCAGGTAGCTCCCCTCCGGCCCCCTCGAGAGCGCCTCGTACCCGATCACCGTTCGCTGCGGCACCCGCACGATGGCCTGGAAGAGGGTCCGGACGCTGCGCTCGCGGAGGATGCCACGGAGCTCCACCTGGCGTTCCTCGTCGAGGCCCTGGCCCCGCCGCTCGAAGTCCCGGCGCGCCTCCTCGGCCCCGGCGTAGATGCACCGCTCGAGACGCTGGGCGGGGCTGCGGGTGATGGTCCCCTCCCCGGCACGGACCGGGACCGCCACCTGGTCCCCCGTGGCCTCGTCCCGGATGGTCAGGCCGGTGAGGAACTCGCGCAGCCTCACCGCACCCCGCCGGTCCGGGGAAAAGACCATGAACTCGTCACCCCGGACCAGGGTCTGGCACAGGACGGTCGGGCAGCCGCTCGACGTGATGAGCGCCTCGCGCAGGGTCTCGGCGACCGTCCGGACCATGCGGTCGTATCGCTCCCAGCCCACCATCTTCTCCAGGCTCTGCTCCTGCTCCACACGGACCAGCAGAACCTGGACCGGCCCGAGCTCCAGCAGCCTTCCGACCTCGTCGAGCACCAGCGGCAACGCAGGCAGCTTGGTTTCGGGGTCCACCAGGCTGGCCTTGTACTGCAGCAGCTGGGTCGCCATCTCGGCGGCGTGGGGGTCGGTCCCTCGTTCAGACACCGGCCTCGGCCTCCAGCCCCAGGAGCAGGCGGACCTGGCGCCGCAGCTCTCTGGGGGAGAATGGCTTGCACAGGTACGCGCTGGCGCCGCGCTGCAGGCTCTCCAGCTGGTGCTGGTGGCCGCTGCGGGCCGAGACCACGAGCACCGGCACCGCGGCCCCGCCGGGGTCGGCGCGCAGGAGCCTCAGCAGCTCGAGCCCGTCGAGGCTGGGCATCATCAGGTCGAGCACCAGCAGGTCAGGGGGTTCCTCCATGACCCGGGCGAGCGCATCCCGCCCGTCGGTGGCGGTCTCCACCTCGTAGCCCTCGACCTCCAGGATGGTCCGCAGGAGGTCGGTCACATCCGGCTCGTCGTCGACCACGAACACCCTCTTCATGACGGCTCCCCCCCGTCGACTACTCCGCCGACACCACGGGGACTGTACCAGAGTCCGGAGGCCGCGACGGCAGCCAGAGGAAGAACGTGGCGCCCTGGCCCTCCTCGCTCTCGACCCAGACCGTCCCGCGGTGGGCCTCGACGATGCTGCGCACGAGCGACAGCCCGAGGCCCATGCCGCCGTACAGCCTCCTGGCACTGGGGTCGACCTGGTAGAAGCGGTCGAAGACCCGCAGCTGCTCCCCGACGGGGACCCCCACCCCGGTGTCGGAAACCGCGACCAGCACCCCCGGCCGGTCGCCCTGCTCGTGCGCCTCCGCGGCAACCCGGATGGACCCCCCGTCCGGGGTGAATTTGACCGCGTTGTCGAGGAGGTTGAGGAACGCACGCTCGAGGTGCTCGGCGCTGCCGACGACCGCCGGCAGGTCGGCGGCGAGGTCGAGCGAGCAGGCGATCCGCTTCTCCTCGACTCTCGGCAGCACCGTGTCAACCACGCCGTGGAGCAGCGCCTCGACGGCCACCGCCTCGCGGATGAGGTCGGAGGCCGGCCCCTTCTCGAGCTGCGAGAGGGCGACCAGCTCCTCGATGCGGCGGGTCAGACGGGCCACGTTCTTCTCGCACACCGCCACCGCGCGGGCGGCCTCCGGCGACAGGGGCCCGAGGCTCGAGTCGGCAAGCAGCTCGAGGTACCCTCGCAGCGCGGTCAGCGGGGTTTTCAGCTCGTGGGAGAAGTTGGCGACCAGGTCGGCCTTGGCCTGGTCGAGGGACTCCAGCTCGCGGTACGCGGCCCGGAGCTGGCCGATGGTCTGCTGGAGGGTGTCGGCCATGGCGTTGAACGCCTCCGCGAGCTCCTGGATCTCGTCCCCCGAGCTGACCTGGACCCGCTCCTCGAGACGCCCGTCGGCGATCCGCCTCGCCCCCCCGCGCAACTCCTCCACGTGACGGGTGATCGGGCGCGCCAGAATCGCAGCAACCAGGAACGACAGGGCGAGCCCCACTGCGAGCAGCATCCCCGACCACAGCACCGAGGTCAGGATCTCGCGGTCAGCGCTGGCATAGCTGAAGGTGGCGATCACCGAGAACGCGTGCCGGCCCCACTGCTCCACCGCCGGCGCCACCACCCGGTACACCCGGTCTCCCCCGTCGGTGGACAGCCTGCGGGCAGAGATGTCCAGCTCCTGCAGCGCGCCGAGCAGAACGGGGTCCTCGACCCGAGGAGCGGTTTCCGAATCCGGGAAGGTGTGGCTCTCCCCGTCCTCCCAACGCAGGTGCACCCGGCCCTGGACGTCGACCACCTCGAGTCGCACCACGTCGCTGTTCAGCTCCAGGAGGCGCGCCATCCGCTGGCGCAGCAGGCGACCGCCGCTGGACCTGAAGACCTCGGCCATGTCGGCCAGCTGCGGGCTCGCCAGCGCCGCGTACGTGCGGGCCGATCGCTCCAGGGACCGCTCCAGGGACCGCTGCCGGCCGGCAATCAGCGCGACCGCGCTCACCGCCAGGCTGACCACCACGGCGAACGCCACGTAGCGGGCGATCCGGACCTGCAGCCGTCCCTGCCGGCGGCCCACGGCTTGAAACCCGCCCGATCTCTGCGTGGCGTTCACCGGGGCCATCGTACCCCCCACCCATCCAGAACGCGAAGGGTCGCCCGCAGCGACGCGGGCCACCGGGAGCGCGAGACCACGACCCCGCTCCTCGGCACCCGATCCCTGCCGCCTGCAGCCCGCCGCCCGTCGTCAAGGATCGGGCGGCCCGCGGCAGGGTGCGGGGGCGGGATCGGGATCGGGCGCGTGGCCGGCTTGGCGCCTCCGGGCGGCAGGGTGGCTCTACGCCTCCTTCTTGCGCCTTTGCGCCTTTGCGCCTTTGCGTTCATTCCCTCTCGAGCGCTGGCGGGATTGAGGTTGTCGGGCTGCCGACGGCTACTCCAGGTTCTGCACCTGCTCCCGGATGCGCTCGGTGGCGGCGCGCGCCTCCACCAGGCGGTCCACCACGTCGAGCTCGCGACACTTGGCGGCGAGGGTGTTCAGCTCCCGGTTGACCTCCTGGCAGAGGAAGTCGAGGGTCCGGCCCACCGCGCCCCCCGCGTCGAGACGCGCGCCGAGCTGGGCGAGGTGACTGCGCAGGCGGACCACTTCCTCGCCCACGTCGGCACGGTCGGCCGCCAGCGCGGCCTCCTGGGCCACCCGGGTCGGCTCGACCGCGAGGTCCGGTCCGAGCAGCTCGGCCACCCGATCGCGCAGGCGCTCGTGGAGCCTGACCTTCAAGGCGGGGAGCTGCGGTTCGATCCAGTCCAGGAAGCCGGCCAGGGCCTCGACCTCGGACCGGATCTGGCCCGCGAGCCGCTCCCCCTCGGCGGCCCGCATGGCGGTCAGGGCGGCGGTCGCATCCACCACGAGCCCCCGCAGCCGGTCCTGCTCCTCGTCGCTGAGCACGGTCTCCTCGCCGCTCACCGTCACCAGGCCGGGCACCGCGAGGACGTCCCGGACCTCGACCGGGGACTGCGTCCCGGCGCCCTCTCCGAGCTGGCGCAGCTGCTCGAGCACGCTGCGCACCGCTGCCGCGTCCACCACCACCCGGCTGCCTCCGACCGCGGACCTCTCGAACACCAGCTGCGCGCTCACCCGCCCTCGCTCGAGCTGCCGGTTGACCACCTCCCGGACCACCACCTCCACCTCCGGCATCTCCTCGCGCAGGTTGACCCGCACCTGCAGGTCGAGGTAGCGGTGGTTCACCGAACGGACCACCACCGACACCCCCAACCGCTCCGACACCGGCCCCCTGGCCCGCCCGAACCCGGTCATGCTGCGTACAACCATCACGCGTCCTCCTCGAGCTCGTTCATCTCCACCAGCCGCCGGTACGCGCCGCGGCGCGCCATCAGCTCGTCGTGCCGCCCCTGCTCCACGACGGCGCCACGGTCGAGCACCACGATGGTGTCGGCGCGGCGGACCGTCGACAGGCGGTGGGCGATGACCAGAGTCGTCCGCCCCCGCATCAGATTGTCGAGCGCCCGCTGGACCAGCCGCTCGGCCTCGGGGTCGAGGGCCGACGTCGCCTCGTCCAGGATCAGGATCGGGGGGTCCTTGAACAGGGCGCGGGCGATGGCGAGACGCTGCCGCTGGCCGCCCGAGAGCTTCATGCCCGCCTCGCCGATGACCGTGTCGTAACCGTCGGGCAGCGCCGTCACGAAGTCGTGGGCGAACGCCGCCCGAGCGGCGGCCTCGACCCGCTGCCGCGCCGCCTCCCTCTGCCCGAAGGCGATGTTGGCGGCCACCGTGTCGTTGAAGAGGACCGTCTCCTGGGTGACCAGCCCAACGGCGGCGCGAAGGCTCGAGAGGGTGACCTCCCGCACGTCCACACCCCCGACCCGCACCGCCCCCTGCTGCACGTCCCAGAAGCGCGGGACGAGCTGCGCCACGGTGCTCTTGCCGGCGCCCGACGGCCCGACCAGCGCCACGGTCCGCCCGGAGGGGATGACGAGGTCGAGGCCCTCGAGCACCCAGCGCTCCCCCTCGTACGCGAACCACACCTGCTCGAGGCGAACACCGTCGCCCACCCTGCCCAGGGGCGCGGCCCCGGGTCGGTCGGCGATGGCAACTGGCGCGTCGACCACCTCGAACACCCGCTGCGCCCCCACCTCGGCCTGCTGGAGGGCGAGGTTGAGCTTGTTGAGCCGCTTGACCGGGTTGTAGGCGCCGTACACCCCGAGCAGGAACGCCGACAGGTCCCCCAGGGTCATGGCGCCGGTCCGGATCTGGAGCGCCGCGTAGCCGATGAGGGCCACGGCTCCGACGGCGCCGACCACCTCCATCACCGGCGCGTTGGCGGCCTGGATGGCGCGGGCCCTGAGATTGGCCCGGAAGTGCCGCTGGGTGGCCCGCCGGAACCGGGCCGCCTCGAACGCCTCCATGGTGAATGCCTGGACGATCCGGATGCCCTTCACCGTCTCGTCGACGATGGTGGTCATCTCCCCCATCCGCTCCTGTGACCGCCGCGCCTCGCGCCGCAGCCGCCGGCTGAAGTGGAGCACCGGCGCGAGCAGCGCCGGCGCGAGCAGGAACACCGCGGTCGCCAGGCGGAAGTTGAGCGAGAAGACGTACGCTGCGAGAACGACCACCGTCAGGAGGTCCTCGAACAGGTCCCCGAAACGCTCGGACAGGGCCTCGTTGACGAGCTGAACGTCGCTGGTGACCCTGGCGATGAGGACGCCCGACGGGCTGGAGTGGAAGAAGCCCGGGCTCTGCTTGAGCAGGGCGTCGAAGAGGGCGTCGCGGAGGTCCCTGATGGTCGCCAACCCGAGCCGCGCCATCGAGTACCGGGCCAGGAAGGTGAACAGGTTCTTGGCGACGACGGCGAGGAGGATCAGGACCAGGACGGTCCCCACCCGTTCGCCGGCCACGCCGGCGATCCACCCCTGGAGGCGCTCGGCGGCGCGGTCGAGCTGGCCCACCATCCCCCCCCTCGGGGGGGAGGGGGTGGCGAGCGCCGCCGGCCTCAGCAGCTGGTCGTAGACCGGCCGGATCAGGTTGTAGGCGAAGACGGTGGAGGAGGCCACCATGACCATCGCCACCGCCGTGACCGCCGCCCACGCGGCGTGGCGCCGCGCCATGAGGAGCACGCGCAGGAAGGAGCGCACAGGCGGCAGGGTAACACGCTGCTGCCTGTGGTACCTTCGCGGCGAGAGGAGCGCTCAGCTGTCAGCTCTCAGCTGTCAGCTTCCCCCACCCAACCGCGCGGCTCCCGAGGAGGGGAGGGGGAGCTGAAAGCTGACGGCTGACAGCTGACAGCTCCCACCGGAGGTGGGAATGGACTTCGGGCTCGACGAGCAGCAGCAGATGATCCGCGACATGGTGCGCTCCTTCGCCGAGGAGCGGCTGCGCCCCGGCGCCGCCGCGCGCGACTCGAGCGGCGAGTTCCCGGCCGACCTGTTCGCCGCCATGGGGGAGCTCGGCCTGCTCGGCATGTTCGTCCCCGAAAGCTACGGCGGCGCCGGAGTCGACCTGCTTTCGTACCTGATCGCGGTGGAAGAGCTCGCGCGGGTGGACGCCTCGGTTGCGGTCGGGATGTCGGTCACCAACTCGGTGTGCTGCTGGCCCATCCTCCAGTTCGGCAGCGAGGAGCAGAAGTGCACCGTCCTGCCGCCCCTCGCCTCCGGCCGGGAGCTGGGCGGGTTCATGCTCACCGAGCCCGACGCCGGGTCCGACGCCGGCGCGCTCAGAACGCGGTACCGCGACGCCGGCGACCGCTTCATCCTCGACGGCAGCAAGGCCTGGATCACCAACGCCTCGGTGGGCCGCACCTTCGTCTGCCTGGCGACGCGGGACCCCGCCCTCGGCGCCCGCGGCGTGTCGGCGTTCATCCTCGACGCCACCCTGCCCGGGGTCCACGTGGCCCGCCCCGAGGAGAAGATGGGCCTGCGCTCGTCGAAGACCTGTATGGTCACGCTCGACGCGGTGGAGCTCCCGAAGAGCGCCCTGCTGGGGGAGGAGGGGCTGGGCTTCCGGATCGCCCTCGCCACCCTCGACCACTCCCGTCTCGGCATCGCCGCCCAGGCGGTCGGGATCGCCACCGCCGCCCTCGAGGAGTCCCTCAGGTACGCCCACAACCGGAGGCAGTTCGGTCTGCCGATCATCTCCCACCAGGCGATCGCTTTCCGGCTCGCCGAGATGGACACCGAGATCGCCGCCGCCCGAGCCCTCCTGTGGCAGGCGGCGTGGGACACCGGCCAGCCGGGCCGGCACTCCCGCGAGTCCGCCCGGGCCAAGCTCTTCGCGTCGGAGATGTGCAACCGGGTCGCGGCCTGGGCGGTGCAGATCCACGGCGGCTACGGCTACTCCCGCGAGTACACGGTGGAGCGGCTCTACCGCGACGCGCGCGTCACCACCATCTACGAAGGCACCTCGGAGGTCCAGAAGATGGTCATCGCGAGGGCGCTTCAGGGGGTTGCGGCGGGGTTGTAGAGCTCTCAGCTTTCAGCTGTCAGCTGTCAGCTTTCAGCTCTCCCGCCCTCCGGTTCGTGTGACCGGTGAGCGGGACGAAGGCTATTCGAATACCGGCTCCCGTTCCTCCAGGAACGCCGTCGCCCCCTCCTTCGGGTGGCCGGTGGCGAACAGCAGCCGGAAGGTGGCCAGCTCCAGCGCCATCGCGGATGAGCCGACCGCCCGGCTGCGCAGCAGGTCGCGGGCCGCGGTGAGCGCCGGCCGTGAGTGGGGGGAGGGCAGCGGCAGCGGATCGGTGGGGCCCAGCTCGGCCCGCACCAGCCCGAGGCGCACCGCGTCGGCCGCGGCGACCCACCCCCCCTCCAGGACGCATCGCGCCAGCGCCTCTCCCCCCGTCCGCCCCAGCGCCCACAGCACCCCAGCCGGCGGCGGCTGGCGCGGGTCGCCGAGGTCGACCCGGGCTCCGCGACGAAGAAAGACCAGGTCGCAGCACAGCGCGACCCCCGCGGCCGGCCCCGACAGGTCGCCCTCGATGTCGGCCACGGTCACGGCACGGCCCCGGACCCAGGGCTCGAGGGCGCCCCAGGGCAGGTCGGCCCCCCCCGGACAGGGGGGGAAGACCACCACCAGCAGGCTCGGCTCGGACGCGGCGCGGACGAGGGCGTCGAGCTGAGTCCTCGGGTCGAGCTCGGGCTGCCAGCGGAGGGTGCGCACGGGTCGAAGTGTACCGCGGCCTTCGTGTCGTCCATCCCCGCGGTATCATCGTCGAAGCGGGAGGCCCCATGAGCTCGCGAGTACTGTCCAGCCGCGCCGTCGGCGCCGTCACCCTGGAGGCGGTCCAGGGGGACCTGACCGAGGAGCGGGTCGTCGCCATCGTCAACGCCGCCAACACCCACCTCGCTCACGGCGGGGGGCTGGCGGGCGCCATCGTCCGCAAGGGCGGGCGGGTGATCCAGGAGGAGTCCGACCGGGTGGCCCCGGTCCCGGTGGGCGGGGCGGCGACCACCGGCGCCGGCGCCTTGCCCTGCACCTGGGTCATCCACGCCGTTGGCCCCATGTGGGGCGAGGGGGACGAGGAGGCCAAGCTGCGCTCCGCGGTCCGGTCCGCCCTCGACGAGGCGCTCCGCTTCGAGGCCGCCTCCGTGGCGCTGCCCGCCATCTCGACCGGGATCTTCGGCTACCCCAAGGAGCTCGGCACCCGCCACATCGTCGAGGAGGCGGTGGCGTGGATCGCCGCCCACCCGGGCGCACCGGTCCGACTCCTCCGTTTCACCGCATTCGACCAGCCCACCGCGAACCTGTTCGCCGCGGCGCTGCGCACTGTGCCCGCGCCCGGGGACGGGGCCTCAACCCCCTGATCCGAGACCGTTGCGACGTGGGTTTCTCGAGCGGCAGGAGCTCGAGGGGGAGGTCCGCGTCGCAGGAACCGCGTTGACAGGGACAGCGGCAGCGACAGGATCAGGGGCAGGGGCGGCGACAGCATCAGGGGCAGCGACAGCGGTCAGCGACAGCGGCAGGAGTCAGCGTCAGCGACAGGGGCAGGGGCAGCGGCAGGATCAGGGACAGCGACAGCAGTCAACGTCAGCGACAGGGGCAGCGTCGTCACGACCCCGCTCGGAGTGGGGTCACGCCCGCGGATGCAGCAGGCGCCAGGTCATGGCGCGCACCTGGTCGAAGAGCGCGAGCGCAGATCGGGCGCGTCCGGGGTCGACCGCCCCCGCTCCGGCCAGGAGCCGGAGGTGGGTGTCGACTTCTTTCGCGGAGGCACAGGCGATGTGCCAGTGGTGCAACCGGTCCCGGCCGGATCGGCCGTGCCCTTCCGAGAGGTTGGCGGCGACCGAGGCAGCGGATCGCACCACCTGGTCGGCGAGGCTTCTGAGCGGGGCGGGCACCCTCCGCGCGATGGCGAGGGTTTCTCCTGCGGCCTCGAGGGCGGTGGTGAGGGCGATGAGCTGGTTTGCGGGGGAATTGAGCATGCCGACCGCCACGGTCAGCCACACCGCTGCTCGCTGTCGCTGCTCGCTGCTCGCTGTCGCTGCCGCTGCCCCTGTCGCCGTCGCTGCCGCTGCCCGCTGCCGCTGTCGCTGACCCTGCCCCTGTCGCTGTCCCTGCCCCTGTCGCCGTCGCTGTCCCTGCCCCTGTCGCCGTCGCTGCCCGCTGCCGCTGCCGCTGGGGTGAAATCGGCCGAGCCGGTTCCCCGGCAGCCTCGTCTTCCCCGTCACCGTTGACTCCGTCTTGGGTGACTGCCCCCCACCACCCAGCGCAGGCTCCGCTGCAGCAACGCCCTGGCGACAGCGCGACGGCATCGATCCGGAGACCGCGACCACATCGCGAACGGATGTGCTATAATCCGCCACCGGTGTGATGCTTTTCGAGGAGTAACTCCTGCCATGGCGGACCTTTACCAGCTCAGACAAGCACCCGAAGAGCCCCTGGACTGTCTCTACATCCTGCACTGCAGCGGCGACAAGCCCCTCGGTGGTCTGGAGCTCTCCGCCAAGGAGCGGAAGGCGCTGCTCGACCGGGTCGAGGCCCTCGCTCCGCGCGGCGACGAGGGCGAGGTCATCTCCGGCGAGTGCCCGCTGGCGGCGGCCCGACGCTTCACCCTGATCGGCCTCGGCGAGGACCGGCAACTGTCCCACGGCCGGCTCCGCAGCGCGCTGCAGCGGGTCGTCCGCCAGGCAACCAAGAACCGTGAGTACCAGATCGGGCTGGCCGTCCCGGCCCGGGTCCACGGCCTCTCGGACCAGGACTCCCGCATGTTCGTCCTCCTCGAGGCGGCCATGGCGGACTACACCTTCGACCACTTCAAGTCGAAGAAGAACGAGTTCGACAAGATCGACGGCCTGCACGTCGTACCCCTCGCCGGCGAGAGCGAGGAGGACCTGGAGGCCCGGCTGCAGCGGGTCCGCCTCCTGCGGACCTCGATCCAGCTCGCTCGCGACCTGGGCAACCGGCCGGCCAACGACCTCACCCCCGAGGCGCTGGCCTCGGCGGCCCGAGAGATGAGCGAGGAGGTGGCCGGGCTGCGCGTCACCGTCCTCGGCAGGCGGGAGCTGCTCAAGGACAAGATGGGCGGCATCCTCGCCGTCGGTCAGGGGTCGGTGGAAGAGCCGCGGCTGGTGGTGGTCGAGCACCGCCCCAAGAAGCCCAAGCGATCGGTGGTGCTGGTGGGCAAGGGGATCACCTTCGACAGCGGCGGCATCTCCATCAAGCCGGCCGCCGGCATGGGCTGGATGAAGTACGACATGTGCGGCGCCGCCACGGTGCTGGCGGTGATGCGTGCGGTCGGCGAGCTGGAGCTGCCGATGAAGGTGGTGGGGCTCCTGCCCATCGCCGACAACATGCCCTCCGCCACCGCCCTGCGCCCCGGCGACATCATCACCATGGCCAGCGGCAAGACGGTCGAGGTCGACAACACCGACGCCGAGGGCCGCCTGCTGCTGGCGGACGCCCTCCACTACGCCGCCCGCTTCAACCCCGACATCGTGCTCGACTTCGCCACCCTCACGGGGGCCTGCAAGGTGGCCCTGGGCAGCGAGGCGGCCGGCATCATGGGCAACGACGACGAGCTGGTCTCGGCCCTCGTCCGGCTCGGCGAGACGGTGGGTGAGCGGGTGTGGCCCCTGCCGCTCTACGACGAGTATCTGACCTACCTGAAGAGCGACTGGGCCGACGTGCGCAACGTGGGCGACCGCTGGGGCGGCACCGTGACCGCGGGCGTTTTCCTGAAGCAGTTCGTCCCGGACAAGGTGGCCTGGGCGCACCTCGACATCGCCGGGGTCGCCTACCACGAGAACGAGCACAACGGGTTCTCCAAGGGCGCCACCGCCTTCGGCGTGGTCCTCACCACCACGTTCCTCGAGCAGCTCCTGAAGTGACCCGCTTGCCCCGTGACCGACCCTGTGCTACAGTCGCGTTCCGCCTTGGGCGGGCATAACTCAGCTGGTAGAGTGTCAGCTTCCCAAGCTGAAAGTCGCGGGTTCGAATCCCGTTGCCCGCTCCACCCCCTTCCCCCCGGAGGCTGAGCGATGGGTCTCTTCGGACGCGACGACCGGACCACCCCACAACCGGCCACCCCGCAGCCCCCCGCCAGCCGGCCCGCAGCCAAGCCGCAGCCACGCCCGTCGGAGTCGACCCTCGTCGCGCGCGGCAGCCGCGTCGAGGGTCGTCTCTTCGCCGACAACGACGTCGAGGTCACCGGCGAGGTCCACGGCACCGTCGAGGCAAAGGCCCAGGTCCTGATCTCCGAGGGTGCCAGGGTCGAGGCGGCGCTCCACGGCCGGGTCGTGGTGGTGGCCGGCCGGGTCGCCGGCGACGTCAGTGCCGACGAGAAGATCGAGCTCCTGCCGAGCGCGGAGCTGCGGGGCAACATCACCGCCCCACGGATCGTCATCCAGGACGGCGCCACGTTCGAGGGTCAGGTCTTCATGCAGAAGCCGGAGGGCAGGAAACCCGCGGTGCCAGCCGCCGCCGAGCCTGCCCCGCCCACGCCGGAACCGAGCAACCCGGCCGGCGAGGCCCCCCAACCACCGGGCGGCGGGGATCCTGCCCGCCACCACCGCAACCGGCGGTGACGCAGTCCTTCGGGGACTCCGGGGAGGCTCTCCTCGGGGCGGCCTCGCATCTGGCTGCAGCACGACCGTGACCGACCTCTGCGTTGAACGGGCGGGTGGGCGCCTCTGTGTCCCCGGGAGGGAGGGCGGCTCTGCGCCTCTCTCTCGCGACTTCGCGCTGTTCTTGGTTCAGAACTCGGTGTATTGCGGCGAGACTCTCACCGCAGAACCCCCACAACTCGCACGTTCGCAGTGGAATGCGCGCCTCAGTTCGCTTGTCATCCCGAACGCGACCCCGAGCGTCAGCGAGGTGGAGCGGAGGGATCTGCCCCAGCGAAGGGAGCGCCTTCGTTGAGGCAGATCCCTCGTCGCTTCGCTCCTCGGGATGACATGTTGTGTGGGTGCTTAACCTTGCGCCTTTGCGCCTTTGCGCCTTTGCGTTCCTTCCCTCTCGAGGCCGCCCGGGGTCGAGGTCGTCCGAGTGCGGGCGGCGCCCGCGCCGCGCCTCTGCGCTCACTCCTCCTGCGAGGCGCCACCGCCGCCGTGGCCGTTGACCTCGGCGGCTGGAGTGAAACGGACCTCCGCCCCGGGACGGTAGTCCCGCCGGAAAATCTCCACCAGGGCCAGAAATGCCATCATGGTCAGCGGGCCGACGAGCAGGCCGATGGGACCGAAGGCCTCGAAGCCGCCCAGCAGCGACAGCGCCACCAGGACCGGGTGCATGTGAACCCTGCGGCCCACGAACAGCGGCTTGAGCCAGTACTCCACCACCGTGGCCAGGACCATGAGCGGAGCCAGCAGCAGCATCGCCCGGGTCGGGTCCCCGGCCAGCAGCAGGATGACGGCGCCCGGGATGTAGACCAGCGAGATCCCGATCACCGGGATGAAGGCCAGGACCCCCATCACCACGCCCCACATCACCGGCGTGGGCAGGTCGAGGAGAGCGAACACCACCCCTCCCCCGAGTCCCTGGATCACCCCCGCCACCCCGTTGCCGAGGACCAGCGCGCCCGCCATGTCGGTGAACCGCCCGGTGAGAAAGTCCACCTGTGCCGCGGGCACCGGCACCGCCGACGTCACCCAGGCGTGGAGCCGCTCGCCGTCCACCAGCAGGTAGTAGACGACAATCACCCACAGCAGGAACCCGAGCAGGAGTCGGGCCAGGCCGCCGGCCATCGCCAGCCCGCGGGAGTAGAGGAATGCCCCCACCTTGACCCCCTGGGTCGCCATCCACCGGTAGACCTTGTCCGCGGTCACCGACGCCCCGAACGGGGCGAGCACCCGGTTCATCTCGTCGAAGCTCGGCTGCCGTTCCTCGAGCAGCTCGAGCAGCTGGCCCTGGCTGATCTGCGCGACGGTCATCTGGTAGAAGTCGACCGCCTCGTTCGAGACGGCGACTACCGTCCACACCAGGGGCACGACCACCGCCACCACCAGCAGCAGGCAGATCACCATCGCGGCCACCGCCCGGCGGCCCCCCAATCGCCCGGTCAGCCGCTCGAACGGGTGCTGCAGCAGCCCCACCGTGACGAAAGACAGCAGGATCACCGCGTAGAACGGGAGCAGCACCCGAGCCACGACGGCCATGACCAGGGCCAGGCCCAGGAGGAGGGCCGCCCAGGCGGCCACCGCGACCCCGCGCTCGGGCCGGCCCGGAGACTCGTCCATGGCACCATCCTCGCCGACGCCAGCTCCGCCCGTCAAGGAAACCCGTCCCCGAGGCCGTTGCGATGTCTCCTGGGCGTTGCTGCAGCAGTGCCTGAGCAGGGTGGCGGCAGGTCGTCACCCCAGACGGGGCCACATTGGTGACGGGGACGGTGGGGCTCTCGCGGGGGCGGTTCTGGTGATTCCGCCCCAGTTGCAGCGACAGCGACAGCGGCAGCGGCAGCGACAGCGACAGCGGCAGCGACAGCGACAGCGGCAGCGACAGCGACAGCGGGAGGGGCAGCGGCAGCGAGCGACGGTGGAGTTGACCGTGGCGAGGGGGTGCATGGTCACCGCCGGGTCGTCCAGGCCGCTTCACGGGTAGCTGCCGGGGCGGCCGGCGTCAAGGGCAAGCCGGACCCCGGCGTGCCCGATCGGCTCGCGTCACGGCAGCAGCACGTCCGCGTAGCGCTTCACATACCGCTCCCAGCTGAACCGCCGAGCCACCGTGTCCCGCCCCCGAGTCCCCTCGCGTGCCCGCACGCCCTCCCCCAACAGCGCCTCGACCCCGGCGGCGAGGGACGCGATGTCCCCGGGACGACGCACCAGCACCCCTCCCCCCTCGGCGAGCAGCTCCGGGACCTCGCCCACCGCGGTGGCGACGCACGGGATCCCCCGCGCCAGGCCGTCGAGCAGGAACACCGGCAGCCCCTCGTACTCCGACGTGAGCAGGCACAGGTCGACCGCGTCGTAGAGGTCCTCCACTCCCGGTCGCATCGGCACGCGGGTGAGATTGGGGCACGGGCGTTCGGCGAGCTCCCGGTCGACCTCCTCCTCCAGCGGTCCGCCGCCCACCAGGAGGAAGCGCACCCCCCGACCCGCGAGCCGGCGGGCGACGGCGACGACGTCCAGCGGTCGCTTCTGCGGGTGGAGGCGGACGAACGTCCCGACCACGACCGCGTCGTCGCCCAGGCCGAGCTCGGCCCGCCGCTCGCGCCTGCGCGCCGCCCGCCCCGGGTCGCTCTCCGCCGGGGGGGGGAGCCGCACGCCGTGGTGGACCGTGACCACCCGATCCCGCGGCACCCCGCGCTCGACGAGCGCCCCGGCGATCCGGTCGTTGACCGCCAGGTGAACGTCGACGTCCCGGACCACCGCGCTCGAGGTGTGGGAGATCCAGCCGCCGCGGTGGTTGTACAGCTGGCTGGCCACACGGAGGTGGGGGAAGCGCCGCCGCAGCGCGCGCAGGTGGCCGAAGAACAGGGTGGTGCCGTTCCAGGAGACCAGGGTCTCGACCCGGTAGCGGCGCAGCAGGTGGCGGAGAGCCCCCGGGTGGGCAGGGCGCTCCAGCCAGTCGCCGAGGGTGTAGACGTGGGGGGTGAGCTCGCGCGCCCGGTCGACGGTCTGACCCAGGCGCTCGAGGTGGGGCTCGGAGGTCACCACCAGCGTCCGGCAGCGCCTCCCGAGCCCCTCGACCAGGTCGAACAGGAGCCGCTCCGCCCCCCCCACCGCCAGGTACGGGAGGAGGAAGAGCACGGTCCGCTGCCCCGGCGTTTCGGGCAGGGCCGCCAGCATCCCGTCCACCTCGGTCACGCGGTGGCTCACCACCGTCCCGGGACGGGTGCCCGGCCGCAGGTGGCAGGGTCCGGACAGCGCGGCGCCCTCCACCGCCACGGCCTCGGTGCCGGCGAGGCGAGCGGGTGAGACGACGTGGGGTACCGCGCGACCCAGCACCGCGGATCTCTGGCGGCATGAGGGCGCGGGCAGGCGCAACAGGGCGAGGCTCGAGCCGGCCACCTCCGGGTCCCGGGCAAGGTCGCCGGAGGGGCCGAATCGGCCGCCGGCCGGCGCGGACCAGCCGGCGACGGCCCACTCCAGGTCCCCGGCCGCGGCGACCATGAGCAGGGCCTCGAGGTGGGTCGCGGGGAGCCGCCCGGGGTCGCCCGCGAGGTGGAGGAGGAAGCGGGCGCCGGCCGCCGGCCCCAGGGACGCCGCGGTCTCGGTCTGACCTGCGAGCCAGCGCTCCCCCGCGGCCCGGTCCGCGACCCGGACCACCACCGCCGGGCCCGGCTGCAGGGGCTCCCCCTCGACCGGTCGCTCCGCGACCACCACCCGCGGCGGCAGGGCCCGCCCGGACAGCACCCGCGCCCGGTGCAGCAGGACCGAGACGGTCCGCCGGGCGAACCGCAGCGGCCTGCGCGCCAACTGGTCGTGGTCGCGGGCGAAGCGCTGGAGCCGGAGGGCGAGGCGGACGGTCACCGCGCCCCTCCCGGGGAAGCGTCCCCGAGCTCCCCGCTGCCGAGCCAGGCCTCGGCGTAGCGCTCTGCGCAGGCCTCCACCGTGAAGGCGCCGGCGGCCGCCAGCGCCCGCGCCGCCAGCTCCGCCCGCACCGCGGGGTCCGCCAGCCGCCGGACGGCCGCCTCGAGGCCGTCGAGGTCGCCGGGGCGCCTCACCACCAGCCCGGCGCCGGTGGCGGCGAGGACCCGGCCGAGGTCGCCGACGTCGGTGCCGAGAAACGGCCGCCCGGCCTGCAGACACTCGAGCAGGAACACCGGCAGCCCCTCGTAGTCGGACACCAGGCAGCCGACGTCGGCTGCCACGACCAGGTCGGGGATGTCGGTGCGGAAGGGCAGCCGGCGGACCCGGCCGCCACCGCCGGCGATGGCCGCGTCCACCGCCCCCTCGAGCTCCCCGCCGCCGACGACGAGGAAGGTGACCCGCTCGAGGTCGGCCGTCCGGCGGGCGAGCTCCACCAGGTCGAGCGGCCGCTTCTGCGGGTGCATCCGCGCCGCGGTCAGGATCAGCACGTCGTCCGCCTCGACGCCCAACTCCCGCCGCATACGATCCCGCACCGCCGGCCACTGCGCACGGTCGGGGAAGTCCCCCTGGTGGCGCCCGCAGGGGTACACCACCGGCACCCGCCCTGCCGGCCAGCCCCGCTCGCCCACCAGGTGCTCGGCGATGCGGGAGTTCTCGGCCACGCAGGCATCCACCCAGGTCAGGAGAGCGGGGTCCCGGTAGCGGTCGACGTACCCCACCCGGTGATCGTAGAGGTGGTCGACCACCCGCAGCTCCGGGTGGCGGGCCTTGAGCCGCGGCCCGAGCTCGTAGAACAGCGTGGTCCCGTTGGCGTTGTAGACCACGTCCACGCCGAGGGAGGTGACCAGCAGCTCGAGCAGCCCCGGCATGGCGAGCGGGTGGACGACGTCGCCGAGACAGTAGAGGCGGGGCACCAGGCGCTCGAAGTCCGCCCGTCGGTCCCCCCGCTCGGGGAGGTGGGGGGCGAGGGTGACGATGGCCAGGTCGAAGCGGTCGCGCAGCACCCGGAGGGTCTCGTAGAGGGTGTGCTCCGCCCCTCCCCGGGCGAGGAAGCTGGTCAGCACCAGCACCGTCGGCCGAGTGCCCTGGGGGTGGTCCACCCGCAGGGCGGACGGGTCCCGCAGGGGCACCTCAAGCCGCGCCGGGAGCATGGTCCGGGCCAGGTAGGCGCCGCGTCGGGTCCGGTTGAACGTCTCGACCGTGCGCGGCTCCTGCCCCACGCCCCCCGGCGCCACCAGCTTGACCAGCACCCGTTCTCTCAGCGGCCGCACCAGGTCGGTGCCGGGGTCCCAGGTGTAGGCGGCGCTGGAGTACAGCGCCAGCTGGCGCAGGCGGACGCCGAGGGCGGCGCTCGCCTCCGCCGGCGCGGGAACCACCCCCACCCCGGCCCGGGCGGCCAGCACCACCGCGTCCACCGCCTCCGCCGCCGCCACCAGCGCGGCGGACTCCAGGAAGGCGGGCTCGACCTCGGGCAGGCGCCCCGGGGCCGCGAACCAGGGCGGCGGCGCGCCCGCGGGCGGCCCCCCGACCCGCCAGACCTCGCGGGCGTGCCGGTCGAACCCGACCGCGGCGAGCCCGGGCAGAGTCTGGCCGCCGCACCAGGCGACGGCCTCCTCCCGGTCGACCCGCTCGGCCGACAGCCTGACCTCGACCCGGAGCGGTCCCGGCGCGGCCCCCCCCCGGTCCACCAACACCAGCTCACCCGCCGCCCGGTCGTGGTAGAGGTCGAGCCAGTAACGGAGCTCGCGCAGCGCCCGGAAGGGCCAGCGCAGGATCCTCGCGGCAGCGCTGACGCTCACGGTGGCCCGACCGCTCACCCGCGGTGACGGCCGGCCGCCACGTGGTGCCAGGGCTTCGGCCCCCCCTGCAGGGCGCGGAGCAGGCGTACGACGAGGCGACGCTCGAACGCGTCACGCCACGCGGAGAGGGTCTTCACCTGCGCCTCGCTCGCGCTCAAGCGCTCGTACAACTCGTTGCGCTCTGCCTTGAACCCCCGCGCCTCGCGCAGCTCGGCAAGCCGGTCCACCAGCTGCCGGCGCATGTTCTCCGCCCACTGCCGGGACACGGCGAGCTCCTGGCCCAGTCGCTCCGCGGTCCCCTTGACGGCGGTCAGCTGCTCGTTCTGGCGGCCGATCTGCCGCACCAGGTTGGCGTGGGGGAGGAAGCGGGCGACCGGCGTCGACAACCGCGACATCGCCCCGAGACGCTCGTACTCGTCCTCGAACGACGTGACCTCGCTGCCCGACACCAGGCGCTGGAGGGCCGCCTCGGCGCGGCGGAAGCTCACCAGCAGGTGAGGGTCGATGGTCAGGCCGCACAGCTGGCCGAGGTTACAGGCGAGCTCGTCGACCCGCACCTCGTCCGGCCATGGGTGGGCGGCCCCCGAGGTCACCAGGTCGCGGGCGAAGTACCACAGCGAGCGGGTCATCGCCAGCGATGCCTCGACCCCCTCGAGGGCGTGCCACTCCTGGTCGATGAACTCCAGCCGGTCGTCCACCGCGACGAAGTTGGACAGACTGACGTCCAGGAAATGGGGGGGCAGCAGCCGGTCCGAGCCGTGGGCGAGGAACGGGTGGATCGCCCCCAACCCCTCCCGTCGCGGCGTCTCGAGCTCGGCCAGGTAGGCCCGCCAGCGCTGCAACGCCTGCTGGAGCTCGGGAAACCGCATCCGGTGGCAGGCCTCGAGCGCCAGCTGCTCGCAGGTGGGGCCGAGGAAGTACTCCTCGTCCTTGTCCGGTTCCTGGTGGAGCCAGCCGCAGGTCCTCTCCAGCTCGACCCCGGAGCCGGAGAAGCCTCGCACCTGCAACCCGGCGCCGGTTCGCCTTTCCACCACCTGGTGCCGGATCCAGGTCCGACGTCGCTCCCCGCCAAAGCCCCACACCAACCGCGCGGGGTCGACCAGGCGGGCGACCCCCGGCTCCCCCGCCGCTGCCAGGACCAGGAACGAGTTGGCGACGTCGGGCCCGAGGCCCTCCTCGAGAAACACCCGGTGCACGGCGCGGTCGTCGCACAGGCGGTGGCGCTCCTCGTCCAGGGAGCGGACCGGTCCGCGCACCAGCTGGTCCACCAGGACCGGGCCGGGACCGGCGGCGTACGCATCCTCGGCCAGGATCACCGCCGGCAGCTTGTAGTCCGGGAACGGGAAGAACCAGCGCTGGGCGGGCAGGCCCGCCGCCTCCAGCAGGCGCTGCAGCCGCCTGCGGGTGAAGGTCTCGACCCCCGGACGACCGGGGTAGCCCTCCAGCCCTGCCCAGGGCACCCCGAGGTGGTCCTCGTCGTAGCCCAGGAGGTACTTGAGACCGAGCTGGTTCTCGGTGGCGAGCAGCAGCGCGCCGCCGGGTCGCAGGAACGAGCCCGCCCGCTCGAGGAACCGCTCGGGGGAGGACCGCCCGCCGGCGACGGCCGCCGCGTACTCGAGCACGCCGACCGCCACCACCAGGTCGAAGCCGTCGTCGTCGGAGAGCTGCTCCAGGCTCCCGCAGACCACCTCCACGTTGGCCAGGCCGGCACAGCGCATGGCCGCGGCCCGCGCCCTCGCCAGGCTCCCCTCCAGGGCCACCACCTCGGCGCCGGTCTCGCCCAGGAAACGGGACACCGCCCCCATCCCGGCGCCCACCTCCAGCACCCGCTGGCCGGGGCCGATGGAGAACGGCTCCAGCAGGCACCCGCGGTGACGGGAGAGGTGGTAGCGGGAGGGCCAGTCGCGGATGTGGGCGGCGAGCTCGTCGGAGCGCGACGACCGGTCGGCCGCCACCTCGAGGATGCCCAGGATGCGCTCCTCGGAGCCGTCCTCGTAGGGCAGGCTCGGCCCGAGCACCCGGATCCCGGAGAGGGGATCCTCCGACGGCTTCACCACCGTCGCCTGGCTCACCACCGGCGGCACCGGCTCGACGAACTCGGTCGCCCGCGGCGGCACCATCCCGGAGTCGGGCGACGCCGGGGCCGGGCGCCCGTCCTCGCCGCCGAGTGGCCGCGCCCGCAGCCATGCCTCCAGGCACAGCGGCGGCAGGTCGCGGTCGGGGGCGAAGGTGGGGCTCGCGGCCCATTGGCGGAGCTCACGGGTGGACTCGGCAAAGCCGTAGAGCCGGCGCAGCGTCTGCCGGAACCGCTGACCCAGCTCGGGCAGCTCCTCCCGTCGCCGCAACGCCTCCAGGATCGCTTCGCCGAGGGCGGTGGGGTCCCCCGGCGCGCACACGAAGCCGACCCCCTCCCGCTCGAGAGCCAGGCTCAGCTCGGTGACGCGGGTCGAGACGACCGGCAGGGCGGCCCGCGACCAGTCGAGGATCCGGTGCTTGGAGCCGAGGCGGACCTCGTAGATGTCCTTCTCGCAGTTGATGCCGACGTTGGCCTCGAAGTAGTAGTTCGGCACCAGGTCCTTCGGCAGCCACCCCTTGAGCACGAACCGGTTCTGGTGAGGGGAGGAGCGGACCATCTCGACGAAACGGGGGTAGGTGACCTCGTCGTGACCGTCGATCTGACCCCCGGTGGCGACGAACCGGATCGACCCGTCCCGCTCCATGGCGTGGACCAGGCCGTTGAACATCGTGTCGACGTCGGTCCAGGTGTTGAAGCCCCCGCTCCACAGGACGACGAACGCCTCCCGCTCGACGTCGACGCCGCGCAGGACCGTGCGCTCGTGGCGGTAGTCCCGCTCCTCCACCCCGCACGGGATGGTGTGGACCAGGTTGTGGCCGTTGGTCATGGAGTTGAGCCGGCCGGCCAGACCGAGCTCGCCGATGAGGGCCCACTTCTGAGCGTCGGAAACGGTGGAGAACCGGTCGCCGCGGAACACCACCCCCATCACCCGGTCGAGGAAGTACTCGAGGTAGGAGTCGTCGTGGTACACCGCCGCCTTGGCCTGCGCCTCCGCCATCACGTGGCCGCAGAGGTCGATCCAGATCGGCACCTCGGGGTCGAGCAGGCCGTCGTCGAAGGAGGCCGAGCCGTGGGCGAAGACCACCGCGTCGGGGCTGAGCTCGGCGTAGACCTCGCGCACGTAGGAGGAGCGGTAGTAGAGCTCGTCGGTCACCGAGGCGTAGGTCAGGCGACCGTCCTGACGCACGATCTCCGGCGGGGCGTCGTCGGGGTAGGTCTTGGGGATCCGCATCGCCACCAGGTGGACCTCGTGGCCGTCGTCGAGCAGCGGCTCGGTGATCTGCCAGGTCCGGGTCCCCGGCCCGAACGACCGGTCGGTGGTCTCGAACGGCAGCGGGCTGACGCCCAGTATCAGCAGTCGTGACATCTCGTCGTCTCCCGATCCCGATCCCGTTCCCGATCCCGACGTCTGCCCCTCACCTCGACCTCACCCAGCGCAGGGGCGCGGCGAGCGCCCCCCGAGCCCGGATCGAGAGCATCCACAGCCGCCACATGCGGGACTGGTGGATGCGGCCCAGCTCCGCCCGCACGTCGTGGTAGCGCTGTTGCCACTCGGCCGTGCGGTCGTCGGCGAGGAGCGAGAGCTCGGCGCCGCGGCCCACGTCCGGCGCCCGGCGCGCATCCCGCACCCAGGTCCGCAGCGCCTCGGTGGAGCGCTCGGGGCTGAAGGTCTCGACCGCCAGCTCCCGGGCCCGCTCCCCCATCCGCCGCAACCGCTCGGGGTCGGAGGCCGCGTCGAGGATCAGTCGCGCCAGGGCGTCGCCGTCGCCCGACGGGTAGGTGAGCGCGGCGCCGTTTCGCGCCAGCCACTCCCCCAGCTCCGACAGCGCGGTGCACGCCACCGGGATGCCGCTCCCCAGCCACTCCGCCACCCGCCCGCTGGAGCCGAGGGCGCGCTCCACGATGGGGCGCTCCGTCACCAGGGCGAGGTCGGCGCGGCGTCGCCACAGCCCGGCCTCGTCCGCCGGCAGGGCGCCCAGGAGCTGGAACCGGTCGGGCCGTGGCGAAGCCTCGACCAGCTCGGTCCACCGGCGGTACGTGGCGTCGTCGTGGCCGACGACCGCGCCGCCGGTGGAGACGAACCGCACCCGCGGGTCGGCGGCCATCGCCGCGCGCAGACCCAGCGCCAGGGTCTCCACGTCGCACCAGGTGTTGTAGCCCCCGGACCACAGCACCACGAAGTCGTCGCCGGCGACGCCGGGCAGCAGGGGCCGGGGGCCGCCGGCGAGCCGCCGGTCCACGACGCAGGGGATCGTGAACGCCAGCTCGGTGCCGGCGGTCGCCCAGCTCAGGCGCCCCGCCAGGCCCAGCTGCCCGAGCACCGCCCAGCGTTGGCGGTCGGACACGGCGGAGAAGGCGTCGCCCCGGTCGAGGAGCTCGGCCAGGAGGTCGCGGTAGGCCCCGAGCGGCTCCCCTTCGGCCCCGGTGAGGGCCCGGGCCTGGGCCTCGGCCATCGGGTCCCCGAACAGGTCCACCCAGACCGGCCGCTCGCCGGCGAGCCGCACCGCGCGCCGCGACGGCAGCGCGGCGGCGCCGACCACGACCTCGGGGTCGAGGGCGCGAACCAGCTCCGGGAGGACCGCCGGGCTGTCGAACAGCTCCCGGTCGAGCCAGTACACCAGCACCCCGTCGCGGCTCTCCTCGCGGACCCTGGGGGAGGCGCCGTCGTAGGCGCCCGGCATCGGCGCGCAGACGACGCACACCCGGTGCCCGTCGGCGGCCAGCGGCCGGGCCAGCTGCCAGGTCCGCCCCCCGGGCGCGTAGTTCATGCGGGCGATCTCGAACGGCAGCGGCGCCCAGCCGAGGACCAGCACCGTCCGCCCCGGCGCCGGGGAGGCGGCCAGGGCTCGGGCCGAGGCCCAGGTTGCGTCGGGCAGCGGCGCGGCCACAGCGCCCCCCACCGCCGACTGGCCCTCCGGCGGGGTCGGCAGGGTGATGACCGGGACCGAGCCCGCCGGCCGCAGCAGCCCGAGCCAGTCGGTGTGCCGGCCCCGCCACCGCCACCGCGCCGCCAGTGCCCGCGGCAGCTTGCCCAGCGCCCCGGCGAGGGCGCGCCGCTGGAGACGGGAGTCGGGCCACCTCCGGCCGAGGATCTCGTCGACCACCGCCCGCTTCAGAACCCGCCACAGGGGGCCCGGCGGCCAGTGGGCGAGGGCGAGCAGGAGCCGGTTGCGCCAGAACAGGAACACCTTGCGCTCCGAGCCCAGGGTCATGGTGGCGGACACCGCGTGCATCACCACCGCGTCCGGCTCGACCAGGACCTCGAAGCCGGCGCCCCAGACCTTGAGGCAGAGGTCGATGTCCTCGAAGTAGTAGTCGTAGAGCTCGGTCCAGCCCCCGACGGCGCGCAGCACGGGCGCCGACACCAGCAGCGCCGAGCCGGTGAGCGCCAGCACCCTGCCCCGGGACGGCAGGGGGCCGTACCGGTCCTGGCGGACGCCGATCCCCTCGTCCCAGCCCCAGGCGTCCTCGGTGACGTTCAGCCCGAGGCTGTTGAGGTGGTCCGGCGCCCACTGGATGAGCAGCCGCGGCCCGGCCGCCGCCCCCCGGGGGGACGACTCCACCGCCGCCGCCAGCCGCTCCAGCGCCTCCGGGGTCGACCAGGTGTCGTTGTTGACGAAGTAGTAGAAGTCCGGCTCGTCGAGGTGCTGCCGGGTCCAGGAGACCCCCAGGTTGTTGGCCGCGGAGAACCCGATCGACCGCTCCGAGCGGACCACGTGGACGTGGGGTGAGGTGCTGACCACCTCCGGCAGCTCCTCGTCGCAGGCGTTGGCCACCACCACCACCTCGAGCTCGACCCCGGTGGAGGCGAGCAGGCTCTCCAGGCACGCGCCCAGCATGTCCCGGCCGCGGTGGTGCACGGTGACGGCGGTAACTCTCGGCATCGGCGTATTCTCGGCGATGCGGGAGTCGAGGTCAACGCGAGATCCTGATCGAGCGGCAGGGATGACCCGGAGGTGACCATGCTCCCCGCTCCACCCCCGCTCGCTGCCGCTGTCGCTGACGCGGTCACTGTCGCTGCCGCTGCCGCTGCCGCTGACCCTGCGCCCGTCGCTGGCTCCTGGCGCCGCCGCCGGGGTGAGAGCCGCCCACCACCTGCTGTGACACCACCCGCGCCACGACCTCTCGATGGGGACCTCGTGTGCGGGCGGGGGAGCTGACTGCTGAAAGCTGACAGCTGAGAGCTTCTCTATTGCACGTACCCCAGCTGGCGCAGCTGGTCGCGCAGCTCCTGGCCGATGCCGCCGGTCTCGTCGCGCAGCCGCGCTCGTCCCCCCTCGACCGCAACCCGCACCCCGGTCGCCTCGGCGAGGTCGCTCTCGGAGTCGTCGACCCAGGCGCCCTCCACGAGTACCGCCTGCCAGGGCCGGTCGAGGAAGTCCAGCGCGACGACCCGCCGCAGCCTGGCGCCCATGCCCAATTCGGCCTCCCGGGGGCCGACGTCGACCAGGAGCTCACCGAAGACCCTGCCCTCGCAGAACAGGGTGGTGCTGGCGCCGGGGGGCAGGGTGAAGAGGAATGTCTGCCCCCGCCAGTCGACGTTGGTGCCGGCGAAGGAGAACGCCTTGACCTGCAGGGGCGTCACGAGCCGTCCCTTGAGGCCCACCTCGACGGGGAACGTCTCGCGGTTGGCGATGGACACCCGCAGCCCGCTGGTGGAGGTCTCGTAGTGGTCCCTCGCTCGGCCCCGCAGCTCGCCGGTCCGCGGGTCCTCCCCGGAGACGTCGGCGAGCTCCCGGGAGCCCTCGTCGAGCCGATAGAGCGCTTCCTCGCCGGCCACCGGCGGCCACGGCGAGTTGTTGTAGGTGTACTTGAGCCGGTCGGCAACGCGGACGCCGAGGCCGAAGTTGCTGGAGCCGGCGTAGCTCCAGGCCTCGTCCGGGATGTCCGCCCGCCGGCCGGAGAGCAGCGGTGCGAGCGATCGACCCGCAACCCCCTCCAGGGGCGCCATCCCGAGGAGGTCGAGGATGGTGGGGGCCAGGTCGAGGAGCCGGACCTGGGTGGGCACCCGCGCCCCCGCACCGGCCCCGGAGGGGGTCGCCACGATCAGCGGCACCATGAGCTCGCACTCCTGGAGGCTCGAGTGCCCGGCCATCCCACGTTCGCCGAGGGACTCGCCGTGGTCCGAGGTGACGACGACCACCGTCTCATCCTCGATCCCGAGCTGGGCCAGGCGGTCGAGCAGCCGTCCCACGTGCTCGTCGGCGAAGGTGACGTTGCTGTCGTAGAGGTCGGTCAGCAGGGGGAGCTCGGAGGGTTCGAGCCGCCGGTAGCCCGGGTGAGGCCCGGGCAGCCTCTCCCGCAGCCACGCCTTGACCAGGAACCCCTCCTCCTTGCGCGGCTCCTTGGGGGTGGTCGAGAGCTCGGGGGGATCGCCCGTCCACGGACTGCCGTGGAGCTGCCTGAAGTACGGCTCCCGCGCCCGGTAGGGGGAGTGGACCTCGTAGGTGTGAAAGAGCAGGAAGAAGGGGCGCTCGACCGAGGCGTCGAGAAAGGTCAGGGCCCGCTCCATGCCCGACTCGATGTCGTTGCCGACCAGCGCGGGGTCGAGCCTCGGCTCGTGGTAGTACGAGACCCGCTCGAAGCCCTGCATGAGGCCGTACTCGCTGGCCAGGTACCCCCCGCCGGTGACCGCGTAGGTGACGTACCCCGCGTCGCGCAGGCGCTCCGCGAGGGTGACCAGCGACCCGGACACCGGCTCGTCGGTGTTGGCGCCGTGGACCAGGCTGTCGAGCCCCGTGAAGATGCTGGCGTGGGAGGGCAGCGTCCAGGGTGCCGGCGCGACCACCCGGTCGAACACCACCGCCCGCCGGCGCGCCCAGTCGTCGAGGCGAGGTGACGTCGGCCGCTCGTAGCCGTACAGCGACAGCCGATCCGCCCGCAGGGTGTCGACGATGACCAGCACCACGTTGGGGGCGGGCCGACGGGGCCCGCGCGCCGTCACCTCCACGCCGGCGAAGGCCGGAAAACCGCGCAGCACGTCGAGGCCCTGGGCCGCGTCGGTTTCGAACCGGAGGCGCACGCGGCGGCCCGCGAACCGCTCGAGGTCGACGGTCCGCTGCTGCCACGGCACCGGCTTGCGGGAGCGGCTCGGCCCGATGCGCTCGTCCAGCAAGGTGGTCGCGGTACGGCCCTCCTCGGCGACGACCCGGAACCGGACTCTCACCCACATTCCGGGCTCGAGGCCGAACGCGAAACGCAGCTGCGCGTGGCGCGGGACCTCCACCTCGCGCACGAACGGGAACCCCGGCGGGGTCAGGACCGCTCGGCGGACGTCGCCCGCCACGTCGACCCGGAACGAGCTCTGGACCATGGCCGCGACCAACTCCTCCTGTACCACGTGGTCCAGGGCCGCAACCCAGAACAGCTCCATCCGCCGGTCCGCGGTCGAGGTCGGGTCGAGGCGGAGGCGGGCGATCGTGCCCTGCCACCGGGGGTGGTTGGAGACCGGGAAGGTGAAGGTCGGCAGCAGGGTCCCGGTACCGTCGTCGCGGCTCAGGGTGAGGGTGCGGTCCTCACCGAACGCCTCGCCAGGCCCGGCCCAGTAGAGCTGCATGTACGAGCCCGCGGTGAGCCCCGAGCTGCAGACCCGGATCGACCGGACCCGCTCCGCGTCCAGGGACACGTCCCGTGACAGGCTCGGGTCCGCGGAGCTGGAACGGATGAGCAGCCCGTCCCGGGTG
>Ga0068714_10001717_pt1 | contig 30676 bp, 29 predicted proteins | sample MTBNYHSulfiMetaG_FD_62988 | JGI IMG/M metagenome (GOLD analysis project Ga0068714, IMG submission 62988) | Enrichment culture microbial communities from rom New York Harbor, USA that are MTBE-degrading - MTBE-NYH (New York Harbor Sulfidogenic)... | ecosystem: Environmental > Aquatic > Marine >...
CGGTCTTTCCAACATCGAGGAATACCAGATGGAAAAATGGTTTGCCAACCCGTTCATCCAGAATATTTATTACGAAGTCGATATCATGGAGCGAGGTGGACTGTTTGACCCGCCACATTATTTCTTCGAAGAAACCAAACAAGGGATTATCGAGAGATTTGCGGAGCATAACATCAAATGCCTTTTCGATGACGGATGGCCAAACAGCCCGATAAACGGCGGTGGACAGGTCTTACCACATATCGAAAAAATATCACAAGATTCAGGGATGATACTGCAGTTTTACAATAGTTACTTCCCTGATGAGCGAAAAGGGGTTTTCCGGTACCTGGTCATCGGGCATGGCGGAGGCTTCCAACACACAGCGAAAAATAACGTCTATGACTGCACACAAATCTCGTACATCTCAGCAAAAATCAAGCCAATTAAAAACATCTATAATTACGTATTAATGGGAACCGTGCCAACAGATAGAGGCAAGCGTGTGCAACTAGGGTCACTTATCCTGCACGAAATGGCCCATAGTTGTAGTGTTGACGCAGATTCGTGTGCCTTCGAAGGAATAGATAATGTCAGCTACGGCCTCTATATATTACCCAATAAACAGTATAAAGAAACCTGGGGGCAGTACGTGAGTGTATTAAATTATCTCTACTGCAATAGCCCACAAATTTTTGACCTCTCCAACGGCCAAAATGGGCCACCCTATGACCAAGACGACTGGGGGATGATGTTTGTCGGTCATTTCCAATATAACTCTATGTTAATAGAAGAACCATATTACACACCGCAAGGCGGAAGGGGATTGATACAAAATGAATGGAGAGTCACCAACTATGCATATGATGAAAATCTGACAAAGCAATTTACGCAATCGATGGGGGACTACTCACCAATTGATCCCATTAAGGTGAATTGGTCCGTCTATAAACTGATAGACAGAGAGAACAACCCTACCTTACGAGAAATAATCGTATTCGCCCAGCCAAAAATAAAAACAACACAACAATGGGTATTGTATCAAAATGGAGATATAGATTCAGCGGGAAACTTGAAATTTTATTCATTTGATGCCCTTCTCAAAGAAAAAACAAAGTGAACCACTCATAATACACATCCTCTATCTTTTTCTCCTCTTCTTCAGTAATTCGAAGAGGTGTTTTTAGAAATCTCTAAATAACAATGCTCTCATATTGATATGAGTACCTGATGCCCTATGAAGATTTTTGTCACAAGAAAACTCCCCAGACCCGGACTAGATCTGTTAAGAAAGGAATGTACCATCGAACTCAACCCGGACGATAGAGTCTTGACAAAAGATGAAATCATTAAAGGAATCAAGGGAAAAGATGGCCTGCTTTGTCTACTGACCGACACGATAGATAAGGATGTTATCAACGCTGAACCAAAATTGAAAATGATTGCATCGTATGCAGTGGGTTACGACAATATCGATACCGCTACCGCGACAGAACGAGGGATCCCTGTGAGTAACACCCCAGATGTTCTTACTGAAACGACGGCTGAGCTTGCCTGGGCGTTGCTGTTTTCCGTCGCCCGGCGTATAGTCGAAGGAGACGGTTTTACCAGAGGAGGGAGATTCAAGGGGTGGGCACCGATGCTGATGCTTGGACAGGACGTTTCGCATAAAACCTTAGGCGTCGTGGGTACAGGACGCATCGGGACTGCTTTTGCATTGAAAAGCAAAGGATTTCAAATGAACGTGCTCTATACCGATGAGAAAAGGAACGAGCGCATCGAACGTGATCTTGGAGCAAAACAGGTACCGTTATCAACGCTACTTAAGGAATCAGATTTTGTGTCATTGCACGTTCCTTTAACCGATGCAACACATCATCTCATCGATGAAAAAGAACTACGGATGATGAAAAAAACAGCGATTCTTATCAACACCGCACGAGGACCGATCATACGGGAAACAGCTCTGATTAAAGCATTGAAGGAACACTGGATTTTTGGTGCTGGTCTTGACGTGTATGAAAAAGAGCCTGAAATCTCTGAGGAACTTAGGAGTTTACATAATGTCGTACTCCAACCACATACAGGGTCAGGAACCCTTGAGACGCGAACAAAAATGGCGCTTATGGCGGCGGAGAACCTCCTAATTGGACTTAAAGGAGGCACCCCACCGAATTGCGTTAACAAAGAAGTATTTCTAAAAAAACCTACAACGTAAAAACCCAGACCTCAGGGTCCTTAGGCAAATCGTCTTTCTCAATATCAATTTCGTTTCCCACTCTGAGAAGTTTATACCGGTTTTTCTCCAGAAATGGTTCAACGCCAGCGATTGGCAGTGAAAGCCCTTCGATGCGATAATGCATCGGGATTGTGATTTTCGGTTTTAACGATTGTATCACCTGCCAGGCTTGCTCTGCGTCTATTGTATATGTTCCACCAATGGGAATAAACAAAATATCGATTTTTCCTATCTGCTGAACCGTCTTTTCATCAAGTTCATGTCCTAAATCACCAAGATGACAGAACGTAATATCATCACAGGTAAATTTGTATAGGATAATAGTCCCTCGTCGTTCTCCCTTCGCAGCATCATGAAATGCTTGGATGCCACTAATCTGGATATTGCCTATGGTTCGTTTCCGTTCATCAGTGATAATCTTAGAATTTTCTTTTTCAACTGACTTAACACTATTATGGTCATAGTGATTATGGGAAACAAAAATAATGTCACCTGCTACAGTTGGTGCTGGTATGCCAATGGACCGTCCATCATGGGGATCAGTCACAATCGTGACATCGTTTGTTATCTCGAAGCAGGAATGGCCATGCCACCGTATTTGAAGCATATAGAATACCTCCCATAAATATGGAATTGTTCGAATAGCAAGAGAGGTATAAATATATTATGAAAAATTATGGGCGAAGTCGTCCTAACTTAATATAATTAACAGTCGTACCGTCGATGCAAGCAAATACAAATTCTTTGTTCACTGAATGAGCAAGGCGGACAGCTCGACTAATTTCCGCCCAGATGCTTGTAAATCCTTTTTCGACAACATGAATGAGATACTCAGCATGCGTTTTATCAGGTTGTTTCGTATACGCTCGAAAATGGGCACCGAATTTAAATCCAGTTTTCACCAATAAACCTCGCTGTTTTAGATCCTGAAAGACCAAGAGCCTTTGTTTGATATCAGGTTGATGTTTCTGCATCAAATCTAGACATTTCTTCTTTGAAAGATAGGTACCATCGGCAGTCTGAACCTCCAATACATCTTTCTCCAAAAGATATAGCGCCTCGACAAACGAAAGTTGTAATAATTCTCCAAAGGGTTTTCCAAAAAACTCTTTTTGAAGCAATAAATCACTGAGTGTTTTGTCAAATACAATAAGACGATTTTTTAATAAAATACATCGTCCCTTCGGATATCTCTGTTCCATTATATCTCCTTTAAGAGCAATCCCTGAGACGTCATAATAGGTAATATCGCCTTCTTCATCAACAAGTGCGTACCATAAAGCATTGTTCTTTTTTGTGAATTTTTGGATATATTGTTTTGTTTCATCAATATCAAGGATATCGCGTTCGGAGAATGTCGCGATACTGCCAGTGGGACCAGTTGTATCTCCTGTTTTCCACTCACGAAAGGAAACGTGTGCATCTTCGTTGATGAGCGTGATAGCATGTCCTCTTTTTCGCAAGTCTTTAAAGACCAGATATTTAGTCTCAAAATCGGGAATTTGCTGAATTGCTAATTTGAGAAGCTGTGAAAGATTTACTTGTTTTTTATTTTGAAATAAGACCATTTTTTCTTCATCTAGCAAAAACAAACCTTCCAGAAGGTTCAGCTGTAGAGAACCTGACTTGTGAAACGTTCCCATATGGCTTTTATCGTATAGTCTTCCAATGTCTCTTGCTTTTTTTATCATGATGCAGTTGTCGACAAGTTCTCCAGAGATATTCATTAAACGAGAGAAACAAGGATGTCTTATTTCTGTTTTTTGTAGTAATCCTCAATACTCCTTGGATGGGTATCTTTCATGAAAAATTGGGTTTTCTGTTTCTTTTGATTAAAAAAGACTGCTAATAAAAGTCCAAATCCGACACCTATGATTCCTCCGATCAAAGCAAAGAGCAGAAACAATCCACTATATTGTCCAGGTCCATAATTCCAGGGTACAACAGATTTTTCTTCAGGGATTCCAACATAGCGAGAAGATCGTGTTCCATACGGGGTCGTGAATCGTACAGCACCAGCGATTAAATCAGCGTATTTATAGTAGACAATCGCGGAATCAAGAGACGATTCATTTGCAAGGCTCTGTCCATATTCGTAATAGCTCACAGCAAGAACGGGTTCTATCCCGATGTTTCTACTTTCAGCGATACTTGCACTGGCTCGTTCTCTGGCACGTTCTAGTTTTTGAGTGGTCACCCCATCAACAAGTTCTAAGGCAAGATTTGCCTTTACCAAAGATTCAAATGAAACGAACAATGCCGCGGCAAAATATCCATTTTCCTGCTCAACACGTGCAGTGTTTAGAAGACTCTTTGCATCGTTGAGATTGACAGAGGTTCTTCCCAGTTCACTTACGATGATTTCAGAATACACAATCGCTTGTTGAGCATCAGAAATATATTCTTCTGCTAAGTCTTTAATTAAAGATTCGTTTATCTCACCTGAATCATGAAATGGAATTGCAATGTCTAACCACCATCGGACGCTATCAATACGCTGCGTAGCATAGGCTATCTTGTAAAGCGCAGTGAGATAATCCGTACTGCGGAAACTTGCATTTGCCTCAGAAAGATAAGACGCCGCCTCATTGATACGTCGTTGTGCAGCCCCGACACATTGCAATGTCACCATTCCACGGATTTTCGCATTTCTTGCTAACTGACTTTTATTTTGGTAGGATTGTACGGTTTGATTTATAAGAGATTGAACAAACTCTCCGGGGTTCTCAGAGGAGAAGTAATGACAGGTGTACCGAACAAAAAGGGAGTCAATAAGGGATTGAAATGACTTGCTTGTGCTTGTATAATAGACCTCTTGATCATACCAGTGGACAGATTCAAGAAGACGATCTGTGGCTGCATTTAGGAAATCAGTCACCTGATTTCTGTAATAATTTGGATACCGATTCGGGATTGTCGTCGTATTAAAAAGATTACTTGCATTCTGATGTGATTCCCTTGCCTCATCAAGTAAGGTGGTTGCAAGTGGTTTCATTGCACGTATATAATCTTCAGTCGTGATTTTATCAGCTGACTCGCCCATAGGAAATGTCCATCCAGTTAACAACAGAAGGGCGTCGTTGATATCCTCAACCTCGATGACTTCCATACCGTAGTTTCTCTGAGCATACTCCGAGACATTCCGAGTAACCGGATAGGTATTCTGCCAGATAACGCCGTTTATCGTTTGATACTCCGTGACAATTTCGGTGTACGTTGTTTGTCCCTTCGGTATCAAAAACCGTTTTGCTCCTACAGTGTATGCTGCATCAATCTTATAGGGTATCCCGCCAATTGGGCCGATGCTTCCATCGGGATTTATCATCCCGGTCATAACAGTACTGTTATCAATTGTCCAGTTCTGTAGAAGCGCGATTACTGCAACTGTCAGAATCGCCCCAGCAGAGGGACCACCAATCATCGGAGAAGTCGTTCGAACAACAAAGAAGAAATCACAGGTATCAGGGTCTAAATGAGGTCGTGTATCAGTTTTTACCAATGCTCTAGCAACTTTCACTGCAAGACGAGCCGAACCTTGCATATCGACATCGGTGAGTGGTAATGTATCAACAAATACTCGTCCACTGCCATTATCTTGAACGGTCACCGTAATTGTTGATATAACTCCCGTATACCCCGATGTTGCTTGAGAGACTGCTGGTGCATAGACAGTAACATTACGGTATTCTAACGAGATAGTTCCCTCTGAAATCGCCCCTGCCGGCAGTCCAATCGAGGATGAGGTTAAGAGGGGAGAGCAGAGGAGACAGATGCCTACGATAAGTCTTATGAGTTTTTGTTTCAGAGATATACCCCCAATGAAATCCTTGTTTAATTATGCATCTCCTATAAAAAAATTACTGTGCAATCCTTATTGGGTGTGTACGTCATTCCCTAAATGCGTAATTAATTATGATGATATCAGGGGGATTTAGATACATCTTAGATACTTCTTATCCCGATATTCTTAAGTAGGTTCACAGGATACCCTCTTTCGTTTAACACATCCCCTCACCGTAATAACAGAAATCAAACGGGGAATGGAGGGACCCACATATGGTACAATTACACGAGATGATCTTACGAGATGGCCATCAATCCTTACTTGCAACAAGAATGCGAACAGAAGATATGCTGCCGATAGCAGGAAAATTAGACGAAATCGGGTTTTTTTCCCTTGAGGTATGGGGTGGTGCAACCTATGATGTGTGCATACGATATTTAAATCAGGATCCCTGGGACCGATTAAACAAACTAAAAAAAGCAATGCCAAATACGCCCCTGCAAATGCTAGAGCGAGCGATGAACATTGTCGCTTACTGGAATTTCCCTGATGATGTGGTGAAAAAATTCATTTATTTGGCGAAAAAAAACGGTTGTGATTATTTCCGAATCTTTGACGCACTTAATGACTTGCGGAACATGAAAGTTCCAATGAAAGCAGTAAAAGAAAATGGTGGTCACGTACAAGCATGTTTGAGTTATACGATCTCACCGATTCATACCGTTGATTATTTTATTGACAAATTCATCGAACTGAAGAAAATGGGTGCTGATTCAGTGTGCATCAAAGACATGGCAGGAATGATTTCTCCAAAACGTGCCTATGATATTATCAAAGGAACTAAAGAGGCTGGGGTCAACTTGCCATTGGATCTCCATTCCCATTACACAAGTGGTATGACAGGTATGGCCTATCAGCGAGCCGTTGAGGCAGGCGCGGATATCCTTGATACCTCACTCTCTCCAATCTCAGGAGGGACTGCAGCTCCTGCGACAGAGAGCGTCGTTGCAGCATTGCAAGGGACAGAATGGGAAACGAAGTACAATTTAGAACGACTTATTGAAATCAGGGGGTATTTCCTCAAAGTTTGGGAAAAATATAGACATCTTCATCGATTCGATGCATTGAAGGTTGATCCAAGCGTGACGCTGCATCAGATTCCTGGTGGGATGTTATCAAATCTTATTTTTCAGCTTGAGGAGCAGGGAGCCCGTGATAAATACCGACAAATCCTTGATGAAACCGCACGTGTACGGGAAGAACTGGGGTACCCTCCGCTGGTTACTCCGACCAGTCAAGTCGTGGGAGTCCAAGCAGTCATGAATGTGCTTCATGGGCGATATAAGGTCGTTCCAAAGGAGACAAAGGATTACTGTCGTGGGATGTATGGAAAACCCCCTGGACAGATCAAACCTGATGTTATGAAAATGGTTCTTGGCCCGAAATGGAAAGATGATGTCATCGATTGCCGGCCATCAGATTTGCTCGAGCCACTCTGGGATAAGAAAAAGAAGGAATTACAGGAGATTGACGGTGGATCACTCATTAAAAAAGAGGAAGACATCATGACCTATATTCTGTATCCACAAGTAGGTCTGAAGTTCTTGAAAGGCCAGGCGATTGCAGAATTCACCTCAGATTGCTTGCCGCTGCCCCTGGATCATCAGTTCACGAGGGCGATGGTAAAACAATCGTTCCCTGAAGTAAAACAGCTCTGGCTGGAGACGCTACCTCCGGAGAAGAGAACCGGGCCTGCACAAATTCCAACAGAATTCCAGGTGGAAGTCGATGGAGAGCCCTATGAAGTGAAGGTTATCCCCTCAGGGGGATATCTTGTTGCTGGCGCTGGAGGCACTGCCTCGCAAGAAAAACCAAAGGATATCGAAGGTGGCATCAAATCAAACATGCAAGGGACCATCTTGAAAATCAAAGTAAAGAAAGGTGATAAGGTCAAGAAAGGGGACGTCATCGCGACAATTGAAGCAATGAAGATGGAGCAAGAGATTAAATGCGAAACTGAGGGAGAAGTAAAGGATATTTTTATAAAGGAAGGAGCTCCTGTTTGTAGCGGAGAGCTTCTGATGCAGATTCTGTAAAAAATGGTGATGTATCATGCTCAATAAAGTGCTCATTGCAAACCGTGGTGAAATCGCGATACGTATCATGCGGGCGTGCAAAGAGTTCGGGATAGCGACCGTTGCGGTGTACTCAGATGCGGATCAACACGCGTTGTTTGTGAAATATGCTGACGAAAAGTACAATATCGGCCCAGGGCCAGCAAGTCAAAGTTATCTGAATAAACAAAAGATCATCGATGTTGCGTTGAAATCAGGTGCGGAGGGAATCCATCCAGGGTATGGATTTATGGCTGAGAACTCAGAGTTCGCTGAGATGTGCAAAAAGAACAACATCGAGTTCATCGGTCCACCGGTTTCTGCAATGAAACTTATGGGGTCAAAAATCGACTCCAAGAAATCCATGATCGAAGCAGGCGTCAAGGTTGTTCCAGGAGTGACCGAGGCAATCGCTGACCATGAGCGAGCGAAAGATATCGCACATGAAATCGGGTATCCCGTTATGCTGAAGGCTTCTGCTGGAGGAGGAGGGATAGGAATCCAGCAGGTAAACGACGAGAAGCAGATGGAAAAAGCTCTTACAACAGTCAGGCAGCTTGCGAAGAACTCGTTTGGAGATGATTCTGTCTTTATTGAAAAATTCATCGAAAACCCACGACATATCGAATATCAGGTGATTGGGGATAAAAAAGGTCATTTGATTCATTGTTTTGAGCGTGAATGTAGTGTGCAGCGGCGTCATCAGAAGCTCATCGAGGAGACCCCGTCATGCGCCTTGACACCGGAGTTACGAGAAGAAATCGGAGCGCAGGCCGTGCTTGCCGCTAAAACCGCTGGGTATTACAATGCAGGGACATGTGAGTTCATGTTTAAGGACGGTAACTATTATTTCCTTGAGATGAACACTCGTTTGCAGGTAGAACATCCGATAACCGAGATGACGACCGGGGTTGATCTTGCACGAGAACAGCTGCGTGTCGCCTCTGGACTGGACCTTGAATATGACCAAAGTGACATTCGTCCGCGAGGTCATTCGATTGAATGTCGAATCAATGCAGAAGACCCCTTGAACAATTTCATGCCAGCTCCCGCAAAGATCGTCAGATACGCTGAACCAAGTGGTCCCGGCATCCGGGTTGATTCCGGTGTGTACCCTGGTTTTACCATCCCACCGTTTTATGATTCCATGATAGCAAAACTCATCGTCTGGGGTGAGGATCGACCCCGGGCAATCGAGCGAATGAAACGAGCACTCTGGGAGTTTCAGATTGGTGGTGTACGAAATAACATTCCGTTCCATCAGGTTGTGATGAACAACCTACAGTGGAAATCAGGCGTCTACGATACCAGTTTCATCCCTCGGTATAACATCCTTGACCAGGTTGTTAAATACGTTCAAGAGATAAAAGCGCAGTCTTCTGGTCCCAAGACCGCAGCGGCTCTCGCTGCAGTCCAGGCCGTGATTATGGCGTCAAATAGCGGACACCGGCAGAAATAAACACGGTCGTAACAATCGTATGAACGAGAAAACATTTGTAAATAAAACAGTGGAGTTTTCCAATAACCTCCATGTCGGTATCGTGAAAAAACTTCTTGTTTTTGAAAACCTTGATTCCACGAATAGCACGGCAAAAGACCTTGCACGTGCTGGTGCAGCTGAGGGGACGGTCGTTGTCGCACAATCACAGAGCCAGGGACGAGGTCGATGTAACCGCATCTGGCAATCCCCCAAAGGAGGAGTGTATCTCTCAATCATCTTGCGCCCAGAGGTCCCAGTCGAAAGGGCATCGCTTCTCCCTTTTATTGCAGCTCTTGCCGTCGCAAAGACCATTGATCTATATGGTGTACGTTCAACGATTAAATGGCCAAATGACGTCCGGGTAAACAGCAAGAAAATCGCTGGGGTATTGCTTGAATCAGAAATCACAGGGAATACCATTCACTATGTAGTGGTCGGTCTTGGAATTAATCTGCATCTTGATGTCAAGCAGCTATCCCCTGAGATCCAATCCCACTCTACCTCCCTTACTGCTGAGCTAGGTCATGGTGTTGATTATCATGAGTTCCTAGGAGTGCTCTTCCAGCAGTTCGACGATATCTATAGGTTTTTTAGGGAACAAACGTCAAAGAGACTAATCGAGGAATGGAAGAAGCATTCAGACACACTTGGTAAAACCATCTTGATACAAACATCTGAAGAGACAATTCAAGGGACCGCTTTTGATATCGACGAGTCAGGTTTCCTGCTTGTAAGGACAGAACATGGAACAGTAAAGAAGATACTGAGTGGTGACTGTCTCTATTTCGATGAAGGACACACCGGTTGACAAAACACGTACGGGGATTTCTGTCATGATGGATAATACTGGTTATGCCTGTTTTTTTCATATGGTGTATCTGTTTTAAATTACACAAAAGAATCGCCCCTCTGTACCATTCAATAGAATCGTGCCGATACAGTCTGATACTCTTGAAAGAATCTACAGATTCGATGAGCATTGATAGACGAAATCTGGTGATCCTCTCCATCGTTCGTACCGAATAGCACATTGTGCAAATGTGTACCATATCAACGAATCATACAGAAAAAGGACTACGAGTGTCTGTTTTTATCATACTTCACTGTCTTTGAGGAGGAGGCGTTCTCATTCCAAAGGAAAAAAGGAGACATCAGCTTAGAGCATTTCTTAACCGGGAAGATGACGCTTCGAAGGACCACTTGGCAAAAAAATTAATATGGTGGATGTACTCCAGGAGGACTATGACCGAACAGAAGGATATGGTAGAAAAGGCGTATCAACAGGCGTTCGATTATGAAGCAAAATTAGGAAGCTGCCCACAATGTGTACTTGCTGCATTAAAAGAAATTCCTGGTGTTTGGGATGAATCCGTATTCAGAGCATCTCAGGGATTAGCAGGTGGTACCGCATTGTCCTCAAAAGGCACGTGCGGGGCACTTGCTGGTGGGATGCTAGCTATTAGTTTGCTGGTTGGAAGAACCTACCAGGAATTTACTGAAGGGCAAAAAAAAAGACTTGTGTTTAAATACACAAAACATCTGTACGACAGATTTATAGAAGAATACGGCTCTCCGCTCTGTTGCGATGTTCAAAAGAAGTTATTTGGGCGAAGCTATATCTTGCTTGATAAAGAACAATATGAGGCGTTTGAGAATGCAGGTGCCCATGTCGATAAATGTCCTAGTGTTGCAGGAAACGTTGCACAATGGACTGCGGAGATTATCCTTAATGACCTACGGGAAAGACAACCCCAGGGATAACTATATAATACCTGAAGACTATAAGAATTATAAGAGAAGATAGATAGGGGATACTATGAACAAAAAACAAAGTATCGTAGGGGGAGTGTGTAAGATAGGTTTCATTACAGTTATTTTCCTTCTAGCATCAATTTCCATTACTGTACCTGCTTCCGATGAACAAAATTCCGATGTCGTTTCAATGACCCATTGGTTTCCAGCGCCCAGCATTTCAAAAATTATGATTAAAAATAACAATTACGATCAAATACTTCTACAAGAGGCACCATGCTCAGGAAACCCTGGTGAGCCGCTTCTACCAACAAAAGGAGTCTATCTCCTGCTCCCGCCAAATAAAAAGGTCCAATCAATTACAATTTCTGGTGAAAAACACTTCATTGGCTCAGGGTTTCACGTTGTTCCCTGTGGGGCATCACTCCCAATGAACCCGTATGCAGCGGATACAACTGAAGCAATACCGGCCCCAGACCCGATAATTTATTCATCTCATGCCCCCTTCCCTGCTCGCTTATATTCCGAGGTTGGAACCTACGGGTTCAGAGGGTATTCTATCCTCGTTTTGATGTTACATCCTGTACAATACATCCCAAACACGGGAGATCTCTATTATTACCCAGCTATGAAAGTCACTGTCTGCTTGACAGATGACCCACAGCAGCAATCACTCTACCGGTGTTTGCCCCAGGACCTTGATGAACTGCATACGAAAATTCAGAATCCTACAATCCTAAGTACCTATGAATCGCTTTCACCAAACACATTACTTGAAGATCAATATGATTTACTGATAGTAACTACAGATGATTTAAAAGATGGTTTTGTGCCCCTTGCTGCGAAACATAACGAGACCGGAACCAGGACAATCATTAAGACGTTGTCTGATGTTGGGGGGAGCACCCCAGAAGACATCAGAGGGTATCTCCAAACAGCCTATATGACCCTAGGCATCCGGTATGTGCTCTTAGGTGGCGATGCAGAGGCAATACCAGCAAAAATGCTTTGGGTCGAAGGTATGGATGAAAACGTCACCCACTATGAGACCACCATGCCATCTGACCTCTACTACGCCTGTCTCGATGGACCGTATAACTATAATGGGAATGATAAATGGGGGGAACCCACGGATGGGGAGGATGGCGGCGATGTGGATCTCATCGCAGATGTCTATGTCGGTCGTGCCTGTGTTGATACCATCAGTGACGTGAACAACTTTGTCCAAAAAACAATCGAGTATCTCTCTCTTACACCTGATGAAACCTATCTTGGAGAGGTTACATTTGCTGGTGAACATCTTGGCGATTATGGAATCGCAAGTTATGGGGGAGCCTATCTTGATCAAATGATTAATGGCTCATCAGACGATGGATACACCACGGTTGGGATCCCTGCAGATCAATACTTCATAAACAAATTATATGATGCACCGGGATATTACTGGCCGAAATCAGCAATCATTTCTCTGATTAACAACGGCGTCCATATCATCAATCACTTAGGCCATGCCTCTTATGATTACAATATGAAAATGGGTATTAGTGACGTTAACTCTTTCATAAATGAAAACAATTTTTGTTTTGTGTACTCACAGGGATGCATGTCAGGGGGGTTTGACAATAGCGACTGCATCGCGGAATATTTCACGGTGAAAAACACCCATGGCGCGTTCGCTGGTATCTGGAACGCCCGTTATGGATGGTTCTGGTCCTATAGCACCGATGGGGATTCACAGCGGTTCCATCGGCAGTTCTGGGACGCGGTCTTTGGGGAAAATATCAAGGAAATTGGACGAGCAAACCATGATTCAAAGGAAGATAACCTCTTCCTCATCCAACGATCCTGCATACGCTGGGTATACTATGAGACAAATCTCTTTGGGGACCCTGCAGTGGCCTTTGTCAACGCATCAGGAATAAAACCACAGCTTCGTGTCAGTGATGTCAAAGGAGGCAAAGATCGTATCCAAGCATTCATTCTGAACGAAGGGGAGGGAATGGTCAGGAATATACCCTGGAGCATCTCCATCCGTGGAGGGGTACTTGGTTTTATCAATCTATCATCTGTTGGTTCCCTTGAATCCCTTGCTATGGGGGACACTACGACCATCCAACCGGAAATAACTGTTTTTGGACTTGGAAAAATCTCTATTCAGGTGCGCGTTAAGTACGCGGAGGAATGGAACGGTACGGGGTTTGTTCTTGGTCCATATATCCTACGAGTTTTTCCCGATAGGTAAAAAAGGCCGATGAGACCACCTCATTTTTTTCTTTTACATCAATGATATCGTCTATTGTCTGTCTGTCACCCTTGAATAAACCATAAAAGACGAATTGTGTTTCATCTCTACAGCATGGCTCAGACTATCCTACGGAAAATAAAACTCGTTCTTCCGTTCATAGGACTTTTCATTCTTGCCTACATTTTCTATTCTCTTGATATTGAAAAAATCATCTCCGCGTTTCTTTCAATCAATCCCATGTTCCTTGTCTATTCTCTGCTGCTGACCATCCCGCTTCTCCTTATTAGGAACATGACGTGGCAAATCATCCTAAAAGAACAAAACATCACAGTTGGATTTTTCTATAGTTTAAAAGTCTATCTTATTGGTGTGTTCTACGGTAGTATAACCCCCGGTTTTTCTGGGCAACTGATGCGGGTCCCGTACCTAAAAGAAAAAACCAAGGAACCCTATGGGAAGCTTTTTATTAACACCATTATAGAAACCTTTGTTCATTCGTTCTCCTTATATGCGATGATGATTATCGGAGCGCTTCTTATGATAGGGATGATCCCAGAGTTACTCCCGATTACTCTTGCTGTTTTTTTTATTTTTTGTTTTTTAGCAGTCTATTTTACGAAAAAAGAATGGGGGGAAAAATTCTTCAAAATCCTGATTGTTTATTTTATCCCGAAAAAATTAAAAATTCATTTGAATGCATTTGTGGGTTCCTTCTACCGTGACTTTCCCCGGTTCCACATGATGATCCTTCCATATATATTGGGAGTCATCACATGGATCATTGTGTTTTCCCAGGAGTATTTAATCCTCATGGGATTAGGGCTTGATATTCCTTATTTTATGTTTTTACTGTTATTCCCTATTGCAAACGTCGCGGGATTCATCCCGATTACGTTCGCAGGACTAGGAACCCGGGAGCTGACTGCGATATTGCTTTTTACATCGATGTTTCCAGTCGCAGAAGAACAGATTTTGGTCGTATCTCTTGTTGGTCTTATCGTCACCGATCTTTTACTGGCAGCTCTTGGATTTGTGTTGTCACTTTCTGAAACCAGGTCTAAGGTACATATGTATGTTGCTGATGAGAGATGAACTCTTGTTTAAAATACAATGAGGGTTCCTGTCTTCCTACGCGTTTCTCAACCAGCTTGTTCTCGTAGTGACTCCAAGACCAGGAACATGAAATCGTTTTTCCGTCCGGTCCACTATTTCGGAGATAATGAAGGTAAATATAAGATAAATCAAAGCGATAATCAGATATATTTCTACATATCGAAAATTTCTTGATGCGATAATCTGACCTTCTGCGGTTAATTCCCGTACTTGTATGAGGTATGCAATCGATGTATATTTAAATAAATAAATTAATTCATTTGACCATGCAGGGATAGAGATTCGCAACGCCTGCGGGAGGACAATAGTACGTATCGATTGTATCTTTGACATACCCAGTGTCCGTGCGGCAACCATCTGGCCAGAGGGAATAGCCTGAATTGATCCTCTTAGGTATTCTGCTTGGTACGCACCACTATTAAGAGACAGACCAAATAACGCTGCTTGTATCGGGGAAAAAACAAGGCCAACCGAGGCAAGTCCAAAGTAGATAATGAAGAGTTGTACAAGTAACGGCGTCCCACGAATCACCTCTATAAATCCAATACAGATACCGGATATTATTTTATTTCCGTATACCCGTCCAAGAGCAAGTGTTACTCCTAGCAGAAAACCGGCTAGTATTGCAACAATAGTAAGTAGAAACGTTACCTGCAACCCATCAAGAAGCTTTGGTAAGGAATCAAGTAAAAATTCAAAAAAAGTGGATGTTGCCATCGTTGGTTACTCCTCTCCATATAAGGTTGCTATTCTTCCAAGGAACTGTTTTGTTCGTTCCTTCGTTGGGTTTTGGAACATTTGTTTTGGTGATCCTTTTTCGACAATGACGCCGCCTTCCATAAATATGATTTCATCTGCCACATTGCGTGCAAATCCCATCTCATGAGTCACAATCAGCATCGCGACCTTCCCGCAGAGTGATTTCATCACATCAAGGACATCGCCGATAAGTTCAGGGTCCAACGCCGATGTAGGCTCATCAAAAAGGATAATGTCCGGGTCCATTGCTAATGCACGAGCGATTCCAACTCGTTGCTTCTGCCCTCCAGACAATTGTGCAGGGTATTGATTGATTTGTTTTTCTAGGCCAACACGTTTTAATTCATTGCTTGCTCGTTCTCTTGCTTTTTCCTTATTCATCTGCTTTACTTTTTCTAAACCGATGCTGACATTCCTTAGAGTAGAGAGATGATTGAACAGATTGAAATCTTGAAATACGAACCCAATCTTTTGACGAACCCTATTGATATTTGTCGATGGGTTAGTAAGCTCCTCGCCTTCAAGCCACACTTCACCTTCATCTGGTGGATCGAGTTGATTGATACATCTCAGAAGTGTGCTTTTTCCTGTTCCACTCGTTCCTATGATAACCTTTGTCTCTTCTTTCTCCATACAAAAAGAAATTCCTTTAAGGACCTCAGTTGTTCCAAAGGATTTATGGATATTTTTTACCTCAAGCATAGCCATAGAAACACGTTCCTTTTTCTATCGTGCATTGGATATCTCCAGACCAGAAATATGGTATCTCTTTTCTAAATAGCTCAACCCACGATTGATTGTAAAAACGAAAATGAAATAAATCAAGGCAACGACTAAAAGGATATACAAGGCCTCACTTGGTTCTCGTACGATAACGTACCTTCCTTGTCGCATTAATTCGACAACACCGATGGCAATCGCAATTGAAGTATCCTTTAAAATTATCGTAAATTCGTTGGACCAGCCAGGTATCGATAGTCGTAACATCTGAGGGAGAAGAATATACCGGATTGCCTTAAGTTTTGACATCCCAATAGACCGAGCCGCGATGATTTGACCTTCGGGGATAGAATTAATCGCACTTCGATAGATTTGTATCTGGTATGCTGTGCTATGCAAGGCAAGTCCAATGATAGCTGCACTAAACGCGTCTATTAAAATTCCTATCTGGGCTAGTCCAAAGTAGACTAAAATAAATATTACAATGAGAGGAATGCCTCTGAAGATTTTTTCATAAACAAGAACAATTAAAGGGAGAGGTTGTTTTCCATAGGATCGGCCAAACGCCATGATGATAGCAAGAATCGATGAGAAGAACATGCTTAATATTGTTAATTCAATAGTGACAGCAAGTCCACTCATCAAATGAGGCAAAGAGTTGATGATTGTATCGCTTACCAACAGATCACATGGAGCTTAATCGAAATATTTCGCAACAAGTGCATTCCATTCTGCAGACCCAATGAACGTTTCCAGTTCCTGGTTTATTTTTTGTAACAACTCTGTGTTTTCCTTTTTCACACCCAATCCGAATGATTCGTTTGTATCAATGACATATATTATTTTTGTTGTACCGTCTGCAGCAAACCTTTTTCCAACAGGCTCATCAACGATAACTGCATCTAGTAGAGGCGGGGTTTTCTTTAAATCCAATACTGCTTCAATGTAGGAGGGATAATACTCCAAGCTGACATTCAGCGAATAAGTGATATTCTGTTCATCTAACCATGTCTGGTTCTGTAAATGATCTTCGACCCACATTGCGCCTGTTGTTCCTATTTGCGCTCCGAGTTTTAGATTAGCAAAGTCAGTAAAATCTGTGATGACCAACGCTGAGTTTGAAGGTACCAATACCGACTGATTTGAGGTATAATAAGGGATGCTAAATGAGATTTGTTGTAATCGCTCTTGAGTGATTGTCATTCCAGCGGCGATAACATCAATACGGCCGATCTTTAATTCATCAACTAACAAGTCAAAAGCAATATCCTTGACTTCCACTTCATATCCTAGGTTAGTGAGGATTGCAGTAACTAAATCGATGTCAAAGCCGACTATCTTTCCATTTTCATCGACATATTCAAATGGTGCAAATGTCGGGTCAGTCCCCACAATAATTTTATTTGCCTGTTCTTCTGTACATCCTGCTAATGCGACAGTTCCGATTACCATTGCTAGCACTAAGCCTATGGATAACAATTTTTTTTCTTTTATCATACGATGCCTCTCCTTGTTTCACCAGAATGAATAACAACTTATTATTTAAATGTTATAGTTTTGCGAGATATTCAACAAGTCCGGGTGTTATGATTGGAATGTTCTGTATCACAGGGTATCCAAATGGGAGGATCGTTGAGTGGACCGAATCATGAATGATTTCGATTTCTCGTGCTATCTCAATATCCTTAAGATACATACCAAGACATATCGCTTTCGCAACACATACGGCTCCATCAATTGAAAGCTGATGTGGACCGAGAGTTCGTTGTTGAAAACCAGATGTATCGCTGATCATTTTCTTTGTTCGTCCTTTTGGTTTTTCATACCCGAGCAGTCCACCTACGATAATTACATCAAATTTTTTACAATCCGTTGGTGTGAGAGGTTTTTTTGCTTGTGGATCGAGTATGACTCCACTGGTGTGCGAAAAGATATCCTGTGCTTTTTCTTCTTTGGTTCTTCCTATGTGTTTCAACACGTTTGCAGTTTTTTTGTCCACCCGGGTAAACATTACGTCGTTCTCCCATAGTACCACTGAATGTTTGTATTCAAGAAGAAGCCATTCTGAAAGTCCTGGTTCACAGTGTTCGATAACAAGGGTTGGATGTTTTTTCATAAACAAGAAAAGCGTACGGGGGAGGGGGATAATAATGGTTATGGCAACAAAGTATTTGAATAGAAGAAATATCGATGGTAGGGTTGTATGGATAAAATAGGCTCATATGAGGTAAAACCATTCTCGAAGGCTCGTCAGGATATTGTTGTCGTCTCTCAAGAGGGAAAACGTCGTCTGAATATCCATGCGTTACTTGAGGTAGATGTAACCGATGCTCGAAAAACCATCAAAACACGGAAAGGAACTGTGGATATTTCGTTTACCGGCTGGATTGTGAGATGTGTCAGTCAAGCTGCGTTTGAGTATAGACAATTGAACTCGTATCGATTAGGAAAAAAAAAAATCGTGTCCTTCGAAGATGTTGACGTACCAATCCCGATAGAACGAGAGGTGGACGGTGAGCAACGACCGCTTGCATATATCATACGAAAAGCAAATAAAAAAACCGTTGAAGAAATCACAAAAGAGATCCGTTTGGTGCAACAACAAGCAGTTGACGGTTCGACGGAGGTTCTTGGAGACCTCTCTTCTTTTGAAAAATGGGTTATTCATGCGCCGCTATGGCTGAAGAAAGTAGGGGTGCGTTTGTTGCGAAAAAGAGGGCTGATGAAAAAGAAGCATCTTGGGACTGTTGGTGTTACAGCTATCGGGATGAAAGGTCGTTTCCCTGGATGGGTGATCGGGATGGGTGGTCCTATCGCCACCCTTGTCGCTGTTGGAGGTATAACGAAGAAACCAGGTGTAGTAACTGATGAAATCCAAATCCGTGAGTATCTCCATATCACCATTACAGCAGATCATAGTATTGTGGACGGAGGCCCCTTAACACGGTTTATCTCACGGTTAACAGAGCTACTAGAAACTGGGTATGGGCTCTGAAACATAATATTTTCCTTAGGCAGTGTCAGAGACAGCAAGGTTCCATCAATTAAAGCGATATATAAAAAAAAAAAAGATGGGTAGTCGGGGAGACTAAACCATTTCTCCGATTTCTATTTCCTCATCCTCGTCAAGAAACAGGGAATCAATCTCTGATGTAAAGGTATCATCGTCTATGTCGCCTTCTAATCCGGCTTGATGCCCATCGGAGGGTGCTTGTTGAACGAAGAACGCATACGAGAGTGTCACAGAAACTAAGAGAATCAATAAAAAAAGAAGGGAGAGTATTTTTTTGTTCATATTCATGACACATCCAAAGAGGTTCCCTTAAGGTCGGCCTCCGTGGCCCTTTCCTTTCTCATTTGGTCCTATGTTCTCCATGGCTTCCTGTGCTTGTATCCTATTTTGGATATTCTCTCCTTTTATCTCTGCGAAAATCATGTATCGTTTTTGTTTCGTCATTTGGTTCATTAGCTTGTAAAAATTGCCTTTTGCCTGGTGTAAGGTTATGGTTCCATTGAGGTATTCGTCCAGGAGAGTCGTGTTGACTTCACCGACAAAACCAAATAACCGATATAGTTGATTTCGGTTGAATTGCCTTACACAGTTGCGGATCCTCATATGGTAATTCTGAAGTTCTCCGCTGTTGATATTTCTTAGTTGCTCTTGTATCATCGCGATTGTCTCAGCATCGAGCAATACTCGTAATGTTTCTCGGAATTGTTTGGTCAGTGTTCTTGATTCATTTTTCAATTGGACAAAGACCTGTACCGAGTCATTTGCGGCAGGGTCCGCAGCTTGGACCTCATCGAGAACGTCTTGTAGGTCTTCAAGGATCGCTTCAAGCTCGATGGTATTTACGTCAAGTCCCTTGAGGATTTGCACAGTCATGTTTCCTTTCAGGATGTTGATTAGTATCGCTTTTTCTAATTGGAGTAGTCTTATTCTTGCTCCTAAGGAATCATTCATGACTTGTATTTGATGGAGTGTTTCAGGATCAGCGGTTTCATCTTCAGGGTCTTCTTGGGCGGGTTCATCTGCTTGAACTGCTAATGCAAAGGACATTATCGATGTCAACAGCATCAGCGCCAGTAATAGATTTTTTATTTTTTTCATTGCTTTCACATCTTTTTTTGCCATTTCATCATGGCCTTTGAACCCCTGATGGATGAAACAGCATATCTATTTTCACCGGAACATACCGGAACACTCCGAAATAGGGGGTAGGACCATTTATTGTTTTTTCAGGCGGATGAGATTTGACATGCCTATTTGTTCTTTTTCGATGAGTCCCTTTCGTTCTAACCCAAGGATGTTCCTGGAGACCGAGGCTTTTGGTATCTGAAGGTGTTTTTGTATATCGGTTTGTGTTAGAGGGCTGTTGCTTTCATGCAGCAGCTGCATGATTTGTTTCTGTCGCTGATTTAACCCTTTTATCTCTTCATATGCTTTTGGTGTGTCTGCGTTCGTGGTAACTGGTTTGATTTTTTTTTCCTTAGAAAAAAGAACCACTACTAGTACGCTTACCACAACGATAGATCCTATTAAAAAGACGTAAATCAGTGTCTGTTCAAACGTGGTGCTTTCTCGTTTCTCTATCTGGTACTGGACGAGAATGATAAGTGATTCATTTTCACCAAATCCCTTAACGATTAAACGTCCAAGGTTCTCTTCAATCTGGAGAAATCCTGAGGTTTTTATGTAGTTTATCGAGGAACCTGCTGGGAGTATCAGGGTATAGATAAATTCAGAGAATGTCTCTTGTTTTGTGATGTTAAGGACCCAGAGGCTTTGTGATTTTGAGGTGTACAGTTCCGTGTTTTGTATGGTCAGGTTTGGATAATTTGTTCGACCATCTATGGTGACATACCCAGAGCTGTCAACAGTGATAGTCAAATCAGCGTAGTAGCTTTGAGCGTGAAGACAAGGTACGAGGAAAAAAAGGAGGAATCCAGGAATGATACAATAGAATAATATCTTAGATGAATGGAGTTTTTTTCCCATCTCGTCTCCTCTTTATGGGTTTTCTGTAATTGTTTTTTTTTTCGTGTTTCTCTGAAACGAGGTTGATTGTTATTAAAGTTTCTTTTTCTAGGAGGAAGCAATTTCGGAAGAAGACACACCTAAAAATTAAGCGAAATGTTTTTATAGAAGTGTATATATTCCAATTTTTAGAACTAGAAAAATTGGAGGTAACACCTATGGCACTCATAAAAGGAAAAAAAGATAAATTGGCTATACGACCAACTGAAGGGAAAACAGGAGAAATCATCCAAAAAAGACCCTATGACCTGTGGATGGACATGGACCAACTCTTTGACCAATTCCGGACAAATTTTAATGATTTGTTCTGGAGACCGGAAACTGCCTTTCTCAGTAGCATTGACGAGCTACGGACCCCGATGATGGATGTCGCAGATCTCGGAGACAAATATGAAATGAAGATCGAAATGCCAGGTATCCCCAAAGACAAAATCAACATCGATGTCTGTCCGACCAGTATCGAGATTTCCGCAAAACACGAAACCGGTGAAGAAGAGAAACAAAAAAACTGGCTTAGACGAGAACGCAGCAGCACAAGCTTTTATCGAAGCGTCGAGTTTCCCGATAAGATAAAAACAGACACGGTAGACGCAGAATTCAAAGACGGAGTCTTACACTTATCTTTACCAAAGCTTGAGCCAAAACCAGAATATAAATCAACAAAGGTAAAGATAAAATAAACCAACACTTTTTTTCTCTTTTTTAAAAAATCCACAGCGAAGGAATTACTTACAGGCAAGGGTTTCGTAATTGTGTGCGTCTTGATGTGACGGCAGGCTTTTTTGTATTCCTTTCCCGATCCAACAATACAGACATAATTGTTCCTTTGGCAGCCCGATTGCTTGTACCATGTCATCTAACAACTGATACTGCAATGAGGTCACCCCAAGGTCTTTGGCGATCCAATCCACCATTTTTTTATATTTCTCGGAGGATTGATCGATGTACTCAGAGACATCCTCGATATCCCTTCCCTCAAGAGCCTGGATAGCCTTGCGGGCGACCAACTCGTGAATGCTTCGAGTTGAGAGATTATACACACAGGGGAACATCAACGGAGGGCATGCCGGACGCACATGGACTTCCTTTGCTCCTGCCTGCATCAGCTTCGCAATCGTATAATTCTTCAACTGTGTCCCTCGAACGATAGAATCCTCACACAGAACAATCCTGTTTCCTTTTGCAATCGCCTCGTTGGCGATTAACTTCATCAGCGCGATACGATCCCGTAACTCCTGGGAGAGGGGCGTATAGCTGCGTCCATATCCAGGGGTGTATTTGATAATCACCCTGCGATAGGGCATCCCAGATTCGATGGCATACCCGATTGCATGCGCGATACCTGAGTCAGGGATCCCTGACACAAGATCCGCTTTGACCGAGTCCCGCTTGGCTAAAAAACTGCCGCAGTTCTCACGGACTTTTTCAACATTAACTCCTTCGTACGATGAAGCGGGAAAACCAGTATACACCCATAGAAATGCACAAATTTTACTGAGCTGTCGTCCTTTCTTTTTTGCGTCAATACCATTTTTGTTTATGAAGACGATTTCCCCAGGTGCGATAAATTTTTTGATATGAAATCCCAGGTTGGGAAACGCACAGGTCTCACTGGCAACTGCCACTTCTCCGTCTTTTTGCCCAATAGTCAAGGGAGTAACCCCATGACGGTCTCGCGCGCAATAAATGCCTTTCTTTGTCAAAAGCAACAACGAAATAGATCCCACAATCTTATCATACATTCGTTCAATCCCATAAGAAATGGTGTTCCCTTGATTGATCAAATGGGCGACAAGTTCAGTGGTGTTGATAGTACCACGTTCTATTTCACTAAATGAAATCCCTTTTTCAATCAGCTCAGAGGCAAGGGCGTCCTTATTGGCAATCAGACCAGCACAGCATACCGCAAAAGCACCAAATTTACTTTCAAACGTTAATGGTTGGGGGTCCTTATCTGAAATGACTCCTATCCCCAGATGGCTTTTGATTTTATCAGAGCCTTCGTAAAACTTCGATTTAAACTGTGAGTTTTTAATGTCATGGATCTTCTTTACCGGCAGTCCATTTTTCTCGATGAAAGCGATGCCGCCGTATTCTGTCCCTAGATGAGTATGGTAATCAGTCCCATAATACAGACTTGAGATACAGTTGTTACTGCTTACCACACCAAATAAACCACTCATGATCTCCCCCGGTCTGAAATAAAAGAATCACTGAATTATATTTAAGGATTTTTAATAGAATGACCCACTGTACAAACACTATGCATGTTCAAATTATGAAAAACCCTCTCAGAAGTTCTCTCTCTTACCTGCCTACGGGAATGATGAAAAGGGGAATGAAGGTTTCATCAAGGTGGAGTAATGATTGAAGCGCTAGCGGATCTGTTGGAGGGATAATGGTTGCTGAAAGATTCCACGATGTGGCTTCCAAAAGCACATTATGTGCTGAAGCGCCTGCCTCATAATACCAGAACCGCCGATAAATCTCGTCAGAGAGGTCATCTTTGCCGGCCGGGCGGGTCATCTCTACATCCAGAACGCTAAGGATTATACACGGGGCAGACGCCACTACAGGGTCATCAGCCGCCTCTGCAACCTTCAACCGATGATCACCAGAGAGCTTCTTTACTAGGAAGGTTAGTATCGGCAGTCCTACGAAATCGACCGGGACCTTCTGTAATCTCATGAACAGATTTGGTTGGTAGTAAAAGACACCATGCTGGGTTACTGCATACATCCGCAATGGGTAATATCCATGAGCACTGGGCACTGTACGATGTCGTTTGATGGCATTTTTTTCCTGCTCACTCCTATCAATAGAGGGGGAAAAGCCATAGGTGGCCCACAAGATTTGACTGACCTCCTGGTTCGAAAGGCTCCCTGTAAATGATGGTCCTTCCCTCAGATTGTCTAATGTTTCTGACAGTGACAGCGAAGAGAGGTGTATTCTTGGAAGTAATGATATCCAAAACGGTCTGTTCTTAAAACTATAGGGATGCGCCAAATGACCTAATGGCATCACAATCATCCCCTCTTCGTTTTCTGGTATCCCTAGTGGATCGATTGCCGGGGGAGTCTGTCCACAGACAACGGTCCCTAAATCAAGAGCATTGGCCATAAATTGGATGTTCTGACCAATTTGTCCAAGTTCAGCGCCTCCAAAACGCGAGTCAGCCTTGTTTGTATCATAACAAAGACCAAGTTGTATAGGTGCCTTGTACTGCCGGCCGACGATATCACGCCAATCCCCCTCTTTAAAGAACACAAGCGAGTGGTTCACAGGATCATAGGTGTACGCCGCGTCCTCCTTTAATACGTAAATGATCCCTGAGTATGTGTTGTTGATTCCTACGATGGTGCGACCCCCATCTGTTTGATACCCACAGGCGGCCCAGAGAATGGTTGATAACTCGTCATCGGTCACTGCTTCATCGGTAAATTCACGGACAGACATCCGTCTGAACATTGATTCTTCCATTATCATATCAACCATAGAAGCAGGTGGTAACGGATATTCTACTTGCGACTCTGCTTGTGAGACAGGTAATAGAGTCGTACCGCAAAACAAAGCAAGTATACAAAGAACCAGGGCTTTCTTCTCCAAAATATTTTTTTTCATCTACTATTCACAAAAGAATATAAATTATGCATTGAATATAAATGTTAGGTCGTTCAAAGTTGGACGGATTTACTTTTCAGTATTAGAAAAGTGTTACAATGGACAATGTTCTGCTTTTTCATAAAAAAATGTGTATGAGATAAAGACTTTTTTCTATGACATTTTATCATTTTGTAAAGCTACCTCGATACTTCTTAATATAAGGAGCGACAAAGAGTACTACGGACTCATTAGGGAGATCTATGCAATTAAAACTACACATGAAACAAATAAGGTTTGTTTTTCCTCATCATAAAAAGATAGGTATAAACCCCCTTATCTTTCTTGCAATTCTTTCTTCTATTTTGCTACAAAAACAAAGAAGAAGCACTTTAGCAAATACGATATCTGAGATGAACACAAAGAAGTATCTAAATGAACGTAGTCATACGGATACTTTGACGAAAGGAGTGGCTGAACAGTAATGAAGCGGCAACAACTCGCCTATGTTAGAGTCGTTGCCCTTATAATGGCTGGTCTGGTTGCCACCCTTACCATCGGTAATCTTTTTACCATAACAACAAAAGGTATTACGGTTTATCTGCCCACGGAAGAGGATATCCATTGGTCTATTGACCCGATAAAAAAAGAGATCCAATTCCGAACCACATTTTCTGTAAAAAACCAAGGTGCCTATGACATCAAAGGCATTGGAATCTCTGCTCAGTTGGTAAAAGATAACAAGACGACTCTTATCCGGTTTGAAAAAGGAGATATGGCTGCCCTACGAGGAAGCAACACAACCTATGAGTTGCTCATCCCTCTTAACCTAGACACCATATCGTTTCTTGATTGGTTCAGTCTCATGTATAAAAAAACGACACTCAAGCTCCTTATAGATATTGACGCGCTCTACATGTTTGGTCTTATTGAATTTACCGCAAATGAGGCAATCGATGTTCCCTGGTCCCCTCCGCTTCAGAATATCTCGAACGATACGACAATCCAGCAAGGCTTACAAGGGGTTTTTTCACTCTTACAGGTAACCCAGAACACCTCAAAAGCGTCTTTCTCAACTATGCTTTCTGTCTTTTCTTTGTTTTCTTTACCGGAAATCTCCTATACTGCCCAGAACGGTTTTTCCTTTTCACTTACCATAACATCGTATTCCGAGACAGTGAAAAACGTTACCTGCCGTATCGTTGTCCCCGTGTTTGTCACCAGTGGTTCTTTTGAATTAACTATGTCAGTTCTAATCGGATTTGACGCAGGAGATTTTGTGTTTCAAATCCAGGAGGTGGGTATACAGTATGTCACCTAAGAAACAATCATTGCCTTTAAAAACCTTGTTGGTTTTAATTCTTTATCTTATTATTCCCATTTCATGTCTTCTTTTTATTCTAGAGTCATACCCAGAGCTTCCCCGAGAATTGATGGTTACGCGCATCTACTGGGTTATTCCCACAGGAATGAGCATCGTTATCCTTGCCCATCTCAGCACATTATACCAGAAAGGGGATACGAGACGATTTCTGCTTAGCATCGGTTTTACTGTTGCTACGATGATCTGGATGTTTGGTTTGCTTGGTGGCGGGGTCATCATCACCTCGCAATGGAACGAGTATGAGTTCTCGCTTCATATGAACAAATATATCATCCTTATCGTAAGTGTCGCTGCATTAAACGTAATGTACTATACCCTTGAATGGAAGGAGTATAAAAAAGACACCGTATCATTTCTCCCACAGAACGAAAAAAAGACGGGTACAGCTACCGAATAGACTGTTGATTTTTTTTATTTCGTCGTATTTTAAGTATCGTTACATGATATCAACATGATGTGTTTTTCCTCAAAAAAAGAGGAATGTGTGTGAAAAAAAACACTGTTAAAAGCCTAAAAAACCGATTATCAAAGGAGAATTATCAGAAAATTTTACGACTGAACAACCCGTCGATAAACAAGTTTATTGCGACTTTTATTGAGACCTGCAACCCGGAGAACATCTTTGTCGGAACTGATTCCCAAGAGGACATCCAATACACCAGAGAGGCTGCATTACGAAATCATGAGGAAAAAAAACTTGCCAAGCAGGGGCATACGATTCATTTTGATGGATACAATGACCAAGCAAGAGACAAGGCTCATACAAAATTTCTCCTGCTCGCAGGCACAAGCTTAGGTCCTGAATTAAATACCATGGATAGGGACCAAGGTCTGAACGAATTATCTCAGATAATGAGCAATATTATGGAAGGTCATGAGCTCTTCATCAAGTTCTATTGTTTGGGACCTACAGATTCACCATTTTCCATCCCCTGCATCCAACTCACCGACTCTGCATACGTCGCTCATAGCGAGGATCTTCTTTACAGACAAGGCTATCAAGAGTTCATCCGACAAGGAAAAAACGCGCGTTTTTTTAAATTCGTTCATTCCCAAGGAGAACTAGCAGAGGCGGGGCTTGGGTTACGTGTCAGTAAAAATGTAAAGCAAAGACGGGTGTACATTGATCTTCAAAATGATATCATCTATAGCATGAACACTCAGTATGGCGGTAATAGCATTGGTTTAAAGAAACTAGCGATGCGCCTTGCGATCAACCGTTGCGCACAGGAGCAGTGGCTTGTGGAACATATGCTTGTGATGGGCGTCCACGGACCACGTGGACGAATCAGCTATTTCACTGGAGCGTTTCCCTCGATGTGCGGGAAAACATCCACCGCTATGATGAGTGGGGAAAGCATTATCGGTGATGATATCGCGTTTCTACGTAGTATAGACGGGAAAGTGCGCGCGGTCAATGTTGAGTCAGGAATTTTTGGTATCATCGAGGGTATCAATGAAGACAACGATCCTTTGCAATGGGCTGCTCTGACCCATCCAGCGGAAATAATCTTCTCCAATGTGCTGGTGACTGATGAAAACGATGTCTACTGGAATGGGAAACCAGGGGTTCGTCCCAAAGCTGGTGTGAATTTTTCAAAAGAATGGTTCGATGGGAAGATTGATAAAGACGGAAAAAAAATCCCCGTATCACATAAGAATGCCCGGTTCACATTCCGTTTAGACATTCTCCCAAACATTGATGCATCTTTGAACGATCCGCTGGGCGTGGAAGTCCAGGGGATTATCTATGGTGGTCGTAACTCTGACACGTCAGTCCCGGTTGAAGAGGCATTCGACTGGACGCATGGGGTTGTGATGAAAGGTGCGTGTCTTGAATCTGAGACGACCGCAGCGACCTTAGGGATGGAAGGTGTCCGGGTTTTCAATCCGATGTCCAATATCGATTTCCTCTCAATCCCTATTGGACGGTATATTCAAAATAACCTGGTTTTTGGGACAACACTTTCTGTTCCACCACGAATCTTTTCTGTCAATTATTTTCTAAAAGACAGAGATGGAGGTTGGCTAAACGAGAAAAACGACAAGGCGATCTGGTTGAAATGGATGGAGCTTCGAGTAAACAACGAGGTTGAAGCACTTAAAACTCCGACAGGGTGTATCCCGCTCTTTTCAGATCTCAAAACATTATTTGCAAAGGTGCTTCACAAGCAGTATCAGAACCATGAGTATGTCAAGCAATTCACTTTACGAGTGAATGAGAACCTCGAAAAGATAGAACGAATGGAGGCGATCTTTCGTACAAGAATCCTTGATACTCCAGCAGTCGTCTTCACGATATTAAAGCAACAACAGAAACGATTACTCGAAGCAAAACGCACGTATGGAGAGTATATCTCACCAGAGCAATGGTGACTTCACGTGGCATGGTTCATTCGTATAAATCGAATACGGCACAAAGAAAAAGATATATAAAAATATATATTTTATAGTTTTTTGGCAAACTCCTCAAGCTTTGCTTCCCAGTTGCCGATAAACGCATTTCCACTCGAAATATCCTTCCCAACCTGAAAGTCTACCTCAGCGTTTTTAACCATGTTCTTTTTCGAAAGGAGCTTCTCCATCTTAGCAAGACGACTCTTTTTCATAGCATGAGTATTCATAATCCCATATTTTTTCCCATCCAACCCTGAGATGTTCTTCATAAACGTTCTCATGTTCTGTTGAAGGGTAAATTTTTCAGCTGCTGCTGAGAATACATAGACGTCTGCAGTTGGTAAGGAGGCTGGATTTGCCTGCTCGACTGTAAAAATCTGCGTCTCCCCACCGTTCTTTTTCAAGATGGTTTCTAATGAATCGACCAGTTTCTTATTATGACCATATCGCGACCAATACACCAAGACATACTTCATTGCTTCACCATCTCGTCATTTCGATTCGCATATAAAAAGATAACAGAAAAAAATGAAGCAAGGAAAAATTGATAATATGATGAAATATAACAAATTTTTATTCAAAATATGCTAAGAGATGTTCCTGCTGCAATCGTTTTCGTACCAAAGGATAGAGTTTTATCTCCTCATCCTCAACCATTACATCCTCTAAACCCAAGTCTTTTAACTGTCTGAAAAAAGACTGTTTTTTCTCATTATGTACTGACACTAATGCGATATTGAAACTCATGTGACTTTCTCGTAGATGTTCTAACGCTTTGATTTGATACTCAAACCCTTGTGTCGCACCTGTAAGAAGACAGAATTCCTCAGCATCCGCTCCCTTCAGACACACACGAACATGAAGATGTTTAAACCAAGAAAGATCCTGAACATACGTAGGGTCATATCCTAAGAGGATACCGTTCGTCTCCAAGATAAACAGGTAATTTGTACTAATGGTTTCTAATAACCTAATAAGATGCTGTTTACCAATCGTCGGTTCTCCACCAGAGATACGTACTTGATGATACGCTTTTGAATCAGCGATATTTTGGAGTTTTTCTGCGACCTGCTCTGCAGAGTAAAATTCACCAACACCAGAGGCATTCCAGACGCTATTGCTTGACCAACAGAACTTACATCGTAAGTTACACCCAACTGTGTCAGCGGTGGCAATCCCCCCGTAAAATCCAGTTGGTCTGAACCGATAATATTTTTTCAAAGTATTGTTCATAACAATCTCTTGAGTTTTTTTAGATAATTCGATAGGATTATACATGAAGAACTCCGTCTAAGGTAACCATAATAAAAAATGAGTATGCTAATGATGTATAACGATTTTTCCGTCTTCATTTTATTTTTATTCGTATTCATTACGTGGCGTAAGATAAAAGAGGAATGAAACAAAAAATCTTTTCATAAAAACCAGAGCGTATCAAACCAAAACAGTTAAAACCATTAACTGAATTCCAAGGATATTCTTAGGGCGCATAACCTACCAAGCACTAGATAACCTGACTTTTCACTTATAATAAAGATAGAAGTAATTTTTTCAGAATATATGATTTACAATTCATCTTTATACAAACAAAATTCTGTCTATAATGTTGTTTTTTATGTCTTTTTTGTTTTTTTACTTCTTCGTCTCTCTATGTTTTTTACTCTAAATAGATTGCGATAATTGTACAAATACCTAAAAATTCTATTTAATTTATCGAATTCATTCAAAGATTTTAAAAATAATTTTAATTACTATTATTTTTTAACTATATTTGAGGAAAAATCGACCTATATAAAAAGAATACACTTGAGGGATAATATGAAAAAAAAAGATTTTAATAAAATAGTAATATATGCAATGACGCTAGTGTTCATTAGTGTTGGATTTGTTTCGGCGTATCAGAATGGAGAGTTTAATCAGAGTTTGGATAACCACATTATACAAAAATCGGATAGTCGTTCTACTCTTATTGAGCATCGCTATAATCTTAATCAATATTCTTTGGATTCCTATCCGGTGATGGAAAATCCGATACCTCTAAAGGATTTGGGAGAAACAAAAAACAAAATACC
>Ga0068714_10001719_pt1 | contig 30644 bp, 22 predicted proteins | sample MTBNYHSulfiMetaG_FD_62988 | JGI IMG/M metagenome (GOLD analysis project Ga0068714, IMG submission 62988) | Enrichment culture microbial communities from rom New York Harbor, USA that are MTBE-degrading - MTBE-NYH (New York Harbor Sulfidogenic)... | ecosystem: Environmental > Aquatic > Marine >...
GCGGCGGTGGGCTCGCCGGCGGAGGGGTCGAACCACGGCATGCGCAGCTGGACGGTGCGCTCGCGGGCGCGGTCGAGGACGGCGGCGACAAGGTCGGCGATGGGCCGCGCGTCGAGGTCGCGGCGGTCGACGACCTGCCAGTCGTGCCACTCCTCGCTCGACTCGGTGAAGTCGATGAAGGGGAAACAGACCGCCGACTGAAAGAGCACGTGCTTCAGGTCCCGGCGCTGGTGGACGAGGCGATCGCGGAGGCTGTGCATGGCCTCGGAAGCCTGCTTGAAGGGTCCGCGCGGATCGCCTTCGGCGTCCGCGCCGTAGTGCCACAGCCCATGCGCGCGGCGCATCCGGTGGGCGCCCTTGACCTCGAGGCAGAGGACGCCGCGCCCCGGGACGACGAAGGCGAAGTCGATCTCGCCCTGCTGCTGGCGGCGGTGGTGGGCGACGTCGAGCGAGTGGAGGACGGCCCAGTCGTCGTGCGCCGAGTCCGCGGCGAGAAGCCCGAAGACGAGCTTCTCGCCGTCGCTCGGCGTCTCCGGCAGGATCGTCGGCGGGATCAGGCGCATCGCGGGCGGGGCGCAGTGGCGAGCATCACGGGATCACGTCGCGTCCGGTCTTCATGAGCACAGTATCGGCATCATGCTCAGAGTGCGCCACGGCCGCGCGAAGTCCTGCCGCAAAGACTCTCTGAACAGTCCCCGCCTTCCCGGGGGATGCATTATGCACTTCGTGCATGGTGGACTCGGATGGGATCTCATTGGCCGCCGCCAGTCGTTGGAGATGACGACGTCGAGGCTCAGGTGCCCGTCGTCCGGTGGACTGGACGTCTTCTCTCGGCCTGAACCACCGAGGAATCCTCGGTAGTTCCGACTTGCCTGGTGCGCCTCTGCGGCGATGTTCTTGAGGTGCGGGCACACGTTGTAGGTCGACGTGCTCAACACTCGGCAGTCTCGCTCTCCGCGGCAAGCGGACTCTCCGGAACGGCGATGCGCGGGTCGCCGCAAATGCTGACTTGCGCCCGCGCCCTCTCCAGAACGCGCGTGAGGACTCTCAAGGTGTCGCCTGGTTCGAAAGCGCGTGGCCCTGGCCGGGTCGAGACCATTCTGGCAAGCAGGCCGGCACTGCAGTACACGCTCATTGACTCGGGAGTGACGGCCCGCTACCCTAGCCGCAATCCAGTCCTCTGGAGGTGGATGGCGAACGCCATCGAGGGGGCCGCAAGGCCCCCTTTCGCTGCCTACAGCATCTTCTTCCCGAACACCCGGTCACCGCGTCTGTCGTACTTCTCCTGCAAGACGGCGATGACCCTCGCAGCGAACGGCGCAATCGTCACGGCGTGCCCGTTCTCCACGAGGATCTCGTTCCGACTTGGATGAGCCACGAGGTCTGCCAACTGGAGGCCCGCCACGTTGTTGCACTTCTCCTTCATCTTGAGCTGCCCTGTGGTGAGCGCCTGCTGCATCTCCTCTGCCCCAGGTAGCCCGACCCCTTGTCGCAGAGCCGACGGAACGACTCCTTGAGCCGACGATCCTCCTTGCCCCCGCGTGACTCCGCGATGACGTCGCCCTGTACCCCTCGCCGGTTGAGGAAGTAGACGAAGCGCTCAAGCAGCACGGCCAAGCAGTAGTGGTACGGGTCGTACTGCCACGTCGTGTACTTCTCGCGGTGGGCCTTCTTGTCGAGGCAGACGGTGATGACCGCATATCGCCATAGGCGCAACAGGCTCAGGAGCTCGGTGTCGAACGTCGCCCGTACTCCGTCGTCGCGCAGGCGGAAGAAGGAGCCGCGCCGGTTCACGAGGTCCTTGCGGTGGAAGATGACTGGGTCGTCGGGGTGCGACCCGAAGTAGCGGGCCTTCAGCGCCTCCATCGGCGGGTGAGGGTGTCGATGACGCGCGTCTCGACACTCTCTTCCTCGCGATGCCCATCTCTTGGCGAGGCACACTCCAGCAGTACGCCGGCCGCCTGCACCGCCTCTATGATGAGAAGACGGAGGTCGTGATCCACGACTACGTCGACGCCGCCGTGCCTGTGCTCGCCCGCATGTACGAGAAGCGACTGCGGGGCTACCGCGCGATGGGCTACGAAGTGGAGAGTGGCGAGGATGCGGAATCCTTGCTGCCGGGCTGAGCCGCGGCTTCCGGCCGGGGTCGGGAGTCGTTCTATGCGCCGACCTGAGGCAGCACGCGCTCGTGGGAGAGTCCCTCCAAACCGGCCGTCCGCCGCGAGTGCTCCATGGTCAGGCTCACGATATGCCCTCGATCGTCCAGGTCGCGCGCATCACCCACTCCTCGAAGTCGCGGTCGAGGATGTCGTCGTGCGCGGTCTCGCCGCCCGCCGACAGAACGACACGCACGGCACGACCATGCAGCATGAACGGCCGTTCGGCTGGAGCGAGATGCGCAGCGCCGCCGACCTTCATCGCCCGAAGAGGTCGTGCAGGCCCACCAGAGCCACGTTCTCCATCGACGCGCGCTCCACGACTTCTGGCGTGAACCCACCTCGAGCGAACAGGGCGAGCTTCGCCTGCGCCGCCTTCGGCCCCATGACGGCACGCGCCCTGTGAAGGTCATCCAGCTCGGCGGCGCCCACGGGCTTGCGCCACCACTTGCAGGAGCCGAGAAGCCCGTAGCCTTTCTTCTCGAGCGTGACCACGTCCACCTCGACATCGCTGCGGCGCGACCACCAGGAGCCGACCTCGAGAGCGGCCTCGCCCAGCGTAGAATAGCGGCCCACCCAATCGCGGCAGATGTCCTCGAAGATGGGCCCTATGAAGCTCGGGAGATCCTTGCGGATCTCGTCGGCGACCTCCCGGATGCGCCCCCTGGCCAACCGGCTGCGGTTCACGAGCACGTAGCGGAACCAGAAACGGAAGTACGGGTCGAGTGTCGTCCAGTGACCCCGCGCTGCGCTCTTGCTGCCTGGCTCGAGCGGCTCCACTCTGGCGACATAGCCGAGCTGCTGCAGGCGAGAGAGATACTGGGTGGCAAGCTGCTGCTTGATCTCCAAGCGGCCGGCGATCGTCGAGGTCGACGAGTAGCCTTGGGCGATCGCCTGCAGCACCCCGAAGTACGGTCCGGGCCCCCTGATGCCCTCCTCCAGCCGGATCAGGTTCTCTGGTTCGCTGTGGAGCGCCGCATCCGGCGGCAAGATGATCTCGGAGAGTATCCGCGCAAGCGACCTGGAGCCGGCCCACCGCTGATACTGCGGCGTGCCGCCGAGCACGGCGAAGCGCTCGATCAGCGCGTCGTCAGATGTGCCCTCTGGTGCGAACGCTGCGCAGTCACGGTAGCTCAGCGGCAGTAGCACAGGCCGATAGGCGCTGCGCCCGAACGTAGGCCTCGACCCGGTCAGCAACCCCTGCATGAAGCTGAGAGCGCTGCCGCTGAGGACGAGCGTGACCGGGATCCTGCCCGAATCCCACTGATCCCAGAACCGCTGGATGGTCGAGATGAGGGGCGGGTCGGACGACGCGAGATACTGGAACTCGTCGAGCGCGATGACCAACGGCCCCTCCCGCGATGCCTGGTCTCCCACGAACTGAAGGGCATCTGCCCAAGTGCCGAAGCTCAGCGGGGGCGCACCGGGAACCAGCCGGCTGCACTCTTTGGCGAAGGCCTCGATCTGAAGAGCGCGTGGCTGCTCTTCGGCCTGGAAGTGAACGACCCGGTCCCCGGTGAGAGCGACGCGTAGAAGGAACGTCTTGCCGATGCGCCGGCGCCCCCGCAAGACCACGAGGGCCGGCGGGTTCGCGGCCAGCTCCTGGAGCCGGCAGACCTCTCGCTGGCGATCGACGACTTCGACTGGCATGACCGTCGCACGGTAGCACTAAAGTCACGTATTGTAAAGTCTTGCCTTGTCAACCTGTGACTTGTGCCACACGTCCGGGTGCTCCGCGTGCTATGTCGACACCCTCGCCGGGAGCCGCTCGTACGAGAACTCCTCCATGCCCCCGGAGCGCTGGGCATACTCGATGGTCAGGCTGACGATGTGCCCGTCGGCATCCACGTCGACGTAGAGGTTCTCGTCGAGCTCGCGCGTCTCTACCGGCGTGCCGCCGAACTCGACGAGCACGGTGTCCGTGTCGGCGAAGTACTTGACGTGCATGGCTACTCCTCGAAATCGCGCTCGATCCATTCGGCCCGAATGATGGCACGGTCCGGGCGCGACCGCGTGTGCAAGAAGTAGCTCGTCGTCTTCATGAGCGAGTCACGGCGTTGTCTCCGGCTTGGCGCGATCCGTCGTCTTCTCGAGCTGGATCTCCCATATCCGCTTCTGGAGCTCGATCTCCTCTTTGGTCCACGACCCATACCTGACGTTCTCCTCGTGCCGCCTGACGTCGACCCAGGTGCGGTTGATGACGTTCGGCCGCTCCTCAGGGTCCGAGGAGTAGGCGTCGCCCATGTGCCAGTACTTGCGATCCTCGAAGTAGAAGTAGTTGCGCCAGTCGTCGCCGAAGCGCTCCCTCACGCCGTAGCGCTCGATGCAGTCGATGAGACTGGCGTGATCGTCCGGAGCGCATCTCTCCTTGGTCTTGGTCGTGTACTCGTGGGGATAGGTACGGGCCATCCTCCAGGAGAATCTCCACTGCGCCCGCTCGACGAGCTCCTGAAGCCCGTCCACCTCATCGGACGGGAAGGGCTCGGGCCCGGGAGCGTCGCGCAGCGTGCCCAGTAGCCGCTCCTCTGCATCCGGCAGCAACTCGTTCGAGTAGTCGTTCCACGTCTTGGGGTCCGCAGCGACTGGGACCAGGAGACCGTCGAGCGCCGGGAAGGACTGCTCGCCGGACGCCTGGATCACCGCCCTCTTGTCCCGGAGCGTGATGATCCAGGCGCCGTGCCGGTAGCCCCTCTTCGCCCACACCATGGAGCCGCCGAGGCCCTCGACGAGAGATCGAATGGATTGGTAGGCGCAATGATCTGACACGACGCCCCCCTTCGTTTGCTGGACTGCCTGGAGTCCGGACTCTGTCTCGCCGCGCAAGTGCTCTTCCCCTGCATCCTAAGGATTCGAGTCGACGTCGGCCATACCGGCTGGGACCACGTGCTATCCATAGTCACTCTCAGGAGTCTTCGGCTCCCGACTGGCTCACGGTGTTCAGCATTCAGGCGGCGTCGACAGGCGTTCTCGCCAGCTCACTCTACAGCCAGTGGGTGACAGTGACTGGAGTATGCCTGCTATGCTCGTACGTGAGCGGTCGCAGGCAAGGCGCTCGTCATCATTGCTGCCCGCCCTTCCTTCGTCAGTGAACCGCGGATGGGAGTGCTGCGTGAGTGAACGCCTCGAATGGGAGAAGCGCCGCCGCGAGGACATGGTGCGCGAGAGGGGGGCCGATCCTGTATGGAGCGAACCCTTCGATCCCAAGGACCCCGACTTCCAGCCGCCGTTCATGACCTCCGAGCAGAGAGCCGAGCTCACTCAGTATGGCCTCGTCGCCGACACCAGAACCAGCAAGGAACGCGTGGCAAGAATGCCGCAGGCAGCGCGGCGGCTCGGGATTACGCTGGCTGATGTCGAGTTGGCCGATTGCCTTCCTGCGGGTCTCCCCCGCCGCCTAGGCCTGCGGCGGCTCCGCAGCCAACTGCTCGAGAGGCACTCCTTCGCAGCCGCGTCCTACCACAGGGACACCATGGAGAACGACCGCGCTCGGGCCGTGATTCGGAACGCTGTCAGCGCGCTCTTGGCTGAGCTCAATCAACGCATTCGAGAGGCCTTCAAGTGGGATGAGAGCGAAGACGAGCGCCTGCTGTCGATGCTCCGGGCCGGCTGCAGTTGGGAAGTCGCCGCACGGGAGTTCGCTCAATCGGAGGACCAGGTCAAGAATCGTGTCGTGGAACTTGGCCGACAACGGAGCCAGAACCTCGACACCCATTTACCCTGCTCACCCGATTGCTGAAGCAGCTCTTGCCGCGAAGGCATCTGCGACCCTCGACACCTTCAAGGAACCATGATCGGCGCTAAACGTCCCAACTCTGTTGGAGATGCGGTGGTGACCCCTCGGGTGCCTCGCGGGCGAAATCGAATGCGCGTTGCAGGGTGACTTCACCTATGCCTCTGACCCTGGCCAACTGATTCATCTGCCTGATACTCGAGTCGGTGAGGGCTTCACGAATGCGGTCAACGTATTGCGGCTTGAGTCCCGAGCGCAGTCTGAGCTGCTCGCGAGACATTGACAAGAAGACTGCTCGAAAACGATCGTACAAGTCATCCGATGCAAGAGGATCGTGCACGTATATCTCTACCGGAATGCGGCAATCCCGCAGGTACGTGCGCATGATGTCCATGCACAGATTGGGGTCCAGGCCACCGTGGTGTGAACCCAGGAGCGGAAAGGCGATCGACTCGATGCTCTTCTCTTCATACGTCGCCATGAACTTCTGCAGACCGGTGTGAAGGTACTGCTCCTTGGCGGGGAATCGCCAATGCACCTTGGTCGGGAAGTTCAGAATCCAGCGGTCAGTCGTCCTGAAGAGCCACAGCACGCCAATCGACATCTGGCCGCTTCTGCAAAGCGCCGCGTACCTCTCGAACATCGCTGGATAGCGAAGTCGGAACTCCAGGGCAAGCCCGGCACCCATCACGCCGACACAGTTGACTGTGTTGACGAGAGTCTGACACTCGGAGGTGAAGATGTTCCCCGTTATGACCCTGGGCTCTGCCAACCTGCTTCCTGTCTGAAGAAGTAGGCGTCGTTCATCGCGACAGGCATGGGGCATGTCGCCCGCAATTCCGACTGCCTCGTCGCATTGTTGCATATCGCGCAGACGATGAACTCGGCCTCCACCGTCCTGTGCACAAGGACTTCCGCGCAGCGACGCCGCTTGCCATCGTCGATGTCGTTCCAGAAGTCGGCGCGAAGCACGGCTGCCGATGCCTGGACTACTTCGATGTCTCTGGAGAATCTCGTTGTTGCCGCCGCAGCGTTACCGTCGGTGAAGAGGTGGCTGTGGGCGTCGAGCACCTTCGGCGAGATAGCCAAGATGACGAGTTCATTCTGCATCTCCCTGCGCCTATACAGCATAGGGTTCCGGGGATTGAAATAGAGGGGTACGTACTCGTGCAAGCATCGCGAATACACTGGGTCGCAGCGAGCCCTCCGCCGCTGCACTTCCGGGTCTGAGATGTCCCGGACCCGAAGGCAGCGTGAGGTGACTTCTTCCCTCGAGAGAATGCCGTATCTGAGAATGTCCGGGACATTGCTGTGGTGCGTCAGATAGTAGAAGCAGTCCCAAGCGAACCGCAGCGGACTCGCTTGCGACTCGCCTGTCGAGTAGTCCAAGGTCAACTGCTTCCACTGCGGTTTCCCGAGGACTCGTACGAGCGGGGCGACAACCGGTTGGCCGACCGGGGCGCAGGGCCGTTCTGTCTCCGACGGCGTCGCCTCCGAGGGAGCACCCGCTGGCGCCTTTGTGCGTGGTGCCGCCCCTCTAGCAGGCCTTCCCTTTGTCCGGGAGTGATCACGCTTGGCTATGCTGAGTTGTTCTCTGGCGTGCCGGCGGAGAACGGGCGAACCCGTAAGGGCAACGTCCTTCACGACCGCCGAAGCATCCGGCGACCCAAGAGATGCCAGCAGGCTGACAGCCTCACAAGCTAACTGCACATCGTCGTCGCAGATGACCGCTTGAAGAACGGGAATGCCCGTCTCCCCAATGCGAAGGAGCACCTCATGGGCCCGTGCTGAGCAGGGCGCAGCACCGGTCGCCGCCTTCAGGGCTGCGCAAACGGCCCGCCCGCCCAGCGAGACCAAGGCGTCTTTGGCGGCGTCGCGTACCCTCCGCTCATCATCGTTGAGCGCACGAATCAGAGGCTCAACGGCCCTCGGGTCGCTGGAGAGACGCAGCGAGTAGACGGCACCTAGACGACCCTCATAATCGTCATCGTGGTCTAGGTGCTCGCAGAGAGTATTCAGCCTCTCGTCAGACAACGGGGTCCGTCGACCCGCCTCCATCCGCAAGCGCCGCTCTGTATCTTCCCATGACATCTGTTGGATTCGACTTCCGCAGATGATGCAGTGAACGCAACCCTCCGCGAACCACACGGTTCGAACCCGCCGCCTGGTTCCTGGTCGCCGTGCAACTCTGCAGTTCTTCGTGCCACGTCGTGCTCATCGGCCTATGCCTCGGCCGTGGCGATACTCGGGTCGAGTCGTTCCGGGGACAAAGACCGTGTGACTTAGGCATCGGCGTCGCCCGACTCGAACATGAGCCGCAAAGGCGGCACCCGGTCCGTGTGTCGACGCCGACATCCGGCATGACGCCGTCCAGTCAGTGCCACTCATCAGCCCGGGGGACCGCTGACAGGAGTCGTGCGGCACTGGAGCCTTCGAGCGGTAGCCAGTCCCGAGTTTCGAGTTCTCGACGGCGACTCACGAAGCCCAGCGGCGTAGACGGCGTCGGTCTCGGCACCCACGAACACCTCGACTTACTAGTTGACCATCTCGCGGCATTGCTCAGGGTCCGTTTCAGAGAACGGACGGAGCGGCCAAGCGTCAGGATCCATGCTGTGCTTGGCGACTGACTCCTCCCTGACCCCAGGGGCTTGGCAACCCTCGAGGATGCCTCAGTTGTCACCTATTCTTGAAGGCGACCACTCAGGTTCTGTTCATGCACCGTGTTCAAGCACGACAACTCGGCGAGATTTGTTTCCCAATAGTCGTATGTCACACTGAATCTAGGGACTGAGCGACTTCAGCGCCTCACGGCAGGGGGGGACGATTACCCACTCCGCGACTTTGGACACGAACGGGAACGTGATAGGGCGCCGGGCGGACGCCACAATCACTGGCGAGTGCAGCGCGCGAGTCGCTCTCGCTAGGCGAAGTGTCGCCCTTGATACTCGCCAAGCGAACCTATTCGGCGAGGACTCCCGCGAGCACTGCAGCACCCGATGGTTGGCGCGGACAAATGCACTGGCGACTGGGAGCAGGCTCAACTTGCCCGTCGGAAATCATGAGAACCTCCCATGACAACAGCGCCGGTGCACGAGACGCACGACTTCGTTTGCCACGACGAACAACTCGGCGTGGGACAAGTAATCGCGGTGCATGGCGACCACGTGAGTGTCGAGTACTTCGATTCAGTCACGAACCCGCACGCACATCGGACTGAAGTCCCAGTCAGTGAGGCGCGACACGTCACGCTCGAGCGGCAGCGGCGCTGCTATGCGACCCTTGACGGGATCTGGTGGGTCGGGCGCATCATGGATTACGAGAACAGGCAGTATCTCGTACGTCTCCGTGCCCGAGGCGAGGTTTGGCTCGATCAGAGTCTGATTCGTGTTCGCTGGAACCGGCCACTTCCAGACCCACTCGAAGACCTCATCGCGCTGAACTGGTGGGCACATCCAGTTGAAGTGGCCCTTCGCCGTAAGTTCCTCGAACGTGTTGGGCAGCAGCGTGTTGCCGTACTTGGGCTTGTCGGTCTCGGCACGCTTGCTGTTGAGGTACACGAACACCAGATCGAGGTTGCTCGGCGAGTGCTTGAGGATCCTGTTGGTCGCTTCCTCCTGGCCGATGAGGTTGGTCTAGGCAAGACCATCGAAGCCCTCATGATTGCCAGACAGTGTCTGCTCGACAATCCGCGAGCTCGAATCAGAATCATTGCTCCGACCTCGCTGTGCTCTCAGTGGCGCCAAGAGTTGCTCTTCAAGGCGTTCATCGACGTGCACGGCGGCGGTGACTTTCCGTTTTCGCACGTCGAAATGCGTGCCATGGAGCAGGCCGATGCTTGGGCAGAGAGCAAGCCCTTGGATCTGCTGATCATTGATGAGGCTCACAGGGTTGCCGCCTGGGCGGACTCGCCCTCAGAGAGTGACAGGCATTGCTATGCTGCCGCTGAGCGCCTCACTGACCGTGCCAGATGCGTGTTGCTGATCTCGGCAACTCCCTCGCTCCACCGCTCTGCCACCTTCCTGGCCCTTCTTCATCTCCTTGACCCTCAGCGACACGATCTGAAGGATCTCGTGGGTTTTGAAGCTCGACTAGCGCAGCGGCATGCAGTAGCCGCAGCGCTCTTGGGCGTACATGACGACGATCCAACAGAGATCCTGGCTGACGCCCTGGGTGATCTGGCGGACGTCGTGCCACCCAAAAGCCCGTTGGAGATTGAGATCCGCGCCTTGCTGAGCGACCTCGACTGCGGGGAAGCCAGCGACGCACAACGCGACAGCATCGAGCGCATCAAGTTGCAGGTGGCTGAGGGCTTTCGAGTAGATAGACGCATGTTGAGAACAAGACGCCTGGCAGTTGAGCGTCGATTCCCGATCCGGGGTCGCCGCCTCGGAGATTCCGTTGTAGTGGACTCACCTGCCTTTGCAGATGTTGACATCTGGTTCGAGAGGTGGAGAGAGGCACTCCTCGTCGACCATGAGCTTCACTCCTCGTCAACTGACGCAGTCGCCGATCTCGTCGGTCTGATGGCCGAGCGGGTTATGGGAGCGCCTGGCTTGGTTCCGGCGCTGGCGCGCCTTCGACTCGGTGTGGCTACTCCGGGTGACAAGGCGGCCGTGGAACTGACTCCGTGGGAATCCGACCTAGTCGAAAGCGCTGTGCCCGTCGGATCAGAGGAACGTGAGGAGTTGTTGCGCGCCCCGAGACTGAGCAGTTGTCTTCCTGAGGACTATGTGTGCGCGATTGCAGAACACGTCTGGACGCACGGAGCAGGCTCCCGTGTAGTGCTTATGACAAGCTTCACATGTGCGGCCCATCAACTGTATGTGAGTCTGAGGGAGCGTCTGCAGAGTGATGAGGTGGCCCTGCATGCTGTGGATGCCGACTCGACCGCAAATGAGCAAGCCGTCCAGAACTTCGTGAGTGATGACTACCGTTGCCACGTTCTCGTCTGCGATCGGTCGGGAGAGGAAGGCCTCAATCTTCAGGCCGCGGACGTCGTGGTCTTGGCGGATGTGCCACTCGCAGCCGATCGTCTTGAGCAGAGGCTCGGACGTGCTGATCGCTTCTCATATCGTGACAAAGTGCTGATCGAGGTCATCCGTGCTGGCGAAGGAGCACAAGTTAGGAACGCCTGGATTGACCTGCTACAGCAGGGCTATCGCATATTCGAGCGATCCATAGCAGCGTTCCAGGTGGCGGTCGCTGAGAGCCTCGTCACGGTTCGCCGGCGACTTCTCGAGAACGGTGCTCAGGTTCTGCCTGAACTCGCATCGCTGATCACTGAGGACTTGTCGGCGGCAGAGCGTGAGCTCACACGAAGCGAACTGCTCGATGCCACCTGGATTGGCCAAGAGGGACTCGACATTGCCAAAGGACTACTGGCGACAGACGAGGATTGGAGAGAGTGGCGTGCCATCGCTGATGGATTGATAACTAAGAGTCTCAGACTGGTCCGCTGGTATCACGCGGAGCACTCAGATGACATCATCAGTTACTGGCTGAAGCATCCTCGTGTCCGCATCGAACCTGAGATCGACGGCAGAGATCGAATGGACTACTTCGTCAAGGCCGTGTCTCACGCGAATTGGGCCCGGCGCTCCACGTATCAACGTGCCGTAGCCGCTTCTCGATCTGGAGTTCGGCTGTTGCGGATAGGTGATCCGCTAATTGATGCGGTTGAGGGTTACCTGCGCGAAAGACACGACGATGGACGTGTGACGGCCATTTGGCGAAAGACCTCGTGCCTTCCTGATGGCAAACCGCAAGCAGGCTTCGCCTTCCACTTCAGCAACCACATAGACCTGGCCGACGTCATGGCGACCATGCCGCCGACCGAGCAGGCCCTTCTCTCCCGCAGGCTTCTGAACGTGCTTCCGCCGCGCTCCACGACAGTCTACGTATCCGCTGAGGGCGCCGTCCTCGATGAGGAGGACGATCTGGCGCTCCTCTTGTCATTTGAGTACGACCCACGAAGGGGAGACTCCCGACTCTACCCCACAGTCCTCGCCGAACTCGACGCCCTGATACCGCGGAACTGGGAAGATGCGTGCCAAAGCGCTAGCGAGGCAGCGCGTCATGCCGCTCGCGTGGTACTCGGCATCGAGCCAGTCTCGGCGCTTCAGGCGTCTTCCCGCAGGCTCGGCCAGTCGCGCCTCGGGGTGCTACGTGGTAGATCCGCATCTCATACGTTGTTGCAGCGCGAGGCTGCACTGGCGGATCTCCTGGAGGACGCCATCGGCACGGCCGATGCTCGATTGGAGGCCGTCCAGTTCCTTGTCGTGAGCGACGAAAATCCACCACGCCCTCCAAAGGTCCCCAAGTTGAGCGATGGGGTGTGAGTGACGTGGTGGCGGACCCCTGGGCGCAACTAGAAGGCTGGATCAAACAGAGTCTGGATGGCCCTGTTCCTGGACCAGACTCCTACGCAAGGCCAGCGTTGGCCCCTTTGCGTCGCCTTCGGGATGCCTTGCTCTCGATTGGGGTTGACGGAGCACCAGGCCGAATGGATCTAGCGGTACTGATGCGACATGCGCTGTGGAGCACTCGAACGGGTCATACGCCGCCGTCGACTTGGGTTCCCAGTGCTCCTCATTGGCCGAGCGCAGCAGACTGGGCGAATGCCGGCTTGCTGGTCGCCCAACACGGAGCTGGTTACCAACTCGTACTGCAACCCTGGAGCCCGTCTTGGCTCTCCACGAGTGAGCACATTGAGCCAGGTGATGCGGCGGCTCGAATGGAGCGTCGCTGTGCTCCCCTCAACCGGCCGCGGGCAGACCCATTCTTCAAGAGGGCACTGGACCGGCGCTTCTACTCCTCACCCGGTCAACGTGAAGCTGTTCGTGCGGTTGTCCTCGCGGCCGAGGGCGGGACTGTCGTGGCGAATCTCCCGACCGGTTCGGGCAAGAGTGCGGTCGCCTACGCCCCCGCCATCCTGAAGGCCCGAACCGAGCCGGCTGTCGCCTTGATGATCATCCCCACGACCACCTTAGCCCTTGACCAGGATCGCGCCTTCCGGGAGGCAGCCCACCGGGCTGGCTTGCCCTGTCCCGATGTGCTCGCCTATCACGGGGGCTTGGCGCAGCAGGCCAAGGAAGAACTGCGTCAGCGGATTCGAAATGGCACGCAGACCATCGTCTTCACCTCCCCAGAGAGCCTTCTTGGCGGTCTACGCGCTGCCGTCTTTGACGCCGCGAAGAGGGGTCTCCTTAGCCTCTTCGCGGTAGACGAGGCACACGTCGCTGTCGCATGGGGAGAAGAGTTCCGCCCAGAATTCCAGTTCATGGCTCCGCTCCGCGACCAACTCCTTGAAGTCCAGTTGAGTAGTCCGGCCGCACGAGGATTCCCAACGCTGCTGATGAGTGGGACTCTGACTGCAGCAGCAATGGATCGTCTCGCACGGGATTTCGGACGAAGTGGCAAGCTGGAAGTCGTTTCAGCCGTGGCACTTCGACCAGAGCCTGAGTACTGGATTGCCGAGGATTCTGACGAAGCCACTCGAGTTGCCCGAGTTCTGGACGCGCTGGCGCATCTTCCGCGTCCAGCCATTCTCTATACAACGCGTCCTGTCCACGCGAACGAGTGGGTTGAGCGACTAAAGGCGTGTGGTTACGGGCGGATTGCCATCGTTCACGGCGGAACCAGCGAGACGGACAGACAAGCGGCGATGGCCGGAATGCGAGGTCGTCGCGCTGGAGAAGTGACTCAGAGGTCAACGGTAGATCTTGTGGTCGGTACGTCCGCGTATGGCCTTGGGGTGGATCAACCTGATGTTCGAACCATCGTTCATGCCTGTCTGCCAGAATCGCTCGACCGCTTCTACCAAGAGGTCGGGCGAAGCGGGCGGGATGGACACGCCTCGGTCTCTGTCTTGATTCCTGCTCATCGCGACTGGACCACGGCTCGAACACTGGCACAAGACGCAATCATCGGCGTGGAGAAGGCGAAGCAGCGATGGACGACTATGCGGATGGGCTCGGAACCTGCCGAGGGCGGCGGCCGACGTGTGAAACTCGGGGATCTCCCTCCCTACTTGTTTCGAGGCAGCGACATGAGCGACGAGTGGAACTTGCGTACGTTGCTCTTGCTTCAACAGTCGGGCGTTCTCCGCATTCGAGTCGAGGAACCCCCATGTCGCCTTCCTGAAGAGACTGACGAGGCATGGGACAATCGGTTGGCCGAAGAATGGGAACGCCAGCGCACAACGCGAGTCGTCGAGTTGGCTGCCGGTGACTGGGGCGACCCCGGCCTTTGGCGTCAGGTCGAGGACGCTCGAAGGACAGCAGTTGGGCGGGGGGAAGCAGGCTTCGAGGCCGTGGCCGCTGTTCTTCACGGGCACGATGATCTGGCCCCAGCATTCGCTAGGGAGTACAGCGTGGAACCTGGCGACGTGGAACTGCTACCCGATGTCGAAGTGAGGGTTGCCCGGGCTTGCGGGGGATGTCCCGCTTGTCGCCGGGAGGGGCGACGTGTCTCAAGTGGTCACATTCCTATCCCACCACCAGCGCGAGTAGTTGACCGAGTTTCGAGAGAGGTCGCGGAGCATGTCGTCGCGAACTCGGGGCTCCTGTTGGTGCTGGTGGAGGACTCTGAGAAGCCCCGCAGTGCGCGACTGGTCCGTCGAGCAATCCAGGGCCTCATAGCTCAAGGGCTTGGATCCCTTGTTGCTCCCGCCACTGTACTCGACGCTCTCGACGCCACGCTCGCATCTAGGCCGGTTGTTGTCTCGGAGTCTTGGGACCCCGTTTCACTGCCCGACATCACCACGGCAATCGTCGCGGTGCCGCACAGCGCGTCCGGCCTTGGGTGGCGAGAGGTCCTTGGTCCTGGACCGCCTCGACTCTTGTTTGTTGACCGGGATACACCGGATCCAGAGTGGCCACATCAGACTCTGGGCGCTCGCTCTCACGTCGTAACCCTCGACCACCTACTTCGAGAGGTCTAGATGGGCATTGTCAGTCGACCACGTTCAAACCCAGCACTACTGCGCGCGGTTGCTCGCTATCTCCGGTATCGATCCATGACCGAAGTGGGAGAGGACTCGCTCCGTAGAACCATTGCGCCAAACAGCTTCATCGCACCGGGAACCCGTGAGGATGTCGGCGCCGTCGAGGGAAGCATGTGGCGGGATTCGATTGACCTTGCTGTTGAATTCCGCATCGCAGAGCGGCGTGACGGGCAACTAGCGTTCACCGAACAGACAGTGGAGGACTTGGCCGCTGATGACCTCGCCATCTTCCGACGGACCCTACGGCGGATAGTGCTGTCGCCCGAGCACAATCAGAGGCTTTGGGAATCCTCGGAAGGAGGCTGGCCTTCGGCCGGTGCCAGGGAGTTCTCCCGAGTGGCAGTGTGGTTCTTCGAGCTACATCCCGAACCCATGACAAATGAGAGCGCATATGATGCCGCTCAGCAGTCTGTTCAGGGTTCCGACAAGCTAATCGAGAACGTTGAACAGTGGCGCATTTTCGCGCGCTGGGCGGAAGCACTTGGCCTCATCTCTCGACTCGAGCCTACTTGGCTGGCCGATCCGACGGTTGCAGTTGAGGAGGAACTTGCCGAGGTCTTTGGCCCGCGCGATGAGTTGCCTGCGCTGCAACTGCGCGATGATCTCGCTCGTGCTATCCCGCTTCTTCGCCCCGGGGAGTACGTCGATGGTCTCGACGCGTTCCTGACAGAGAAGCCGACCCGCCTCGATGACGAAGCAGGACCCGCCCTTGCATTCGCATTAAGTCGACTGGAGAGCAGGGGGCTCATTGACTTCGATCGTCGCTCGGACGCTGATCAACTCATCCTCGCTGATCCCCACAGCAGCGAGAATCCCACACACATTCTTCTGAGAGGGTCGAGATGACCAGTTCGAGGCCCTGTTGGACGATTAGCGACGTGAACTATGCGGTGCCATTCGAGGCGGGCGCAGTTCCAGACGCGTTGTTCCGCATCGCCCACGTGCCCGGACTCATTACCAGGTATCGCTTTCGTGGATATGGCTCCGGCCGTGGTGAGGGGCAGCGAGTGGCCGAAGAGCAGGTCCTGGAAGACCTTCTCTACGCTGAAGCCGCGATGAGAGTCGTGGCCATCACCGGCCAGGTAGGCACGGGCAAGTCTCACCTCGTCCGTTGGCTGCACATTGAACTGAGAAGAAGACTTAGACAGTCTCAAAGTCTTCGGCATCTTCACATCGTCTACGTTCCGAAGACCAAGACGACTCTCAGACGAGTCGTTGAGCGCATCCTCGAAGGTCAGAGTGGCTCGAAGTTCGACGAATTCCGGCAACGGCTTGAGCGGGCGCATGACGCCTTCAACAACAACACTGCTCCTGATCGCCTGATCGATGAGTTGGCGAACTGCATTCGCGAACTCGGGGACGAGGATCCGGCCGACTCCGACGTCTACCGCAGACAGCTCATTCAAGAACTCCCTACGCTCATTCAAGATCCTGTCTACCGCCAGGCGTTGCTCGAAGATGGAGGTGTGATCCGGCGCACCATCGACAATGCTCTCGAAAGATCAGGTGGGCTGGACGAGGGTCTGCCGCACTTCACTGAAGCAGATCTTCAGCTAGACATCGCTGACGTGGCAGACATGTCGCCGAAGGCTCGAGATGCCTTTGCCAGATTGGTGGCAGGCGCACGATACCGAACACCTGCACTCGCGCTGATGAACGAGCAAATCGACCGTGCAGTGTGGGCGCTCTTCGAGGTACGAGGTGGGGAGATCGGAGAACTCCTGCTGGATGTTCGGGCCGAGCTTTATCTTCAGCACCGGGAACTCGTCCTCCTAATCGAGGACTTCACCGTCCTGCAGGGCGTGGAGCGAGAGTTGCTCGAGGCCGTCATTGCTCCCGTGCAGGAAGTCGGGGGTCGCACCCTTTGCCCGGTGCGCGTTGCATTCGCTGTGACCACTGGACGCTTTCAGATGATGGAGACCGTCATCAGTCGAGTGGACGCCGACGGCGGATATCGATACAGCCTGGATGCGGAGTTTGACGGTCAAATCGGTCCTAGGGCAACGATTGATGACGCTGTAACCCTGGTGGGCAGCTACCTCAACGCCACGAGACTAGGTCGCTCAACAGTCGAGGCTTGGGCCACCAGCCATCTGGACGATGACGCTCGACCGCCGAACGCGTGTAATCAGTGCGAACTTGTCGGCGATTGCCACCGCGGGTTCGGGGTGAGCCCGCTGGGACACGGCCTCTATCCATTCAACCGAATCGCCCTCAAGCGCATTCTTCAGGGCCAGGAGGCCACGACGTTCGAGCCGCGAGAGGTGCTCAAGTACTTGCGCGATACCCTCCGGGACGAGCGAGAGGCAATGGTGAGGGGTACGTTTCCTACTCCAACATGGGCCCGCAATCACAATCCGGCCATGACACCGATGGCTAGGAGCGTGCTCGACGAACTCCAGAGGGCGCACGAATCGGAAGAGAAGGCCGAGCAAGCCGAGATGTTGCTGATGTTCTGGGGTGGGGTTACCGACCATGTCGTGAACCTCGATCCAGATATTCACAGCGCGTTCAACGTCCTGCCTGTCAAGGGTGCTCCTCCCGTGGGGTCGGCAGTCCAAGTGCCCCCGGAGCAGGCTGATCCTCCAGAATTGCCCCCCACTGTGGAGCCTGTCCCCCGTCAGAGTCCTCTCCAGGTCGATCAGACATCCATTGCTCGTTGGCGCACTGCTTTGAAGTCGGGGACCATTCGCGGACGCGAACTGCCGTCCTCGCTTGCCCGGGAACTACGCCAGTCCTTTGCAGATTTGGCTCTGCAGCGTGCCCCCCTTGGGTTGCGTTTTCTGTCCCACGATCGAAGCACGTCAAACCTGCTTCGGGACGGCATCTTCATCGAAGGTGCCGCTGGAGGTAATCCTCGCAAGGATGCAAGCATAGCGGTCCGACTCGATGCCGACGACGAGGGGCTGTTCCTAGCACTACGAAAGCGTCACCACAGACAGACCCTTACCGTTGAGGATCTGATCGCCATTACGGAAGGCGTAGACGCCCATCTCGGCCATGTAACAGACTGGCTTGCCGCCACCTCCGCAAGTGAGGACCGAGTAGCCGCTGCTATTCACTTGCTCTATCTGGCCGCCGCTTCAACTGACAATCATCTCGGGGGCAACGCACAGCCAGATGACGATGCCGTCGTCACGGCGCTCTTCGTTCGGCCGTTTGTCGCTGTGGCTACCGACGAGCTTCCGACCCGGCGGGGATACGAGGCATTGCTCCTGGATTCGCATGCAGTCAGTGCAGCGACTGACGTTGTAGAACGGGCTCTCGGGGTTCGGCAGAGTGTCAGCCTGGGCGGACCAAGCGGACTCGACGCAGTCACGGTGCTGCGCTACATCGATGAACTGCGGAAGAACAACCTTGAGACTCAGTCAAGTCGGGCACGAACGGGAGTCGCTCACGCCCTCACGCAGGCACTTTCGCAACTGGACGATGTGCTGGAAGAGGGCAGTGCCCTGCTGAAGGGCAGCCTCGACAGCGTCAATCGGCTACTGGGAGACGACTCCGATGCACAGACTGTCGCGGAGGAGTGTCGCATCACCATTGACGCGTTGACGAATGCCAATGCGTTCGCATCAAATCCGACCGTTCTACGAAGCACTGCCCTCGCGTTCGCCCGAGTGGATCTCGGACAGCTTCATGCTACTGCCACGGCGGCCGTCTCGAATGAAGATAGCGATCGAGACGAGAGACTGCGACGGGCAACTGGCGTGTTGTGGAGAGACGTCGAAATCGTCGACCGTTTTCTCACCTTGGCTGAACAGGCCATGGCGACATCCGCGGAGCGACTTGAAGATCCCGAAGCCGGCTTCGATACAGTCGGGAAACTGACCGCAGCAAGGGCAGCAGGGTTCGAGTTGGCTGATGCCTTGGACCAGTTTGCTCGCAACGGGGGGGCAACCAGTGGGTGAGTCTCTAATCTCTCGCTTTCGCGACCTGAAAGAGCGGGCCGAGGCGCATTCACGCGATGTCCGAGCCCAGGAAGAGTACGCTCGCTATGAACGAAGCGTAGAGCTCTTTGAGACCGCCAGGGACGAGTTGGCTAGCGCCAGTGAGTTGGCGCGCGCGGCCACGGAAGCTGGCATATCCAATCTCCCATTGGATGAAGACCGTGAATGGGCCCGACAGGTCGCCGAGGAACTCCGGAGTACATTGCAGGCTGCTGAGGGAGCCGAAATAGAGCATCTGGCGAATACGGCGAAGGCAGCAGTCTCTGTTCTCGACACTAGGAGCGTTGGCCGATTCGAAACGGACCTGGAGCGCTGGGCGGATAGGCAACCTGCACCCAGCGATCATGTCCTCAGAATCCTGGAGTCCGTCGCGCGTCCAGCAGTCGATCGCACGCGGCGTTCACTCACCCTGTTCCAGAATCTCCTCGAGTCCGTGCCGACAAGTGCAGCGGGAGTCAGGGAACTGGCGACGGCAGCGACAGAACTCCGCGATGCGTATCAAGAGGTCGCTTCTGCAGCGCCAGAGAGGGTGCGCGACTTCCTTGAGAGCGCGCCTCGCGGCGTTTCTCTGAGCGCGGTCGATCAGACTGTTCTCAAATGGCTCTGGGACAATGAGGCGACATCCAGCTTCGAGGTTCGCCTTCGGCGATGACCCACCCCGACTCTGCACTCCTGGAGGTTCTTGGCGATCTTGAGCGGTCGGAGGCTCGTCTACTCGCCTGGGGCGTGGTCGATGGAGCAATGGGCGAAGACGAGATCATCCAGTCGATCGAGCAGTCGTGCGCTTCTCACGGCGTCGATGAATCACCCGATGACGTCCTTGAGAAGTTGCTGGAACATCGACTTGTCTTCGAGGTGCGAGACGTCGAGAGCGGCTTCCGGACTCGCATGGCAGAAGCCGTCCGCCTCTTTGCTCGCTTGAGACAGTGGATGTGGGGTCGCAGTTGGCCGGACGCACCGGCGCTTGTTGCGGACTTCCGTTTTGACCTGCGGCCGCGTGCGTTTCCGCGACGCGAAATCGATCCTGCGGACGTGATTGGTGCTCTTGCCTCATCCCCTGAAGACATGTGCATCCAAGAAGCGCTCCGCTCTCTGCTCTATTCGGATGGCGAGCATGCTGAGCGTAGGCTCGCGCGCTTTCAGGTCGAGGCAGCAGAGCGAATCCTTCGCGGCCTAAGTCTCGGGCGGCAAGGCGGAACGATCGTCACTGCGGGAACTGGTAGCGGCAAGACACTCGCGTTCTATCTTCCGGCGCTCAGTTGGCTGGCCCAAGAGATCAATGAGACGCCCTCGACGCGAGTCATTACGATCTACCCCCGCAACGAACTGCTGAAGGACCAGTTGGTACAGTGTCTCGCGGAACTAGACCGGATGGGCGCGGCTGGGGTGCGGCCAATACGGATAGGCGCGCTCTTTGGGCCTACACCTGGCGAGTCCAGGTGGGTCGAGGCGGGGCACACTCCTTGGCCGGTTCACGCTGGCGGCGGGAGGCGTTGTCCCTACGTCCAGTGTCCGCGTTGTCGATCCTCCTTAATCTGGGCGGACTCCGATCGTCAATCGGGACGGGAACGCCTCCACTGCGTCTCCTGCTCGTACGCCACTCAAGAGAGACAGTTCGCCATCACGCGCAATGAGATCTGTAGTCGGCCACCGGACATCCTGTTCACAACCACCGAGATGCTCAATCGCGTTCTGAGCAATGTGCGCTTCTCAAGGGTTGTTGGAGCGAGGGGACCTCGTCCACGCCTCATGCTCCTTGATGAAGTCCATACGTACGGAGGGGCGTCAGGTGCTCAGGTGGCTCATCTAATTCGTAGATGGCACAACGCGGTCGGTGGTCGCGTCCAGTTCGTTGGTCTCTCCGCCACACTTCGCGATGCTTCTGGCTTCTTTGCGCGACTGACAGGCCTGCGCGACGACCTTGTGCGCGAGGTGACGGCAACTCAGAACGAATTGGAGCAGCGCGGCATGGAGTACATGCTGGCTTTGCGCGGCAATCCAATGTCAGCAACCACCCTGCTTTCGACATCCATCCAGGCGCTAATGCTCGGTTCTAGGATTCTGGATCCGCCTGGCGTTGCTAGCGACGGAGTCGCGGGAAGCCGGGTCTTTGCCTTCACGGACAAGCTGGATCTCGCCAATCGTCTTCTCCATTTCTACAGTGATGCGGAGGGATGGGGGCCGCGTGAACAGCCTTTGGCGCGCCCATCCTTGGCGACCCTTCGAGGGCCTGGCGGTACCGACGGAAACCGCCAGCTCGCTCGGCGCGCCGGCCAAGTATGGGACGTTCCAACTGAGATTGGCCATGATCTGGTCGCAGGTCGAAAGCGCGTGGGAATCACGACCTCGCAGAGGGCGGGAGTTCAAGATCGAGAGGTGATAGTCGCGACAGCCTCCCTCGAGGTTGGATACAACGATGAACAAGTGGGCCTCGTCCTCCAACACAAGGCTCCTCGAGACGCTGCTGCCTTCATTCAGCGTCGCGGTCGCGCAGGACGCCTGCCGCGACAGCGACCCTGGACAGTGGTCGTTCTCTCGGACTTCGGCCGCGATCGGATCGCCTACCAGTCTTACGAGCGACTCTTCGACCCTGAACTGCCGGCCAGGTCTCTCCCGATTGCCAACAACGCGGTGCGCCGAATGCAGGCTGCATATGCCACCCTTGACTGGCTTTCGACGCAGCGGACGCAGGGCAACTCAGTCTGGGACGATCTAACAAAGCCCGGAAATGCCGCAGTCCAGACGGCTCTCGCTCACAAGATCGAAGACGTTCTTCGTAATCCAGTGCTGCACGCCGCACTAGAGAATCACCTGACTCGAAGTCTGGCAATTGATCGCGAAGAGGCCCGGGCACTACTTTGGTCTTCCCCGCGCGGTGTGCTGACCGAGATGCTCCCGACGGCGCTGCGAAGGCTACGAACTCAGTGGTTCCACTCGGAGAAGGGGCCTGGGCAGGATCTCAAGGCACCAAACAGTCCACTACCGGACTTCATGCCCCCCAATTTGTTCACGGATCTCCAGTTGCCTGAGGTCACAGTCACGGTGCCGCCCCAGCGCCAATTGGATGAGGCGGAGGAAGCCCAACTTCCTGTGGCCCTGGCTCTGAATGAATTCGCTCCGGGCAATGTCAGCTTTCGATATGCCTTGGAAGGTCGATGGGCTGCCTCCTGGGTGCCGTGCGGCGAGGCAGATGTGGCTTCGCTCGATGTGGAGGCCTTCTGCCATAACTACGATGACCTCGGCAGTGTGACCCAGGGGGGCATAGCCAGGCGCTTGCTTCGTCCCTGGCATATTCGAACCGAACTGCGGCCGGGCAACGTTCTCGACAGTTCGACTGCGCGGCCACGCTGGGCCGGCGGACCCGCTTCTGGCGAGGCTGGGACCCACGTTGACATTCCCGAAGGATCGCCGTGGCAGGGGACGCTCTGTCGCGTGGAGACGCATCTGCATATTGCCCAGCAGGCGGTGAAAGTTCAGCGATATGCAACTGGCGTTGATGTGGATGTCGGATACATCTCAGGTGACCGGCACCAGTCGCATTTGGACTTCACATATGAGGGACAGCCGGCGGGACTTGGATTCGAGTACGATGCCGACGCCATCGCCTTTCATATCGAGATTCCCGAACACGGTGCCTTGCCAGGCAATGACGAACCTGAACGAGCAAGGAGTCTTCGGTCTGCTTGGTTCTCCGCCTCACTGAACCTTGACGCCTGGCTCCAGGACGCGACGTCCGTCTTCCAGCGAGAGCAACTGGAGCGGGCCTACCTTGCATGTGTCGCTCACGAGGCATTGGAACATGCCGTTGACCTTCGGGCCGCTCGTCTCCGAATCGGTTCCATGATTCATGATCGCCTCGTCGACGCAGTGAACGCGCTGTTCGCGGTGTCGGACACATTCGGGGGCCCTGCGCGCGGATTGGACGAACTAAGGCTACTGGCACGTGACACTTCGGTAGTCTCTGTCCTCGACCGCATCGGAACTGCACTTTGGGATCCTCTGGACGAGACAGTTGCCGAGTGGACCAAAGAGCGGTTCGCGTCGTCGATGGCCGCTGCGATATCCGACGCAGCGCAATCCGTCTGTCCTGAATTCGACGTTGAGTCAGAGGTTGTGGTTGACATCGTGACGACCTCACGTACCGCTACTGTTGTGTGGCTCGTCGAGACCTCACCAGGCGGCGGGGGACTGGTCGAGACTCTTCAGAGACGAATTGCTGAGAGACCTCGCCACTTCATGTCTCTGCTTGATCGCGCCGCTCGTCCATCTGACTTCGAGACTGTTGATGTTGGACTTAGGGCTGTACTCGAAAAGGCACGAGATAGCGAGTCAGGTGTAGCGCAGACACTGGCCGCATATCGCACTGCGGATTCCAATGATGCGCGTGTTGAATGCCTGCGAGCACTTCGTCGTCAACTGGATCGACTCGAGATACCGTCGCAACACGCGGTCGTCTCGGCTATCGGCGCCCGAGTGATCCGGCATGGATCTGATGAAGCCACGGATGAAGCTCTGGCGCTGCTGTCGGTTCGATGGGGCGAAGCCGAGTCGGCGCTTGGCGTGGAACTTGAGCCATCCGTGTTTGCCTTCAGCCAGAGAGGCAAGGGAGATTATGACGCGCTGCTTGGTGACTTGGGGACGGACAACCTCGAGACCCGCCGCGTTGCAGCAATTTCATCCGTACTGTGGCCTCGTGGTTGGCGGGCACGAGCAGAGGGGCTTCGCGCCTATTCGCCCTACTGCACCTACGCTCCCACTGATCGGCTCGCACTCGAGCGTTTCCGTCTCGCCTCTCTGCCCGCAATCGACGTAGCGTCACCCGATTGGCGAATGCAGGTGGATGATCAACTTCGCCGATTCGGCATGGCTGTGATTGAAGCCGTCAGTGCAGATGCGGCGGCCTCTGGAATCCGAGCGTTGACTGTCGAGCCAACGGACACAGGATTGCTTCTCCTGCACCCAGTCGTTGCCGCTGTGGACAAGGCGCACGGTCAAATCCGGATAGTAGTGATCCTCAACGAGGGCACAACGCCTTGACGGAGAACGTCCGCCACATTGTCAAGAGCGCAGGCCGTGCGTCTGTCGACGTAGCAGAGGCCCTCGCGAACCTGCTCATTGCCGAGATCCTTGACCCTGGTGCTGAGTTCTACCTTGTGTCAGCGTGGATAACGGACGTACCAGTAATCGACAACTCGGCCGGGACGCTCTCGATGCTTGACACCGAGTGGGAGGAGCGCTGGTTGTATCTCAGCGAGATCCTGGTGTCGCTGATGAAGCAAGGAGTCACGGTGCGGGTGAAGACCAACGAGGACCCTCACAACAGAGCCTTTCTCGATCGTCTCCAGAGTCGGGCAACAGCGGCAGGCGTGTGTGAGCGTTTTCGGGTACGGAGTGACCCGAATGCACACTCCAAAGGGATTCTCGGCGGGACGTTTGCGCTACATGGGTCAATGAATCTCACATACAAGGGCTTGCGTGAACGTGAGGAAACCGTGGAGATCGACATCAGCACCGAGGGAGTGGCTACTTTGCGACTCGAGTTCAGTGCTGAATGGAGGGCGGGCTTCGACGGATGATCGATTCGTCCCCTCTCACGCTACAACACGTGCTCGACAGTTTCTTCGCAGGGCACAATGACGCCTCGCCCGAGGACGTCCCCGACCTCGTTGAACTCTTCAGAACGAGGAGGGTGGCCATCCTTCCATTCAGACGGGGCGCAGCAAGATGCTGGTACGGATTCTCCACTGATGCGCGTAAGGCACGGGAACTACGAAACGAACTTCTTGCCTTTGTGGGGCCGACTTGGAGTCGTTGGGCGGGCGCAAGTGCCGAACTCGACCCCCGCGAGCCGATTGAGGGCTTGCTCGCGGCAGTGTGTCGTGGCCCAGTCGTCCGCCTGGAATGCATCCCCGATCGTGAAGTGGGACTCGAGCAGTCCATACATCTCCTCGCCAACATGCTCATGGAGAGCCCGCCCGTCAGTGCTCAGACACCTCGACCACGACATCGGATCCTGTCCGAGTTGGAACTTGCATTTGCCGTACGAAATGAGCGGCGGGCGAAGGAGTTGATTGAGGAGATTACGGCAACTGGAGTGCTCGGTGCAATCAATCTCCTGTTTCTGCAGATTCGACTTAGCGACGCCGCGGGAGACACCCAGGCCATACTGTCGCACCCAGACCTGCCGGACATCCTGCGACGTCAGCGACCACATGCTGTCACGCTGGCAGTCGCTCGCGCTGTGCAAACGCACTACCTCTCACCATTTGAGGAAGCATGGCGCCTGGGCGATCCACTCGCGCCGACTGCCGCCCTGGAATCCTTCGGTCAACTGAGTGCGGACTATCAGTCGATCTTCAGCGACCTAGGACTCACTTCCTATCATGAACTCGCTCCAGCGGTCGTGGCCCATCATCTGATGCGCGGCGATGAAGACCGAGCTCTAGCGCTGGTCGAATCGGTTCCATCGGAGTCCCAACAGTGGCCACTCGCCCTGATTACGGGGATTGCGCCCGCTGGTCAGACCCCCGCGGCACCTTCGGTTGTTGAGGAACAGCCAGTGGGACTTTCGACCGAAGCCCGAATGTCGCGCTCCTTCGATGCCGGTGACTACAAGGCTGTTCTCGACATAGCGCAAGAGAGTCCAAGTACCGCCGTCTCTCTCGATTACGCCGTTCGCGCGGCGTATAACCTCGACACCCTTGCCGCAGCGGAGCAGGTTCTTGCTCTCCTGGCTTCGGCAGAGAACGAACTACTGGAACACGCTCGTCGAGATCGGACATTTCGCGACACTGAGAAGACCCTCCGAACCTTTGCGCCGATGGATGATGCGGTAATCGCGTCCTGGCGAGAGTGGTTTGATGCTGTGGCCGAGGCACCAGACTGGACTGGATCAGAGGCTGTGGCGGAGCGAGGGCATCGAGAATGGTCCCCCAATGAACTCATTCGCGCTTCTGATTGTGAGGCGCTGGCCGCCGCGATTCTGCGGTGCGCGAACAACGACGATGCCCATTCCGCAGCGCTCGGGGGACTTGTTCATTTCGTTGAGTGGCTGGATGGTGCCGCCCCTGGAGCAAACGCACACCCAGTTGTAGGCGCTGCGCTAGATCTCCTGCTGTACGCTGCGGACAGCAGCGAGGACCGCGATAGCCTCAGCATCCGACTCTTCGCGATGGTTGCTGGTCTCGCTCCCGATGAATCCGACGCCGCCCGACGTCTGCGGGATTTCGCTGAGTTGTGGAACGATGTGGCTGCGCCCAGACGCCTTGATTGGCCGCTCGCATTGCTGGACGTCGCCATCGACTTCTTCGGCCGCGCCGACTCCGTCAAGGCCTTCCTTGCGGCTGTTCTCGCATCGGTTGGTCTCTGGCCTGACAGAGTTGATCAAAGCCAAGTTCTCGCACTGAAGTCGATGGCCAGCGACCTTGGTGAGCAAGAGGCTATCACGACTGTCGTCTGTGACTCAGATGACCGGAGCGGACAAGACCCCCTCCTGGCTCTGGCAGGAAAGAGCATCGGAATATACACCCTGACTCCGGGCGCGGGCAGTCGGGCAGCGCGTGTGCTCCGCGACCGCTGCCCCACCGCGTCGGTGCAAGTCAACGGCGACCTCGTCAGCACTGAAGGACTCAGAGCACTGGCAAGGCGAGCGGACATCATGGTCGTGGCATTTCACAGTGCGAAACACGCGGCCACGGGCGCGATCGTGGCAATCCGAGGACGGTCTGGCGTGGTGTCTGTCCGAGGCAAGGGTAGCGTAGGCATCTTGCGCAGCCTAGAGGACTGGGCATTGGGTGCGGCGACCTGACCGAGCAGTCAGTCCGCTCGGCAACCCGTGACCAAGTCAACCCACCGGGCGCAGATTCCATCCACCTAACTGCGCGGACGATCCACTTCGGACTGCTCGCCCGTATCCGATACCGCAACAGGACGTGACCACACCTCGGACTTGTAGATGACGAGAAGGTAGTTGGCGAGCATCCCGATGTGCCGTGAGGTGTTCTGGAGTTCGTTCCACTTGTACTGTGCGCCCGGTCCGAAGTCCCAGTAGCCGTTCGTCCATCTGCAGTATGGCTTCACGGCCTCGAGATCCTGTAGGAAGAGTCCCTCACTGGGCTCTGCGGCCCTGGAATGACGATCGGCGATTGCATCCATCATGTAGCCCATGGCTGCTATACCCACGCCATGCATGAGGCGTGAACGCCGGGGCGGTAGACCCCAAGCGTCCGGGAACACACCGGCCACCGCTGCCCAGTAGCGATGTAGCACGACAAGCATCGCTTCCATGTCAGCATCACCAGACATCGGATCACGAAAGCGATACAGGAGGCCATCGCTGAGGCTGTTCTCGATCATGCGGAGAATCGAGTTGTCTTTGACGATCCCACCCGGAGTCGTCGGGGCCTGTATCAAGCCGCAGAATGGCGAATCAGCATCGAAGTTGAGCCGCTCCATGAGGGCAGACGGCAGACGCCTTCGCTCAAGCGCCGCCGGCAGTTGTCCCGTCGTGCTGGGGAGCAGTTCGTACATGAGGCCCTTCTCCAAGGGCTTGGTCGAGTTCACGAGGATGAACTGCTGCTTTTGTTCGACCTCGCTGTCGGCGAGAAAGGCTGTCACCAAGATGGGGAACGCATCGACACGAGCCTCCCGCATGGCCGCCAGGCGCTGCTGGCCGTCGACGACCCAGCCAGGCATGTCGGCATCTTCCGCTGGGCACGGAATAGAGATGGTCCCCCACTGTGACGGTGACTCTGGATCCTGAAACGGCAGCGACTCGAAGGTCACCCGGCGGTCGAAGGCAATCACGACGGCATTGGGAATCAGGGGATCCGAGGATTCGACGTACTTCTTGATCTCGAGTATGTGTGCTCGGACCTCTCGACGCTGATACCCGACCACGGCCTGGTCACGCCCGCGGTGGAGTCGCGACACTCTCGCGAAGCGCGACACCAGTTTCGCGTCCACGGCGAAGCTGTACAGCACCGAGTCGGCTGTCTGGCGCACCTGCAACGCAGGTAGTCGCAGCGCACTTTCCGAGGGCGTCGCGCTCTCCGAAAGCCAATCTGCGACTTCTGACACGCCCGTGACTATGTCCTCGTACTCGCCCACGTCTGTCATGTGTAACCTTCACTTGACCCGGTTCTCAACTTCTGTCGGAGGACCCACAGGTTGTGGAATCCTCGCCTGCGATTCCTCTCGGCCCCCCTGAAGACCACCACATTGATCCCGACTGACCGACAAACCTCGCACCTGCAGTTCTTCCAGGGTTGGTGCTCCAGGGTGTCTGCATATGCCTCAGTTCGGTCCTTGCCCGGCTCATACAGCCCCTGATACCGCGTGAGCGCTTCCAACACTTCCGCTACGGAAGTCCGCCCGTCGTCGTAGAGCGTCAGCAATCTCAGGCTTTCCGACTCGAGCCTGACGGCCTCGTCGTACTCCACCGCGCCAGACCTTATCAACTTGTGAAGCTTGGGACTGCCATCCACCTGAGGAACCCGAAGGGCGGAGTAGTTGCGTTCCAGCGTGTGGTAGTTGTCGCTGTCGTCTTTGAAGGCCTGTCGAAGAGGTGATGTACTGTCGAAACTCGCGATTCCGTAGTCCGTCAGTCGGTCACGCAAGAGTTCGAGTCTCGTCACCCCGAACAGATGCAGACTGACGTCAGTAGTCTTGACGTCCCTCACACAACGAAGGCACTCGAGGATCTCCCGTGTCTTCAACGACACCATGCCGCCCAGTGCGATGTACCTGTATCCCATGGATTGAAGACTGCTGACTGCACTTGCGTAGGATGTCGGACTCCACCCTTGTGCTACGCCCACAGGGACGAACGAAGCACCAACGCGCGAGTGACGCTCGAGGAACTTTCCGGCGAGTTCAAGCGTGATCCTCTGGCGCAACGAGTAGTCGGACGGAACCGCGTTCACCCCGGGCAGACCAGCGTCGAGTTCCGGCCGATAGGCCAAGATGACATGGTCGACCGAAGCGCCATAGTCGAAGCCAGCGTTGCCGTAGAACTCGACGACTTCTTCGACCGAGACCGGTGGCACCTCTTCGTTCACATAGGCGAAAGCCCCGCAATCGCCCATGGACAGGAGACGGGTTGAGGTCAACGAGTCGTCGAGGCGCAAGAACTGACGAACACCGAGTCTGAGAAAACGTTGCCGCTGCGCCACGGTGTACTTCGAGGACTTGCCTCCCGTCCCCTGAACCACAGCGTAGGAGACCAGCATCCCGTCGTATGGAGGCTGCGCGAAGATCTCATGCGGGTACAGGTCGTCTCTTTGACGTACCCGTGTCTCAGATCTCGTCTCCGTCGCGAAATCGAAGGACGGATCCACGAGGTCCATGCTGTCAGCAAAGAAGAACTTCACTCGGCTGACTTGGCCTGCAAGTAAGCCCGTATCAGGAAACTGGAGAGCAGCCTGATGTGACGCGGCACGTTCTGGAGTTCGTTCCAGCCAAGTCCGCCCATCTCCTCCCATGTACCGCTCGTCCAGCGGCAGTGAGGGGCGACCAGGCTAAGATCCGCTTCGACCAGCGCGAGCGGGTCGGCACTCGAAAAGGTGTGGCTGGCCATCACCTTATCCATCAAGCGACCCATCGCGCGTATCCCGCACCCGTGCATGAGTCGACTTCGAGCGGGCGGTAGTCCCCAAGCCTCCGGAAAGACATGTTTGACGGCAGTCCAGTAGCAGAGCAGTACACCCATGACGCCTTCGGTGTCCGTCTCGCCGGTGGCGAGATTGCGATATGGGAACAGACAGCCCGAGGGATTGGACAGACTCTCCTCGATCATCTTCACGACCGAAGTGTCCGTCACAACTGCTTCCTTTCGACGATCCGCCCTTGTGGATGCCCTCCTGATCAGGCCGAAGAACGGGGATTCAGGGCTAGAGTTGAGCACGTCGCACAGTGCTGACGGAAGCTTGCGCGCAGCGAGCCGCGCCGGCAGCGAGAACGAGACCTCAGGAAGTAGTTCGGTGATGAGAGCTCGCGGAAGCGGGCGTGTGTTGTTCACCCGTATGAACTGATTGCGCTGCAACTCAACATCGTCTGCGACGAAGGCAGACACCGGGACGGCCAGGTCAGGGCGATTCGACATCGAGATGGCAAGAGCCCTCTGCTGGCCGTCGACTATCCAGGCCGGCTTCTGGCGATCGTCCGAGTTCATGGGAATCTCCAAGAAGCCCGCGGTGGCGAGGCCGTCGCTCGTCTTGGGCCCTCGACTCGAATGGAACTTGACGCGCGACGAAAGGGCGAGGACGACAGTGCTTGGAAAGATGACCAGGTCACTGTTGAGATACTCCACGATCTGCTGCACATGACTCCGGACTTCGGACCGTTGATATCCGATCAGTCTGCCGACATCATCTCGGGAGATTCGCGAGATGACGGCGACCTTGAGCAGTTCCTCTCCCGTGAGTGTGAAGAGGTAGAGTGGAGCCTCTGGACTCTGGTCCACACGCAAAGCTCGCCGCACGATAGTGGTAGTGTTCTTCACCGCTCCCGTCCTTCGACTTGGCTGAAAAGATCAGCGAAACGCGACTGCTCGCATGCGAGTCCCTCGGCTCGAAGCATGGCCAGCAGTTTCGTGCGACTGCATCCGGGGAGTTCGCACCGTTTCTCCCTGATGAACGCAGACACTTGCGCGTCAGAGCATGACCGTCCTCGCACCTTCCCAGTGCCTCCGGGTTCTGGCAGCAGACCACTCACGAATCTGGCCACCGGCTCGTAGCGGAGTTCGTCAACTGCCGACTCGGCAAGCAGGAGTCTCGCGATGCGTACGTTCAGAGAGGTCAGCGAACCTC
>Ga0068714_10001723_pt1 | contig 30596 bp, 20 predicted proteins | sample MTBNYHSulfiMetaG_FD_62988 | JGI IMG/M metagenome (GOLD analysis project Ga0068714, IMG submission 62988) | Enrichment culture microbial communities from rom New York Harbor, USA that are MTBE-degrading - MTBE-NYH (New York Harbor Sulfidogenic)... | ecosystem: Environmental > Aquatic > Marine >...
AAGGGCAAGGAGGCGCTGATCATCACCTTCTGGAGCTCCTTCGAGGAGCACGAACAGTCGCACAAGTCGGAGACCTTCCAGCCGCTGTTCAAGGAGGTGCTGGAGCTGTGCGAGAACGGCAACGAGGAGATCGCCTATGAGATGCTCTGGTCCGGCGCCGCCTACAACGCGGAGCAGGCCCGGGCCGCCCAGGAAGCGAAGGCGATGTACGCCGCCTGAGTACCGATAATGCCGCCCTTCGGGGCGGCGTTTCTCGAAAAACCTGCCACGGAATCCACGGAAGGACGCGGAACTATGTATGCTGGCCTCGATTTGAGGCAGGCACTTCCGTGGCTATTGCGCATCCGTGAATGTGCCAGGATGCACCAGGGCGGTAATGCAAACCGGTTGAACCGGGGCTGAACATTCCGTGTCCTTCCGTGGATTCCGTGACCTTCCTTTCAATTCCATGAACATTTCCCAAGGGTTCTGGTCAAGCTTGTTGACAGGATGCTACCATCTGCCTCGTCTACATCCCGGTAACCGTTTCCCAACAGAGAGCGAGGACGATGCTTAAGAACAGTGCGACCGAATACGGTCTCTTTTCCAAGACCCTTCACTGGCTGATGGCAGCCATCATCCTGACCCTGATCTTCGTCGGCATCTACATGGCCGGACTGCCCAAGGAGAGCGCGGCAGAGAAGCAGTACGCCTTCCAGTTCTATGACCTGCACAAGTCGTTTGGTGTGATTGCGCTTGGCCTTATCATCCTGCGCCTGGTGTGGGTGCGCGTCAGCCGCGCCCCTGAACTGCCCTCGGCCTTCGCGCCGAAAGAGCGGGTGGTGGTCAAGGCGCTGCAGGGTCTGCTCTACCTGTTGATGATCGTCGTTCCGCTCAGCGGCTACCTCATGTCCAACGCCGGCGGTCACCCGATCCACTTCTTCGGCCTGTTCGAGATGCCTGCCCTGGTCAGTGAAAACGAGAGCATCGGCGGCCTGACCCACGAAGCCCACGAAATCCTGGGCTGGGCCATCCTGGTCCTGATCGCGCTGCACCTTGCAGGCGCCGTCAAGCACCGTCTCAAGGACAAGGGCGGCGAGACCGACATCCTCAAGCGGATGCTGTAACAGCCCCCGCCGGCGGGCGGCGCGCTCCTGTAGGCGCCGCCCTGTCGGCACAGCTGTACCTCGGCTAAGCTGGTTTCAGGACACTCGCCGCTGGACCGCCCGATGAGCCACAGCACCGCCACTGTTACCGCCGGCCTGCACTGGCAGCCCCTGGCCTACCCGCTCTTCTCCACCACCGTATTCTACCTCGCCTTTACCGCACCGCTGCCTTATGGGCATGGCCTCGGCGGCATCGGGCTGCTGTCGCTCGACTTTGTGCTGCAGTTGCTGCTGGCGCTGGGGCTGTTCGCACTCTCGCGCAACAAGCTGATTTTCGTGGTGCTGCAGGCCAGCCTGATGGCGATTGTCTATCTCAGCAGCCCGTTCAAGCTCCTCTACTTCTCCGGTGATCCGGTAACCCCCTACGACCTCGCCTCGGTCTGGGCGTTGCTGCAGATCCTGGAGCCGGCCACCCGCGCCCTCATCGCCTTGCCCCTGCTGGGCCTGGGCGGCCTGTTGCTCTACAACCTGCAAGTGACACGCCGCTCGCTGCTCACGCTCCTTGCCCTCTTATTACTCCTGCCGCCCGGCCTTGAGGCCGCCTCTCCGGCGATCTCTCACTGGTTCGACAACGCCTATCCGACCGATCCCTGGCGCCGCGGCTTCAACTACGCGATGCGAGGCCCGAGCGTCTACCTGCTGCACGAAAGCGTCAAAATGTTGAGTGAGGAGACGTATGTGCCGTCGCCCCGAGAGGTGGCCGGGGCTATCGCCGCCCTGGAGTTGACCCCTGTACCGCTCCCCGAGCCGATATCGGCCAAACCGCGCAATCTGCACCTGTTGCTGGTCGAGTCGTTGTGGGATGCCAGCCAACTGCCCGCCCTGGCAGACACCCCCGCGCCCTTCGACCCGGCGTTTCGCGCTCTCTGGGAGCAAGGGGGACGCTCCGAGGTGCTCAGCCCGGTTTATGGTGCCGGCACCGCCAACGCCGAGTTCGAGCTGCTGTGCGGCCTGCCGGTGCTGAGCGACCGCATCGTCTTCGAGCACGAGATCCGCAACGACTCCTTGCCCTGCCTGCCGCAACTGCTCGGGCGCCACGGCTATCGCACGGTGGCCCTGCACCCCAACCGCAAGCACTACTGGAACCGCTCCTTCGCCTACCCGCGCCTCGGCATCGGCGAATATCTCTCCCAAGCGGCATTCGCCATGGACGATATGCTGGGCAGGCAATATCTCTCCGATGAGAGCCTGCTGCGCCAGGTCAGGGAGAAGCTGCAGGGCAGCAGGACACCGCAGTTCGACTACACCATCACCATCGCCGAACACTACCCCTACTACCCCGATCTGCTGCAGACACCTGTCGCCTGGAACAGCGGCCATCGGGAGCTCGACCGCTACCTCGACCTGGTTCGCAACGGCACGGAGGCCATCGCACGACACATCGCCGCCCTGCGCCGGGAGGACCCTGACGGTCTCATTGTCGTGCTCGGGGACCACAGCCCGTTTCTTGGCCCGGACCTCGCGGGTTACCGGGCGGCGGGACTGCTGGCCGTGTCGGGGGGGCGGGTCGATGCGCGGACGCAGCGGATACTCGCCACCACACCGCTTGTGGTGATCGACGGCAGCCGCGGCCCGCTGCGCCTGGGGCAGCTCAACCTCTACGAACTGCCCTCGCGGCTACTCGAGCTGCTGGGGCTGCCCGATGCGATGCCACTCGCCGGCGCCGGCGGCGGACCGCTGCACTACCGGCCGATGGCCGGGCTGGGAATGCTGGTGTGGGGAGAGGGTCGGGCATATCAGTGCGATGGCGCTCAGCGCCCGCTCCAATGCAGGGATGCCGACGCCTGGCGGGAGGCGATCCAGACCCTGCGCCTCGACCTGCTGCGCGGTGGGCAGTATCAAGTTCAGTTCAAAGATGAAAGTTGAAAGTTCAAAGAGGGCGGCAAGGTTCGGTCCGTTGAGAGTTTGGAAAGATAGGAGGTATTGGAAATCGGGAAAAGCGTAACCGCCCGAACGGAGCCCGCATGCTTATTCCTTGAACCTTGATCCTTGAACCTTGAACTTTCATCTTTGAACTTTGAACTTTGAACTTTGAACCAACACCACATTGTGCTCGTCACGATAGGCGAGGTGGAAGTCACCGCGTTCGAGCAGCAGGCCGACCAGAGGCGCATCGGCCTCGCAGAGCACCGCATCGAAGTGGTAGCGGTCGAATACACTCTCCCACTCCCCGGCGCCGGAGATCATGGCGGTATAATCGCGCATCATCGCATCGCCGTACATATCGGCGCGGATGTCGATATAGACCCGCTGCCCGGGATAGAGGCGGTGCAACAGGTAGCCGCCATAGCGGTACTGGTTGAACAGCCTGCCCTGGAGTGCGTTCTGTTCGATAAAGTCCACCGCATCGACCGGCAGGATGGTGCGTTTGAGCTGCTGTTGCGCCCGCTCGAGCGCCGGGGAGAACATCGCGAGCAGCACCAGCACCGCCCCCAGCAATACGGCATTGAACAGGTTCTCACGGGGACCAAGCTCACCGCCCGGGCGAGCCCTACGCCAGCTGCCGAAAACGGCACCGAGCCGCGAAGATCGTCCGAGTGCGACAATGGCGAACGGCAGCATCGTCAGCGCCGCCAGTGGTATATGACGCACGGCAGTCAGGCTGGCGGCGATCATTGCCCCGGGTAGCAGCCACTCGGTGATGTCCGGCAACGGCTTGCGATCGAGATAGAGGCCGATAAAGAGCAGCAGGCAAACCAGGTAGCCCTGGTTAAAGGGTTCGCGCCAGTCGGGTGGGCGCCATTCGCTGATCACGCCCATCGCCTCGCGGTTCATCAGCTCGAACGGAAACCACCAGTTGTCTATGAAATAGGGATTGACCAGGGTTGCCAGCAGCGTCGCCGCCAGTACCGGCAGCAGGATCTTCAGCTGGCGCCCCTTCTCCGTCGGCCTTCCCGCACGCCACCACAGCCACCCTTCGGTAAGGACGAACAGGCCCGGCATGGCGATACCCAGCAGATAGGCGCCATGGCTGTTGACCCACACCAGCATCAACGGCGGCAACAGCCACAGCCCCTGCCACCGGCCGCGATACTTGAGATCGAGCAGCGCCGCTAGGGTGATGGCGAAGGCGACGAAGGTGATCACCTGGGGCCGCGGGATGACGAACACCAGGTAATACGCCATCAGCAACAGTACCGGCAGCAGTGCAACAAGCCCCACCGCCCTCTCCCCGAGTCCGGCGCAAAACAGCCGGTAATAGGCCCACACCCCGAGAGCCGAGACAGTCCAGACGATCGCGCCTTCACCCCCAATGCCATACAGGGCGGCAACCGCCACCTCGAAGAGCCACTCGTGCATATGCCACGGCGCACCCTCCATGGTGAAGGAGAAGACATCCACGTGCGGCAGGAGGTCATGGGCAAGGATGTACTGGCCCGCGACCAGGTGAAAATAGAAATCGGGATCGTGGATCACCGTCACCGTGCCGAGCACGGCGAATACGATGAGGAAGGTGACCCTTTGGGTGGAAAAGAGCTTTAGCATGGCGGTGCTCAGTGGCGGGTATCCTGCGCCCAGGGCGAACCCTTCTCGCGGAAGAGCGCGAGACAGGCGTCCACCACCTGCGGGTCATAGAGTGTCCCCCTGCCGCGCCGGATCTCCTCCAGGGCAAGTTCGGTCCCGATGGCGGCCCGATAGGGGCGGTGCGAGGCCATCGCCTCGACCACGTCAGCCACCGCCAGGATGCGCGACTCGAGCAGGACCTCGTCGCCCTTGAGTCCCTTGGGATAGCCGCTGCCGTCGAGGCGCTCATGGTGCTGGACCACCATTTCGGCTAGCGGCCAGGGGAAATCGATGCCGCTGATGATCTCATAGCCGTTCATCGGGTGTGACTTGATGATATCGAACAGCTCCGGTTCGAGTTTTCCCGGTCGGGTGAGGATCTCCGCAGGTATCGAGATCTTGCCGATGTCGTGAATCATCGCCCCGAGGCGTACCCCCTCCAGCCGCTGCTCGCTCAGGCCCAGCTGCGTGGCGATCTGCACCGCCAGCTCCGCCACCCGCTCCTGGTGGCCGGCGGTATAGGGATCGCGTTTTTCGATGGTGAGGGCGATGACGCGGATGGTCTGCAGCAGGGAGTTCTGCAACTGCTCGGCAAAACGCAGATGCTCGACTTCGGCCCGTTTGCGCGCGGAGATATCGATCACCATGGAACGGCTCTCCACCACCTGGCCCGCCGCGTCCAGTACCGGATCGACACTGACGCTTACCCACACCGGATGGCCATCACGGTGGCGCATCTGCAGTTCCACATCGCGCACCCCCTCCCCGTGCTGGAATCCCGCAAACAGCTCCTTCGCCTTTGCTACACCCTCTTCGGTATCGGCATAGAGGTCAAAGACCCGCATCCCTGCCAGCTCGCTGCGATCGTAGCCAAGTATGTTGCAAATGGCCTGATTGAACTGCAGTAGCCGGCCATCCGCTGCTGCAACCGCGAGGTAACCATTGGGCGCACTTTCATACAGCTCTTCGTAACGCGCCTCAGTCTCCCGCAGCGCCGCCTCCGCCCGCTCCTGCTCGCGGCGGTTGCGCAGGGTGCGGATGCCGAAGGCGAGATCGCCAGCCATCTCCACCAGCAACAGCACTTCGGCATGGTCGAAGGCGTCGGCCTCTTCCGCGTCGATGGTGAGCACACCCAGGACCTCGCCCTCGGAGATCAGCGGCAGGGCGATCACCGAGGCGTAGCCCCGCGCCAGTGCCGCCTCCCGCCACGGCCCGAAGCTCTCCGCGGAGTGGGCGATATCCCGGGCAATAAAGTAATCGGCGTTGCGAACCGCATGCCCGGCAGGACTCTGCCCCGACTCATCGTCGCTCCAGGTGAGGTTCAGCGTATCGAGAAAGCCGTGTTCGTAACCGGCATGCGCCACCGGCCTGATCGATCGGCGCGCGTCCCGCTCCGCGTAACCGACCCAGGCAAAACGGTAGCCGCCGTTGTCGATGAGGATGCGGCAGATATCATCCATCAGCTCCTGTTCCCGCTCGGCATGGACCAGGGTGGTATTGCACAGGCTGAGCGTGCGCAGGGCGCGATTGAGCCGCTGCATCTCACGCTGTGACTGGCGCAGCTCGGTCACGTCCTGCACCGTGCCGATCATGCGCAGGGCCTCGCCCGCTTCGCTGAACTGCACCTCGCCGATTTCGTGCACGATGCGCTCGCTGCCGTCGGGCCGGACGATGCGGTGATCGATGGCGTAATCCTGCTCGCCTGCCACCGCCCGGTTCACCGCGCCGATGACAGCCTCGCGGTCATCCGGGTGGACCGTCTGCAGAAAGGCGTCATAAGTGGCGCCGAACTGCTGCGGCGCCAGGCCGAAGATGCGGTAGATCTCGTCGGACCAGGCAAGCTCGCCGCTGAGGATGTTCCAGTCCCAGTTGCCGAGGTGGGCGATATGTTGCGCGGCGGCCAGGCTCGCCTCACTGCGCCGCAGCCTGAGCATCGCCCGCACCCGCCCCAGGCTGTTGATGATGATCTCCCCTGCGGTGCGCAGCAGTTGCACATCCTCCTCGGCCCACTCGCGCTGCTGCCGGATGTTGTCGAAACCGACAAAACCGGCAAAGGCACCGCCGTAGCTGAGCGGTACGGTGAGCAGCGAGCGGATCGCCTCGCGCCGGAACTCCGCGCGCTCGGCGGCGGCGGCCTCGGGCAGCTCATCCACATCGGGCACCGCCACCACGGTACCGGCGCGCAGCTGCGCGCCGAGCCAGGGCAGCTCCCTGAGCGGCAGGCGCTGCAGACGGCCGATCGCCGGGCGCTCTCCCGGCGCACACCACTCGTGGGTGTTGGCGATGGTATCGGCGTCGGCATCGTAGTCGAACAGATAGGCTCGATCGGTGCCCGCGAATTCGCCAAGCCGCTTGAGCGCCCCGTTGATCTCCTCATCCAGCCCGCCCTCCTCGACGTTGATCAGAGCGGAGGCGATGCCCGCGATCACCGACTCAAAACCGATACGATAGATCAGTGCCGCCTCGGCCTGCTTTATCCGGCTGAGATCGAGCAGGGTGAGCACATAGCCGTCATTCTCCCCATCCTCGCCGTGAATGGTGCCAACGGTAATGAAGGCAGGCCTGGCGCTGCCGTCCAGTGTCGCCAGTTCCATCTCGCCCGAGGCATTACCGCTCCGCCCCGCCTCTTCGAAGAGCGCTTCCATCTGGCCGGCGAACGGTGCGCGTACCAGTTGGAGGGGATCCGTACCTGCAGGCCGGCAGAGCGCATCGTGCTCATCGCGCCCCAGCAACTGCCTCAGCCCCGGATTGCAGTAGAGCACCTGCCGCGCGCGGTCGAGGATCAGCACCCCCTCCCCCGCCTGCTCCACGGCACGGCTGAGGATGCGTCTGCGCGCTTCGGCGCGGCGCACTTCGGTGACATCCTCGAGGATATGGATGGCGTGCCTAATGCTCTTGTCCGCGCGGGTGATGGCGAAGGAGCGGGAGACGAAGATCTCGCCGTCCGGCAGCTCCAGCTCATTGCCCTCGTGCGTACCGTACCGGCATCGACCCGCCCTTCCAGCACCGCATGCACCACCGCATCGTGGGTGCCGGGGAAGCTCAGCACGGTATCCCTGGCCGGGGTGACGCCGAAGTCCTCCATCTCCCGCCAGGCCATGAGATAGCCGCCGAAGGAGTTCTCCTTGACCGCGGCGAAACGCAGGCCCCGGAGATCCGCGATGGTGTTGATATCGCTTCGATCGGCACGGGCCAGGATCACACCACCGAATTGGGTATAGCCGCGCACCCCGTTGCGGTTGCGCAGGGTGGCGATGCGCCCGGCGCCGTAACGGGCCTCCAGTTCGACATAGATGGCGGAGTTGGCCAGCACGAACTCGATCCCACCTTCGGAAACAACCCGGCCGATCGCCTCGAAATCGAGCGGCACGATGCTAAAGCGGTAACCCGGGATCTCCTGGCTGAGGTACTGCGCGGTGGGACGCCACCGGTCGAGAGTGCGCTCGTCGCCGCGCTTGGCCAGGATGCCGATGCGCACCTCCTCGTCGCTGCTCTGGGCAGGGAGACCATGCCAGGGTAAAACTGCGCAGAAGGTCAGTAGAAACAGTGCAGCCAGTCGGGACATCGGGGTACCTTCAAAAGTGGTGCCGTCTTGTTATTGATGACAACAATACCAAGCTTTCCTCCATGAGCCCAATGGCGGTCAAGTGGGGTCTTATGCCCTTACTGGAATGCTCTCAACGCAAAGGCGCAAACGCCGCCATGGATGGCGGTGCTAGACAATGTCGGGAACATATTGTCGCGGCGCGAAGATCAATAAAGCATTACCACGAAGCACACGAAGAACACAACCGGGATACGCTTCGTGTTCTTCGTGCTCTTCGTGGTTAATGATCACTTTGCGTCTTTGCGCCTTTGCGTTGAAAGATTTTAGATCTTCCCTCAGGTGGTCAGGCGGCGATAGATGTCCGACACCTTCAACGGCAACTGGCGTACCTCGTCCACCAAAGTGTAGGCGGCGGGACCGTACATGTGCGGCAGGTAGTCGCGGGCCTGCTCGTCGATGGTGATGCAGTAGGGGTGGATCTCGTCGCGGCGCGCCTCGAGCAAGGCGCGGCGAGTGTCCTCGATGCCGTACTCGCCGCGATAGTCGGAGTAGTCGTCGGGCTTGCCGTCGGAGAGGGTGATGAGGATGCGGGTGCGCGCCTCGGTCTCGCGCAGCAGACGGGTGAGGTGGCGGATGGCAAATCCCATGCGGGTGTAGTCCTGCGGACGGATGCCGCTGATGCGAGCCTGCACCTCGTCGCCGTAGGGCTCGTCGAAGGCCTTGACCTTGTAGAGCTCGCAGCGTTTGCGCGTCATGCCGGAGAAGCCGTAGATGGCGTAGCGGTCGCCGAGGCTCTCGAGCGCTTCGCACAGCAGGATGAGCGACTCGCGCTCGGCGTCGTTGATCCAGCCCTTGGTGGAGCCGCTCATGTCGACCATGAAGGCCACCGCGATATTGCGCTCGGCCCGGTGCATGCGGGTGTAGAGCCGGTCCGACATCTCGCGCCCGTCGCGGGCATCGGCCAGCGCCTCGACCAGGGCGTCGAGGTCCACCTCCTCGCCGTCGGCCTGGCGCTTGAGCAGGCGATCCTCGTCGCGCATCGCCTCGAAGCTGCGGCGCAGCTGCTTGACCAGGCCGCCGTACTTCTCCAGTGTCCGCGCGACGAAATCGTCCCAGGCCGGGGTGACCGTCTTCTCGCGCATCACGCACCAGTTCTTGCGATAGTGCTGGCGACCGTGGTCCCACTCGTCGTAGAAGAACGCCCCCTCCTCGTGGTAGGTGCCCTGCCACACCTCGTCGGGGTCGCGCTGCACCTGCCCGAGCAGCGCCGGGTCGTACTCGCCGGGGCCGGCCGGTACCAGGTAGTCGTCCGGGATCCCGCTGAGATCGAGCTGGATCGAGGTCAGCAGTGCACGCACCTCCTCGGGCGGGGCGAGCGGCAGATCGTCGAGCAGCAACTCCAGGCGCATGCCGTCCGGTGAGCCGGGTTCGGGTTGCTCGCGGACGGTGAAGCGGGGGGATTCCGCTGCGGCTCGCTTCTGCTGCAGCTCCTCCGCCAGCTTCTGCAGTGACACCCGCAGCAGAGCCTTCTCCCGCTCCAGTCGCGCCACCCGGGTGGCGGCCACCTCGCCAGGGCGTAGCTCCCCCTGGTAGGGCCGGGGCGGCGGCGGGGCCAGCTCCGCCTGCCGCGACAGGGCCAACGACAATACCTCCTCCGGAGCCATTGAGGGTGTGCCGAGTTGATGTACCAGCACCTGCCATTCATCCGACGCTTCGGCCTCGCCGGCCATGTCCCTGAGCCGCTGCATGTCGCGCCACAGACCCGGCAACTCGCGCGCGATGCACCCCTCAAGGCGGCGTGTCTCCAGTGCATGGAACAGGGCGAGAAAACGCCTGGGGTGCGGCTGTTGCTGCGCGGTCTCCTCCAGCGGCAGGCGGAAGGTGCCGAAGCGAGTCTGCGCCCACAGCATCCCCAGCATGGCCTTGTAGAGCAGAAAATTGGCTTCGCTATCGGGCAGTTGCGCCAGGAGCGGCGGCAGGTAGATCGTTTCGCTGTCACTCCACGCCGCCTCGCCCTCGGCCAGCTTGAGCCGCCGCCCGGAGAGTCCTCGCAGGAACGGCAGCAGCACCGGCTCCTCCTCGGCCAGCACCGCCCCGGCGGCGCGCTCGTGGCTGCTGGCGATAAAGCGCTCGAGATCCTGGATCACCACCATCGCCGCGCGCAGCCCCGAACGGTCGTAGCTGTCCATCGCGTACAGCGCCCACGCCTCGATGAGGTGGCGATCCATCTCCGCCAGGTGGCTCACCGCCCGGGTCAAAAACTCATAGGCCAGCTGGATATTGGTGCTCGCCACCCGCGAGGTCCAGTCCAGCAGGTAGAGCTGCTCCTCGCGAGACAGAACCGACAATGCCGCCGAAACCTCGCCGGTCTGCAGGAAAGTGAACTCCACCTCCAGCACCTCGTCCAGGCGCTGGGTGATGGCTTCGGCTGGCAACGGCGTTTTATTCATAAAAACCTTTCAACGCAAAGGTCGCAAAGACGCAAAGGACGCGAAGATCAATAAAGCATTACCACGAAGCGCACGAAGTGCACGAAGAACACAACCGGAATACTCTTCGTGTTCTTCGTGGGCTTCGTGGTTGAGCCATTCCATTGTGCACAGCAACAAATCCCCAACCTCCACCGAACAACATATCCCAGTAACACCAGCCCGTATTCCTTTGCGCCCTTTGCGTCTTTGCGCCCTTTGCGTTGAGATCTTTTTTTCGCCGTTCAAAATAGCGACGAGGAAAGTTCGTTGATAGCGGTGAGCATGTCGGGGTCGTCGGTGAGCGCCTGGGCGATGGCGCTCTGGCAGGCGGCCACCGGTTCGACCTCGCTGGCGATGAGTTTGGCGGCGTGCACCAGCAGGCGGGTGCTGGCGCCCTCTTCCAGGCCGCTTCCCTTGAGGTTGCGGGTCATGGCGGCGAATTTCACCAGGCGCCGGGCGGTCTCCTCATCCACCCCCGATTCGGTGGCGACGATGCGCGCCTCCAGCTCCGCATCGGGGTAGTCGAACTCCAGGGCGACGAAACGCTGGCGCGTGCTCTGCTTGAGATCCTTGAGCACGCTCTGGTAGCCGGGGTTGTAGGAGATGGCGAGGCCGAACTCGGGGGGAGCCCGGAGCAGCTCGCCGAGCTTTTCCATCGGCAGCACCCGCCGGTCGTCGGCCAGCGGGTGGATCACCACCATGGTGTCCTTGCGCGCCTCGACGATCTCGTCCAGGTAGCAGATGGCACCGATACGCACCGCGCGGGCCAGCGGGCCGTCGACCCATACCGTCTCGCCGCCCTTGATAAGATAGCGGCCGACCAGGTCCGAGGCGGTGAGGTCGTCGTGGCAGGAGACGGTGATCAGCGGCCGCTCCAGGCGCCAGGCCATATACTCCATGAAGCGGGTCTTGCCGCAGCCGGTCGGGCCCTTGAGCAGCACCGGCAGGCCGTTGCGCCACGCCGCCTCGAAGATCGTCACCTCATTATGGATCGGCTCGTAATAGGGCTGGTCCGTGATGTAATAGTCGTCGTTTTTTTTCTCGGTCGTACTCACGCTGTCACCTGCTGACGCCAATTCCTGACTAAAGAACTTATCTTCTTATTGCCGTTGCCGCAAACCGGATTTATAAGAAAAAACATATATACAATCTATTTGCTCATTGGAAAATTCGATGCCTGATCTTGTAGGCTTTCCGGGCTGGAGACGGTATCGTGTGTCCTATTCAGGGATTAGGGCATTACCGTCGTACCGAAGTGCGTTTGTCTCCCTCCGGTTCGTACCCGCCGAACAACAACTCTATGTAAAGATTAGCCTTTATGGAGGTAATCAATGTCTGAGGTAATCGCAACCAACGAGACCATCATGGTCGTAGGGGGTGGCATCAGCGGCCTGACCGCAGCACTGGAAGCAGCGGAGTGCGGCAAAAAGGTCCTGCTGGTGGAGAAGGCCCCCACCGTCGGTGGCCGTGTCGGCCAGCTCTACAAATACTTCCCCAAGCTCTGTTTCCCCACCTGCGGCCTGGAGATCCAGTACCGCCGCCTGAAGGCGAACAAGAATGTACGCCTGCTGACCATGGCTGAGGTGACCGGGATCAGCGGCGAGACGGGCAACTACACCGTCAACATCAAGCAGGCCCCGCGCTACGTCAACGAGAACTGCACCGCCTGCGGCGCCTGCGGCGAAGCGGTCGAGGCCGAGTTCGACGACGAACACAACTACGGCATGAAAAAGCGCAAGGGCGCCTACCTGGCCCACACCATGGCCTACCCGCAGCGCTTCGTGCTCGACCCGCGCATCATCGGCACCGCCGACGCGGACAAGGCCAGGGAAGCGTGCAAGTACGACGCGGTCGACCTTGAGATGGCCGAGCAGGAGCTGAGCGTCAACGTCGGCGCGGTGATCTGGGCCTCCGGCTGGAAGCCCTACGATGCGGCGAAGATCCAGCCCTACGGCTACGACCGCTACGACAACGTGGTCAGCAACGTGGAATTCGAGCGCATGCTCGACCCGTTCGGCCCGACCGGCGGCAGGATCGTCCGCCCCTCAGACGGCCAGGCACCGAAGAACATCGCCTTCATCCAGTGCGCCGGCTCGCGTGACAAGAACCACCTCAAGCACTGCTCGCGCATCTGCTGCATGGCCTCGCTCAAGCAGACCACCTATGTGGCCGAACAGCTCGGCGATGCGGCCAAGTCCACCATCTACTATATCGATATCCGCGCCATCGACCGTATCGACGACTTCCACCAGAAGGTGAAGGCCGACCCCAACGTCAGCTTCGTCAAGTCCAAGGTGGCCAACATCGTCGGTGGCGAGAACGGCAACGTGATCCTCAACGGTGTCGACACCGAGGGTTACAACCGCTACGCCAATGAACACGACCTGGTGGTGCTGGCCACCGGCATGGAGTCCACCGTTCCCGCCGGGGTCTTCCCCGAGGGTGTCGTCATCAACGAGCACGGCTTCATCGACGCCGACGCCTGCAACGGCGGCATCTTCGGCGCCGGCTGCTCATCCGATGCGCTGGACGTCAACCGTGCGGCACAAAACGCCACCGCCGCGGCGCTACGCGCGATTCAGGTGGTCAATCAGGTTGCAGGAACGGAGGGTTAAGCAGTGGCTGACATGAAGATCGGAGCTTATATCTGTAAAGGCTGCGGCATCGAGGATCGCCTGGATGTCGGCCAGCTGGTAACCACCGCCAAGCGCGACGGCAAGGCGGCGGTGGCGAAGGAACACGAGTTCCTGTGCAACGCCGACGGCGTGAAGATGATCCAGGACGACATCGATAACGAGGGCGTCAACCGCGTCGTTATCGCCGCCTGCTCGCGCCGCGCCAAGACCGAGGCCTTCAGTTTCGAGGGCGTCACCCTGTCCCGTGCCAACCTGCGCGAAGGGGTCATCTGGGTCCGCCCCGACACCGACGAGGCGCGCGAAACCACCCAGGAGATGGGCGACGACTATGTACGCATGGCATGCGCCGAAGCCAAGTACATGAAGACCCCGAGCGCCAGCGGCGAGCAGGCACTCAACCGCAGGGTGCTGGTGGTCGGCGGTGGCATCTCCGGCCTCACCTCCGCACTGGAAGCGGCCAAGACCGGCTACGAGGTCGACCTGGTGGAAAAAGCCGGCCAGCTCGGCGGCGTCGTCGGCCAGCTCTACAAGCGTTTCCCCGGCCGGGATGCGCTGCGTGGTCCAGTGGAGAACGACATCGGCGAGCTGATCGCCGCGGTCGAGGGCCACGGCAAGATCACCGTGCACCTGAACAGCAGCGTAGCCAAGACCGAAGGGGCGCCCGGGCGCTTCAGCGTCGAACTCTCTGACGGCAGCAACGTCTCGGTCGGCGCCATCGTCCAGGCCACCGGCTTCAAGCGCTATGATATGAGCCTGCTGCCCGAGCTCGGTGCCGGCAATGCCGACGTGCTCGACCAGCTCGGCTTCGAGGCGCTGGTCAAGGCCGCCGACGGCGGTGCGCTGAAGCGCCCCTCCGACGGTGCCGAGGTGAAGAACGTGGTGTTCGTGCAGTGCGCTGGCCAACGCTCCGACAAGAAGGACCACCTCAACTACTGCTCCGGCCACTGCTGCCTGACCTCGATCAAGCAGGCTCAGTACGCCAGGGCTGCCGGCGCCGATGCCACCGTCATCTTCGATGACCTGCGCACCCCCGGCGCCGCCGGCGAGGACTTCTACCGCTCCGGCCAGAACGCCGGCGTGACCTTCTCCAAGGGCAAGGTCAACGAGGTGAAGAGCAACGGCGGACTGAAGGTGAACTACCGGGATGTGATCCTCGCCGAGGATATCGACGTCGACGCCGACCTGGTGGTACTGGCCACCGGCATGCTGCCCAACTCCGGCCCCAACCCCTACCTGCAGCTCGAACTGGGCCAGGCCAAGGATGATGGCGATGCGGAGAAGGCCGCCAAGCTGGAGCAGGAGATCGCCATCGCCCCCGAGTCGATCCTCAACCTCGACTACCGCCAGGGCACCGACGTGCCGCACCTCAAGCAGGGCTTCACCGACTCGCACTTCATCTGCTTCCCCTACGAGACCCGCCGTACCGGCATCTACACCGCCGGCCCGGTGCGCCGTCCGATGGACAGCACCCAGGCGGTCGAGGATGCTGCCGGCGCGACCCTCAAGGCCATTCAGGCCTGCGAGAACGCCGCGCTGGGACGGGCCGCCCACCCGCGCTCAGGGGACCTCAGCTTCCCCACCTTCCGCAAGGAGGGCTGCACCCAGTGCAAGCGCTGCACCGTGGAGTGCCCGTTCGGCGCGATCAACGAGGACGCGAACGGCTACCCGCAGTACAACGAGTCACGCTGCCGCCGCTGCGGCACCTGCATGGGCGCCTGCCCGGTGCGTGTTATCTCCTTCGAGAACTACTCGGTGGAGACCGTCGGCCAGCAGCTCAAGGCGGTGGATATCCCGGACGAGTTCTCCGAGAAGCCGCGCATCATGGTGCTGGCCTGCGAGAACGACGCCTATCCGGCACTCGACATGGCCGGCATGACCCGTCAGGAATACAGTCCCTGGACGCGGATCATCCCGGTGCGCTGCCTCGGCTCGGTCAACACCATCTGGATCACCGACGCGCTTAACAGTGGCTACGACGGCGTCATCCTGCTGGGTTGCCAGAAGGGCGACAACTACCAGTGCCACTTCGTCAAGGGCTCCGAGATGGCCCATTACCGTATGAGCAAGATCGACGACACCCTCACCCAGCTCAACCTGGAGAAGGAGCGTGTCCAGACCTTCGAAGTGTCCATCACCGATATCGAGCGGATTCCCCAGATCATCAACGACATGGAGAAGACCATCGAACAAATCGGCATGAGCCCGTTCAAGTTCTAGGAGTAGCGCGATGAGTGACATGAACGCGAATACCGCAAAATACCGCAGCAGCTTCCTCAAGGAGGTCGAGGCCAACGTCGAGGAAGGCCATTGGGTCAAGATGTGCATGCAGTGCGGGGTCTGCTCCGGCTCCTGCCCGCTCGGCCCGCACTGGGACCATCCGCCGCAGGAGATCTTCATGATGATTCGCGCCAACAAGCGCGAAGAGGTGCTCTCCTCCACCTCCATGTGGATGTGCACCTCCTGCTACAACTGTATCGCACGCTGCCCGCGCGGCCTGCCGATCACCCACATCATGCACGGCCTGGCGCACTACGGTAAGCGCCTCGGCCTGGCGCCGAAGAACCAGCCCACGGCCAAGTTCTCGCAGCTGTTCTGGGACAACCTGACCAAGACCGGCCGCGTCAACGAGCTCAAGCTGGGCCTCTCCCTCTACTTCATGAACGGCTTCGGCCAGGGTGTCAAAACCGCACTGAAGATGAAGGATGTGGGCCTTGGCATGGTCAAGACCGGCCGCATGAACCCGATGGAGATCCTCGGCGGCCACAGCTGCAAGGGGGCCGGTGACATCCGCAAGATGCTTGCCAAGGCGAAAGAGATCGAAGAGCAGCAAGCTGCCGAGTTCAAGGGCTGAGGAGGAACACCATGGCCAAATACGAATATTCCTTTTATCCGGGCTGCTCATCCCAGTCCAAGGCCTCTTCGATCAACTACCTGAGGTCGACCCAGAGCATCTGCAGCACGCTCGACATCCAGCTCAACGAGATCCCGGACTGGAACTGCTGCTCCGCCTCCATCGGCTACGGCGGCGGCGGCGAGCTGCCGCGCCTCTCCCTCTCGGCACGCAACATCGCGCTGTCGCAGCAGGCCCACGGCCAGCAGGACATCGTCGCCACCTGCGCCGCCTGCTGGCTCGCCACCCGCGAGGCCAAGGAACGCATCGAGGAGAGCGCCAAGGTGCGCAGCGGCATCGATGCGGCGCTCGGCGAGATCGGCATCCAGATCGAGGGCGAGATGCCCAAGACCCGCCACATGGTCGAGGTGCTGATCGAGGATGTCGGCTACGAAGAGATCCGCTCCAAGGTCGTCAATCCGCTGGAAGGGCTGAAGATCGCCGGCTACGTCGGCTGCCAGACCAACCGTCCCTTCGGCATCGTCGGCGAGTCCTACGAGAATCCGATGTATCTCGACAAGATGATTGAGACCGTCGGTGCCGAACCGGTGGAGAAGTACGAGAAAAAGGCCTCCTGCTGCGGCGGCGCGTTGATGTTCTCCGAGCCGGAGAAGTCGCAGGCACTGGTCAAGGACATCATCGAGGCGGCCTATGACGGCGGCGCCGACATGATCGTCACCCCCTGCCCGGTGTGCCAGATGAACGTCGAGGTCTACCAGGGCCAGATCAACAAGACCTACGGCACCAAGTTCAACATCCCTGTTGTCTACTACTCGACCCTGATGTCGGTGGCCTTCGGCCAGAGCGCCAAGGACGCCGCCCTGGATGGCCAGATGATTCGCGCCACCCAGCTCGAGGCCCGGGTCAAAAAGTAACAACAGTCACAACAACAAAAACCACTAACGCCCCTTTATGGGGCGTTTTTTTAAACCGTTTGCCACGGAATCCACGGAAAGACACGGAACTGAATGTTGGCAGGATTAATTTCCGAGTTATTCCGTGGATTCCGTGGCAGGCCTTTCAGTTTTCCCGCACGCTCGATGGCGATCATCTCAGCCGTGTAGGATGGGATTAATCCCATCATTCGCGTCACGGAACGTCGATGGGATGCATCCCATCCTACGGTCTACGCATCATCGACGGCGACCACCTCCGCGCAATCGCCGTTTACCTGGAAGCGTATATTCAGATCGTACAGGCGTACCCCGTAGACACGCCCCTCCCCCTCCTTTTGCGCACGGTAGGCCGGCCGCGGGTCCTGCGTCAACACCTCCCTGATCAGCACATCGAGAGCGGGATAACGGCTACGCTGTGCCCGGCACTGTTTCGCGGCCATTTCCGAGAACACCACCTTGAGCCGCTTTGTGGGTGCCTCGGAGGCAAACCCGCCCCTTGCCTCTGGGACGCTGTCCACATAGGGGAGGTAAGGCTTGATATCGAGCACCGGGGTGCCATCGAGCAGATCGGCCCCCTTGAGCTGCAGCACCACCTTGCCGTCACTGCAGTCGATGCCCGCCAGCTCCACCACCGACAGGCCGACGGGATTGGGGCGGTGCGTCGAGCGGGTGGCGAAGACACCGAGCCGCTCGTTGCCGCCGAGCCGCGGCGGGCGCACCGTAGGCCGCCACTGCTCGCGCTTGATGCCGTGAAAGACGAAGGTCAGCCAAATGTGGGAGAAGCTCTCCAGCCCCTTCACCGCCTCGGCACGGTTATACGGCGGCAGCAGCTCCAGCGTCGCCTGCGCGGCCGTGACCAGTCCCGGCTGGCGCGGAATGCCGAACTTCTCCGAGTAGGGAGAATGGACGATGCCGATGACATCGAATTGGTATGTTTCTGGACGTTGCATCGGGGAATTGTGCCATGGGGCTTCGGGTTGGAACACCTTAAAAGATCTCAACGCAAAGGGCGCAAAGACGCAAAGGACGCGAAGAAACCGGAGGCTATCACTTCACGGTCCCATCACTGCCAGTGATACCCCCCACAACAGCCTCGGCCGCCTTACCATTAGAAACCTTTGCGCCCTTTGCGTCTTTGCGGCCTTTGCGTTAAAGGTTTTTCTCCAATAAAAAATGGCCCGCGAGCGGGCCATTTTGTAGAACCGGCAGCAACTCAGGTCAGATCGAGGGGTTCGATCGCAGGGTTGGTGCGCTCCTCGAGCTCCTCGCGCTGGATCTCCTCGATGGTCTTGCCGGTGCGGTTGATCCGCTCGTCCAGCGCCCCTTCGCGCATTTCAATGGACATCTCGCCAAACAGCACCTGCTTGAGGAAACGGAAGCCGAACAGCATCATTTCGACATCGTTGTTGTTGAGCTTTTCGTACTCCTCCTCACCGAGGACAAAGCTCTGCTTGAAGCCCTCACTGTTGACGAACACGCGGAAACGGTCGACGTCATAGCAGGCCATGAAAAACAACTGGCGTGAGCGCTTTGAGGGCTTGCCGACGGTGGGGCCGGAGGACATCTTCTTCAGCACCAGTTGGCGCCAGCCGCGGGCCTGCTCATCGTACTCGGGCAGCCCCTGCTCCTCCCGATACTCGTCGATGGTCAGCTGGCGGTCCTCGCGATGGCCGTGGCAGTGCTCCTCCTCGACCAGGGCGTAGGAGTTGCTGTCGGTGTATTCGTCCTGCTTGCGCATCGAGACCAGGCCGACCGGATAGTAGCGGCAGGCGGTGGGACGGTCTTCGTAGACACTGCACCCCTCATCGGTCATGAAGCGGCAGGCGGTGCCGCCCTCTACCGGCTTGAACTTGACCCCGGCGATGCCGTCCTTCTCCATTTCGTAGGGGACGGTGTACTCGAGCAGGAACTCGCTGGAGTCGATCCCCAGGCGGTTCTTCAGCCGCACCACGTCATAGGGGGTCAGGGTGATGTCGATGTTGCTGCAGCAGGCATTGAAGCAGTCGATGCCCTTGTGGCAACGGAAACTGATTTTGGTGTCGCCATCCAGCAGATTCGGCACCACCGGACTTTTCATAAATGGGGATTCTTTGATATCTATACCAGCCATCTTTCTACCTCAAAACGTCTGTAATACAGGCAGCATAACGCTATTGCCCATGCCGTTCTACCCCATTATTTAGTCATCTTTTCGGGTACTTCTGTTCACCACGAAGCACACGAAGAGCACGAAGAAACCTGCTTACAATATGGATTGTCGTAGGAGCGGCATCTCTGCCGCGATGAGTTGAACTCGCCTACGTTCCATCGCGGCTGGAAGCCGCTCCTACAGGGCACAAACCTATATACCCTTCGTGCTCTTCGTGTACTTCGTGGTAACTCTTCTTTCATCCAGAAAAAGAAACCGGGCGCAAGCGCCCGGTCCCTGGTGTCACTCACTGACAAGCAGCAGTGCTTACTTGAACAGCTTGGACTTGTCGACCAGATCGACGTGGGCGCGCTTGAACACGGTCCACTTCTTGGTGGTCTTGTCGTAGATGGAGTTAACGAAGCAGTGCCAGTTCTCCTCGTCGACAAAGTTCTTGTCGGCGCGGTAGTAGAAGCCCGGGTAACGGGACTCCTGACGGAACTGGATGTGCTTCATGTGCGCTTCCGCGGTGAGGATGCGGTGGTAGTTTTCCCACGCACGCAGCAGTTCGTGCAGGTCTTTCGCACGCATCTTCTCGGCGTCTTCCTTCAGCATATCCAGCTTTTCTTCAGCCACAGCGAGCATGTGCTCGTTGGTGGTGTAGTAGGTGGCGACACCGGCTACGTACTCGTCCATGATCTTCTGCAGGCGGAACTGCAGCATCTTGGGAGTGATGTAGTTGGGGTTGACGTCGATCGCGGTGGTGTAGTCCTTGTGCTCCATGAAGGTGCGGACCGGCTTGTAGATCTCTTCTACCAGGGTGTTTACGTCGGTATCGAGTTCCGGTTTCCAGTCCTTGTTATCAAGCGCGAACTTGACCATGGACTTGGCAGCCAGACGACCTTCGGCATGGGAGCCGGAGGAGAACTTGTGACCGGAGGCGCCCACGCCGTCACCGGCGGTGAACAGACCCTTGACGGTGGTCATACCGCGGTAGCCCCAGCTCCAGCCGCTCGGCAGGTGGCCAGGAACGCCCGCTTCGGTTTCCTCGGTAGGTGCACCGAGATCTTCCGGACCGGAGACCCAGATACCGCAGCAGCCGGAGTGGGAACCGAGCAGGTAGGGCTCGGTCGGCATCAGCTCGGAGTTCTTCTTCTCCGGCTCGACGTTCTCGCCAACCCAGATACCGCACTGGCCGACGCACATGTCGAGGAAGTCTTCCCACGCCTCGGCCTCGAGGTGTTTTACCTCACGCGGAGAGAGGGTTTCCTTCAGGTTGGCCAGCGCAGTCACGGTGTCCATCCAGATCGGGCCGCGACCGTCCTTCATCTCCTTGAGCATCAGGTGGTTGCGCAGGCAGGAGGCAGGAACGGCAGCCTGGCCGTAAGGAGGATAGTCGTTGAGCATCTCCTTGTTCTTATCCATGTACACTTCGCCGAAGGCGTTGGTGGCCTTGGATTTGAACAGCAGGAACCAGGCGCCTACCGGGCCGTAACCGTCCTTGAAGCGGGCGGGTACGAAACGGTTTTCCATCAGGGTCAGCTCGGCGCCGGCCTCGGCGGCCATGGAATAGGTGGAACCGGCGTTCCACACCGGGTACCAGGCGCGGCCGGTACCTTCACCCACGGAGCGCGGACGGAAGATGTTGACGCAGCCACCGGCAGCCAGCAGGCAGGCCTTGAACTTGTAGACGAAGACCTTGTGGTCGCGGGTGGAGAAACCCACGGCGCCGGCAACGCGGCTCGGGTCGTTCTTGTCGTTGACCAGCTTGACGATGAAGACACGCTCGGCGATACGGTCGGTACCCAGCGCCTTCTTCGCGGCTTCGGCGACGATCCACTTGTAGGACTCACCGTTGATCATGATCTGCCACTTACCGGAACGTACCGGCTTGCCGCCGTCCTTCAGTGCCGGCAGGCCCTTGGAACCGTCGTGACGCTCACCGTTCTCGTCGGTCTTCCAGATCGGCAGACCCCACTCTTCGAACAGGTGCACGGACTCGTCGACGTGACGGCCCAGGTCGTAGGCCAGGTCGTCGCGGGTGATACCCATCAGGTCGTTGGAGACCATGCGGGCATAGTCGGCCGGATCCTGCTCGGTACCGATGTAGGTATTGATGGCGGAGAGACCCTGGGCCACGGCACCGGAGCGGTCCATGGCGGCCTTGTCGACCAGCTTGATCTTCAGGTCGGTGCCTTCGGCCCAACGCATGATTTCGAAAGCGGCGCCGCAGCAGGCCATACCACCGCCGATGAGGAGGATATCGACTTCTTCTTCGACGACCTCTGGATTCCCAAATCCATATTCAGACATTGTGTTTAACCCTCTTTGATAATCCTGGTTCTTGTCAGCCGATGCCTTACAGGCGAATCAGCTCGCTGCGATCGCCCGGGCGATAACCGTTTTCCTGGCAGAAGAAGCCGGGCTCGGTGATCTTGGACATGTCGGCGGCAGGCTTGCCTGCGTACGGATCGATAGAACCTTCCGGCGTGGTGCGGATGGGGAACTTGAAACGCTTCAGGGTGCCGTTGCGGAACTTGATGGTCCACATGATGGAATCGGAACCACGCAGCGGCTGTACGGAACCGCCCAGCGGCACGATATCAGCGTAGTGACGGGCCTCGATGGCCTGTTGCGGACAGATCTTGACGCAGGAGTAGCACTCCCAGCACTGCTCGGGCTCCTGGTTGAAGGCACGCATGGCGTGACCGGTCTCGGAACCGTCCTTGTCCAGCTTCATCAGGTCATGGGGGCAGATGTACATGCAAGCGGTCTTGTCCTGACCCTTGCAGCCATCGCATTTGTCGGTACGTACAAATGTTGGCATTGTTGCGCTCCTTTTGGTTTTAACTGCAGTTAAATCGAATTCAACCGCAAGGCGGTAATTATTCGCATCTATGGTTGGCATTCCCTGTCCGTGCCGCGACTCAACGGTTCGACGGGCAGGCCCTGAAGTTTAGTGCTGATAACCTTAGCTACTTACAGGTACAACTCCAAACAGAACTATCTTTTGGCTACATAGAAGGACTTTATATGAGGCTGCTGGCCCAACGCGCATCCTCCCTCTGGCATTTATTCTTCCACGATAACAACAACTTCCGTCAGCATTGAGAAGAATTGGGCGGGAGTGGGCACCGTTTGAGCTGCGCCTTCCTCCAGTGCGGGTCCAGTCGCTTTACCTCATCCTGGCGCGTGGCGATCCGAATACCCTTTATTTGAATGTGATTATATTAGCCACTTACTGCAGGGCTTCAACCTTGCGTCCATAATTCTAATCTATGCTTAGCCAGAATATTTCTATTGAAAAATGGCCAGAAAGCGGGTTTTTTGACCTGGATCAATCTGGAAAGGGTCGGGAAAACTCTGGTATATTAGTATTTCAAATATTGTTAATGCGTTATTGCATTTCTGGCCGGGGAGAGGAACGACCTGGCAACCTGTCTGGCATCAGGCAGGCTGCTAGGGGCCGTTTGTCTCCCCGGCTTTTCAGTTCCAGCAAGTCGAGAGCAGAGATTTTATGAGCGAAACTGCCAAAATCCTGGCCGAGGGTACAACCGAGGTCAAAAATACCACCTGTTATATGTGCGCCTGCCGCTGCGGCATCCGTGTGCACCTGCGCGACGGTGAAGTGCGCTATATCCAGGGCAATCCCGACCACCCCCTGAACAAGGGGGTCATCTGCGCCAAGGGTTCCTCGGGTATCATGAAGCAGTACTCCCCCGCCCGCCTGACCAAGCCGCTCAAGCGTAAGGAAGGTGCCCTGCGTGGCGACGCCCAGTTCGAGGAAATTTCCTGGGACGAAGCCTTCGATATGCTGGAAGAGCGCCTGGGCCACATCCGCGCCACCGACCCGAAGAAATTCGCGCTGTTTACCGGCCGCGACCAGATGCAGGCCCTCACCGGCCTGTTCGCCAAGAACTTCGGCACCCCCAACTACGCCGCTCACGGCGGCTTCTGCTCGGTCAACATGGCCGCAGGCATGATCTACACCATCGGCGGCTCCTTCTGGGAGTTCGGCGGCCCGGACCTGGAGCGCGCCAAGCTGTTCGTGATGATCGGCACCGCCGAGGACCACCACTCCAACCCGATGAAGATCGAGCTCTCCCGGTTCAAGCGCAACGGCGGCCGTTTCATCTCCATCAACCCGGTGCGCACCGGTTACTCGGCCATCGCCGACGAGTGGATCCCGATCAAGCCCGGCACCGATGGCGCCCTGCTGCTGGCGATCGTCCACGAGATCATCAAGACCGGCCTGTACGACCGCGAATTCCTGCTGCAGTACTCCAACTCCGCCGAGCTGGTGAACCTCAACCCGCAAAGCAGCGAGTACGGCATGTTCGTGCGCGCCGAGGTGCCGGAAGAGGAGGGGTGCTTCGACCCGCAGAACAAGCTGTGGTGGGACCGCAACAGCAACAAGCCGGTGGTCTGCCGCACCCGTGGCGCCGACCCGCGCCTGCTCGGCGAGTTCGCTCTCGAGGACGGCACCCCGGTCAAGCCGGCGTTCCAACTGCTGAAGGAGCGTGTCGACCAGTACACCCCCGAGTGGGCTGCCGATATCACCGGCATCCCGGCCGAGACCATCCGCCGCCTGGCTCACGAGATGGGCATCGTCGCCCGCGACGAGAAGATCGAGCTGCCGATCGCCTGGACCGACGTATGGGACAACGAACACCAGTCGGTCACCGGCAACCCGGTCGCCTTCCACGCCATGCGCGGCCTGGCAGCCCACTCCAACGGCTTCCAGACCATCCGCGCGATGTCGATCCTGATGTCGATCCTCGGCACCATCGACCGCCCCGGCGGCTTCCGCCACAAGGCGCCGTTCCCGCGCCCGATCCCGCCCTGCCCCAAGACCGGCAAGAGCTGGGACGACGTGCAGCCCGACACCCCGCTCAACGGCATGCCGCTGGGCTGGCCGGCCGACCCGGACGACCTGTTCGTCGACGACAAGGGCGAGCCGATCCGCATCGACAAGGGCTTCTCCTGGGAGCACCCGCTCTCGGTCCACGGCCTGATGCACAACGCCATCACCAACGCCTGGCGCCAGGACCCCTACGGCATCGACACGCTCTTCATCTTCATGGCGAACATGGCCTGGAACTCCAGCATGAACACCGATGAAGTGCGCAAGATGCTCAACGACAAGGACGACAGCGGCGAGTACAAGATCCCGTTCCTGGTGGTGGCCGACGCCTTCCAGTCCGAGATGGTGGCCTATGCCGATCTGGTGCTGCCCGACACCACTTACCTGGAGCGTCACGACGTGATGTCCATGCTGGACCGCCCGATCTCCGAATTCGACGGCCCGGTCGACTCCGTGCGTATCCCGGTGGTGCCGCCGACCGGCCAGTGCAAGCCGTTCCAGGAGGTGATCATCGAGCTGGGTTCGCGCCTCAAGCTGCCCGCCTTCACCAAGGAAGACGGCTCGCGCAAGTTCCGCGACTACCCGGACTTCGTCACCAACTTCGAGACCGCCCCCGGCTCCGGCATCGGCTTCCTCGCCGGCTGGCGCGGCAAGTCCGGCGAGAAGGACATGAAGGGCGAGCCCAATCCGGACCAGTGGAAGATGTACGAGCAGAACAACTGCGTCTACCAGTACCACCTGCCCAAGTCCTACCAGTACATGCGTAACTGGAACCAGGGCTACCTGCAGTGGGCTCAGGCGCACTCGCTGACCCGCTACGACGAGCCGATCAACATCCACATCTACTCCGAGGTGCTGCAGAAGTTCCGCCTCGCCGCCCAGGGCAAGAGCCAGGGCAAGCAGCCGCCCGAGCACCTGCGCAAGCGCGTGGAGACCTACTTCGACCCGCTGCCGTTCTACTACGAGCCGCTCGAGGGCCAGCTCTCCGACAAGGAGCGCTACCCGCTGAACGCGATCACCCAACGGCCGATGGCGATGTACCACAGCTGGGACAGCCAGAACGCATGGCTGCGCCAGATCCACACCTACAACTTCCTCTATGTCCACCCGGGCACCGCGCGCGCCGCCGGCATCGAGGACGAGGGCTGGATGTGGGTCGAGTCGATGCACGGCAAGGTCCGCTGCCTGTGCCGCTACTCCGAGGCGGTCGAGCCCGGCACCGTATGGACCTGGAACGCCATCGGCAAGGCCTCCGGCGCCTGGAACCTCGACGGCAGCGCCAACGAGTCCAAACAGGGCTTCCTGCTCAACCACGTGATCAGCGAGGAGCTGCCCGCCAACGATGCCGGCGAGCACATCTCCAACTCCGACCCGGTCACCGGCCAGGCAGGCTGGTACGACGTGCGCGTGCGTATCTACCCGGCAGGTGCCGACGAAGAGAAGGTGACCTTCCCGCAGTACGCCACCATGCCCGCCGTGCCCGGTACGCCGAAACGTCGTCCGTGGCAGAGCTACTTCGCCGGCCTGTTCCAGAAAAACAGCTAAAAGCAAATGCGCCACGGAGGCACAGAGATCACAGAGAAATACATTTCATTGACTCTGTGCCCTCGGTGTCTCTGTGGCAAAAGAGGTTTTTACCAATGACTCAGTTAGCACTAGTAATCGACCTGAACGTCTGCGTGGGCTGCCACGCCTGCGTGACCAGCTGTAAGCAGTGGAACACCTCCGGCCAGGCCGGTCCGCTGTTCGACGACAACCCGTTCACCAAGGATCCCACCGGTACCTTCTTCAACCGCGTGCAGACCTATGAGATCGGCGAGTTCCCGAAAACCGAAACCCTGCACTTCCCCAAGAGCTGCCTGCACTGCGAGGATGCGCCCTGCGTACCGGTGTGCCCCACCGGCGCCAGCCACAAGCGCTCCGAAGACGGCATCGTGCTGGTGGACTACGACAAGTGCATCGGCTGCAAGTACTGCTCCTGGGCCTGCCCCTACGGCATGCGCGAGTTCGACGAGCAGCAGAAGGTGATGAAGAAGTGCACCCTCTGCGTCGACCGCATCTACGACGAGACCCTCGACGAGCGCGACCGCAAGCCCGCCTGCGTGCTGGCCTGCCCGACCTCGGCGCGTCTGTTCGGCGACGTGCACGACCCGGACTCCGACGCCTCGGTGGCGATCCGCGAGCGCGGCGGTTACCAGCTGATGCCCGAGTGGGGCACCAAGCCGGCCAACCACTACCTGCCGCGGCGCAAGACCGAACTGAACATCCATGAGGACGAGCTGGTACGTGTGGACAATCCGCTGAAGAAAGAGGATATCCGCCACGAAACCAGCAAGGACGTCTCGCTGGACGACTGGTTGATGTAACGAATAGTCACAAGTGACAAGCGGCAAGTTGCAAGAAAACCGCAATCCCGCTTGTTACTTGATACTTGCAAACTTGTAACTGGAGTTAACAATGCACCCGACATTTGCGGTCATTTTCCTCACCACCCTCATCGGGGTTGGTCAGGGTCTGTTTCTGGCCCTGTTTACCGAGCAGAGCTACTCTGCTATCAACCTGCTGCCGGCACAGGAGAGCAGTTTCTACGTCACCGGCAGCGTTATCGCCATGGCCTTTCTGGTCGGCGGCCTGATTGCCGCGATCGGTCACCTGGGCAAACCGATCTACATGATCACCCGCGCCTGGCGCGGTGTCACCCAGTGGCGCACTTCCTGGCTGTCACGGGAACTGATCGCCCTGCCGCTGGTGATGGGCCTGGTGTTCCTCTACGGTGTCATCCACTACTTCGGCTGGGATGCGAACCTGCTCGGCACCGAGGAGGTCAAAGGCCAGCTGACCCTGGTGCTCGGCACCATCGGCTCCTTTGCGGTATTCGCGCTGTTCATCGCCACCGGGATGATCTACGCCAGCATCAAGTTCCTGCAGGAGTGGGCCACCCCTCTGACCGTGTTCAACTACATCCTGCTCGGCGGTGCTTCCGGCTTCACCCTGGCTGCCGCCTATTCCGCCTGGGCCGCACCGGAGCTGGTCGGCTTCTACGCCGGCTGGGCGATGATCATCACCTTCGCCGCGCTCATCACCCGCGCCGCCAGCCTGATCCGCAACGCCCGCATCAAGTACAAGTCCACCATCCAGACCGCCATCGGCGTGCGCCACACCAAGGTGCAGCAGAAGGCGATGGGCATGATGGGCGGCTCATTCAACACCCGCGAATATTTCCACGGTGCAACCGCCGCCTTCTTCAAGTCGGTCAAGTGGATCTTCCTGGTGCTGGTGTTCCCGGTTCCGTTGCTGCTGCTGTGGGCCGGCATGGACGGCAGCAAGGCGCTGCTGGTGCTGGCCTTCGTCACCCAGTACGTCGGCCTGCTGTTCGAGCGCTGGTTCTTCTTCGCCCAGGCCAACCACCCGCAGAACCTGTATTACCAGACGGTGTAACCGTCGCCGCAGTGGTACAACGGAGAAAGGGCGCCTGTCGGGCGCCCTTTTTCGTGAGGGCGTGAGGGACGCGAGATCGGGAGATCGGGAGATCGGGAGATCGGGAGATCGGGAGATCGGGAGATCGGGAGATCGGGGATTGTGGCACTTTTACGATCTCGCGATCTCACGCCCTCACGCCTCACGCCCTCACGCCCCCTACCGGGCATTTCCTTATGCCCCCATCCGATCTTCCTATTAGCCCTGGCAAAAAACGCTGTTTTATAGTAATCGGACAGATAGACTCAGAATATTGCCGCTTTCCGTGACGGGCAGCCCGAGGCGCCCATTGAGCGGGGATGTGGAACAGAACACCCAATTGAAAGGAGTGCCAGATGATCAATCCCGTCGGTTCCGATGAACTCAAACCGCTTTTCGTCTACGACCCGGACAAGCACGATGCGCTGAAGCACGAGGCGGAGAGCCTGCCCTCGATCCTGCTCAGTTCCCAGGCTGCGGCCAACGCGGTGATGATGGGCAGCGCCTATTTCAGTCCGCTGCCTGGCTACATGAATCTCGCCGACGCCATGGGCGCGGCCGAGACCATGACCCTGACCGACGGCAGCTTCTTCCCGGTGCCGGTGATGAACCTCACTAGCAAGGAACAGGTCGAGGCCCTGGGCGGCGCCAGTCGCATCGCGCTGCGCGATCCCAACATGGAAGGCAACCCGGTGCTGGCGGTGATGGACATCGAGGCGATCGAGGAGGTCGGTGCCGAGCAGATGGCTGCGATGACCGAGCAGGTCTACCGCACCAGCGATCCGGAGCATCCGGGCGTGGCCGCCTTCAACGGCCAGGGTAACCTGGCGCTCTCCGGCCCGATCCAGGTGCTCAACTTCTCCTACTTCGCCGAGGACTTCCCCGACACCTTCCGCACCGCGGTGGAGATCCGCAACGAGATCGCCGAGCGCGGCTGGCAGAAGGTTGTCGCCTTCCAGACTCGCAACCCGATGCACCTGGCCCACGAGGAGCTGTGCCACATGGCGATGGAGCGCCTCGGTTGCGACGGCCTGGTGATCCACATGCTGCTGGGCAAGCTCAAGGCCGGCGACATACCGGCACCGGTGCGCGATGCGGCCATCCGCAAGATGGTGGAGCTCTACTTCCCTCCCAACAGCGCCATGGTCACCGGCTACGGTTTCGACATGCTCTACGCCGGCCCGCGCGAAGCGGTACTGCACGCCTACTTCCGCCAGAACATGGGCGCCACCCACTTCATTATCGGCCGCGACCACGCCGGGGTGGGCGACTACTACGGTGCCTTCGATGCCCAGACCATTTTCGACGAGGAGGTGCCGCCGGGGGCGCTGGATATCGAGATCTTCCGCGCCGACCACACCGCCTGGTCGAAGAAGCTCAACAAGGTAGTGATGATGTGCGAGGCACCGGATCACCAGAAAGAGGACTTCGTACTGCTCTCCGGCACCAAGGTGCGCGAGATGCTGGGTAACGGCATCGCCCCGCCCAAAGAGTTCTCCCGGCCTGAAGTGGCGCAGATCCTGATCGACTACTACCAGAGCCTGTAACAGCGGTTTAAGGGTAAAGGCACGGGGGGGAAGGAGCGGTCTACGGACCCTCCTTTACCTCAGACCTTGTCCAGGACAGGGCCTCCCCTCGGAACTCACCTCCCGAATCTTGACCCTCTGTAACCCGGCCGGTGGCCGGGTTTTTTTTGCGTACGAACGAGAATGAACCACGAAGCACACGAAGGACACGAAGATGAAAAAATGGACTCATCACAGCGGCGGTCACGGAGATAATCTCTGTAGAGGCGGCTAATGACACCGAGAGATGCATACAAATCCTCACCCCATCGGTCTTCTATTTTGTCCTCCGTGCCTCTGTGGTGAATTCCCTTCCTTCGTGCCCTTCGTGCGCTTCGTGGTTCATCTTTATACGGTAATTGCGAAAAATCCCTGTTAATTTCAATGAATTACCTCCATGGTGGTATTGCCGTTCTTGCTGTAAAATCCTATGGTTTCTACACGCTTCGCAAACACAGGCAGTACCATGGCTCCGACCCTTACCGATCCTTTCGGCCGCAACATCGAATATGTGCGCCTCTCGGTCACCGACCGCTGCGACCTGCGCTGCTTCTATTGCATGCCGCAGGGCTACAGCGATTTCGAAGCGCCGGAGCACTGGCTCACCTTCGATGAGATCGAGCGGGTCATCGGCGCCTTCGGCCGCCTTGGCGTGCAACGTGTACGCATCACCGGTGGCGAGCCGCTGGTGCGCAGGGATCTGCCCGTTCTGGTCTCGCGGCTCGCCGCCCTCCCCGGCATCGACGACCTCTCCCTCAGCACCAATGCCGTACAACTGGCCAGATACAGCGAGGCGCTCTACCGCGGCGGGGTACAGAGACTCAACGTCAGCCTCGACACACTGCGAGCGGATCGCTTCAAGGCGATCACCCAGGGCAAGCTGGAGAAGGTTCTGGACGGGCTGATGGCGGCAAAGGCGAGCGGCTTCACCCCAATCAAGATCAACATGGTGGTGATAAAGGGGGTCAATGACGATGAGGTCGAGGAGATGGTCGATTTCTGCCTCGAGCACAGTTTCACCCTGCGCTTCATCGAGACCATGCCGATGGGTGATACGGGTCGCAATGCCAGCGACCAGTTCATCGACCTGCGGACGATCAGGGAGCGTTTGACGAAGAAGTACGATCTGGTCCCCGGCGTGATGCCCGGCGGCGGCCCCGCGCGCTACATGAAGGTGGCCGGGAGCGACCTCAACATCGGCTTCATTACCCCCATATCCCAGCACTTTTGCGAGACCTGCAACCGCGTGCGTCTCTCCGTCGACGGCACCCTCTACATGTGCCTGGGCCAGGAACACAACTTCGAACTGCGACCACTGCTGCGCAACGGGATCAGCGACGACGAGCTCTGCGATGCGATCATCGAGGCCATCGCCCTCAAACCGGAGCGGCATGAATTCTCGGAAAAACCCGAGCAGGTGGTACGCTTCATGTCGATGACGGGGGGGTGAGAACAGGGTTCAAGGTTCAAGGTTCAAGGTTCAAGGTTCAAGGC
>Ga0068714_10001724_pt1 | contig 30585 bp, 29 predicted proteins | sample MTBNYHSulfiMetaG_FD_62988 | JGI IMG/M metagenome (GOLD analysis project Ga0068714, IMG submission 62988) | Enrichment culture microbial communities from rom New York Harbor, USA that are MTBE-degrading - MTBE-NYH (New York Harbor Sulfidogenic)... | ecosystem: Environmental > Aquatic > Marine >...
GGCAAAATCGATGAGGGGCGCGTCATAGATATGGATCTCTGGAAATGAAACAGGCGCTGATTGACACGAATATTTACTCCAACGCCTTGAAAGGAGAAAAGGACGCAGTATTCCTTCTGAAGGAATTGAGCCTTATCGGAATCTCCACCATAAGTATTGGTGAACTTCTCTCGGGCTTTAAAGGAGGGAGGAAGGAGAGGGAGAACAGGAGAGAACTTGAGGAATTTCTGGACTCCCCACGTGTTCGGATCTTTTCCGTCGATGAAGACACCGCTCAATTCTATGCCGAAATTCTAAGCGAATTAAGAACCAAAGGCACGCCGATCCCGACCAACGATATCTGGATTGCCTCCGTGGCCCTTCAGAGAGGTCTTCCTCTTTGCTCAAAAGACGGACGATTCAGGAAGGTGAAAGGGCTTGTCTTGCTGTATTAGCCCCAATGTTGAGAATCCCGTGCGGCATACTGGGGCAGACCTGGCCCTTTGATGTTATTTGCCTCGCGACGATTATAATTCCCGGTTCTCGCGGGTCTTTTACCGATTTCAGCCGCGGCCGACAAAGGGCATCTTCGTTGCCATGACGGTCATGAACTGGACATTGGTGTCGAGCGGCAGGCTCGCCATGTACAGTACGGCGCTCGCCACGTGGCTCAGGGACATCAGCGGCTCCGCCACGATGGTGCCGTTGGCCTGAGGAGCCCCAGTTGCAATCTTGGACGTGATTTCAGTCGCCGCATTGCCGATGTCTATCTGCCCGCAGGCTATGTCGTATTTCCTGCCGTCGAGGGAGGTCGACTTGGTCAGTCCGGTGATGGCATGTTTTGTGGCGGTGTAAGGCGCCGAATTGGGCCGCGGGGCGTGGGCCGAGATCGAGCCGTTGTTGATGATGCGGCCGCCCCGGGGAACCTGGCTCTTCATCATCCTGAAAGCTTCCTGTGTGCACAGAAAGGCGCCTGTCAGATTGACGTCCACCGCGGTCTTCCACTGCTCGAAGCTCAGATCCTCCAGGGGGATACCCGGCGGGAAAACACCCGCGTTGTTGAAAAGGAGGTCCAACCGGCCGAAGCCCCGTTTCGTTTGGGCAAACAGGGCTCGTACGGATTCGGGATCGCTCACGTCCGCCGGAACCACCAACGCCTGCGCGCCCGAAGAGCCCGCATTCTTTGCGGTCTGTTCAAGGGGGTTCCTGCGCCTGCCGGCGAGGACCACTCGATAACCATCCCCCAGAAGCGCAAGCGCGACGGCTTTTCCAATACCGCTGCCCCCGCCTGTGACAAGGGCTACTCTGTTGTGCCCGCCCATTCCTAACATCCTCCCCTCATTCTATGCCTGGATTGGACGATTTTTCGCCCTGCGACCACGGGATTGCCGTCGCCGGCACGCTTCTGCAAAAGAGCGTAGATATTCATTCCTCCAGCCTCCTTGGAACGGTTGGGACTCACCCCCCGAGCATCCCATGGGGGAGGTGTCCCTTTTATCATTCCCCGTACAACATGTCCATGCCTTTGCGGTCATTATGAATAGTCCCATAATTGAATTGCACGAACTGAGGAATCTTAGCCTGCCGGAGGGGACATGCTTGATTTTGATGAGACCTTGTTTAATTTGAAAAGAAAAGACATTCCGTTTTCAGGTGGGATGTCTGGGAAGGAGGATATGAGATGGATGTTCAAGCTTATTGCTCGGGCTTGGAGGCCGAGTTGACCGGATGGAAGGGAAAACTGTCGGATGTAGCAGGCAAATTCGACAGGAGGGATACGGGCGACAAGGACAGGATCGCCCATGAGATCAGAGATCTTCACATGGTGGTCGAAGAGCTCTCAGACCGGATTGAACGGCTGCATAACTCATGTTCGACCCAGTGGGAACCCGACAAAATAGAACTCGAGACCAAAATCACCGGATTCAACCCCGAGTGGCAGGACGTTTGGGACAGGGTCTCCCCAAGCGATTTCGGAGGATAGAGTGAAGAGCGGGGGACCTGAAGCGGAGAGCGCCGGAATCTTTCCTTCGGCGCTCTCTCTTTGACTGCCCCACAGCATGGACCTGTCCATTCATCCATTTCTTAGTCCATTCCCTCTTCCATATCTTCGAATTCCGCCTCCTCCACCCGAAGCTCCGCTTCATCCGGACCGCCGCCGGTAACCGCAAACCAATTGCCGCTCGCTCCGACAACAAAGGCCACTGGGGCAAAGCAGGGGTCGGGGAGAAGCAGTTTTTCTTTGATGTCGGCGTTACCGTCAAGATCGGCGGGAACTTCCGCGGTGGATACGTTGACGATGGCTCCACCGTCCGCCAGGCAGCTCACCACGCCGCTGAAAGTCGCCGAGGGATTCGCCCCGGTGCGCAGCAGCACAAGGCCCCTGACGCTGATTTCAAGATCCCCGTCTTCGCTGAGGCTTCCCCTTGCCAAGTCAACGACCCACGGTGCTCCGCCCCCGTTGATACCCCGAATCGCAAACTCGTCTTCGGGTACGCCGGCCATCATGTCGAATCGGAGGATATCGCCTGCAAGCGCGGGTGTTCCGTATATGATCAACAGGATGCCCAAGAAGAGCATCCCTGTCATTATTTTCGCTCTTTTCATCGTATTACTCCTTCCCCGTCGGTATCCCCGGCGACTGTTCGGGGGGAACGACGTTTATTCACTCGGCTCTCCCTCGCCTCTTCTGCTTTCTCGGGAACGAGGGAAGAGCCTTTTCCTGTTATCTATTAAATAAGGATGGCAACGTGGTCGGTTCAATCCAGCGGAAGACTCAATTTCCCGTGGGCATAAATGCCTAATGCAGCTTGCCGTACGGTCTTCATAATTCCTCAGTTTTAAATACGGGATTGATGGTATTGACTGTTCATTCCGCTCGCAGGTATCGTGTTTTGATGCGGTCCTGACTGCCGGCCGGAGGCTCAGCGGCTGGATGCTAAAAAGGAAAAGACGCTGCCCGATGACTTGCGAGGAGGGAAGATAATGAATAAGTGGGTTATGAGTATCGTCCTGGCGGCCAACCTCGCATTTACCTGCGCTGCCGCAGCGGCGCAGCCGTCAGGTCTGAAAGCCGAACTGGAATTGAGCAACGGTTATCGCGTCGACGAACTCGACTGGAACATAGGCGGAAATGTCTTCGGGACAAACCCCAACGTACTTTCCGAGCTCATCTGGGACGACCTTGACATCTATCAGATTCAGGCATCCGGCAGGGTAACGGTGAGCGGAGCCCTTTACCTGAAAGGTTCCCTGGCCAGGGGTTGGATCTTCGACGGGGCCAACCAGGACTCGGATTTTCTCGGCGACAACCGAACCTTTGAGTTCTCCCGCTCCAACAACTCGGCCGACGGCGGAAAGGTCTGGGACGCCTCCGCAGGCGTTGGATATGTCGTGCCCATATCGGAAAAGCTGCGTATCATCCCCCTCATAGGATATGCCTATAACCGGCAGACTCTGACCCTCAGGGATGGGGTTCAGACCGTTTCCCTGCCCCCCAGCGGACAACCCCTGGGACCCTTCTCAGGTCTCGAAAGCACGTACGATGCTGAATGGTGGGGACCATGGATCGGTTTGGACATGTTTTTCCGGGCCTCCGACAGAATCACGATCTTCTCCGGCATAGAGTACCACCGGGCAAACTACGAGGCCGTGGCGGATTGGAACCTGAGAACAGACCTCCTTCGTTCAAGAAGCTTCGAACATGAGGCAGAGGCCAGAGGCTTCGCTGTTTCGCTGGGGGCGGAGTATGTCCTGAAGGGGCCCTGGATCATAGGGCTAAACGTCAATTACCAGGATTGGTACACTTCACCCGGCACGGATCGTGTGTTTCTTGCCAATGGTGCCGTGGTCGTGACGCGCCTGAACGAAGTGAACTGGGATTCCTTTGCGGTCTTCGCAGGGGTTGCCTATCGTTTTGAACGATGATCACATCCGGTACCGTTAATCCTGTCTGGAATGTGGGAGATGCCATGGCCGGCCCGATGCCTCAAGTCACACATACCTACCAGAATCACCACCTGGACAGCACGAGGTGGCGCCTTTACAAACCCAGGGACGACGATATCATCATATCCACGGCCTACAAGTCGGGCACAACCTGGATGCAGGGCATCGTTCTCAACCTGGTTTTTTTTGGCAAAGAGGTGCCGATCCTCCTCCACGAGGTATCCCCGTGGATAGATGTGAGATGGCGACCGGTCGAGGAGATCATAGCCAAAATAGAAGCCCAGAAACACCGGCGCTTTCTGAAATCTCATCTTGCACTCGACGGATTGCCTTACTACCCTCAAGTCAAGTACATTGTGGTGGGCAGGGATGCCCGGGACGTCGCCATGTCCCTTTGGAACCATTACTCGAACTACAAGGAGAAGGTTTACAGACGCTTCAACGAATCCCCGGGCCTCGTGGGAAACCCCCTTCCTCGCTGCCCGCGGGACATTCACGAGTTCTTTCACGATTGGATCACCCGGGGCTGGTTCGAGTGGGAGTTGGAGGGATACCCGTTCTGGGGAAACCTGCATCACACCAGGACATGGTGGGAGTTCCGGCACCTCGACAACATTCTCTTCGTTCACTACAACGATCTCCTCGCCGATGTGAAGGGGGAAATCGCGCGTGTGGCAAAGTATCTCGGTATCGAGGTTCCGCGGGAGGCGGTTTCGTCCGTCGCCGACGCGGTCAGTTTTTCCACCATGAAACAAATTGCCGACAGGATGGATCCAGGCGCCTGGAAGATATGGGAAGACGGGGGGAGCACCTTTTTTTTCAAGGGCACGAACGGCAGATGGAAGGGCGTGCTTTCAGAGCATGAAGCGGAACTCTACCGAAAGACGCTTTCCAGGGTTGTCCCGCCCGACTGCGCCCGGTGGCTCGAACACGGTCGCTTCGCGAAAAAGGAAGAGACACATTGACAGGATCGACACAATGAACACGATGCAAAGACCGCCTTTTTCAGACAAAAATATCCTGTGTGTCCTGTTATGAATAGTCCCAAAATTGAATTGACACGAACCGTAAAATCTTCCAGCGAACGCTTGGAGTGTCAATTCAATTATGGGACCGTTAATAATCCCGTCCAAGACCTAAGTGAAGAGCCTGAAAATCCATGATCACCCTAGCGCCTTTTTTCGCGACTGCCGGGTGCGGGAAAATGCTCAGGGGATTCCTCTCCAGGCAGTTTGGTGCGAACAGTCACCTCAAATCCCATGGACTCCAGGGCCTTGATCCAGTACTGTGCGTCTTTCAGCCTTTCGTATTGCCCCACTAGGAGGAGGCACCGGTCATCTTCATCCCATACCCAGTCGTACTGGATGAAGCGGATGCTGCTATCCTCCAGCTTGTGTCTCAGTTCTTCGCGGACCTGTTCCCTGGCTTCAAAGCTCAGCCCGCGATAGGAAGGACCCTCGATTAGAACATAGTACATCAGCGTCATCCATGATAAGTCTAAGCCGGCTTTCGGCTTCTGGAGTCCGTCATTGTCGTAATTCTATAACTTCTCTTTCTCTGCTCGCAAGCTGGAATGCTTCAACTTGCTTCTTGAATGCGGCCGTGCTAATCAATCTGGATATCGAGCCTGTCAGGGGAGAAGAGAGAAAGGGTTTTTCTTGAGGAGAGAACTCGCATGAGCCCAAAAGACAAGTACGCTATCGTCGGGATCGGACACACGCCGCAAGGTCGGGTGCCCGGCAGAACGGCTTTGAGCTTCCATGTGGAAGCATGCGTCAACGCGATTGCCGACGCAGGTCTGAGAAAGGATGATGTCGACGGGTTGATCTGCTACCGTTCGTTTCCTCCGGCTTCCAATGAGACCCCTGTGACCCCTTATCTTGTTTCCCAGCACCTCGGATTGTCGCCCACTTACCTGAGTCAGGATGCCAACTGATCAAGGAGCCACGTTCAGCACGCAGTTGGCGTGCTCCAAGCGGGTCTCTGCAAATATGTGTTGCTGTCCTATGGGCACAACGCCCTGTCGACCGACAGCATGCGCCGGACCCTCCTTGAACTCAGTCCCCAGGATGCGGTATTCGGTCACTTCGAGGCTGTCGGAGGCTATGCCCTGGCCGCGCGAAGAGCGATGCACGCCTTTCGCACCGGCCCCGAGACCTGGAAGCACATTGCCGTGGGGCAACGGAAATGGGCCAACCTCAACCCCGACGCTTTCGCCTTTAAGGAACCCCTGACTTTTGACGACTACTATCGGTCCGGATGGGTCGCCGAACCACTGCGCAGAGCCGACTGTTGCCTGATAACGGACGGCGGGCGAGCCGTGATCATAACCTCCGCCGAAAGGGCCCGCGATCTCAAACAACCGGCGGTCCTGATCATGGGAATGGGTCAGCACAACCCTTCTTGCGACGTCCACCAGGCAGAGCACCTGACAGGTCCCACCGGGGCGAAGAAAAGCGCGGAGACCGCTTTACGCATGGCAGGCATCGCTCTCGAAGACATCGACGCATGCGAGATTTACGATTGCTTCACTTACACTGTGGAAATCACCCTGCAGGATTACGGTTTTTTCGGCCCCGGAGAAGGCGAGGACTGGTTCAAGGAGGGCACCATCGAGCCCGGGGGAAGGATGCCCGTCAACACCTCGGGCGGGCAGCTCTCGGATGCCTACTACATGGGCCTGACTCCCCTGTCCGAGGCGTCGCTGCAGCTCATGGGAAGATGCGGGGAGAGGCAGTTGGGTCCGAAGACTAAAACCAAACCACCTCAGATCATTCTTTGCAGCGACAACGGGGCGATTCTTCAGACTCACAGCTCCGTCATCTTAAGGAGGCCGTGAATGGTGGACTACAAGAAGCCGCTTCCATGCGTCAATGACGATACGAGGGAGTTCTGGCTCGGCTGTAAAGCCCGCGAGCTCCGGTTTCAGAAGTGCAGGGATTGCGGCCACGTCCGCTGGCCTGCTTCCCCCGTCTGCCCGTCCTGCCACTCGATGGATACGGATTGGGTGGTGACGAGCGGCAAAGGCAAAGTCTTTACCTTCGCTGTCTATCATGTAGCATTCCACCCCGGTTTCAGGGACGATCTCCCTTATGTCGTCGCCGATGTGGAACTCGAAGAAGGACCGCGACTGGTCACGAACATCATCGGCTGTGCCGCCGACGAGGTGAGGTGCGACATGCCTGTCGTAGTGGCCTGGGAGGACATTACCGAGGAGTTCACCCTTCCCAAATTCAGACCGACCCCATCACCCTGAGGCGGTATTCCCTCCAATAGACGGGAATGGATTTCCTCATGCAATCCTCCTCCCACTCGCTCAGCACCGCAACTTCCCGCTCTTGAGCATCCGGGGCGTCAAGTGAATTCAGGCGCGTGGAAAGCAGGGCATCCATCTCTTCGAAGAGTATCCGGTCGTCCGTCTTGACTGAAGCGATGCCGTGGGGCGAAAGGATTTCGCAAATGCCGTCAACGAGGTTTTGGTTCACCATTCGCCTTTTCCTGTAGCGTTCCTTGCGGGTGTAGGGATCCGGAAAGTGAATGAATATCCGTTGAACCTTGTGGTGATCCATCATGGATGGAACGGACAGGTTGACATTTCCGTGAACCAGAACGAGGTTCGGTAGATGCATGCGGCCAGGGAAGTAAGCCTCTGCTATCTTGCCGCGAATCTCCAAGCCGATGAAGAAGATGTCCGGATGAAGCCCGGCCAAACCTGCCAGAAACTCTCCCTTTCCGCAGCCGAGATCCAGCCATATGTCTCCCTGTCCGTGGTCGCGATATTGCCCTAGCCAGCTCTCCGGTGAAACCGTGATTCGGCATTGAAAGGGGTCGACATGTCGCCGAATGCGCTTGCCCATGGGGAATTGTCTTGCCTCGGGTAACCATCACAGGGACAAGAATCTTATTGGGATCCGGCCGGAGAGTCAAAGAGAAAACTTCCGCGGGGATTGACCTTGTTTAGGAGTTTGGTTCGGCCCGTAGACTTGCAGGGTGCAAGAGCAAAGCATGGGGTTCGTGGCCGTTGATTTTGATCTTGGCGTCCTTATAGGACAAGGTGAGATCGAGGAAGTCCGTTCCCTCGCTGTACGCGCCGGCCTTCTTTTCGTCCAGGGTGACAAGAGCGGCGACGATCCCGTCGAAGAGACCCACATTCAGCCGATGGATGTATTTCATGATGTGGCTGAAATTTTTCACGGACACTCGTAAATTCCCCTCGCTCCTTTCCAGGGGGTTTTGAAACTTCAAACTGCCCCCCGCTTTGACCGCCGAGCCCAGCAACTGGAACGTGCAATGCTCCAGAGCGGCAACAACTCCTTTCTCTCCCCATTCGGTGCTGACGGCGTCGACATGGTTCACCGGGCTTGCATCTCCTGCCTCTCGATCTTCGGCAAAGGAACGGTTTTTTATGGAGACCAGGATGTCAACGTCCCGTGCCGCCGCTTCGCTCCACACCTCCACACCACGGGCACGGAACCCGAAAACTCCCTCTCCCGGAGGGAAACCCCGGTCTTTCTTCCACTCCCTGCCGTTGGCGGGAAGAGAAACTCCTATGCCTCGGACCGTAAAAAGCTCCACCCCGTTCATGAGACAGAACGCCTCGTCCGCACTCAATTCAAGACGCACCCCCTTTCTTTCCTCCGCCTCTACCACGCATCCCTTTATCACGGACTTGGATACCTTGCCGTTCACCCGGAGGTCGAAGGGCCTGGTCACGAAATGCTTCCTGGAAGGAGAAAACTCGAAATGGATTTTGTCCGAGAGGTCAAACCTTTCTCTCGTGGCACGATTAGTGATGTACAGCCCGTGAATACAGCCCTGCTCTCTGCCCAGGCCTCCCGGAAAAGAGAAGCTCACTCTCTCGAAGGCCGGGGAAAACTCCCCGCCGGAGGCGTGAGCGAGGTTGTTTCTCAGAGTCTTTTCAAATCGGCTGTGAACCTGGTTCTTCCACAAGAAAAAAGCGCCGGACAGAATCAGAAGGACCACGCCTGCGATGCATGCTCCGAGTCTGAATTGCCTGTTTTCTAGAATCGCTCTTGCCGAGATTGTTCCCCCGGAAGAGTTCATCGACCGGGGTTCCGTTTCATTCGAGGGCTCTTCTTTCCTGCCCTCGCGGACAAGGACATAGCCCTTCATCCTCTGTGCCCTGTCTTTCACAGGGTCCCCGGTGGCCCTGACAATGGTGAAGGCGACGCCGCACTTCTTGCAGGTGGGCGTAGCTCCTCCTTCCGGAATTCTTTCCGGGTCGATTGGATAGACTCCGTAACACTTGGGACAGGAAATTTCCATGGTGACTTCCTTCTTGAGACGACGGCGGTCACTCTTTGGCGACCGCCGTTGGTTCGGGGCAGGAGTTCCGCCGCGAGATCGCTAAGGCCCGAAAAACCTGTCCTTCTTCGGGTCTTTGAGTCCTGGTGGCTGACCTGCTGCTATTCTATCTTTCGAGAAGCGCCTTCTTGAGGTTGTTTATTTTCTGCTCCCTCAATTTCTCCGGACCCGTGCCTGCCGGGAAACTGCTGTCTTCTTCCTTCTTCAAATCGAGATTCCTTCTCTCCACGTCCCCCACCCTCAACGAGGTTATGAGACCTGCCAGCTTTGCCTCGGAAACTTCCAGTCGCCTTTTCAGAACAGCCTTTCCCTCTTTGTCTACCGGGGGTTCGGAATCGAGGTCGATCTCAAAACGACTGCTTCCCTGCCGGTCCCTGGCCAGGATTGAAACCCTGATCCGGCATGGATCGCTTCGGTTGATAACATCGCAGAGGAGGGCAACCTGCCCGGGCCCGGAAGGCGTGTTTGCCTCTTCCCTAATCATTCGCAGGTTGGATACGATGGTGGACTCGTCCCGATACCACTGCCCGGAATGAACCAGGAGCACTGTTTCTCCTTTCCCCTTCTTGTACTTGGGGAATGTCTTTTCAAGGTTGACCTTTTCCAGCGGCACCCAAATGCTTCCGTTCGCCTTTCTGCAAACCACCTGAGTTCCTTCGATGGACCCCATCTGGCAATACATGGTTTCCCCGCCGGCCATGTAAATAACTTTGACCGGCTCGAAGGGGTCCTCGCCAAAAGCGCTCGACGGAACGGATGCCGGAAGAACGCAGGCCCAGAGGAGGAGAATCATTAATTTTTTCTCTTTCATTTTCCCTCGATGAACTTTACCGTTTAGCCCGATCCTTATTCTTATGCAATGCCCGTACCAATTGGATGGCTCTGTCCGACACCCCCTGAATCTGCTATCTGTATTGCGAGTGCAAAGGATCGCCTTGACTGTGCGGAGACCGCTCCTTCAGCCTAATCGGGCGAAATTTGTCATTTTTCCGCCTTTTTAGTAACGTCCATTGTTCGTTGTTTGTGGTCAGTGGAGTGAGTCTTTTCTCGCGTTTTCCTCAAGACTGCCATCCTTTCTGAATAGGCGCCCTGTATGCGAGATGAGGGAATTATCCTGTTCTTTCAACAAACCACTGACAACCAACAACTAACGAACATTATCCCGCTTGGCAGCTCCTGGGGGATTCTGGTAGATAGGGTACTGATAAAGGAATGGGATGCCACACCATGCATTCTTCACCCACTCTTCTGCTCATCCAGCCCCCTGTGCAAGATTTCTACGACACGGACATCCGCCTCCAGCCTTTGGGCCTTTGCATGCTCAAAGCCGCAGTCCAGCGGTACCTGCCCCATGTTAAGGTAACGGTCAAAGATTACCATCAGGGATTCGGCAAGCGATCGATTCCTCTGCCGGCGGGTCTTGCGTACCTCAAAAGCTACTACCCTCACCCTGACGAGAGCCCTTTCTGCAGTTTCCACCAATACTATCACTTCGGTGCGCCTTTCGAGACCATCGCCCGCGAAGTAGCCCGCATGAAGCCGGGGCTGGTCGGCATGTCCTCTATGTTCTCCCCTTATCACAGAGTGGCTCTCGCCTGCGCCCGGGCTGTAAAGGATCATTACGGCGGACCGGTCCTGATGGGTGGAGCCCACGTTTCCGCTTCCCCTCTCTCGGTCCTGAACGACCCCGGCGTGGACTTCGTAATCCGGGGAGAGGGCGAGCGGCCCCTGGTAGAATTCCTCGCGGCCTATTCCTCTGGAGCGTCCCTGAAGAGTGTCCCGAACCTTGGATTCAAGCACGAGGGCGAAGCGTTTCTCAACCTTATGGAAGAGAACTACCCGCTGGACGAGCTTCCCCATCCTGACTATTCCGACCTGGACAAGGACCGTTATCTCTTCAAAGGAAAAAGGCTCTGCTTCGTCACCACGTCCAGGGGTTGCCCTCACCGGTGCGCCTTTTGCTCTGTCGGGACGACCTTCGGGCGTGACTTTCGGAGCCGTTCTCCGGAAAAAGTCCTTTCTGAAGTCAAGCTCCGCTACGAAGAGGGCTACCGGGTTTTTGACTTCGAGGACGACAATCTAACCCATTGGAGGGAAGGCTTCAAACAGGTGCTGGAAAACCTGATCCGTGATTTCCACCAAGGAGAAGTGGAACTGCTCGCAATGAACGGCCTTTCCTACCTTGGCCTCGACCGGGAGATACTGGTACTCATGGCCCGGGCCGGCTTCAGGCATCTCGACCTGTCTCTCGTGAGTTCGAGCGCCACCGTTCTCAAGTCCCTCGACAGGCCTCACAGCCTGGACAAGTTCCTTCGGGTGGTGTTTCAGGCCCATTCCCTCGGTTTCCATATTGTCTCGTACCAGATCCTCGGGCTTCCGCCTGAGTCCCTTGCAGACATGGTGCGCACGATGGCCCTGCTGGGAGGACTGCCTGTTCTTGTCGGAGCCTCCGTCTTCTACCTCCCCCCGGGCTGCCCGATGGCGGGAGACAAAGGGGACATGAGTGAAAGGGATATGTTCAAGGCACGGTCTACGGCAATGGCCATAGAGACGGACAGCTTCTGCCGGGACGATCTCTACACTCTCTTCGTAACGGCCAGGATCATCAACTTCCTCAAGGGTCTTCGCTTCGAGAAGAAGGAGGTGACGATGGAAGAGGCGCTGCGTGCGGCTGAAAAGGGGGGAGCCAGGGACAGAACAGGCGCGGAAGTCCTGGAAAAACTTCTCGCCGAAAGACGGCTGTACGCATCTACCAGGAAAGGTCTCCAACCCCTTTCACCCTTCAGATCCGACATTTTCTTTCAGGTGATGGAAAAAGCGGGACACATCTGCACGACCCGGGGGCAATGGATTACCGGTCCTTGACGAGTTCGTCAGTCGTCCCCTGCAGGTGGTCAGTTGTACGCATATTCATAGATGTCAACCGGATATCCAAAGTCATTGCCCCTCCTTATGCCCGACCGATGCTGCTCTTACCTCCTCTGCCACGGACAAATGACAACGAGCAACAGACCCTGCCGACATTTCCCCTTTAAAAAGCTTGAACCTTATGCTATCAGCATCTTAAGATTTCTCCCGAGGAGCATCAGCGGTCCATGGCAAACGAGCCTAACAAAATTATCTACTCCATGATCAGGGTCAGCAAGTTCTACGACAAGAAGCCCGTGCTCAAGGATATTTCTATTTCCTATTTCTATGGTGCAAAAATCGGAGTCCTGGGTCTCAACGGCTCCGGCAAGAGCACTCTCCTGCGAATCTTTGCAGGAGTGGACAGGGAATTCAACGGGCAGACTATTCTCTCCCCGGGATACTCGATCGGGTTCCTGGAGCAGGAACCCGTGCTCGACAACAGCAAGACGGTGAAGCAAATCGTGGAAGAAGGGGTGCGGGAAGCGGTGGAACTCCTGGATGAGTTCAACCGCATCAACGAGAAGTTCGCCGAACCCATGTCGGACGAAGAAATGAACAGGCTTATCGAGAGGCAGGGAGAGGTTCAGGGAAAAATCGAGGCCCTTGACGCGTGGGACCTGGATTCGCGCCTCGAAATGGCCCTCGACGCCCTGCGCTGCCCTCCTGGAGATACGCCGGTGAGCATCCTCTCGGGCGGAGAGAGGAGACGGGTCGCCCTGTGCCGTCTTCTTCTTCAGAAGCCGGACATCCTTCTCCTGGACGAGCCGACCAACCACCTCGACGCGGAGTCCGTAGCCTGGATGGAGCAGCACCTCAAACGGTATCCCGGAACAGTGATCGCAGTCACTCATGACCGCTACTTCCTCGACAACGTGGCTGAATGGATACTGGAACTGGACCGTGGAGAAGGCATTCCCTGGAAGGGGAACTACAGCTCATGGCTGGAGCAGAAGCAGGCACGCCTCAGGATGGAGGAAAAGAGCGAGAGCAGGAGGCAGAAAACCCTTCAGCGCGAACTGGAATGGATCAGGATGTCGCCCAAAGGCAGACACGCCAAGGCAAAGGCCCGCATAAGCGCCTATGAAACCCTGGTGGGTCAGGAAGGAGAGAAGAGAGAAAGGGATCTTGAGATTTACATCCCTCCGGGCCCGCGGCTCGGCAACCTCGTCATTGAGGCTGAACATCTCACCAAGGCCTATGGGGACCGGCTTCTGATCGACAATTTCTCCTTCTCCGTTCCTCCGGGTGCCGTCGTTGGATGCATCGGCCCGAACGGGGCCGGCAAAACGACCCTCTTCAGAATGATCACGGGACAGGAGGGACCTACCTCCGGCACCATCAGGATAGGCGACACGGTTAAGCTTGCTTATGTGGACCAGAGCCGCGACGTTCTCAAACCCGACTGGACCATCTGGGAGGCTATCTCGGAGGGCCGGGACACCATCGAACTCGGAACCCGTCAGGTCAACTCCCGGGCCTACGTTGCCCGTTTCAACTTCTCGGGAACGGATCAGCAGAAAAAAGTCGGCCTTCTCTCGGGCGGAGAGCGAAACCGCGTTCACCTGGCAAGAATGCTCAAATCGGGAGCGAACGTTCTTCTTCTTGACGAGCCGACCAACGACCTGGATGTGAACACCATGCGCGCCCTCGAAGAGGCGGTGGAGAACTTCGGCGGGTGCGCCTTGGTGATCAGCCACGACAGGTGGTTCCTCGACAGAATAGTCACTCACATTCTCGCTTTCGAGGGAGAAAGCAAGGTCGTCTGGTTCGACGGAAACTACACGGAATACGAAGCCGATAAAAGGGCCAGGCTTGGAGAAGTAGCGTCCCAGCCCCACCGCATCAAGTACCGGCAGCTCACCAGATTGTAGCGCTCGACCTCAGGGGGGATGCGTTCCCGGGCCTCAATCCGGTTTGACTTAAATGAGGAGGGAATGAAATGATGAAGGTACCGTTCCGCTGTCTCGCGTCGCTGATTGCCGTCTTTTTTTTCGGAAGTGCATGGGCTCAACCCCAGGACACGCGCACCATGAGGCTGGCATCCGCCGTGCCCATGGACCACCCTTACAATATCGGGGCCAGGAAATTCGCAGATCTGATCAAGGAAAGGACCAACGGCCGCATCGAGATCAAACTCTACCCCAGCAACCAGTTGGGGAAAGGCGAGCGGGAGATGACCGAGGGAGTCCAGCAGGGCGCCATCGACCTGCTTGTCAGTTCTACCGGACCCCTCGGCGGATTCAGCCCGTCCATCAACATCCTGGACTTCCCCTTTCTGTTTCGGGACTTCACCCATGTAGACCTCGTGCTTGACGGTCCCATCGGCCGCAAGCTCCTGGATGACTTCGAGAAGGTTCAGATCAAGGCCCTGGCCTTCTGGGAAAACGGGTTCCGCCACCTGACCAATAACAGAGGGCCTGTAAAGAAGGTCGAGGACGCCAGGGGCCTCAAGATCCGCACCATGGAAAACAAGGTCCACCTCTCGGCGTGGAAGGCCGCCGGCCTGAACCCCACCCCCATGGCCTGGGGCGAGGTGTTCACGGCCCTCCAGCAGAAGGTCATCGACGGCCAGGAGAACCCGATTGCCGTCTTTCACAGCTCCAAGCTGTGGGATGCGGCTCAAAAGTATTTTTCTCTCACCGCTCACGTCTATTCTCCTTCTCCCTTTCTGATGAGCCAAAAGGTCTTCGAAGCTTTGCCGGTAGAGGACCGGGAGTTGTTCCTAAAAACCGCCCTGGAAGTAGGAAAGTTCCAGCGCAAGATCAATCGCGATGCCGAAGAGGAAAAACTCCTGGAGATGGTATCAAAAGGCGTCCATGTGGTCCGTGACGTGGATCGTGAGAGCTTCAAGCAAGCCATGTCGCCCATTTACGACCAGTTCGGCGGCCAGTTCCCAAGGGCGCAAATCGAGGCCATCATGAACGCGGAGTAGCCGCCGGGCGGTCCCTTTCTCAACTTCCCCGGGAGCCTTATCATGCAGGCATTGAAAAGGCTAAACGAATTCCTGATCAGGCTTGGAAGCTGGGGGACCATACTCTTCATGGCCGTCATGGCCGTTGTGATTCCCTACGAAGTGATCGGACGTTACCTGTTTCAGAGCATGACGATCTGGTCCGGAGAGGTCTCCACATATTCCCTTGCCTGGGCTTCGATGCTCGGGGGCGCAGTGGGGCTGAAAAAAGGATACCAGATTCGCATGACCGTGGTGGTGGAATCCGTGCCCCCCGCCCTTGCCTGGGCGCTTAAACTGGCGAGCTACCTCTGCTCCTTGTTCTTCTTCGGCGTCATGTTCTGGTATGGCCTCTATCAGACAGTCTACAACGCCAAACAAACCTCTCCCGCCATCGGACTCGTGATGAGCGTTCCCTACGCCGCGCTGCCGGCCGGCTTCTTTATCATGTTTTTCGTGACCCTTGAGGAATTTCTGCTTTTCCTCTGGCCGGACTCCGGGAAGGAAGACAAATGATTGCATTCTTGGCTTTCTTTGTCGGGCTCTTGTGCATCTCGGCCCCCGTCATCGTGGTCCTCGGCGGCTGCGCCCTTGCCTACGCGTTGATAAGCGGAACTGTGCCCGTTACCACCCTGATCCAGACCAGTTTCGGAGGGCTTGCGACCTTCCCCCTCCTGGCCGTGCCGCTCTTTGTGCTCGCCGGAAACCTCATGAACGAAGGGGGCATTACGGGGGATCTGGTCAACTTCGCCCGGCTGCTCATGGGGCACATCCGGGGGGGGCTGGGCCATGCCACCATCCTTGCCTGCGCTATCTTTTCGGCGATCTCCGGCTCGGCGGTGGCAACCGCGGTCGCCATCGGCGTCGTCATGATCCCGGCCATGAAAAGGGCCGGCTATGACGAAGAGGTGGCTGCGTCAATCACCGGTTCTGGGGCATGCCTGGGCCCCATCATTCCCCCCAGCATTCCCTTTATCATTTACGGCGTGACCGCTAACGTGTCGATCAGCGCCCTTTTCATAGCGGGCGTGGTACCGGGAATCATGCTGGCCTCGGCCCTGATCGCCTACATGTATTTTGTCGCCGCCAGGCACGACTACCCTCGGGATCAGAAAACCCCGTGGAAACAAATCGCAATCGCCGGATGCAGGGCCTTGCCTGCCCTTTTAATGCCTGTGTTGATCATCGGCGGAATTCTGAGCGGCATGTTCACGCCCACCGAGGCCTCGGGGATCACCGTAGTGTATGCCGCCGTGGCCGGATTTTTTTTCTACAGAAGACTCAATTTCAGAAATCTTCCAAAGGTTCTTCTCAGATCGGGCATGGAATCGGGTATGGTGATGATGCTGATTGCCATGTCTGAACCTTTCGCGTGGATAGTGGCGGTGGACCAGATCCCCCAGCTCCTGATGGGGTGGATATCGACCCTGACCTCGTCGCCATGGTTTTTCCTGCTCCTGGTCAATGTCTTGCTGCTTCTGATAGGCATTCCCATGGAAACCGCGCCGGCGCTTGTCATAGTGACCCCGGTCCTAGCCCCCATCGCCGCAGGCATGGGAATAGACCCCGCGCACATGGGGCTTGTCGTGTGCCTTAACCTGGTGCTTGGGCTGATCACGCCTCCGGTAGGCGCCGTGCTCTTCGCGATCTGCGGTGTTGGAAACATGTCCCTCGAGCGTCTGAGCAAAGCAGTGTGGCCGCCCTTTTGCGTATGCCTGCTCGTGTTGGCGCTGGTGACCTATGTGCCTTTTCTGAGCACCTTCCTGCCCAAGGCGCTCCTGGGGCACTGAGACACTTGATACAAGGATCGGACGTGCTGCATATAACGCCAGACATAGTGATCGATGAGCGGGAAATTCACGAAGAGTTCGTCCGCTCTTCAGGTCCGGGAGGGCAAAATGTCAACAAGGTTGCCACGGCTGTAAAGCTGCGTTTTGACGCGGCCAAATCCCCTTCCATCCCCGAGGACGTGCGAAAGAGATTGAAACGATTGGCGGGCAAGAGGCTGACCCGGGAAGGGGTTCTGGTCATCGATGCGCGCCGGTTTCGGACCCAGGAGCAGAACCGCCGGGACGCAATGGAGAGGCTCACGGAACTCTTGCGCCGCGCCGCCACCAAACCAAAGAGGCGGATCAGGACAAAACCGACGGCCGCTTCCCGGAAGAGGCGCATTGAAGAGAAGGTTCAGAGGGGTGAAACCAAGAAAGCTCGAAGGCCGGTCCGTAGCCCGGAGGAATAGAGCCTCATATGGCGACTTTTCTTGCCAGTGCGGAGATCTTTGATGCTGCCAAGCGTCAAGTAAGCAGTATGGAGCAGGCAGTATGCAGTGAAGAAAACCGGTACTGCCAAAGTTCGCCTCCTGGTGCTTGCTCCTTACTCCCGACTGCATACTGCTTACCGGCTCAGAGGACTCTTGTGACCTTGAACCGGCCGGGGTTTTCCTCGGAGGCGGCATCGATAGCCTGCTCCGACCCGATCACTTTAACCAGGCCTTCCGGCATGGCTTTCTCCAGCACCTGCCCGAAGGACCGGAAATCGGCGACGGTCGAGTCGAGAACCTCTCCTCGCATTTTTTGCCTGTCCTCGTCCGTCTCCCCTGAGAGATGCCTGACCAGGGAGAGGTAGCCCTTTGCGTCCGGCAGATGATATTGATCGATGTCCCCGATCGTCCCTATGACGGCCTTAGTCAATTCATCCCCGCTCAGCTCGATTTGTTTCAGGAAACGAGCCGACTCGTCAAAGACGTGAATGGTCTTCAGCAGGTTGGGATCCCTGTAGGAGACGAAAGTGAGGACCCCCGACAGCCTGTCGAAAGCGCCGAAGGCGCCGTAGGCGCCTCCCTGGACCCGCACCTTGTCCCACAACCACACGTTGCGCAGGTATCGGATGATTACATGGGCGGAGCCGTGGAAACGGTACCCCGCCGTGTACAGGTTCACGCCCTTCCCCACATAGTTGACCTGGGCCGGAATCTTCATCCCCTCGTGGTCGGCCGCAGGAGAGGGAAGCCAGGTCGCTCTCTCTGCAGGCAGGGCCGGCAGGGCGTCCAGGAAGGAATCAAGCTTCGGTTTGAAATCGGCCCAGCCTTTTTCGTCCAGGGTGACATTGACGAGAAGGTTGTTCCGGTTGATCAGGATGCGCCTGATTTCCTCGAGGTCGGTCAGCACCGAGGTCCAGCGTTCGTCGAATGTTTTCGCCAGGTCTCTTAGGAAAAATAGATGGCTGATTCCCCCCATCTGTTCCGCGGCCCAGTCGGACTCGGTGAAATGGGCGCGAAGCCGAAGTCCCACGAATTGGTGGCCCGAGGGCACGAGCATCTCCTCCTGCCTTGCCTTGGCTTCCAGAACCATTTGCCGAAATCGCTCCCGGTTATCGAGTCGCACCTTCAGGAGGACGTCCTTGAGGATGTCGAGGAGGCTTTCTGTCCTGCTCGTCATGGCCTTGCCCCGGAGGAACAGCCATGCCGCGGCCCCCTCGCCGTCCTTCACCGCGGAAGTGTGAAAGACCGGCCGGATGCCGCCCGTCTTTCTGCTTATCCTCTGGCTCAGGGTCACATAATCCTCTTCCTCGGTCCCGATCTCGAAAAGAGCCCGGCCGAACAGGGGCAGATAAGGAATGTATTTCTGCGGGATGGTGTGCATGTCGAAGCCCACATCCACGTAAGCGACGCCGCTCGTGAAAAGATCGTGATAGAGGATCTCGCAGCCTTTCTCCTTGGACAAGGCCAGCGGAATCCTCTTGTTCTCCCGGCTCAGGTCACGAAGTTCGAGGGAAGGAATCGTAGCGAGAGCTTCAGGAGGGTCGGGAGTCTCCTGCATTTCTCTCAAGGTTATCGAATCCGTCACTACCTTCTCCAATTCCGCCGGACTCATGGAACCTCTAGCCCTTTCCAGTTGCTCCCTTTCCGTCAAGTCGAGTTTTCTAGACAGCTCCGGATCCGGCCTGAGAAGCAGAAGGGTTCGATGAGCGTTATTGACCAGGTATCGGTCGATCAACTCCTCGAAGAAGCGCTTTCGCCCGCTTATCTGAACTTTCAGGGTCCGAAGCGGCGCCTCGAAGGCCACAAGCGCGAGGGGATCCTCTCCGTGCAGCCAAGTGGTCAGGGATCGCAGCATGATCACCAGGCCTCTGGGGTAGATGCCCGTATTGTTCTCCCTCAGGACAAACTCCGTGGTGTTGACTGCGGCCTCGACCGTGTGTGGATGAATGCCCTCTTTCAGCAGCCGGGTGAGGGTTTCAAAGATCAGGGCTTCCACTTTTTCGGCCTTCGCCGGGTCTATCCCTTTCAGCCCCGTGGAGAAATACATCTGCCTCAACTCGCTTCCCAGCCCCTCTCCGGCCAGGTCCTCCCCGTAGCCGGAATCCATCAGCGCCTTGCGCAGGGGCGAACCCGGCATGCCCAGCAGAATGTAATCGAGCATATGAAATGCCAGGTTCAACTCGACCCGGGAGGTTTCGTCAAGCAGCCAGTTCGAAGTGACCATCCCCTTGGCGCCTTCCGTTCCGCTGGAGGCAAAAGCTTTGACTAGGGTCCTGGGTGAGTTCAAGGGCTTTTGAAGCGGTACTGTGGAATCCGCAACTTTCGCGTCGAAGTCCTTCAGGTACTCCTCTACCAAGCGCAGGCGCTCGTGAGGATCGTCATCACCGTAGAAGTATATTCGCGCGTTGGAAGGGTGGTAGAACTTCTCATGAAAAGATTTGAACTGCTCATAAGTGAGCTTGGGAATCTCCAGCGGGTCGCCGCCCGAGTCCAAACCATAGAGCGTGTCCGGAAACAGAGACTGCTGGGAGTACTCCGCGAGCAGATGGTCCGGAGACGAGTAGGCCCCTTTCATCTCGTTGAAAACAACGCCCTTGTAGCTCAAAGGATCCCCGCCTTTTTCCGCCTCGTAATGCCAGCCCTCCTGCTGGAATATGTGAGGGGTGAGACGGGGATAGAATACCGCGTCGAGATACACATCGACGAGGTTGTAGAAATCCTTGAGGTTCTGGCTGGCTACCGGGTAGCAGGTCTTGTCCGGATAGGTCATGGCGTTGAGGAAGGTCTTGAGAGAACCCTTCAGAAGCTCCACGAAGGGTTCTCTCACAGGGTACTTGCGCGAGCCGCAAAGAACGGAATGCTCCAGGATGTGAGCCACGCCGGTGGAATCCGAAGGAGGCGTTCTGAAGGCGATCCCGAAGACCTTGTTCTCGTCCTCATTGATCAGAGAAAGCAATTCCGCCCCTGTCCGGGCATGCTTGAAAAGCTCGGCCCTGGTCCGAAGTTCGGGAATCTCTCTGGTTCCGAGTCTTGTAAAACCGTGGGTTGATGTCATTTGAACGAAGCCCTTTCTGTCTTACGAGAAAAAGTACGTATGGGTCGGGCATAACAAGTGAGGCCGTGAACTCGTGCACCGAATGGTCGAGCAACGGCTGCGGTTGAGCCTTTTCAGCTTGTAGGAGTCGAAAAAGCGAATTTGCTTGTCCGAAATGGACTCCACGATCGACCAATGATCCCACATTGGGCCGCCGAGCCCGATGAGAATTGCCCTCGGTCCTCCGCCGTTGAGAAAACTCATCATCTCCGTCCAGAAAGTGTCGAGCGGGGTCTCGGGGGACTGCTTGAAGGGCATGGTCCGGTTGCTTATCCGGTCTCCCACCACATCGCCCAGAATACCTCCGATGGTCTTGAGCCCGATTCCCTCGATGAGAATCTTACCCAGGTCGTTGGTTCTCTCGAGGTAAAGAACTATTTCCTTGAACAGATCCCTCGCTTCTTCTTCTCCGATCCCTGATACGATTCGCACCGCGTTGACAATACTGTACACTGCGCACAAACCGTCAAGCGCGCCTTGTTCATATGGCTTCATGGCGACATCCTTCAATAATCCGGACTCGGTTGTTCCTGGTGAACGGGATTTCCCGCTCATCCTTTGCCTCTCCCCGACTCGGGGGAGAAAGTGGGGCGAGGGGGCCGAGCCGCAAACGATTCCTCACGTTCCCATCCACTATTGCAGTACGGCGAGCCTTACAGCTCCTGGGGGCGGAGAGCAGGGTGACGATGGGCGGCGAGATTGACCATTTTGCTGAGCATCGCTCCGTATGAATATCCTGCCGACTCGGCGGCGCAGGCCATACTGGTGTCCGAGCTGATGTCCGGGTTGGGATTGATGTCCAGGACATAAAAAACCCCGTCACGGAGCCGGATATCCAACCGTGCGTAATCCCTGCAGCCCATTACCCGGTACGCCGCCTGCGCCACTAGTTCCAGGGTTTCAACCTCCCCGTCGCTGAGCAATGCCGGAAGATTCAACCTTATCTGATCATAGTGCCGTGATCCCGGTTTGAACTTTGAATCAAAGGTGCAAAGCCGATCCTGTACGTCATTGAAAGCCGAGAAATCCATTTCTGCGGGAGGCAGCATCTCTACCGAACTGTTCCCCCACAACGAGACATGGAACTCGCGACCGTCAATGAAGTCTTCCACCAGAGCCGGCTGTTTGAAATGCTCCAGGACATAGGAAATTCGGGCCCGCAGTTTTCTGCGCTCCAGGACCACCGATTCACTCGTCACCCCTGAACTCGCATGTTCTCGAGCCGGTTTAACGATGGCGGGAAAAGTGCGCCACCCGTCGTCTTCGACATTGTCGTAAAGGCGCCACGAGGGCGTCGGAATCCCCGCGCTTTTCAGGAGGCGCTTCACCTTCCCTTTGTCCCAGCTCGCGGCCAGGACGGCAGGCGTGGAACCGGTGTAAACGAAATTGAGCGCCTCCAATGACTCAGCGACCAGTGCCTCGCTGAACGGAACCCCCGGGAAACCCTCGCACCAGTTCAAAACGATATGCTCGTTCGGGTCATAGCCCATGAGGCGCGAGGCCAGGTCGGAGTCGAAGACGGGCACATTGATTACAGAATGACCTTCGGCGCGAATCGCTTTTTCGAGCACGTCGATCTCTTCCCGGGCCTTTTCCAGATCGGCAGACTCCCAGCCGCTGTCAAGGTTATGCAGCAGCAAAACGGAGAGATCGGTTCGCCTGCGGTCGGTCATGTCTTTCTCGTCCTATCCCCCTCCCTCGATCACAAACCAGTCACCTGCTCCGAACATTCCCCACCCGGATATTATCTAAAACAGAGAAGAAAAGATCAACCCGGAACAGCGTTTTTTCTTGATAAATCTTTTCTTTTCCTCACGGCCGCTCAGCTTCCAGCCGTCATTTGTCAGTAGTCATTCTTGCCATCTTCTATTCTTTGTGATCTCTGTATTTCTGTTTGAGACAACTCGTTTTTTTTAAAGGGAGATATTCCATGTAGAAGCGGTAGAAAGCGGCAAGGACAAGAGCGTGAGAAATCTCTCCCTCCCGTATGAGCCGGGGGACTTCCTCCAGCGGCATCACTTCCACCTCGATGTCTTCCTTCTCGTCCTGATCCTGCGTTTTGACCCTGACCACATCTTTGGCGAGGTAGGTGTAACAGCGGTTCGTCAGGAAGGCGGGATTCGGGTTTACGCTTCCCAGGAGAACCATCCCCTTCTCCTTGAAGCCTGTCTCCTCCATAAGCTCCCGCCGCGCCGCGTCTTCCGGACTGTCCTGGCGCTCTACTATTCCGCCCGGAATCTCCAGGGTCACCTCTCTTGTCCCGTGGCGATACTGCCGCACAAGGACTATTTCCTCCCGGGGCGTTATCGGTATAACGTTCACCCAGTCGGTGGACTCGAGGATGTAAAAATCATGGGCCTGTTCCGTGCGGGGGGAAAAGGCTCGATCGATGCGGATGTTGAAAATCCTGAAGCACTCGTCGACTCGGCTGGAAAGCACCTTCCAAGGTTTAGGCGGCATACTGTTCTTTTTGCACCTCTGGTTAGATGGAACAAGACGCCTTGCCCGCTGCCTTCTTCGCAACTATCGGCGCACGGCACAGGGCGCACGGCGCATGGTGAAACCTTCCCTATCCTTATCCCGGCCGGCATTGAGCAGGAGGCTGTTGAAGCTCAGGGTCCAAAGGACCACTTACCACGAAAAGACTAAAATATGAAAGCAAACTCTCTTTCTTTGCGCTCTTTGCGCGCTCTGCGGCGAATCTTCAACCTTTTTCGAAGAAACTTCGGATGTCCTCCAGGTCGTGCGTCAGTGGCACTTCCGGAAGGCTTTGAAAAAAGAACGAGCCGTACCGGCTCCGGATCATTCTAACATCCATGACGCAGAGGACTCCCCGATCGGAGCTTTTCCTGATCAACCTGCCCAGGCCCTGTTTGAGGGCAATGACGGCCGAGGGGAGCTGGTATTCCATGAAGGGATTCCCTCCCCGGCTTCGGATGAGATCGATGCGCGCGGAAACCAACGGATCGCCCGGGGAGTCGAAGGGGAGTTTGTCCACGATGAGGCAGCTCAAGGCCTCCCCCGGCACATCGACACCCTGCCAGAAGGACCCCGTGGCGAGAAGGATGGAGTGGGTGTCTGTCTTGAATTCTTCGAGAAGAACGCTCCTGGGAGCATCTCCCTGTTTGAGCTGGGTGTAGGGAATTCTCCCTTCCAGGAAATCATGAACCGTGTTCAGGTTCTGGTAGCTCGTAAAGAGCACCAGGGCCCTGCCCGCTGTGATCCGCAGGATTTCCATTATTCTTTGCGCCAGTCTTTGCCCGAATTTAGGGTCCTGGGGCACGGGCAGGTCCGTGGGGACATACAGGAGCGACTGTTCCCTGAAACGGAAATGGGAAGGATAGATCCCTTCCAGGACGTCCCCGTCCAGTCCCAGTCTTGACCGGAAATAGTCGAAGTTCCCTGCTGTCGAAAGAGTCGCCGAGGTAAAGGCGAGGGTCTTTACCTTCTCGTAAAGACATTCCTTCATGCTCTCGGAGATATCGAGGGGAGAGGCATGGATCACCAGAGTCTTCTTTCGTTTTTCATACCATTTCAGCCGGCCCGGATCGGCGGAGGAAAAAATGCCTTCCAGTTTTGCCCTCAAATCACCGGCCCTGGCGGCGAGGGACCGGCCCGCAGCTCCTTCCGATTCGCTGAAACCGGACCTGTTCTCGATGAATGCGAGTGCCCCCCTGATTTCGCGGCACACTCCTTCATCAAGCTTTTTCGCTGTTTCTTCGGCGAACCGTCCCCGGTCTTCTCCTTCGCGGAAAAGGTCCCAGAGACGTTCTCCACCCGACCTGATCAAATCCAGTCGCTTCCGGATTTCCTTTCTTTCCTCCCCCCGGAGACGCTCCGCTTCCCTTTCCGCATCTGTCGCGAATTCCAGGAGCTGATTGGTGCTCAAGCTATTGCCGAAATAGGTCGTGGCTATCTCCTCCAGGGTGTGGGCCTCGTCGAAAACCGCCGCCTGGAAACGGGGAATGATTTCTCCGAACCCCGCTCTCTTCACCATGATATCGGCGAAAAAGAGATGGTGATTCACGATCACGATTTGCGCCTTGGCTGCGCTTTGTCTCAAACGGTTCAAATAGCAGTCGTCCCAGTGAGAGCACTCCTGCCCCAGGCACTGCTCGGAAGAGGAGGAGACCGCGTCCCGAAGGGGATCGTCTTCCCTCATCCACTCCAGTTCCGCAAAATCCGCGAACACAGTGTGCCCGATCCATTGATCCATCTTCTTTTTCACTCCCGGCTGTTCCAGCCTCGGCCGGGAAAAATGCTGATGGTAGCGGTACAGGCAGAGGTAGTTCTTCCTCCCCTTCATCGTCATGGCGTCCACTTCTTTTCCCATAGCCGTTGACAGGAGAGGGATGTCTTTGAACAAGATTTGTTCCTGGAGATTCTTTGTGCCGGTGGATATGACGGTCTTCTTTCCCGATATGACGACGGGGACGAGATAACCAAGGGTCTTGCCGGTGCCGGTTCCCGCCTCGATGACTGCTTTGTGCTTTTCGTCAAGGGCTCGTCCGATGAGCCCGGCCATCTCCACCTGGGAGGGACGGTACTCGAAGCTCTCGATACACCGGGCAAGCGAACCGCTGCGACCGAGAATCTCCTCGATGGGCTTTGACGAAGACATGGTGTGAATATAGTTTGGGGCCCTCCCGCAGTCAACGCGGAAAAGGCTGCTGTCTCCGCTACCCTTACTCCCCTCTGCACCTTTGGGGGAGAGGGCCAGCGTGACGGGGTCAAATAAAGACTCTTATTGACGATTCACGCGAAATGCGAAAGAATTTATGAATTGGAAGGGTACGACTGTAATTGAGGATATGCTGTAAACTCATGCCAGGAATATTTGCATTAGCACTGCTCTGCTTTGTCTTCCTTCTTTCTTGCGGTCCGCCCGCGGCCCTTGCGGATTGGTCCATCTCCGGAATTTCCGAGCGATACGCGCCCGCGGTGGTGAAAATCACCGCCATGGACGAAGGGGGCAGGGCGATTTCATCGGGAAGCGGCTTCTTTGTCAACGACCGGGGCGACATCGCCACGAACTACCATGTCCTGGAAAAGGCGTCAAAAGCCGTGGTCCGAACATTGACGGGGGATGAAGGCGAGATAGTTGAGGTCACCCGTCCAGGCCCGGGACTTGACCTCCTCGTTGCAGGAACCTCCCTCCGGAACACTCGGCCCGTGGTTCTCGGAGATTCTGACAGGGTGCTTGCGGGGCAAGAGGTCCTTGTAATGGGAAACTCCCCTGGATGGCAGGGAACCCTTTCCTCGGGCACCATAACCCACATCCGGAAGGCGGGCGGTGTGACCCTGCTCCAGCTCACGGCGCCAATCCTCGCCGGCGGAAGCGGCGGCCCTGTTTTCAATACCGAAGGCGAAGTCATAGGGATCGCCACGGCCTATACGGACTTTGCCTGCTTTGCCGTCCCCGCCAACTACCTCAGAACCCTGAAGCCCCGGCCGTCGCCCCTGGGCGCCCTGAAAATACCGTCGGTGAAATTCGAAGCCTGTCTCGTCGACCGCACCCTCGTCGACATCACGGCCGGCCCGAACCTCGGAGACAGGGTGACAAGAAGCACCGATGCCTTCTCGGCCGGGCCCCGTCGCCCCTTGACAGTATACTTCAAGAGCGGCGGAAAGGCGCTCTGCGACAGGGTGTGGAAGGAAGGCGGAACCGTCTTCCTTGTCTTCCACGGCAAGCCTTTCGCAGTGGGGTACGACATGAATCTGATCGACTTGAAACGGTCCCTCTTCTGATGAGGTTCTTCGGCCCCGTCGAAAAGGCTGCCTTTGTTTCAAGGCCGAACCGTTTCACCCTCCTCTGCAAGCTGGAGGGGAGAGTGGTGAAGGCGTTCCTGCCGAACCCCGGTCGGCTGCAGGAGCTGCTCCTTCCCGGCGCACGGGTGTTTCTCGAAAGAACCGAGATTGCGGAGCGTAGCCTTCCTTTAACGGCCGTAGCGGTGGAGAGGGAAGGGCACAGGATCGTTCTTCACACGCACAGAACCAACGATGTGGCCCGCTACCTCATCGAGACAAAGGCTCTTGCCCATCTTCGGGAATACGATCTTGTCCGGTCCGAAGTCACGAGAGGAAACAGCCGGTTCGATTTTCTCTTGAGAAAAGGAGAGAGGGAACTCCTCCTCGAAGTGAAGTCATGCACCCTCTTCAGCCGGAGGGCGGCGATGTTTCCCGATGCGGTCACTGCAAGGGGGAAGAAGCATCTCGAGGAACTCGGCCGCCTGTCATCAAGCCGCACCCTGTCGGCCGTCCTTTTTGTGATCCACTGGCCCCGGGCGCAGGTCTTTATGCCCGATTTTCACACGGACCTCGAATTTGCAAGGACCTTCCTTGCGGTCAGGGACAGGGTAGCCTTCATCCCCGCGGCGGTGAGATGGAGGAACGACCTTTCCATCCGTCCTTTGGACACTAAAGTCGTGGACATTCTCTGGGAGGCCGTGGAGAAGGAAGCTCACGACAGAGGAAGCTACCTCGTCGTTTTCCGTCTCCCCGGCAAGAAGCTCATCAGGGTCGGAGAACTGGGAACCATTTCCCTGCGCAAAGGTTATTACACGTACGTGGGATCCGCGAGGCGAGGCCTATCGGCGCGCTTAGAGAGACACAGGCGGCTAAGGAAGACGGCTTTCTGGCACATCGATTTTCTCAGGGCTCAGGCCGAGTTCCACGCAGCGCTCCCGGTTCGCTCTGCCGACGACCTGGAATGCGAGATGGCTGGAGCTCTCGACGGTGTCAGCGAAGGCTCGGTCCCCGGGTTCGGATCTTCGGATTGCTCCTGCCACTCCCACCTGTTCTGGACCCCTGAAGACCCTCTCCATTCCCCGCGCTTCCACGATTTTCTTCAGTATTACAGGATGGAGCGCCTCGTGGACAAATACCGGCTTCCCGAAAAATCCTCATCCCCCGCTCTTTCAAATTTCATTTGATTTGGGCAGAGTCATCCTCTAACATCTCGTCTTAATCCCTGCGGATCGAGCGCCGACGGCTTCCGATGCAGCGGATCACTGATTCACTGATTACTGATCACTGACTTCCCGGGGGATCTACCTATTCCGGCCATATTTAAAATTCTGATTGTCTTCGGTCTCGTGCTGTGCCTCAACCGCTTTCGAGTGCAGCTCAGCATCAGCCTCCTCGCAGGAGCCTTGGTGCTCGGGCTGTGGATGGGTATGGGACCCCTTCACTGGCTTCAGGCGACCCTGGCGAGCATCACTCGGTTTCAGACCGTGAGCCTCGTGTTGATCGTGGGCCTCATCCTGGTGTTGAGCAGGATCATGGACGGGGCCGGGCAGATGCAGCGGCTGGTGGAAAAATTCACAAAACTGACCCGCGATCCCCGCACCGTGGGATCCGTGATGACCGCAATGATCGGCCTGCTCCCGATGCCGGGGGGCGCTCTATTTTCCGCACCCCTGGTGGAGAGCTCCATGTCGGGACAAAAGGTGACCAATGAGCAGAAGACCCTCCTCAACTACTGGTTCAGGCACGTCTGGGAGTACTGGTGGCCTCTTTATCCGGGGGTCGTCCTGGCCGTGGCGCTTCTCAAGGTTGAAACCTGGATATACATCCTGTTCATGGCTCCTCTCACCCTCGTTTCAGTACTCGCGGGCGTTCTCTTCATCCTCAGGCCGATGGGAAAAGCGCAGGCCGATGGAATGGGGAGTCTTTCGTGGCAGGCTCTCGGGGATTTCATCTGGGAAATGATGCCCATCCTGGTCGTGGTCATCGTGATTGGTCTGACCGGAGCCGTTACCGGGGTCCTGGGTTTGTTCGGTGTTCGGATCAGTGTCTCCGGAGCAGTATCCATTCTGCCGGGCCTCATTGCCGCGATTGTCTGGGTTTGCGTGGTGAACCGGGTGCCCAGGATAAGGATTCAGTCCGCCTTTCTCGATAAGACCATTCTCCCCATGCTCTTTCTGGTGTTCTCTATCATGATCTTTCAGGGAACCCTGGCGGAAAGCGAGGCTGTCTTGAAGATCCGCGATGAACTGACAGCTTACCGCGTGCCCCTTTTGCTGGTCATCGCCCTTATGCCCTTCCTTTCCGGCTTGATAACGGGCATTGCCGTGGGGTTCGTAGGCGTTTCCTTCCCCCTGGTGATCCCCATGTTTCCGGCAGGTTCCCTTTTTGATTACATGTCCTGTGCCGCCCTTGCTTACACCTTCGGTTACATGGGAATGATGCTCTCCCCGATCCACCTGTGCTTTCTCGTGACCAAGGATTTTTACAGGGCCAGCCTCCTGAAGAGCTACCCCCGTCTCCTCATGTCCGCTCTCACCGTCATAGCCGCCGTGACCGCCTTCTTCATTGTCCTTCGCATCTCCTGGTAAGCAAGATGTTGCCCTCCATGGGACGCGATTGTCGTTGCGCGATGCCGTTTCCTCACTAAGAGGGATTATTCTCCGAGGCAACCGGGACGGCTTCGAGATGCATCCCCGACCGGGCTTTCCGGATCACGATGTTTTTCAGCCACTTCGAGTTGTCTTCCTCCGGAAAATCGCTGCGGTAGTGTGCTCCCCTGCTCTCCGTTCGCATCAGGGCGGCTCTGCAGACCATCTCGCCGACCGCCACCATGTTTCCGAGCTCCAAGCCCTTGATCAGCTCCCTCTTGGTCTCGATCCTGAGCCTGTCAATCGTGGACTTGATTTCTTCAATCTCGCCCAAAGCCTCTTCGAGGCCTTTAAGCCGACGAATGATGCCGGCCTGGTACCACATCAGGTTCTTGAGTCTCCTGCGAAGTTCCCTCACGCTGATGCCTCCTGCTGAGGCTTTTGCTTCGAGCCTTTTTCTTTCAGCCTTCAGTTCCCGTTCAAGGCTCCCCGTCGAACCGGATCGCGTTGCCAGGGATGCGGCGTTGCTTCCCGCGATGCTCCCCATGACAAAAATCTCGGCCAGGGCATTGCCCCCAAGGCGATTGGCGCCGTGGGGTCCCGCGCTTGCCTCACCGGCTGCGAAAAGGCCCGAGATGTTTGTTTCCCCGTTTTCGTCCGCCATGATTCCACCCATGCAGTAGTGAGTCGTGGGAGCGACAATGCATTCCTTTCGGTCATTCGGCAGGTCTGCGGGCAGCAAATGGCGAAGCGACTCGATCTCTCTCTCATCCCCCTTTGACAAATCCAGGATTACGCCGCCCTGCACATCAAGGCCGTCGAGTATTTCTTTCATGACGGCCCGCGAAAGGCGGTCGCGAGTCAGGGCCGCCTTGTCTTTCAATCCATGCTTTACGACAATGTCTTCGCCCGCGGAATTCCTCAGCTCCGCGCCGGCTCTGGACACGAAACCTTCGTAAAGCAGCATGCGGGTCCCCAGATTTCCTAAGGCGGTAGGATAGAACTGGACGAATTCGACATCCTTGAGCGGGAGCCCCAGATCGAAGGCCAGCGCATGACCGTCGCCGGTTATTCCCGCTGCGTTGTTGGTCCTGAGATAAACCTGGGCAAATCCTCCTGTCGCCAGCACGCAGCAACGTGCATGAAGAGCCACGAATTTGCCTTGTTCCGTGAGGCCGGCGGCTCCTGCGAACCGGCCTTCAGAAGCAAACAGGCGGGTGACAAACATGTTCTCTACAAGCCGGACTCCTTTCCTCCGCGCATAATCCCTCAAAGGAAGTGTATACTCGCTGCCGATCCGGGTCAGTGAAAGCATGTTTCTGGGAAAGCTGTGGCCGGGAATTTGGCTGATTACCGGCCGGCCGTCGACCTGCTTGAAACGGACTCCCCATTTCTCCAGAAACCCTATTTGCGACCCTATTCCCTGCGTAATCCTTTCCAGGACTCTTCGGTCATTGATGAATCTTCCGCTCGTCAGGGCATCCCGCATGTGCACTTCGGGATTGTCCAGGGGATCGGGTCGCCCCAATGCGGCGGCTATAGCCCCCTTTGAAATGAAGGTGTTGTTTCCGTATCCTACCCGGGATTTGGAAACGATTGTCACCCGAGCGCCCATTTCCCCGGCCCTGATCGCCGCGGCGAGACCTGCCCCGCCCCCGCCGATAACGAGTATGTCGCTTTGTACTCTTTCAAAATCATGGGATGCCATGCTCACCTCCCCACCTATGCAAACGCAAGAAGTTGTCCATCGTCGCGAGGGACTATTTACCGTGAAAATCCCCCC
>Ga0068714_10001725_pt1 | contig 30571 bp, 24 predicted proteins | sample MTBNYHSulfiMetaG_FD_62988 | JGI IMG/M metagenome (GOLD analysis project Ga0068714, IMG submission 62988) | Enrichment culture microbial communities from rom New York Harbor, USA that are MTBE-degrading - MTBE-NYH (New York Harbor Sulfidogenic)... | ecosystem: Environmental > Aquatic > Marine >...
GCAGGGGGCTGAGACGATCATCGCCATTAACAAAGATCCCCGTGCTCCCATCTTCGGGGTCGCCGATTACAGAATTGTGGATGATTTCCAGAATGTCATCCCGATTTTCAGAGAAAAAACAAAGGGAATAAAATAGGATACCCAGAGATGAGATACCTTTTGCAAGGAACCTTCTTTTTTATAGAGGATGTTCTCTAATAAATCAAACTCTTCGCTTAGACCTTCTTCAAAATATCTCTTAGTTTCGTGGTCTTCTCTTCATCAACCTTCCCGGTTTCTGGATTAATAACGACTCCATAATCTTCCTCAGCCCTTTCAAGGCTGACATATCCTTCCATCACGTCTCTTTCTACCATTTCGGGTTCACGCTCCAGCGGGTGCCCGTAGCCCCCTCCACCGGGCGTATCCAATATCACCACATCGCCTGGATTCAACTGTGTTAACCCATAAGGATTTCCAGGTACCTCATTGACCAAAAACTGGGCCTTGGCTCCAGGTTTACCGCCAAAAAGTCCTTCAGGGGGATGGATAAACCTTCCTGCTTGCATTCCAACATTAACAGGCGGAAGGGGAGCATACTTATCATCAGGAACTTTAAAAACAACCCTTTTACCAAGACCTCCTTTTGTCTTTCCGGGACCACATGAATCAACGAGGAGTTCCCTTTTTTCTACGATGAGAGGTGTGTCATTTTCAAATATCTCCACAGGTGTATTCGCAGCGTTCGCAGGGAAAAAATATACGTAATTACCATCACTGATAGAGCTTGCACCCATCCCACCGGGCCTGACGATCACGGAATGCCACTGTCTCCCGTCGCTCCTTTTCCCATAGAACACATTCATGGTTGCCGGAGTGCCTCCACTTCCAGCAATCACCTTGTTGGGCAGAACCTTGGATAAAGCTCTATAAACGATTTCGGTCAAAAAATGCCCGATGACGAGCCGTGCTGCGACCGCTGCAGGGAACTTGCAGTTTACGACACTCCCACTAGGGACTCTCAGTGTTAAAGGCCGGGCGCAGCCATCATTGTTAGGGATGTCAGAACCGAACATGCTTTTCATCGCCATAAAGACGTAAGCATAGGTAAAGTTATAGACGACATTGCCACCCCAATTGACTTGTGGAGAGGAGCCTTCCAGGTCCACGATGATGTCGCTTCCTTTTACCTCGACCGACGCTTTAATCACCACATCCTGTTGCCCCCTCATCTGTTCCACAATTCCTTCGGCTCGATAAATACCATCCGGGGTTTTCTCAATCTCTTCTCTTATGCTTTTCTCCGTGCGGCGAATCACCTCATCTGCCAGATCATCCAGGCTATCTAAATCATTTTCCCTTAACATCTGGCATATCTTCTCGGCACACACATGATTCGCTGCAATCTGAGACCGAATATCTCCGATCACCTCCGCGGGTGTCCGTACGTTCCAGCGGATCGTTTCCATAAGAGAATCGTTAAGGACCCCACCATCGTAAAGCTTCACGAGAGGGATGAACAGTCCTTCCTCAAAGACATCATGATTATCTGAGGAGACGCGACCTCCAATATCCGAATGATGGAAAACACAAGCGGTAAAAGCGGCTAATTGATCTTTATAGAAGATGGGACTCATCACGCACACATCATTCAGATGGCCTGCCAGGGCCCAAGGGTCATTCGTGATGAATACATCGCCGGGTTTATAAGTGTCTATCGGAAGTTTGGTGACGAGATTTTTGATTCCCAAGGCCATGGCTCCCGATTGGCCAGGTGTGGCAAAAGACCCTTGGGCCAGTTCCCTTCCTTTCCGGTCGGTGAACATACAGGTGTAGTCATGGGCATCCCGGAGTAAGCTGGAGAACGCCGTCCGAGCAACGGTGCTATCCGCTTCATCCACAATGGAAATCAATCTTCGCCATAATATCTCTAAAGTGATGGGATCAAATTTACGTCTCATTTTTATTCCTCCTAACAGTTACTGAGAAACGGCCAAAGGGTGGAAGACCGCTGAGGCAAGATGTTTTACCTCCAGCCTCAAGTTCCGCTTTGCGGGACGCTCCTTCAACCTCATCCTATTTGATATCAATCCATAAAAATCCAAAATCATCTGCTGACACTGAGGCGTCCTCGCCAACAATGACCGTTGACTCCCTCTCTTCAATAATGGCGGGGCCTCGAAACTTCGCATTCTGAGAAAGTTTATATCGATCATAGACCGTATAGGGGATAAAATCCTTTGCCATGGGGGAGTAGGCCTTGCGTTTCCCTTTGATCGCCTTATCAAGTGACTTCCCCTTTTTATCAATTTTTGGAAATTGAATCAGTCGTTCAGGGAGACTTGCTCTGACTTTGAAATTAATAAACTCCACTTCGGAGTCAGGATAGGTCCTTCCATATAACTTCTCATAGACCCCATCAAAGCGGCGGCGAACCTCCTGCTTCATAATCTTTCTGAAATCACTTTCGAAGAGGGGGACGATGGTTTCTGCTCCCTGGCCGACAAAACGCATATCCAGGGATCTTTCAAATTTAATTTCGTCTCCTGTTGCTGCCTCCTTGAGTATTTTTTTTGCCCCCGCCTCCAACTCTTTAAAAATCATTTCTATTTCATTAAAATCAGCGTTACCAAGAGAAACCTTATGGCTCCTGAGGAGGTCGAAGGCTCGAGGCGCAGTGAAGAAGCCAAGGGCCGAGCCTACTCCGGCATTCGGGGGGATGAGCAGACGAGGCGCTCCTAATTTCTTGGCCAAGCCATAGGCATGAACTGGTCCTGCTCCTCCAAATGCAACAATCGTTACAATTTTTGGATTTCCTCCCTTTTCAGCAATGTGGGTCTTGGCTGCTGCGGCCATCGTCTCATTAATGAGATCATGGATCCCCCACACGGCCTGTATAAATGTAACTCCTAAAGGTTTGGCAACCTTTTCCTCTACGCCATGCGCAGCTTTCTCCTTGTCAAGCTTCATTTCGCCGCCCAGGAAGTAATTTTCATCAAGATAGCCCAACAAGAGATCCGCATCGGTGACACAAGGCTCAGTCCCTCCTATCCTATAACAGATCGGTCCAGGATCCGCTCCAGAGCTTTCCGGCCCCACCTGAAGTGTTCCCAAACGGCTTATCTTCGCAATGCTCCCGCCTCCGGCACCAATCTCCATCAAGTCCACCACAGGCACCTGAATGGTGAGACCGCTCCCTTTCATGAACCTCTGAACACGTCCGACCTCAAAGGTCGGTACGACCCCCGCCACCCCTCTCTGAATCAGGCAAGACTTGGCGGTTGTTCCCCCCATATCAAAACAGAACATCTCCGAAATATTGAAGAGTTTGCCATAGTATTGACCGGCGATGACCGCTGCGGTTGGGCCAGACTCAATGATCCTTACAGGAAACTCAGCTGCCGTTTCAACGGAAGTCACGCCTCCACTTGAAAGCATGATGAAGAGCTTTCCTTTAAAACCAATGGACTCCAACCTTCCAGCAAGCCTGGAGAGATATCTTCCTGTAAGAGGCTTCACATAGGCATTGGTCGTGGTGGTACTGGTTCTTTCATACTCCTTAATCTGTGGCAAAACCTCATATGAAATGGAGACAGATATTCCAGGAGCTTCCGTTTCAATAATTTCCTTGAGCATCAGTTCATGGGTCGGATTCTCAAAAGAGTTAATAAGACAGACAGCAATAGATTCGACGCCCCTTTTGAGGAGGGCGTGGATCACCTCTCTTGCTTCTTTGGCCTCCAATGGTTTTAAGACGCTCCCATCACTTCGAATCCTCTCATCCACCTCGAAACGAAGATGTCTCGGAATCAGGGGCTTCGGGAACTCCGCAAAGATATCATAAGGGGCATATCGAAGTGCCCTTCCAATTTCCAAAATATCTCTGAACCCCTTTGTGGTGATGAGTCCCGTTTTAGCTCCCTTTCGCTCTATAATCGAGTTAATGACCAGAGTCGTTCCATGGATCACCTCATCCATTTTCTCCACAAAACCTGGGGTGACCTTCTCCATTTCTCTGATGCCATATTCGACTGCATCGGAGGGATCTTTAGGGGTGGTCAGGCACTTGTAGATTTTTATCTCCCCTGTTTGATCATTGAGAAGGACAAAGTCGGTAAACGTCCCGCCAATGTCGCAACCTAACCTATATAGCTTTTCAGCCATGAGGGCCTCCAATCTTAATAATGTTTAATGTTAGATTTAGTCCTTGTTGAAAACCTGGGAGACCAACTGAGCAACCTCCCGGGTTGTTTTGGCGACAGGAACCCCTGCCCGGTTAAACGCCTTCACTTTTGATGCGTAAGATCCCCTTCCACCCGTTATGATGGCACCTGCATGGCCCATGGTTTTCCCCTCCGGCGCAGACATCCCGGCGATGATGGCCACAACGGGTTTGGTGACCTCACTTTGAATAAATTCAGCCGCATCTTCCTCGGCCTTTCTCCCGATCTCCCCGATGAGCAAGATCGCTTTGGTCTCAAGATCTTTTTGGAAAAGCTTGAGAATGTCAATAAAGGTAACTCCAGTTATGGGGTCGCCCCCAATCCCTAAACAGGTAGACTGGCCCAATCCTACTCTGGTGACGGCGTCGGCCACCTGATACGAGAAGGTCCCACTTCGGGAGACAATTCCTACAGGCCCCTTTTTATAAACGTGCCCCGGCATAAACCCCATGGAACATTCTTCGGGTGTAATGATGCCAGGGGAATTGGGGCCAAGGAGCACGGTCTTTGTTCCCTTTAGCATCTGATAGATCGCCATCATGTCCTTTACAGGCATGCCTTCAATCACCCCAGCAATGACCTTGATTTCCGCCTCAATGGCTTCCATGAACGCCTCTTTAACAAAAGGGGCAGGGACAAAGGTGATCGTAGCATCTGCAGGGTGGTACTTAAGCGCCTCCTGCAATGTATCATAAACAGGGACTCCGTTGACGACCGCACCGCCTTTATTGGGGGTAACCCCGGCAACAACTTTTGTTCCGTATTCGATCATTCTTTGAGAATGAAAAGTACCAAAATTTCCAGTGATTCCTTGGGCGATTACCCGTGTATTCTTATTGATCAGTATGCTCATCTTTTCGCTCCTATCTCAACCACTTTTTTAACGGCCTCCTCAATGGTATCAGCCTGTTGGACCATTTTCGATTTGACCATGGATAAAATTTTTCTGCCTTCCTCCATGTATCTCCCCTGGAGACAGGCCACAATAGGGATTGTCATCCTTTGCTGACCCTCAAGTTCTTCCACTGCCTCCTTAATCTTTCCCGCAATGACATCACACCGTGGCCCTCCGGCAAAGATATTAATGAAGATCACATTGACTTTTGGATTTTCTGAAAGAAAATTAAGACTATCTTTGACACCCTCCTCCATAATCCGCTGACCACAGTCGAGGAAATTTGCAGGCTTCCCTCCTTCCAGGTGGATATGGTCCATGGTGGCCATGGTGAGGCCTGCCCCATTCGAAATGATACCAATATTTCCATCTAACTGAACAAAACTGAGTTGAACGGCAGCAGCCCTGGCCTCAATGGATTTCAACTCAGGTTTTGGGGCGGATGGCTGGCGGTAAAGTGCGTTATTGTCGATATTGAACTTGGCATCAGCCGCGATGGGCTTCCCCTCTCGGGTGATCACCAGAGGATTGATTTCAATCAGTTCCCCGTCCATTTCCAGATAAAGACGATAGAGCTCCGTAGTAATCCTAATCAAAAGATCAATCAGAGGGATTGGAATTCCTGCCTCTTTCAGAGCATAGCGGACCTTGAATCCTGGAAGCCCCCAAAAAGGGTCAACAAGAATTCTCTTGATCGCATCCGGTTTCATCCTCGCCAGTTCCTCAATCTCAACACCCCCCTCGGCACTGACCATTAGGAGGGGGCAGGCGTGATCTGTGTCGGTGATGAATCCGATGTAGATTTCTTTATCAATGTCAAGGTGCTTCTCAACTAAAACCTTGTCTACCTGAACCCCTTTAAGGGGTTTTGAGAGAAGCTCTGAGGTCATCTGGTAGGCTTCGGCAGCCTTCTTGGGAAACTTGATCCCTCCTGCCTTTCCCCTTCCGCCCACCAGGACCTGGGATTTCAAAACAACGTCACCGCCCAATTTCTCGAATGCCAAACGGGCGTCATCAGGCGTTTCGCAGAGAATCCCTTCTGGGATGGGAATCTTTCTTTGACTAAAAAACTGCTTGGCTTGATATTCATAAAGTTTCACGATAACCTCCTCAATGATCAAATTCTGGAATTCCTACGGTTCTTCATTGCTTCATCTTTCCGGTTTCCTTCAGTCTTCGATGGAAGGGGAAGGGGTCATCGAGAAGCTGAGGCTCATGCCCACCTGTTTGCTTGATGGCAGAATCAAGGTAACTGTGGAGCAGGGGTCGAAACTCTGGATGGGCACAATGATCGATGATGAGTCGAGCTCTTTCGCGGGGGTCAAGACCCCGAAGGTCTGCATAGCCCTGCTCTGTAACAATCAAAGATACCTCATGCTCCGTATGATCGACATGGGTCACCATGGGGACGATACAAGAGACATCCGTTCCCTTTGTGACGGAAGGGGTGAGAAAGGTGGAGATGGAACTATTTCGAGCAAATTCGATCGAACCGGCTACTCCGGTCAGGATCCTTCCTCCTCCGATATGTGTCGAATTGATGTGGCCGTAGATGTCGACTTCAATCGCTCCATTGAGGGAAATCACACCCAGTCTCTGGATCACTTCCGGGCTGCAACTGATGTCGAGAGGCCTGATCACCAATACCTTCTTGTACCGGTCCAGGTTCTTGAAGAAACGGGCAAGTCCTTCCTCGGAGAAGTAAAGACCGGCCCCTGAGGCCTCAAGGACCTTCTCGCTATCGATCAAATCGAGGACTGCGTCATTCAAAAGAGCCGAGTGGATCCAGAGTCCCTCAAACTTAGAATTGGCCAACCCTCTCACGACAGCCTCAGCCACCCCACCCAATCCCACCTGGAGAGGAAAGAGATGGGAAGGTAATCTCTCCTGCCGGACCTCTTCTTCAAGAAATTGGATGAAGTGATGCGCGATCATCTCACTGTTCTTGTCAACGGGGGGTCTCGTTGGAAGGGACCCTTTCAGGTCCGAGCCGATGATGTGAAGGATTTTCTTGGGATCGACTTCGATGTAAGGTGTACCAATCCGATCTGTGGGCCGCAGAATTGGGATGGTCTTCCGATGGGGAGGGTTTTCAGGGATGTAGACATCGTGGATCCCTTCTAGTCCTTCGGGAAGGGTGAGATTGATTTCTATAATAATTTGTTTTGCCACCTTGATAAATGAAGGAATATCAGACATGGCTGTAGAAGGGATAATAAAGCCTTCAGGGGTCACCGCAATCGCCTCCACGATCACCAGATCCATCGTTCCGAAAAAGCCATATCGTGCCTGGGTCGCATGGACACAACCGCCCATATCGGCATAAAGGATTTTCCCCTCATTAATGGCTTTTGCCATGGGAGGTTGGGCTTGATGGGAGAGTCTTCGATGAATAACATCCAAGCCAGCCAATTCGCCGTCGATCTCCCGGCCGAGAGGAGAACAAGTATGAAGATCGAATTTCACGCGTTCCCCCTTTTTGAACCTTTCCGCTAAGGCTTTAAAAAAAGCCCGGGGATAACCGGCGTGGGTCGTTCCGCCCGTCGCCACCCTCATTCCCTCCTTGACGGAAAGAGCTGCCCGTTCTGGGGTGGTCATCTTACCGAGTAGATCTTTTCTGCGGATTCGTTTCTCTAACGCTTCCATTTTTCTTCTTTGACTATCCTTTCTAACCGGATGGTTGCTTGTCCTAAACCAATCCTGCCGTTGAAGACGAAGGGCGAAAGGCTCTCTTCTTAAGCAGGTATTTTTGGATCTTTCCACTGGGAGTCTTAGGAAGTTCCTTAACAAACGCTACATATTTTGGAATCTTATATTTTGCTATTTTCCCCTTCAGGAATTCTAAGACTTCTGTTTCGGTCATTGTCTCCCCAGGCTTCAGGACAATAAATGCCTTACCCACTTCGCCCCATTTTGTATTTGAAACCCCAACAATTCCCGCATCAAAAACCTTGGGGTGAGTAAATAATACCTTTTCAATCTCGGCGGGATAGACGTTTTCTCCTCCGCTGATGTACATATCTTTTTCGCGATCGACGATGTAGATGTATCCCTCCTCGTCCATTCTGGCAAGATCCCCTGTATGGAGCCAGCCCTCCCGTAGGGTCTCAGCCATTAGCTCTGGACGATTCCAGTATCCACTCATAATGCCCGGACCTTTAACAATAATCCCACCGACTTCACCAGGGGAAACATCTTTTCCCTTTTTATCAACGATTCTTACTTCTCCATGAAAGATCGGTAATCCCACGGATCCCATTTTTCGGATGCTATCTTCATAAGGGAGCCACGTAATTGAGGAGGTTTCGGTGAGGCCGAAAATTTGAGAGATCGTGATCCCCTTTTCGTGATATTCCTTCAACATCGCAGAGGGGATTCTTTCTCCTCCTGTAAAATAAGACCGGACGGAACTGAGGTCATATTGTCTCGGATCACACTTTTGAAGGAGGAATTGGAAGAGGGTACCTGCCATTTCAACGAGGGTGGCTCGATACTTCTGAATCGTCTCAAAAATCTCTTGATGTTGAAACCTTCTCCGCAGAACGAGCGTTCCCCCTTTGTAAAGGACAGGGATGGCATCAACGAGGAGACCTCCTGAGTGGAAGAGTGGACGGGTGACTACCATCACATCCTTTGAGCTAAGGTGATAAAATATGTCCGCATTGAGGACATTAAAGAAGGTCTTCCGATGGGGGAGAACAGCGCCTTTCGGGACACCCGTTGTTCCAGAAGTGTACATAATAATATGAGGGTCTTCATCTCCGACAGGTGTTCGGACGAGCGGTTCATGATTAGGATATTTATGAAGAGTATTTTCATAATCCCTGGTCCAATCTGGGCAGGGATTTCCAACTGTTAAGTAGTCTTGAGGGGAGAGATTCAGGTGGGGACGAATTGAAGCAACAGCTTCCTCAAATTCAACATCGAAAATGAGCATGCAAGCACCACTATCTTTGATCAAAAATTCGAGTTCAGGCCCGGCCAGTCGCCAGTTAAGAGGGACGAGGATAGCGCCGATTTTTGAAAGGGCAAAAAAGATTTCGACATATTGATGACTATTATAAAGAAGGACCGAGACCCGATCCCCCTTTTGAACTCCTACGTTTAGAAGAAAATTGGAGAGTTGATTGGTGCGTAGGTTTACCTCTTGGTAGGTAAAAGGACGGTCCTCAAAAATTAAAGCTTTTTTATGAGGTTGGAGAAAACTCCATTTTCTTATCCAGTTACCGATGTTGATCAAGAGACGACTCGTCTATGGAATAATGAAGAAGTGGAAGGATGGAATAATGGGTAGCAGAAGCAAAGAAAATCCCATTTGATGGTTTTTATATCTTCCAAAACGCATTATTGCACCCCACATTATTTCAGTACGCCAATTCCCCTATGTTTATCGATGCACGAAGTTTGCGTTGACCTTCGGCCCGTTTTTCATGAAATTATCGATCCCAATCTTCCTGTCCTGAGTAGAGAAGCACTCACCAAAGATCTTGGCCTCGAGTTTCAATCCCTCTTCGAGGGTCATCTTTGCCCCTTCCAAAACTGCCCTTTGGAGCAGAGAATCGATTTTTCGACTGAGAGGCCCAAGATCTACCTCTGGAAGCTTCGATGGGATTGGAATGGGCTCCTTCTTAATCGGAGGAACACGAACTTCCCCTGACCGAATCTTTTTTACCAAATCAATGGCTGCTTCGATGAGATCGCCATCGACTTCTTCCTGAATCAAGCCAAGTTCTTTGGCTTGTGCTGAGGAGATGGGATTAGCATTTCGAAGGATCGGCCAAGCCTTCTCTATCCCTATTAATCTTGGAAGCCTCTGAGTTCCGCCCGCTCCAGGGATAAAACCGAGTTTTGGCTCGGGTTGACCCACAAAGACCTTTTGCCCCTTTTTGGCAATCCGGGCAGTACAGGCCATGGCAACCTCATTTCCGCCACCGAAGGCCAGTCCATTCATGGCACAGACCACAGGTTTGCCCAAATTCTCAATGAGACTAAGAATAGAGTAGTTTTTAAGGCACGCCTCTTCTGCTTCCTTGGCCGTTTTTTGGGCAGCTAACATTCCAATGTCGGCACCCGAGACAAAGGCCCTTGTTCCGAATCCGGTTAGGACAGCCCCTTCAATTTTGGGATCTTTTTGGATATCAAGAATGGTCTCTCTCAACTGATTAAATACTTCCTCATTGAGGGCATTGAGCACTTTGGGCCTGCGGATTTTTATCAATGCCACATTTTCTTTATCTTCTCTTAACACCACAGGGATTTTCCAGGGCTGTCCGGTGATTGCTTGTTTTCTGAGTATGTCCGCCACCTTAAATCCAGGATTTTCCTTGGCGTAGGTCTCAACCAATTCGAGAGCTTTCTTCAGGCCGATTTTGTTCATGAGCCCAAAAGGAGGTGTCATGACCAGCCCCACATCCACTCCCAATTCAAGATCACTGATATTGGTAATTCCACTTCCGACGATTTCGCAGGCCATCCCAAAATAAGCCCCGAGCACCCTGTCAGAAACCGCCTGGTATGTTTCTGGACTATAATCCACGTTCTCCCCCCTCCCTGCAGTCTCCCAGGGTTTTCCAGATTTCACCTGCTCGTCCAGGATTTTGGGGGAACGGTACCAAGGCATGATCGCTGACGTCATCCCCATGAGACCATGCTGGGTGAGGGGATTACCACCCGCAAGATTATGAGCTGTGAAAGGGCCTACACCCATTCCGAGGGCCTTCTGAACGATGGCATCTGCCTGCTTCCCACTCGCCAGACTTTTCTCAACGGCTAAAGCGGCGGCGAGGAAGATTCCCTCAAAGATAGGATTCAAAGCGAAACCGTAACGACCCTCCACGCAGATTGGGGCCTTGCCGATAAATTCGTAGAATTTCATCAAAAATTCGACCAACGCAGGATCTGTCTCCTTCGCTGGAATAATTTCAAAAGCGATATTTCTCTCTGCGGGGAAGAAATAATGGAGGGCCAAACATCGGCTTTTATCCTTCACCTTGTTAAAGATTTCGTCAGGGACCATATGAGAAGTGTTGGAAGCCAAGACGGCTGTCTCGGGACATACCTCCTCACACCGAGCAAAGATTTTATTCTTAACGTCAATACTCTCGAAAGCAGCTTCAATGACAAGATCGGCATTACTCAAAGTGTCATAGTCTGTGGTGAAGATCATGTTTTTGAATATGGCATCTGCCACCTCTTTTTTAAAGATACCTTTTTCTGCAGCTTTGGCCATTTTTGATTGGGCCTTTTTCGAACCTGCATCGAGTGCAGCCTGAATAATATCGACAACGACCACGGGGACGCCGTGGGCATAGAGGTTTTGACTGAAATGAAGGGCAATATCCGGACCAATATTCCCTGAGCCGATCACTCCAATCTTCCGAATTGTTCGACCAAACATTGTAAAAGCCATGAGGGCCTCCCTTTTATTGAAAGACGTAAGTCGTATTTTTCAGAAAAGCGATGGTTCTTTGAATTCTCCGTAAACCTCTTTGAACACCTTTGTCATCTCCCCCACAGTAGCGTAGGCTTTACAGCATTCAAAAAGATTGGGCATGACATTCCTTTCTTCTTTTGCGGTTTTTTCAAGGTCTTTTAACAACTGGGCAACCTTTCGGTTATCCCTCTCTCGTTTGACCTCCTTGAGTCTTTGAATCTGTTCTTCAGCCGATTCCTGGCGATATTCGTGGAGGTCAACCTCCATCTCTTCCCCTTCGGCATATTTATTCACCCCAACCTTGATCAACTCCCCCTTTTGGACTCCCTTCTCAAACTCATAGGCCTGCTTGGCCACTTCTCTTTGAACATATCCGGTTTCAACCGCTTTGATCATTCCACCCATCTCATCTATTTTTTTCATCTCTTCAAGAATCTTTTGTTCGATCTGTTTTGTCAACGTTTCGATGAAATAAGAACCTGCCAATGGGTCAACTGTATCTCTCAATCCAATCTCCTCCATCAAAATCTGGCACGTCCTTAACGACAGAAGGGCCGCCCTTGGTGTGGGGATCGTGTAGGCTTCGTCAAAAGAACAGAGGGCAGAGGTTTGGGCCCCCCCTAAGGCGGCTGCAAGAGCATAGTAAGCCCCGCGCATGATATTGTTTTCAGGCTGGGCTTTGGTCATTCCATATCCCCCGCCACCGAAGATTCCCCGAAGAAGAAGGGATTTGCTATCTTTGGCCCCAAAGCGCTCCTTTAAATTAATGGCCCAGAGCTTTCTTGCCGCACGGAACTTGGCAACCTGTTCCCAGAGGTTTCCAAAGACATTGAGATTGAAGGTAAAGCCTCTTACAAAATCATCAATGAGGTAACCACGACGTAGGACTTCTTCAATATAGGTGTTGGCAATCTGGAAGGCGTAAGCGATTTCCTGAACCGGAGAACAACCCGATTCACGGATATGATAGCCACAGACACTGACAGGATTCGTTCGGGGAAGTTCCTTCATCGAGTATTCGATCGTATCCCCGATGAGTCGGACGGCTGGCTTGACAGGAAAGATCCATGCCCCCCGTCCGATCATCTCTTTGAGAATATCGTTTTGAGGGGTAGCGCTCACACGGTCTTTCTTAAATCCATACTTTTCAGCCGTCGCCTGAAACATGGCCAGCATGATGCTCGCCACAGCATTGATGGTGAGTCCGGCACCAATTCGATCAAGAGGGATACCCTGGAAGGCCACTTCAAAATCACGAAGGGAATCGACGGCCATGCCGACCCTTCCCACTTCCCCTTCAGCCAAGGGGTCGTCGGAGTCAAGTCCCATCTGGGTTGGGAGATCAAAGGCCACATTGAGTCCGGTCTGACCATGGGAAATCATCAACTTGAAACGCTCATTGGTCTCCACGGGTGTTCCAAAACCCGTATATTGCCGAGTGGTCCACTCCCGGCTTCGATAACCCAGAGGATGAATTCCTCGTGTGAAAGGGTATTCCCCAGGTGGGGCTAAATCCTTAGCAGGATCAAATCCAACTTCCTCTAAATTCTTCTGGGTATAAAGGGGTTTGATGTGGATGCCTGATTGTAGGATGACATCCTGAACCTCGTCCTTCTCGTTTTTGATATATTTTGCGACACCCATATTCACCTCCAAAAATTCGAGATTTAAATATCAAAAATTGAATCAACCCGTAAACGAAGTATTGTCTCCCATTTAAAGTTTCGTGCTTCAAGGTTAAGAATTCATTCTGTCCCTTCAGTGCATTCTGCCAATGAATTAGGATCGGGGTTTTATATGTTGTTTGATCCAACCGATTGACTTATCAAAAGGTGTTCCCCCTGGGAAGACTCCTTCAATCCCGATCTTTTGTAGTAAAGGAATGTCTTTCCTGGGAATGACCCCACCTACCACTACCAAGATGTCCTCAATTTTCTTTTCCTTTATCTTTTTCATCAGTTTTTCACAGATCGGTAGATGTGCTCCAGACATGATGGATAGGCCAATAATGTCCACATCCTCTTGGATCGCTGTATTGGTAATTTGATCGATAGTCTGATGGAGACCGGTATAAATCACTTCCATTCCTGCATCGCGCAGGGCCTGTGCCACTACCTTTGCTCCTCGATCATGTCCATCCAAACCAGGTTTTGCCACTAAGATACGAATCATCTTTTACACCTCCCTTCCCCTGCATTAGGGGGCCATTCTTCCTTCCTCAATTCCTTTCAAGATGATGTCCTTTCCTCTTTCCATGTGTTTTCGGACAAGTTTTTCCACTAATCTGGCATTTTTATTCTTCATGGCTTCCAACATCTGACGATGGTCTTTGTTGGAGTAATGAAGGCCATTTTCTATATGAAGCAAGGCAGACCGATAACGATAAAAATAATCGCGGAAGTTATTAATCATTTCGACGAGTTTTTTACTTTTGCATGATTTGTAGAGTAGATCGTGAAATTCAGTGTGGAGTTGTAGGACCTTTTCATCGTCTCCCCTCTCTAAAGCCTCTTCCGACTCCTTCAATTTTTTCTCCAGAGCGGAGACCTTATCTGGGGTGATATGACGGGTACCCAAATAGGCGGCATAGCTTTCGAGAGCACTCCGAATCCCAAAAATTTCCTCGACATCCTCTTTGGTAAATTCTCTTACGGCAAAACCTCCTTTGGGAAGTCGGATGACCAACTCATCCCTTTCGAGTTTGTGGAATGCCTCCCTGACCGGAGTACGGCTGATTCCAACCTGATAAGCCAATTGCTCCTCGATGAGACGTTGCCCAGCCTTCAATTTTCCATGGAGGATGGATTTTTTTAGTGATTCGTAGACTTCTTCCCGAAGGGATTTCTTTTTGCTGACCCGAAGGCCTCCCAATAAAGTTTCCACAGGACTCCTCCTTTTTCATTAAAATTTTGTATACTGTATCCAGACCTCTCCTTTTTATACGCTAAGGGTTTTACCTTGTCAAGGGTTTTTTGGGAGATTTCTGAAATGGGCTTGAAATCTTGATTACACCCCTGCCTACCGGCAGGCAGGGACTATAAACCGATTACACAGATCAGGATTGTGTTGAAGATAAGATAGAATCCGTGTAATCATCTTTTTAAATCTATGTAATCAGTGGAGCTTCGGGAGCGGTAGGCGAATAAAATGAAAATCGCAGTGAGAAAGAAAAAAGAAGAGATTAAGGTGAAACTCCAGCTGTGAGAATCAGTTAAGTCCTTGATTTTTCCAACCAGATAGGGGGCAACAAATAAACCAACGCTCGAGCAGGTGGAGAGGATGCCGAATCCCAGCCCGACATTATCCATCTTTAGAATTTCTGGAGGAAGAGAATAAATGGGAGCAGGAATCATCGCTGAGAAGATCCCCATCAAAATGGCGAAAAATAGAAACGAAGAGCTGAAATTAAAAAATAATGCCAGGATGGCCAGTGCTATGCCTCCCGTTCCAATTAACCATTCCTGATGTTTAAATCGGTCTACCAGATATCCGATGGGGGTACTAAAAAGAAGGGAGCCCAAAAGGGGGATCCCGATGAGGATTCCGCTCTGTTCTATCGTCAAACCATTTTCCATAAAAAGGTCGGGTGCAAAAGTGGCAAAGGAGACGAAGGCGGCATTGAACCAGAGCCAGGAAAAACCCATTAACCAGATTGGATATCCCATCTGAGTTAATGATTGATGAATATTAAGGGATTTGTCTTTCCTCATTAAAAGTGGGGGTCTGTAAAGGATAAAAAAAAGGATGAAGATAATGAGCGAATAGACCCCGGTTAATAAAATAGGAACACGCCATCCCCCGAGGGTCCCTATCCTCCCAAAAAGCCCAAAACAAATAACCGAACCAAGGGGGACGCCGGTATTGAAGATTCCCATGGCAAGTCCTAACTCCTTTCCTTTAAACCATTGAGAAAGGAGTTTTGGCAAGAAGACGGATAGCGTAAAGGCTCCGATCCCAGCGATGATTCTTCCCAACCCTAAGATCTGAAGATTCATCCCTAATCCCACCAGGAAAGTTCCTCCGATCATTAATAAAAAACAACCTGTCCCTAAGAGCTTCATTCCAGAACGGTCCGCAAGGAATCCCCCCAAAATGGAGACGAAGATGCCAGGGAGAGCAAAGAGGCTCATCAGGAGACCGGATTGAGCATAAGTGAGGTGGAGTTCAGAGATGATGAGTGGTAGAATCGGGGGAATGGATTGGAAAATGAGTGTGAAAGCGAGAATGGATAGATAAACAATACCCAGAATCACCCAGCGATAATTTTCAGCTTTTTCCAATAGAACCTCTCTTCTTTCTCAATCGAACAAATGATTCTAATCGGATCTTTTTCCTCAAGATATAACCAGCCAGATCCAGCACCATTTTGGATTGATCAATGATGGCCGTGTCACTGGTAGCAATCACCCCTGGAAACCCGATTAAAATCTTTTCTGGAATCTTCACAGCCAAGGCATCCCCTGGAAGATTTTCACTTTTTAACCGATCTCTGACCTCCTGGGCCAGTTTTCCGCTCATACTAATCGGTGCATCAAAAAGGAATAGGGTCTGGCGTGGTTTCAGTGATTTTAAGGCATTTAAAATCAGGGAAAGAGTTTCTTCTGTCTTTTTTGATTTCTTAAAATTCCCAGAGAGACCGGAGATATCTCGGATGAAGCCATCATCTCCAAGAATAAGTGGCCGGCCAGAGAGCCCAGCCTCAATGGTAATGACGACATTGTGCCCATCGATGGCGAGGTCTCTGTTTCGGACTTCTCGAATGGCGATTTTTTTCTTTTGCCTCACTTTCGAATTCGTATTTGTAAAAACTCCGCGATGGAGGAGGTGACGCTCGTCAAAACTAAGTCCGTACCGATTTCCAACTAATTCTAATACAGCCTTTCTCGGGTATTCCCGGTTAAGAAGGTAACGGAAGTCCTCTGCAGCCTCCTGAAGATCTTTAACCTTCAATGTTTTGTTCATGATCAGGGATCGACTCATTGAAATTGACAAAGGATATTATATCCTAATTTCCCATAAAGGAAAAACATTCGTTTGACAATTGAAAAGAAATTTGTGTAAAAATAGTATGAGAGGTGAATATCGGTCAACCATCCTGATTGAAAAAAGGAGGGATTATGGCAACGGAAGAGATTAAGGTTTATTCAACCCCCACCTGACCCTATTGCAAAATGGCGAAAGAGTTTCTTTCGCAGAAAGGGTACAAATTTACTGAATATGATGTCACTAAAGACAGGGCAGCATTGGATGAGATGGTAAAAATTTCGGGTGCACGAAGTGTTCCGGTCATTTCGGCATGCAATGAGGTGATGGTTGGCTTTGACCGAACTCGCCTCGAGCAAATGCTCAGTTGTATCCAGCAGAGAAGCGAAGTGTAAAATTGGTATAATGGAATAGTGGAATATTGGGGAAAATTCATTTTAAAAAGGTTTTACGTTTTACCCATTCTTCCATTATTCCAACATTCCACTTTTCCAAGAATATTTTTGGAGACGTTGTCTTAAAAACTGTCCCGTATGGGAATGTGGCGAGGCCATGATCGTTTCAATATCTCCTTCCGCAATGATGCTTCCCCCTTTCTCTCCTCCTTCCGGACCTAAATCAATAATGTAATCCGCACATTGGATGAGGTCCAGGTTGTGTTCTATCACGACGATCGAATGACCCTGGCAAAGAAGTTTCTCGAATGTCATAAGAAGAAGTTCGACATCCGCCATATGAAGACCTGTAGTGGGTTCGTCGAAGATAAAGAGATTTCTCCCTTCCTGACTCTGACCGATATGCTGAGCCAGCTTCAACCGCTGGGATTCCCCTCCGCTCAACGTATTGGTGGACTGGCCAAGAGTGAGATAGCCCAGGCCCACCTCTTTTAAGATTTGAAGTTTTGAGAGAGTCCGGTGATGACTTTGGAAGAAGGGCATCGCCTCGTCCACAGTCATATTTAACACTTCTGAGATATTCTTATCCCGATATTTCACTTTGAGAATCTCGGGTCGGAATCTTTTTCCCCCGCACGCCTCACAAGTGATGATGATATCTTCTAAAAATTGCATATCCAGAACTTGAAATCCTGCCCCTTGGCAGGTTTCGCATCGGCCCCCATCTGTGTTGAAGGAGAAGTGGCGAGGTTTAAAACCATACCTTTTAGCCTCCCGCGTAAGGGCAAAGAGGTCTCGAATTTCACTGAATACTTTGATATATGTGGCGGAGTTTGATCGGAGACTTCTCCCGATGGGCGATTGATCTACAAGAATGAGATCATCGATCTGCTCAATTCCTTCGATGGAATCAAAGGCTCCTCTTTCGAGATCTGAGTTTCCATTGCCTTTTACCCCCGCATACAGAATATTGTGTACCAATGTGGTCTTCCCCGCTCCGGAGACCCCCGTCATGCAAACCATCACTCCCAGTGGAATTCTGACATCAATTCCTTTGAGATTGTATTCCCTGGCGTTGTGAATGGAAATCCACCCCTTCGGTTTTCTGAGAGACCGCATCGGAACATGGGACATCGCACCCCTGAGGCATCCGGCAGTAATGGAATCCTCCTTCTTCATAAGGGATTTCACTTCTCCCTGAAAAACGACAGTCCCCCCCGACCTTCCCGCACCAGGGCCGAGATCAATGACCTCATCGGCTGATCGTATTACATCAGGATCATGTTCGACGACGATCACAGTATTCCCCCCTTCTCTTAATCTCTGAAGGGACTTCAGGAGGCGATGGATATCTCTTGCATGGAGACCAATACTTGGCTCATCTAACACGTACAGCGTATCGGTCAGGGCTGAACCCAGGGATCTGGCCAACGTGATTCGTTGATATTCACCACTGGAGAGCGTTCGGGTCTGGCGAGAAAGCGTTAAATACCCCAATCCGACATCCACCATAAATCCAATTCGATCGTTCATCTCTCTGAGGAGTCGGTCCCCCACTTTCTTTTGGAAATCCCTCCCCTGGAAATTTTTAAAGAAGAGATGCAGATTTAAAATGGGCATGTCGCAAAGTTGGGCAATATTTTTCCCTCCGAGGTAAACGTTTAGAGCTTCCCCCTTGAGTCGTGTATTGAGGCAAACAGGGCAGGGGGTATATGCTCGATATTTGCTGAGAAAAACCCGGTAGTGAACTTTATATCGCTTTCCCTCCATCCATTCAAAAAATCCTTTTAAGCCGATAAACTTCCCTTTTCCTTTAAGCAAAATCTCTTTCTGATCGGGCAAAAGTTCTTCGAAAGGTTTTTGGATTGGAATTCGGTGCCGCCGGCAGGCCTCCCACAGATACTCATAGAGGTCTTCATAAGCGGGGGTGTTCCATGGAGCGAAAGGTTTTTGTTTCAATGTTTTTTTCGGATCAGGGATAACCTTTTGCCAATCAATTCCGATGATCCTGCCAAACCCCTGGCAGGTAGGGCAGGCCCCCAAGGGACTATTAAAGGAGAAAATAAGAGGTTCTGGCTCTAAAAAATTTCTTCCACAGCGATTGCAGGAAAAGCTACGGTTGAAAGTAATTTTCTCACTCTGTTCTGTCATTACCTCAACCTTACCATTCCCCAATAGAAACCCTCTCTGAACGGCTTCGGATAATCTCGACCTTTCCTTCTCTTCCGTCAGGAGACGATCAATAAGGAGACAAAGGGAGTTTCGAGGTTCGATCTCAGAGAAGGGCAGGGCAGTGAGGTCAAGGACTTCCCCTCTTTCCCAAACACGATAATATCCGTTTTTAATGAGATCTCTTACCTGGCCTTCCTTTTCTTTGTCGTTATTTAGAGAAACTGGGCTCAGAATGAATATTTTTACCCCTGGATATTGACTCAGGATTTGTTCCACAACACTCTCTACGTTATCTCCTGAGACTTTGATATGGCACTCCGGACAGAAGACCTCACCGATTTTGGCAAAGAGGAGTCTCAAATAGTCATAAACTTCGGACGCCGTTCCGACGGTGGAGCGGGCATTCTTTACAGTGTTTTTCTGCTCAATGGCGATGGCAGGGGGGATCCCATGGATGGCTTCCACATCGGGCCGGTCCATCTTTTCTAAAAATTGCCGGGCATAAGTGGAGAGCGATTCGATATAACGCCTTTGGCCCTCGGCGAAAAGAGTATCAAAAGCCAGGGTCGATTTTCCTGAACCTGAAACGCCTGTGATGACGGTGATCTTCCCTCTCGGAATTCGGCAGTCAATATTTTTAAGGTTATGGGAACTGGCTCCAATGATCTCAATAAATTTTTCCATCACATCAATTATAATACATAAATCAATCTATTCTTCAAATTCACTCATTCGGCCACTCGAAGTACTACCTCTGAAGATGGGGTAAAGAAGCACGGTGCGGGGTGAGCTTCGGGCCTCCGACCTGACAATTGAGTCGATTTTGAACAACAAATCTGGAATTACTCATTGACAAGCCATCTTTACTAACGATAATATGAGGACATATATAGAATAAGCTTAAAAAATAAGTTATGCGAGAAAATAGAGGAAAATAAATGCCATTAACGCCAGCCCAAATTGCGCAACTTCAGGACGCCATAACCGGATATGCCTTCCCAGCACTCTATTTTGGCTTCAATAACAACGTTGAGGTAACGGCGCAAAATATGGGACAGGTCGAGGCTGCGCTTGCCGATCAATTGAAGTCACAAGAATTGCTCAGAACAAAACACGGGTTGGCAAATGTTCTATACTGGGGGTACGCCCAGATTCCCTATCGATGGAAAAGAGTCAATAATTTTGTGAGCAAGGTTTCTGACCGACAAATTACGACTTTTCAATCTTTGATAAACGACAATAATATCCCTACCCCGACGGCGGTTTACCGTTGTCGCCTGCCTGAGTATTCAGGAATGTCATTTATTTCAAAAATACTAATGTTTCTTAATCCATGCGACTATTGTGTTTTGGATCAACAATTGGCAAAATTACGGACTCCTGGAGCACCCAAAATTCTTAATGACTTGATTTTTGGCGGAAACGAAACACAAATCAGAATTACAAACCATAATGAAGCCGTGTATAATGGCTGGCGTAATGAATGTGCGATGATTAGCCAAATGTATTTTCAAGGCATTTATCGAGTCGTTGATATAGAGCGAGGCTTCTTCAATCTCATTCAGAGTAATAATCTATTAGACGCACAGGCAATATACAATGACGCATAACAACGGCATCCACCGGATTGCTAATAAATCCGGCTCCCGGTGATGCCGAGCGTTAGCAGCAATAATGTAATTATTCATATAAATTTCTTGACACCTGTAACGTATCTGGTTACAATTCTACTGCATGATACAGAATTTTCGACACAAAGGCCTAAAGCAGCTCTTTGAATCAGGCATCTCAGCAGGTGTCAATCCACAACATATAACACGGCTCCGGCGAATCCTGGCTCTTCTCGAGACGGCTGAAACCCTTGATGATATGGATTTGACCGGCTTAATTTTGCATGAACTTAAAGGTGAGCGTAAAGGGACATGGTCAGTGAAAGTCAGTGGGAACTGGCGTGTTACTTTCAAGATTAAACAAGGAGATGCCATCGACGTAAATTATGAAGATTATCATTAAAGGAGGATACTATGCGCATGTACAATCCACCGCATCCCGGCGAAATCATAAGAGAGTTTTGTATTGAACCTCTGAACTTAAGTGTAACGGAGGCAGCCAATGCACTGGGTGTTACACGAAAAACTCTTTCCGCCCTCCTGAACGGCAGATCTGGGATCAGTCCTGAAATGGCTCTTAGATTGTCAAAGGTTTTTGGCCGGACACCGGAGGGGTGGCTTCGGCTTCAGCTACAATTTGATTTATGGAAAGCAGAACAGTCGGTTGATATTAGAAGGTTAAGGCGTGTAGAGGCAAATGCTTAAGCCTTAAATCGTTTTCTCATTTTTTCATATCTTCCTTTGGATAAGCACTATTATTTCTGTCTTCCATAAAATCCAGACTTATGAAGTTCTCATAATCGAATTTTCCATTTGGCAAATCATCCGCTCCATAATATACTTCATCAAAGAGGGTTCGAGGATTCGAACCTGCCTGCCGGTAGGCTGGAGGTCATGGGTTCAAGTTAAAATTCATATAGGGTTATTTTTCTAACCCTTGCCTCTCGGACTCTTTGGTTAAAGGAGGCTTATGAGTCGTTCTGCAGCTGAAAGACAAACCGAACCCTCTACGATAGATAGAAAAATTGTTTTTAAAGTGAAAGGCTTGAGAAAGGTTTATGGAATGGGAGAGGTGGAGGTCCACGCCCTGCGTGGCGTAGACCTGGAACTTTATGCAGGCGAACTGGTCGTGCTGCTGGGTCCGTCAGGGAGCGGGAAATCGACCCTCCTGAATATCCTCGGTGGGCTTGATACAGCCACTGATGGCCAGGTGACCTATCGTGAGAGGGACCTTACCAAAGCAACCGAAAAAGAACTGACCGAATACCGGCGTTTTCATGTTGGTTTTATCTTCCAGTTCTATAATCTCATCCCGAGCCTCACCGCTCTCGAAAATGTCGCCGTCGTTACCGAGATATCGAAGACCCCCATGAAGCCCGAGGATGCACTTACAATCGTCGGACTCGGCGAGAGGCTCTACCATTTCCCTGCCCAGCTTTCAGGCGGTGAGCAGCAACGTGTTGCAATCGCCCGTGCTGTCTCCAAGAATCCTGAAGTCCTTCTCTGCGACGAGCCGACTGGAGCGCTTGATTCCGCAACAGGCGTAGTTGTGCTTGAAGCCCTTGAGCGGATTAACCATGAGCTGGGGACCACCACGGTCATCATCACCCATAATGCAGATATCGCTGAGATGGCGGACCGCGTGATCTATATCAGCAATGGTCTCATCTCAAAGATTACCAGAAATACCGTAAAGAAAGAGCCCAGGGAAATTCACTGGTGAATCCATGAGAGCGCTCAATCGGAAGCTTTATCGAGATCTTTGGCGAATGAAAGGGCAAGCCCTTGCCATTATCCTTGTGATCGTGAGCGGGGTTTCAACCTTTGTCATGTTGAGAAGTACCATGAGCTCTCTGGAACAGACGCGAGAAAAATTCTATCAAGACTATGGCTTTGCCGAAGTCTTCGCATCACTCAAGCGGGCACCTGAAAACCTCAAAGACCGTATTGCTTCTTTACCAGGGGTGAGCCAAGTCGAGACACGTGTTGTGGCTAATGTGAAACTCAACATCGAAGGCTTTAATGAACCCGTGACCGCCAAACTGGTTTCAGCTCCCCCAAATGAAAAACCTCTCTTGAACAGGATTTATATCAAGAAGGGGAGGATGGTTGATCCCTGGAAGGATAACGAAGTTGTGGTCAGCGAAGCCTTTGCCGATGTACACCGCTTCTCCCTCGGTGACAGATTTGGGGCAGTTATAAATGGTAAGTGGAAAATGCTCAATATCGTTGGTACGGCTTTGTCCCCCGAATTTATACTCCAGATAAGGCCGGGCGGAATTACTGTAGACTTCAAGCGGTATGCCATCCTCTGGATGGGACGTCCTGCTCTTGAAACAGCCTATGACATGAAAGGGGCATTTAATGATGTAGTGCTAAGCCTTACTCCGGATGCAAATGCAAGCGACATTCTCGTCCAGCTCGACAATCTCCTGAACTGGTACGGGGGCATTGGTTCATACAGCCGCAAGGATCAAGTGTCCCACCGTTTTCTAACTGAGGAATTCAAACAACTCGAAACATCCTCGAAGATATTTCCTGTCCTCTTCATTGGGGTAGCTGTTTTCCTCCTCCATGTGGTCATCAGCAGGACGGTTAGTACACAGCGTGACCAAATCGCTGGCCTGAAGGCATTCGGTTACAGCAATCTCGATGTCGGTATCCACTATGTGATGATGGTATTCCTCATCGTCTTGGTAGGTGCCGCAGGAGGGGTTGGAGTAGGGGCTTGGTTTGGTCGGGGCCTTGCAAGGATCTATATGGAGTTTTATCGTTTTCCCTATCTTCTGTACGAGTTAAAACCTTCCATGGTCATGACTGTGGTATTGATCAGCATTGTCTCGGCCTTTGTAGGAACGCTACATTCTGTATGGAAGGCGTCGAAGCTTCCCCCCGCAGAGGCAATGCGGCCTGAGCCACCTGCCAAGTATAGGAAATCGATCTTTGAACACATACGCCTGTGGACGTTGCTCTCCCAGCCTACCCGGATCATCATCCGCAATATTGAGCGCAGGCCAATAAGATCTCTTCTCACAGTGATCGGAATTGCTCTTTCATGCGCGGGTATCATCGCAGCCACTTTCTTTCAGGGCGCGGTGGACTTTATGGTGAACGTTCAATTCAAGCAGTCACAGAAGGAGGACATGACGGTCACGTTTGTTGAACCAACGTCGAGGAAAGCCCTGCATGAATTAAAAGGTCTCGAAGGGGTTGAACATGTTGAAGTCTTCCGGTCAGTTCCTGCGAGGCTCAAGTTCCAGCAACGGAGTTACCAAACTTCCATCCAAGGGATAGAACCGGATAACCGTCTCCATTTTTTGCTGGATACACATCTAAAGCCGATTGACATTCCACCCGCTGGTATTGTGTTGACTGACTATCTGGGAAATATTCTTGGTGTCAAAGCAGGCGACATGCTGACCGTAGAAGTGCTCGAAGGGGCAAAGCCTTTGCGCCAGGTGCCTGTGGTAGGTCTGGTCAAACAATATATCGGGCTCATGGGTTATATGGATCTTCTGGCCCTCAACCGTATGATGAGAGAAGACCATGCCATATCAGGCGCCTATTTGACCGTTGATTCCCTGAAGCAGCAAAAGATATATAGAACCTTAGTGGAGATGCCTCGTGTTGCAGGAACCTTTGTCAGAAAGGACGAAATAAAGAATTTCTATGAGACGCAGGCTGAGGTGCTCCTCTTCTTCACCTTTGTGGCTACCCTTCTTGCAGCAACGATTGCCTTCGGAGTGGTTTACAATAGTGCAAGGATCGCGCTTTCTGAGAGGAGCCGTGAGCTCGCAAGCCTCAGAGTATTAGGATACACACGGACAGAGATTTCCTTTATCTTTCTTGGAGAAATCGGGTTGTTAACTCTTGCTGCAATCCCACTCGGCTTCCTAATTGGACAGGGCATGAGCGCCTATCTTGCAAAGGCAATCGAGTCAGACCTTTTCAGGGTTCCTGTTCTGATAGAGCCTGCTACTTACTCGCTTGCGGCTACTGCCGTTGTTGTATCCGCATGTTTATCGGGTTTAATTGTTCGGCACCGCCTGGATCACCTGGATTTAGTAGGAGTCCTAAAAGCAAAGGAGTAAACCCCGCCGTAGGACAGCGGGGCATCATTTCTAACGGAGTAGAGAGCCATGCGATCACGTAGATGGATTATCGTTATCATCATTATAGTTGGGGTTATCTCAGCCATCGTTTACGGATTTATACCAAAACCTGTAACTGTTGACCTGGTGAAAGTATCTCGCGGATCACTCAGGGTAACAGTGGAAGAAGAAGGAAAGACAAGTGTGAAGGACCGGTTCGTTCTCTCTGCACCGGTGGCAGGATTCAAGAGACGTATCAAACTCGATGTGGGTGATCATGTCCAAAAGGGACAAGCTCTCATTGAGCTTGAACCTCTGAAATCGAATCTCCTCGATCCTCGAAGCCGTGCGGCAGCAGAAGCGGCTGTTTCATCTGCCAAAGCTGCACTCAAAGTCGAAGAGGAGAGGGTAAGAGCAGCAACAGCGGATACGGAGTATGCGGAAAAGAATTTTGAGCGAATAAAGAAACTTCATGAGGGAGGCTATGTTGCAAAAGACGCCCTGGAGCAGGCAGAAGCTGGGGCCAAACGTACAGAAGCGAACCTTCTCTCGGCCGAGGCCGGAGTGAAAGTTGCAAGGTTTGAGCTTGACAGAGCCCTGACTGCACTTCGACACTCTGCTGCTGAGGAGACCAGAATTCAAGGCAAGATTGTAATCATCCAGTCTCCTGTAAGCGGCAGTATTCTCAAGATCTATCGCGAGAGCGAAGGAGTCGTCCAATCTGGAGAACCATTGATCGATATCGGAGATCCCGAGAAACTGGAAGTTAAAGTCGAAGTCCTCTCGGCAGATGCAGTCAAAATCAGACCCGGAACACCCGTCCTTTTTGAGCGCTGGGGTGGAAATTCAATTCTTTCAGGAAAGGTTAGAGTGGTTGAGCCTGCAGGGTTCACAAAGATTTCGAGTTTAGGTGTAGAAGAACAACGGGTGTTCGTCATTGTAGATATTATTTCATCCATCAAGGACGAACATAGCTTAGGGGATGGATATCGTATGGAGGCAAGCTTCATTATCTGGGAAGGGAAGGATGTATTGCAGGTTCCTGCCAGTGCACTCTTTCGCAAGCAGGATGGCTGGGCTGTCTTTGTGGTAAAAAACAATAAAGCACTCAAGCGCGAAGTAAAAGTTGGTCAACGGACTGGGCTATCAGCGGAGATTCTCTTTGGATTGGCGGAGGGTGAAGAAGTGATTTCACATCCTGATAACTCGATTGAAGAGGGTACTCGTGTCCGTCCCAGGTAACAATCAATGGGGTCTATCTGGTGATCGAGGCGGTATTTTTTAAAATCGTGCCTCACCGCGCAAGAAGAACAGGTGCCCTCATTAAACTTTCAGAGTAACCTCTTCCTCGTCGAGGGGAAGCGATTTACCACAATGATGGCAAATGAGGGTCTTAGAAGAAACTGTTTTTCCACAACCCTGACACTGCTTGGTTAACCTCTTCGGAAGGATGTGGGCTACCCGGAAAGGAGAAGTGTCCTGCGCCTTTTTGATGAGGACAAGGGTAAGAACAAATCCAATGGCCCAAATCAAAAGACCCAAGAAAAGAAAACCTGCTGAGGATTTGGCTGTTCCCAAAACGAGGAATGAATTATAGAGCCAATGAAAAGTTACCGCGAGGGTAAAGCCAACCAAAACCAAGTTCTTTCTACCTTCAATCTTTGCCTTTCCAATATAAAATCCGAGAATGGCAGAGAAAGAGATATGAGCCCAATAAGAGAGAATCGCCCGGAGGAATCCCACAGAATATCCAAATCCCAGCATATACCCCACATTCTCAGTGGATGCAAAACCCAATGCCGCTGAGACCATATAGATCATCCCATCCATCACCTCATTAAATTGCTTCGAGCGATAGACCGTCAGGCGAACAGCAAGATATTTGAAAAATTCTTCGACGATTCCCACCCATAAAAAGGAGAGGAAAATGTTTTTGAGAATGACCGTTGAGCCTTGATTGCGAAGGGTAAGGAAACTTTCTAAAAAAACAGAGGGGAGGGTTGCCAGAACTCCGGCAAAGAAGGCGAGGAAGATAAGACGCTCTGGCTCCTTTTCATACTTGTCTTTTTTCCGAAACCACCTTAGCCAGAAGAGGGCGACAAGTAAAGAAAAGACAACAGCAAAAATCATAGGGCTTCCCAGATTTGTTTTATCTTCTCCTTGCTGATCTTGAGGTAGTCTCTATCTTTTGAGAAGACTTCGAGGGTGATGGTTTCGTCATATTGGGATTCTTTGAGTTCTTTTAATATTTTTTCAAAATCAATGATTCCGGCACCGATGGGCAGATGGCTGTCTTCCTTCCCAAAGTTGTCATTGGCATGGACATGACCCATTCGATAACCATGGAGACGGATAAACTCCAAGGATCGATTCTTTCCACTCCCGAGATTGGCATGGCCGATGTCTAACGTCAGCCGGATTTCCGGGAAGTTTTCAAAGACGGATTTGAACTCATGTGGCTGGCAAAGGAAATGTGCCTGGGGAAACATGTTTTCGATACAGAGGGTGATGTTTAGGTTCAATGCCTTTTTTAAGATAGCCTCGAGTGATTCCATGGCATATCCCTTGGCCTTATCAAGGAGGAATTTGCCTAACCCGGTGATCAACCCGGGATGGAGTACGACTTTTTCAATTCCCAATTCTGCGGCAGCCTCTAAGGCGGCAAAATTTTCCTGGAGAGAAGCATTCCTAAGACTTTCGTAAAGGTCAGCAGTCCAGATAAAAGTGGGAAGATGTCCCATCATGCCCATATGATATCGTTGAAGGGCTTTGATGATGGTCCGTTTTTGACCTAATAATTTTTGTGGAGTTGCCTCAGGAGGGTCCATCGTCAGTTCCACATAATCGAAACCCATTTCTCCAATCTCTTCAATCTCCCTCAGCAGAGGTTTAATTGGAAAATTCATGCCCCCATACTTCATTTTCTACCCCGTAAATCGTTAGTCGCCTGCCTTCGGCGGGCAGGCAAGCCGTAAGGAGAAAAGTATTTTTTAAGGTTCGCTCTGAACTTTCAGCTTTGAACTCTTAACTCCTAACCCCTCCCACATTACCCTTCACGCTCTTACCCTTTCGTGGCCCTTATGGCTTCCCTCACCCAGATTCTTATCTTTGCCTTTCGTGGAGGGGTTTCCTCATGAGCAGTTTGTCCGATCTTGATATAAAGTTTTTCCGGGTCCTCTGTCGCAAGGGCAGAAATCGAATGGATCCCCACCCTTTCTAATAATTGAAGGTTTTTAATTCCCAAGCCTTTGAGTTGAACCAATTGAGCTTTTTCCACCCACCGGACAAATATTTCTTTTGGGATCAGGAGACGGAGTGCCAGTTCCTCTTTATCCTTTTTTTCTACGGTTTTTAAGAGGAGATCCTCGATGGTGTTAATCCCCACTTTTGGAAGTTCCATTCTATGCTGGAGATCGATCCAGTAGGCGTCTTGAAGTCTTGGAAAATAAGAGTCAACGGTCTTGGTATCGATAGCTCTGAAGATAAGAATATAAAAGCTACCGACCAGAATCACTGTTAAAACAAAGGCAAGAAGCCTCGTTTTTTTTTCCGGATGAAGGCCATCAGTGGACTCTTCCCATCCTTTCCCAGACCGAAATAGGGAGATGAAATTGTACATTACATAAGCCTCCATGGCGAAGGGAGGGAATCCTAAAAAACCGGGAAAAGGCATTTCAAAACCCTTCCCCTCTTCAAAGAAGGGAACGGTGTAAACCCATTTCGAACGGGCCCAAAAGTTCCAAAACTCCCAGAGGACACCACAGATCAATCCGGCCAGAAGTAAAAATAATATTTTTCTTAGATTTCCCTCTTCCAGCTCTTTCAAGAGTGATTTTCCACCGAATCGATAGATAAAAGGTTCTAAAAGAAGAGTGAATTCCACCCAGATGAGGGGGAAGAAGTATTCAGGAATGAGCATCGATGCCACCAGACAAAAAATTCCTAAAAAGATTAGAACCGAGTGCCCACCGCCGGAAATGATAATTTTTTTGATTTTCAAGTTTTTAGAGAGTCCTATGGTCTCCAACAGTTCGGTGGTTTCGAACATCCCGGGCAGGACAGTCCCATAAGCAACGGCATATCCCAACCATCTTTCCAGTCTGGAGCGGGGGAGGTTGATATAATACCAATTCTCAAGGGAGAGATTGGCAGCCTCAAAGATTAACCAGATGAAGATGGACCAAGGAATCATCAAGAAAAATTCTCTTGTCCGGGTGAGAATGAGGGAGTTTCCTTTGAGACGGTAGATGATCGCATCAATGATGAGGATATACGACCACCAGGCAAAACAATAGAACCAACTGTAAAAAGGATCAACTTTTTTGAAGAGAAGAAGTTCGGAAAGCAGGAGAAGAACGATTCCAAAAATCCCATGAATGGGAAAGGTCTTTTTCATCGGAAGCTAATTTATCACATCTATCCCTTTCAGACAATCTAAAACCTTACCCGCCAAGGTAGAGGCGTTTCACTTCTTTATTATTCAACCATCTTTCTCCTGTGTGTTCTAAACGATTTACTCTTAAATCTGAGACAAAACTGCGGTGGGCTCATCGGAGGGTCTTTTACAGATGTGAGCAAGACGAACGATCCTTTTTATTGCCTCAACCCTCCCTCAACAGGTCTTCGACTCTTTTCCGATACTCCATTTATTGCTCCAAAATTAACCCTCATTTTTTCTTCTTTACTGCAAATTGACTTTTAATCCTTTCCCCGAAAGGTATTCCTTCACTTCCTTTATTTTTAGGATACGATAGTGAAATACCGAAGCTGCTAGTAAAATCTCCGCATTGCCTTTAACGACTCCCTCGTAAAAATGCTCCAGTTTTCCGGCTCCTCCTGAAGCTACCACAGGCAACCTTACGTTATCCGCAATGGCTCTGGTAAACTCCAGGTCATAGCCAGCCTGGGTTCCATCTCCGTCCATACTGGTTGGGAGGATCACTCCGGCACCCAACTCCTGGCATTGTTTGGCCCAGGCAATGGCATCTCTGCCGACAGGTTGGGTTCCACCTGAAACGACCAATTCAAATCCGGATGGCATTTTTTTGTTCCTTTTAGCGTCGATGGCTATTGTTATTTTATCTTTTCCAAATATTTTCGATGCTTGAGTCACCAGATCCGGGTTTTTAACCGCTGCGCTATTCATCGATATTTTATCAGCGCCTGCCTTGAAAACCAGTTCAATATCTTCCAGTGTGGAGATACCACCGCCAACGGTCAATGGAATTTTAATTACGGATGAAACATTTTTTACCCATTCCAATCGGGTCTTACGGTTTTCTAACGTTGCTGCGATATCCAGCATTGCCAGTTCATCCGCCCCTTCTTTTTCATAAAACGCCGCATTCTCTACAGGGTCCCCTGCCTCTTTCAAATCGACAAAGTGTATTCCCTTAACAACACGACCCTCTTTCATATCCAGACATGGCATAATTTTGATGATAGCCATTGTTGCCCCTTTCTCCTCCGAAAGATACATTATTCTATTGCGAAAACAATTCTGAAGTCAATAGAGCTAAGCTGACCGTCGATCGCTTCCTTAAACGCATGAACGGCCTATCTTGTCGATACGACGACCTATTTTAATGAAAGGAATCGGCGGTCAGAGCGCTAAGTCTTGCCCATCTCCTTTTTTCCCTTCTCTCTTCCCCGGTGGCCCGGATAAACCTCTCTCCACGGCTTCATAAGGCCATGCTCCTGCCTGCGCGCAGCCGCTTCGGCGAAGGCAGGTCAGATGGCAGGGATCACCAGTCTTTTGCAGGCATGAAGACTCCTGCCGGTTATGAGGAG
>Ga0068714_10001728_pt1 | contig 30538 bp, 23 predicted proteins | sample MTBNYHSulfiMetaG_FD_62988 | JGI IMG/M metagenome (GOLD analysis project Ga0068714, IMG submission 62988) | Enrichment culture microbial communities from rom New York Harbor, USA that are MTBE-degrading - MTBE-NYH (New York Harbor Sulfidogenic)... | ecosystem: Environmental > Aquatic > Marine >...
GTGGTGGGCGCCTTCTCCCTGAGCGTCCTGGTCCTGCGGCCCCTCCTCAGCCCCTGGCTGACCCCGCTCAACGCCCGGCGGTGGGTGGCCGTGGGCGCGGCCGGGGTGCTGGCGGCCCTCCTTCTCTACAACCTCCGCCTGGGCCTCCCCGGCCTGCTGGCCCTGCGCCTGGTCCACGGCCTCTTTTACGGCCTCCTGGGCACGGCGGCCACGGCCGGGGTCACCGGGGCCGTGCCCCCGGAAAAAAGCGGCCAGGCCTTCGGGGTCATCGGGGTCATAACCCTCCTCCCCTTTGCCGCCATCCCGCCGCTGGTGGCCCCGCTGGAGAGCCGGTTGGGCGGCTTCGCCCCCCTCCTTTCCCTGGCCGGCCTGGTAATGCTCCTCATCTTCCCCCTCCTCCCGGCCCTCCGGATGCCCCGCCTGGACCGTGGAGCCCGCCGCGCCGCCCGGCCCGAACGGCGGGAGCTGCGGGACAACCTGCGGGACGGGGGGGTGATGGGGCTGTTGGTTTTTTTCCTGGTCCTGATGACCGCCTTTGCCGCCCTCTTCTTTTTGGTCCAGCCCTTTGCCCTGGCCCGGGGGCTGGCCCTGGCCGGCTGGTTCTTCACCGTCTCCACCGGGGCCGAGATAGCCGTCCGCTTGCTCCTGGGGCCCTTCCTGGACCGCTATCCCAAGGGCCTGGTTCTGGCCGGCTCCACCCTCTGGCTGGCCGGCTGCTTCGCCCTCCTGGTCCTGCTTCAGGGCCCGGCGGCCTTCCTGGCCCTGGGGGCGGCCTTCGGCCTGGGTTGGGGGGTGGCCATCCCCATGGTTTTCGGCCTCCTCTTCGACCTCACCCCGCCCCGGCTGCGGGCCTTTAACACCAACCTGGCCAACGAGGCCTTCCAGGGCGGGTTTTTGCTGGGGCCCGTAATCGGGGGCCTCCTCGTGGCCGGGCAGGGCTACGGGGTCCTCTTCGGGTCCTGCGCCGGGGCCTGCCTGGTGGCCGCGGCGGCCGTGTTCCTTCTAAAGAGGCCTGGGGCCGGGAAGGGGGTGCTTAGCTCATGAATCCTCAAGTCCGCGTCGAGGCCATCGAGCCGGGCCAGGAGTTCGAGGTTGATCTGATGCGACCGGCGGACGCTCCCGGCGTGGCCGCTCTTTTCGAGTCGGTCTACGGCCGGGAGTACCCGGTCCGGACCTACCTGGAGCCCGCCGCCCTGGTGGAGGCCAACCGGCTGGGGACCATCGTCAGCAGCGTGGCCCGGACCACCCGGGGCGACATCGTGGGGCACAACGCCCTCTTCAACTCGGCCCCCTGCCCCAGGGTCTGCGAGTCGGGGGCCGGGCTGGTCCTGCCCGGCTACCGCCAGGGAAACATCTTCCTCCGCCTGTGCCGCCACGGGATAGAGGTGGCCGCGCCGCGGTTCAAGGTGGAGATGGTCTTCGGAGAGCCGGTCTGCAACCACGTCTTTTCCCAAAAGATGACCCACTCCCTGGGAACGGTGACCCTCACCCTGGAGGTGGACCTCATGCCCGCGGCGGCCTACGCCCGGGAAAAAAGCGCCCGGGGCCGGGTGGCCACCCTCCTGGATTTCATCGTCCTCAGGCCCAAGCCGCAGACGGTCTACCTCCCCGCCGCCTACCGGGAGGCCTTGGCCTGGCTTTACCAGGGTCTGGACGACCGGCGGGAGCTGCTCCCCGCCCGGGGCGGCCTGGCCGCCGGCCGCGACTCCCGCCTGGAGGCCGAGTTCTTTCCCTTTGCCCAGCTGGTCCGTTTGGCCGTCCGGGAGGCCGGGGCCGACTTCGCCGCCGCCTTGGAGGCCGAGGAAGGGAAGGGCCTGGCCCGGGGCGCGGAGGTCTTCCAGGTCTGGCTGCCCCTGAGCGGCCCCTGGATCGGGGCCGCGGTGGAGGAGCTGCGGGAGCACGGCTACTTTTTCGGCGGCCTTCTGCCCCGCTGGTTCGATGCGGACGGCATGCTGATGCAGAGAACGACCCACCGGCCCCACTGGGAGGGGATCAAGCTGGAGTTCCAGCGGGCCCGGGAGATCCTCTCCCTGGTTCAGGCCGACTGGGAGCGGACCCAAGGGAAAGAGGCGCCGCCGGGGGAGATGGAGTAAGGGTCGGGCCCGGCCCCTCCCTTGAAAAAAGCCTCCTCGGGGCTCCTGCTCCCCGGTTGCGTTGATTGGACAGATAGGTATTAGCCGGCTCCCCCGGCCGGCTGTTTCCTGAAGACCGCCGAATCATTCCCACCCGGCCGAGACCACAACCCTTGGCCCGCCAAAACCGTCTCATAAGTGACCATCCGAACCGCCCGGCCCTGATCTTTCCGGCGGTCTTCTGGAACTATCAGGGCCGCTTACCCTTCTTTGGACCAGGATAGCGGCCCTTCTGACCTTCGTCGTTCACCTCCGGGGATGTTTACTCTTGACCTGAGTGCAGCCCTTATACTATGCTGCATGCAGCATGAACGCAGACTGGATGCATTACTTAACCACAGAATATCAAAGAACTTAACTAAATCAGGACAAGCCCAATGGATTTGAAGGACATTTACGAGGACCTGAAGGAGAAGATCATCTGGCTCGAGCTGAAGCCGGGCAGCCCCCTTAACGTGGTCGAGCTGGCCAAGTCCTACGGCGTCAGCCGGACCCCGGTGACCATCGCCCTGCACCGCCTCGACGCCGAGGGGTGGGTCGTCCATAACGGGACCTACTTCACGGTCAGCCCCCTGACCGTGAACGGCATCCGGGAGATGACCGAGATCCGCGCCGTCCTGGAGATGAGAGCCAACCTGTGGGCCATGAACCGGATAACCCCGGAGGGGTTGGCCGAGCTGCGGGCCCTTCGGGAAGAGATCGTGGCCTTGTCTCCGGAAACCTCCAAAGAGGAGATCCTCCGGCTCGACGTTCGATTTCATCGTCTTATTTTCCGGGAAACCCACAACGAGCAGCTGGCCCAGATGCTGGATCAGTTGCTCAGTCAATACACCCGCTTCTGGTTGTCCGGACCCCACGACCGAAGCCCTCAGGACCTGAACGTCGATACTCTGGAGATCATCAGGGCCATTGAGACCAAGGACGAGATCGGGCTGCGGGCGGCCACTACCTCCCATATCAAGTTCTCGCTGGACAGGATCCTGGGTCTTTCCGAGGCGCTCAAGCTCTGAAGGGAAGGCAAGGTCCTGATAATCAAATAAATCGACGAGAAAGGTCAAATCGGGAGAGCGGTCCAGGGCCGTCCGTCCCCACGGTCAAGAAATGGCTGGAACTTAGGCCAACAAGGAGTGGAGGAGCCTCATGTCGAGAAAACTTACCATGATCTTTTTGGTGTTGACCCTGATCACCTGCTTCGGTTGGACGGCCCAGGCCGACCCGATCACGCTGAAGTTCGGGTCCTACGAACCTCAGCAGGGGTGGATGGCCACCAAGGTCTTCAAGCCCTGGATGGACAAGATCAACGCCGACGGCCAGGGCATCGTTCAGATCGAGTACTACGGCGGGGGGACCCTGTTGGGCAACAACCCCATGCAGCACCTCAAGCTGACCCTGGACGGGGTGGCCGATCTGACCCTGGTCCCCTACCCCTACCATCCGGGCCGCTTCCCGGAGGTGATGGTGGCCAACATCCCCTTTGTGGCCAAAAACAGCATGGAAGGCACCATCGCCATCAACAAGCTCTACGACATGGGCCTGCTGACCGGGTTTAACGGCCTTGTCCCCTGTTGTCTCATCGCCCAACCCCAGTTTCACCTCCACACCACCTTCCCGGTCGAAAAACCGGTCGATCTGGCCGGCAAGAAGATCAGGACCGCCGGAAAGATGCAGCACTCCCTGGTGGAGGCGGCCGGAGGCACCCCGGTGGCCATGTCCATCACCCAGGTGGCTGAAAATATCAGCCGCGGGGTCTGCAACGGGACCGTCTGCGAGTGGGTGGGCCAGAACACCTTCAGGATCAACGACGTCACCAGGTATCACAACAACGTGAGCTTTGGGGCCAACATCATGGGCGTGGCCATGAACAAGAAGAAGTACGACTCGCTTCCGGCCGAGGCCAAGGCGGTCCTGGACAAGCACTTCGGGATGTCCTTCAGCAAGGCCTTTGCCACCACCTGGGACAGTTACATCTCCGAGTGGGACGGAAAGCTGGCCCAGGACTCCAAGCACCAGATCAACAACCTGGACGAAGCCCAGTTGAAAGTCTGGGAGGATAAGTTCAAGTCCGCCATCCAGGGCTGGATCGAGGCCGATCCCAAGAACGGCAAGCTGCTGGAAATCTACAAGGCCGAGATCGCCAAGATAAGCCAGTAAGGCGGCATGATCTTCCATCAATACGATCGGCTGGTCACCCGCCTGGTGCGGGTGACCGCCGGGCTGGGGATCGGCTTCGGCCTGACCGCCCTGATAGCGGCCATTGTGGCCGATATCCTGATGCGCTGGCTCTTCAACTCTCCGATCACCGGCGTTCGTGACGCCTCGGGCTTGTTCATCGCCGTTATCGCCGCCTCCTTCTTCGGCCTTTTGATCCGTCAGGAAGGCAACATCAGCATCAAGCTTCTGGGTAAACTGGTCGGCCCCCGCGGGGAGATCATTCTGGATATCTTCGCCGATACCCTGACCCTGGCGATCATGGCTCTGGCGACCTTCCAGTTGTGGGTATACGCCGATTATCTGGCTCTCAACAGCGAGACCACCCGGGTTCTGGGCTGGCGGATGGCCCCCTGGTGGCGGGCGGCGGCCGTCCTGACCGGGTTCAGCCTCTTGGCCGGCCCGGTGGTCATTATGGAAAAGTTCCGCAAGTTAAGGAACTTCGGAGCCGACAGCGAATGAGCCCCTTTCTGATCGGAAGCCTCGGCATCCTGTTCATGTTCGTCCTCATCCTCCTTCATGTCCCCATCGGGATCTCCATGATCGTGGTCGGGCTCCTGGGGTTCGGGACCATCTCCGGGTTCGGTTCCGCGGCCAGCATCCTTTCCAGCGAGATAATCAATAAGATCTCCAGCCCTGACCAGCTGGTTCTGCCCCTTTTCCTGCTCATGGGCTCTTTTGCCTCGGTGGCCGGATTGTCCGGTGACATCTACCAGCTGGCCAACGCCACGGTCGGTCACCGCCGGGGCGGCCTGGCCATGGGGACCGTGGTCGGCTGCGGTTTTTTCGGGGCCATCTGCGGCTCCTCGGCCGCCACCACGGCCACCTTCAGCCGGGTCTCCCTGCCCGAAATGACCTCCCGGAACTACTCCCGGACCCTGGCCACCGGCTGCATCGCCGCCGGCGGCTGCCTGGGCACCCTGGTCCCGCCCTCGGTCCCCCTGGTCATCTACGGGGTGATGACCGAGCAGTTCATCGTCAGCCTTTTTGCGGCGGCCATCATCCCCTCGGTCCTGTGCGTCATCCTGTTCATCATCGCCATCTACGTGTACGCCCGCCTCTTCCCCGAGGTGGCCCCGGCGGGGAAAAAGGTCCCCTTTGGGGAGATCCTCAGAACGGTCCGCCGGTGCTGGGGGGCCATATTACTGATCATTGCCGTGCTGGGAGGTATTTACGGCGGCATATTCACGGTCGATGAAGGGGCCGCGGTGGGGGCGGGGCTGTCCCTGGTCTTTGTGGTCATCCGCCGCGCTTTGAGCCGCGAGAACGCCTGGGAGATAATCAGGGAGACGGTGGTCAGCACGGGCATGATCTACATGATCATGATCGGAGCGGGGGTCTTCGGCTACTTCATCACCGTTTCCCAGCTGCCCGGCTACCTGGTCAACCTGATCAACCAGGCCAATGTGCCCAACTGGCTGACCCTGGTCCTGCTGCTGACCATCTACCTTATCCTGGGCAGTGTTTTCGACACCCTGGCGGCCATGCTCATCACCCTGCCCTTTGTCATCCCCATCATCACCGACATGGGCTACAGCCTCATCTGGTGGGGGCTGATGAACATGATGATCATCGAGCTGGGGGTGCTCACCCCGCCCATCGGGTTGAACATCTTCGTCATTCACGGCGTCTCCAAGGAGCCCCTGTCGATCATCTACCGGGGGGTGGTGCCCTTTATCATCGTCCTTTTGATCGAGCTGGCCCTCCTGGCCGTCTTCCCCGGCCTGGTGACCTACCTGCCCGATATGTTGATGTGACGAGGGAAAGCTTTGCCGCCCCCGGACCGCGATAGTCATCGGAGAGAGCCGAAAGGGGAGTGGCTCAAGGGCTGGTGCGCCATGTGCCTGGCCAACGACTGCGGGATGCTGACCCGGGTCGAGGACGGGGTGGTGGTGGAGACCAAGGGCGATCCGGACTGTCCCACCAACCGGGGCAAGCTCTGCGTTCGGGGCGGCCTGGCGGCCATCGCCGGGTACTACGATCCTCATCGCCTCAAAAAACCCCTCCGGCGGACCAACCCCTGGAAAGGCCTGGACCAGGACCCGGGCTGGGAGGAGATGGAGTGGGAGGAGGCCTTTGACCTGATCGGCCGGGACCTGGCCAGGATATACCGTGAAGATCCGCGGAAGCTGGTTTTCATGGAGGGCTGGGGGGTCTGCGACGACCTCTTCGCCCGGGAGATATGGATCCCCCGGCCCGGGGGCGGAACGACCTATGGGTCCACCTTTTCCGTGGCCGCCGGAACACCGAACATGGTCGGCTCCCACGGCCCGTTGTGTCCGATCCACTACGCGGCCAACCTCGTCCACGCCCAGCATCCGGAGCAGATCGCCGACCTGGAGTACTGCGACTATCTCATCGCCCCGGGGCGGACGGTGGGCCCCAACACGGCCTGCCCCCACTCCACCAAGCGGTTCATCAAGGCCCTCCAGCGGGGAATGAAGCTGGTGGTCATCGATCCCCGCCATAGCGTCGAGGCCTCCAAGGCCCATCGCTGGGTGCCCATCAGGCCCGGGACCGAGCTGGCCTTTGCCCTGGCCATGGTCCACGTCATTCTCTACGAGCTGGGCAGGTTCGACCGCTGGTTTGTCACCAACCGGACCAACGGCCCCTACCTGGTCAAGGAGGACGGGCTCTACCTGAGACATCCGGAGAGCAACCAACCCCTGATCTGGGACCTGGCCGAGGACCGGGCCAAGGTCTTTTCCGAGGAGATCGCCGAGCCGGCCCTGGAGGGCGAGTACCGGGCCTTTGGCTGCCGGGTCAAGCCCGGCTTCGGCCTGGTCAAGGAGGGGATGGCCGCCTACACCCCCGACTGGGCCGAGGAGATCACCACCGTGCCGGCCGAGGACATCCGCCGGATCAGCGCCGAGTTCGTGGAGCACGCCCGGATCGGGGAGACCATTGTCATCGACGGCTTCGAGTTTCCCTTCCGGCCGGCCCAGTTCGGCGGGTCGGGCCGGGGCACCTGCGCCCACAAGAACGGGATGCTCTTTGACCTGACCGGGAAGCTGATCAACCTGCTGGTCGGTTCGGTGGAGGTGCCCGGCGGATGCACCGGGGGGATGCGGCCCGGCCCCAACCCCAACGTCCTCAGGCCCAATGAGGACGGTCTGGTGACGCCCATCGTCGAGGCGGTCGGCCATCCCTTCAAGTTCCCGCCCGACTGCATCGATGGGGCCGAGTTCTTCCCCAACAAGCACACCACCCCCCACATCATGGCCCGTAACATCATCGACCCCAGGCGTTACCACCTGGAATACGAGGTCGAGGCGGTCATCCTGGCCGGGTCCAACCCGCTTAGGAGCGTCTGCGACCAGGACCTGTTCGTCCAGGCCTTTCAAAAGGTGCCCCTGGTGGTCAGCATCACCGCCCAACTGGACGAGTCGACCTCCCTGGCCGACATCGTCCTGCCCAACGCCCACTTCCTGGAGAAAAAGGGACTCAGGGTCTACAAGCCGCCGCTGCAGAGCATCGACGACGAGCTCAGGGGCCTGGAGATGGTCCTGGGACGCAAGCCGGTGCCCAACCCGGCGGGGATCAGATCCAACGACGAGATCCTCTACGAGCTGGCTCACCGGGCCGGGTTCCTGGACCGGATGAACGACGTCATCAACCGGGCCAACCGGTTGAGCGACCGGCACAAGCTGGACCTGGGGCAAAAGTACAGCCTGGAGGACATCTGGGACCGGATCATAAAGGACATGTTCGGGGATGAGTATGACTACGCCTACCTGATGGAGCACGGCCACCTGGCCAGGTACACCGCCACGGGCAGGAAGGGTTACAACTACTACTACTGGCCCGACAACCAGACCCGGCACCCGTTCTACTTCGAAGCCCTTCGCCGGCAGGGGCTGGAGCTTAAGAAGAGCCTGGCCGAGCACGGCCTGAAGCACCCCGCCTTTGAGGATGAGGAGCAGTTTTTCAAGTTCTACCAGGGGGTTCCCTTCTGGGTTGCCAACGAGGAGGCCACGGCCCCCCAGGAGTACGACCTGTTCGTGATCAACTGGAAGACCAACTTCCGCATCCACGGCACCGGCAGCAACATGGCCAACCCCTGGCTCAACGAGATCAGGGAAAGCGACCGCTATGAAACCTACATCCTCATCAACAGCCTGACCGCTGCGGCCAAGGGGCTCCGGGACGAGCAGCGGGTGGTGGTCGAGTCGCGTTATGGCCGGACCGAGGGCCGGCTGCGGGTCACCGAGCTGATCCATCCCGAGGTCCTGGGCATCCCCGGCAACTACGGCGGTCCCGGAGGCAAGAAGTGGCTCAACCCGGTCATGGTCCAAGGGGCCTGGTTCAACGCCCTGATCACGGCCGATGAGGAGAACCACATTGACCCCATCACCGGCGGAATCGAGATCTCGCCCAAGGTCAGGATCTACCCCGCCTCCCCGGATCGAGCGGAAAGACAGCCGTGATGCCGGTAAGATATGGCCTGGTGATCGACCTGACCAGATGCGTCGCCTGCGACGCCTGCACCATGGCCTGCCGCCAGGTCAAGGCCACCTCCCCGGGGATCCTCCTGGCCAAGGTCCTGAAGTACGAGCTGGGCCGTTATCCCCGGTCCCGGTTGGGGTACCTCCCGATCCTGTGCAACAACTGCGACAACCCGCCCTGCGTGGCGGTCTGTCCCCGCCGGGCGGCCCAAAAGCTGGACAACGGCATCGTGGTCATCGACCAGGAGAGATGCATCGGCTGCCAGGCCTGCGTGGTGGCCTGTCCCTACGGGGCCCGGAGCGGTTTCAGATCGATCGAGGCCTACTTCCCCGGCCACCAGACCCCCTTCGAGAGCCGCCGGGCTTCGAAGCATCCGGCCGGCAAGGTCCAGAAATGCGATTTCTGCCTGGACCGGGTCCTTGAGGGCCGGCCGCCGGCCTGCGTGGAAGCCTGCCCCACGGAAGCCCGGGTCTTCGGCGACCTCAACGACCCCGACAGCCCGGCCGGCCGTCTGGCCGCCGAGTCCGAGGCCTTTTGCCTGCGGCCGGAGTTGGGGACCGGGCCGGCGGTGTTCTACCTCCGTTAAGCCAAGGAAGTACCCATGAAAGCTGCATTGATAAAGGAATTCGGGGCCGACTTCGTTATCGAGGAGACGGCCCGGCCCCAGGCCGGGCCGGGACAGGCGCTGGTCAGGGTCAAGGCCTCCTGCCTTTGTCCGGGCGACCTGAAGATAAGGGCCGGCCGGATGCCCCGGTTGAAGCTGCCCCACATCCCGGGGCATGAGGTGGCCGGGATCGTCGAGGAGGTGGGCCCGGGGGTGGAGACCTTCAAGCCCGGCGACAGGGTGGTGGTTTACATGTACCAGGTCTGCGGCCGCTGTCCGGCCTGCCGCCAGGGACGGGAGAACACCTGCGCCAACCTGGTCCGGACCGGAATGGAGAAGCCCGGCGGCCACGCCGAGTTCGTGGTCGTGGAAAAGGACCAGCTCCTCCACCTGCCCGAGAGCATCCCCTTTAGGGAGGCGGCGGCCATCCCCGACGCCGTGGCCACCTCCCTCCATGCCGTCCGGGAGATGGGCCGGACCAGGTTGAACGATTACGTCCTCATCTACGGCGTGGGCGGTCTGGGCCTCCACGGGGTCCAGCTGGCCCGGCTGGCCGGGGGCCGGGTCATCGCCGTCTCCCGGAGTCAAAGCAAGCTGGACCTGGCGGCCGAGTGCGGGGCGGAGTGGACCGTCAACGGCGACGACCCCCACCTGGCGGACCGGATCGTCTCCCTGACCAAGGGCCGGGGGGTGGATCTGGTCATCGACTACGTGGTCAACCAGGCCACCCTGGAAAAGGCCCTGGCCTGCCTCAAGAAGGGCGGCCGGATCGTCAACGTGGGCTCCTCCGCCCCGGAGATCAGCCTCCCGGTGGGGCTGGCCATGTTCAAGGAGGTGGCCCTCATGGGCTCCCTGGGGATGGACAAGAAGTGCCTGACCGACGCCATCGAGCTGGTGGAGGCGGGCTATCTGAAACCCTACGTCACCGAAACCTACGCCTTGGAGGAGATCAACAAGGCCGCCGAGCGTCTCGAGGCCGGCTCCGTCCTGGGCCGCTCGGCGATTCTGTTCTAGAGGAGAAGGCCGTCATGCCGATCATTCGAGTGGAGATGTGGAAAGGGGTCAGCAAGGAGACCAAAGCCGAGCTGGCCGAGACCCTGAGCCAGGACCTGGCCCGGATCGCCGGCAAGCGCAAGGAGAATATCACCGTTCTCTTCACCGACTACGAGACCCACGACTGGGCCCTGGGCGGAGAGCTGGCCTGTGACATCGACTGGTCCAAACGGTGACCGGAAAGAGGTGACGGGATGCCGGAATACAGTCTAGAGGTGGCCCGGGACATCCGGGAGAAGGTCCTGAAGAAGATCGACATCAAACGGGTGGCCGAGCTGTGCTCCCAACTGGTCCGGATCGACAGCATGGTCGAGAACGAGTCGGCCGAGGTGGAGATGGCCGATTTTGTGGCCCGGTACCTGAAGGACCTGGGCCTGGAGGTCAGGCTGATCGACTTTCCCAAGGACCTGGAGGGCCTCCCCGGGGTCTCGGCCGGGGGCCATCCCCAGGTGATCGCGGAGCGGAAAGGCTCCGGGGGCGGGACCCGGCTCATGGTCGGCGGGCATCTGGACACGGAGCCGGCCGTCAACCCGGAGCTGTGGACCCATGACCCCTACTCCGGTCACATCGACTGGGAGGAGGGGTTCATCTACGGCCTGGGGACGGTGAACATGAAGCAGTCCCTGGCCTCCTTCATGGAGGCCGTCCGGGCCATCGTCCTGGCCGGGGTGAAGCTCAAGGGAGACCTCCTCTTCGCCGGGTGGTCCCAGGAAAACGTGGGCCTGATCGGCTCCAAGTACCTGGCCCACAATTGGGCCGAGCTGGGGCTCGGTCCCCTGCCGGACATGGTCCTGGATGGGGAGCAGACCGATTGCTCGATCTGGTCGACCAACATGGGCATGGCCCTCTACCGGATCACCACCCGCGGCCGGTTGGGCCACGTCAGCTCCCGCTACACCCATCACCCCTCCTATGACGGCTTTCGGCAGATAAACGCCTTGGAGAAGATGATCAAGATCATCAATGAGCTCAAGGACGTCAGAAAGAACTTCAGGTACGAGCGGGGGCATTTTCTGGGCGACCCGGTGATAAGCCTGGGCAAGGTCGAGACCAAGGTTCCGGGCACCGGCACCCGGGCCTGCCTGGGGGTCGAGGAATGCTCCCTGTACGTGGACTTCCGGTTTCCCCCCGGGGCCGACAAGGAGAGCCTGAAGCAGGACATCGAGCGCATCATCTACAACCTTTCCATCGACGACCCGGAGCTGAAGGCGGAGGTCGTCTCCTTTCCGGGTCCCCTGGGACTGGAGGTGGACCAGCCCATGCTGCCGGATCCCGATTCGGCGCTCCTCAAAGTCCTTAAGACGACCCACAGGGAGATCTTCGGCCAGGAGCTGATTGTTGACTGCGACTCGTCCGGGGCCACCACCCACCGGGTGATCGACTGGACCCGCTACGCCGGTTCGGACCTGATCTCCTTTTTCTCGGTGGGCGTCCCCGGCCTCAACTACGGGGCGGGGGTGGTCCCGGTCACGCCCGACGAAAAGGTGAGCCTGGAGCAGTTGGTCAATCACTCCCGGGTCTCCGCCCTGACCATCATGGAAATCTGCGGGGTGGCCTGAGATAGCCGGATTGAAGAAGGAGCGGTTGAGTTGTCCGAGGTTCTGACCGGACCGGTTCTGACCGCCGCGGCCGTATTGGTCGCGGCCTGGTTGCTCATCCGTCTGGTCCTTTATCTCCGGGGGCCGGTCAGGCTGGTTCTGGAGACAGGCCGGGTCACGGCCCTCACTCCGCCCCTGGCCAGGATCCTCCGGAGGAGGCCGGTGGCCCTGGTCTCAGGCTGCCTGCTTCATCTGGGCCTGCTCCTGGTCGCCTTTGGCTTGCCCTATCACTCCTTTGCCCTGCTCGAGCTGGACGAGCCGACCGGTGAGGTGCTGACCCTGATCATGATCGGCCTGGTCCTTTTGAGTATCTTCAGACCAGGACCGACCAGGGACGGCGGTTTCAGGCTCAGGATATCCAAGTCCATTCCGGCCCTGGTCATTCTGGTGACCTTGGCCAGCGGCTATCTGATGGCCTTCTCCTCCAGCGGATGGTCCTGGCTTGACGCGAGAATGCCCCTCATTCACGTCCTCTCCGTCTTGATCCTCCTGGTCCTGATCGGGTTTCTGACAACGGCCAGCCGCCTCGACCCCGCGGCCTGCACCGGCTGCGCCGCCTGTCACTGGAACTGCCCCACCGGGGCCATCGGGTTCAAGCAGTCGGGCGATCAATACATCTTCACCTTTGAGGGGCGGTTGTGCCTGCGTTGCGGCCAATGCGTCTCCGTCTGCCCGGAAAACGCGGCCCGGATCCAACACCGACTGAAATCCCCCCAGGCCATTATTTCCGGGCCGGCCGAGGAGATCGCCAGGGCCAGGCTGCTGCCCTGCACCCAGTGCGGGGGGTTGATCGCCCCTGAACGACTGGTCGGCAAAACCGGGACCCTGACCGAGGTCTCACAGGCCTCCAACCTGTGTCAGGCTTGCCAGGAAAAGGCTCTGGTGGAGTACCGCCAAAGGCTGGAGGGAGTGGCGGAAGGTTAGCCCGAATATTTCCTGAAGATCGCTATAAGATGACGAGAAGAAGCGGTAATTCGAATAGTTGAGTTTGTTTTAAGACGATTTTATCCAGTGCCGGTTTGGACCCTTCGCCCAGAAGGAATATTTTGGCGGTCTTCACCCCCCTGGAAGTAAATAGACCGAGCCCATCTGCCCGCATCTGCTGCGCCTAAGTGACCCTCGCCCTAGGGTGACTATGGCTCCCCAGTCCCGCGCCTTTCATCTGCAGCCAACTTAGGCAAGTGAAATATCCGGGTTAGCAGCAGCAGGCGCTCTTTCCCTTCCGGCCGAAGAAGGAGTTGATCACCGCCGCGGCGCAGCCCACCCCGGGCTCCACCGTGACCGCCCCGGCCGGGCAGTTGGTAGCGCAGGCCGAGCACTCCATGCACCTGTCCCGCTGGACCACGGCCGCCTTGCCGCCGTTCATGCTCAAGACCTCCTGGGGACAGACCAGGAGGCACAGCCCGCAGCCGGTGCACTTGTCCTGGTCCAGGTCCAGGGTGACCACGTTCTTGAGGTAGGTCAGGGGTTCCATCTTGATTTCTCCTTAAGCGGTGAACCCGGCCGCCAGCCAGAGCCCCAGGCCGATGGCCCCGGCGGCGATCTGGAGGGGGATTCCCTGCCGCATCTCCTTTTTGACCCCGGAGAGGGAGGTGTAGGTAGAGGCCCCGGTGAAGTTCATCCCCAAAAAGGCCGAGCAGGCCGGGATCAAGAGCAGCCAGCCGGCCACCTCCAGCCGGAGGGAGAGGTTGTTGCCGGGATAAAGGGCCGAGATGAAGACGGCCAGGACCAGGGCCGCGGCCAGGCCGGCCACGGCCCCCTTGAAGCCGAAGGCCCGGCCCGGCAGCCAGGGCAGGAGGAGGGGGGTCAGGACGGTTCCCGCGGCCACCGCGGTCAGCAGCCCGGCCAGGCTGTAGAAGCCCCTGGTCCAGACCTGGGACCAGAAGCCGTGGCCGCCGCCCAGGCCGGAGAGGAGGAACATCACCGCGGCCACGGGCAGGGCGTACTTGAGAGCCTCCACCAGCTCCACCGGGATCAGGGCGGTCCGCTCGCCAAGGGGGAAGTCCTTGCGCCGCATCCGGGGGGTGGCCTCCTTTCCCGCCTCCAGAAAGGCCGGCAGGTCCTCGGCCCGGATCGGGCCGTAGAGGGCCTTGAAGCCGGTCAGCTTTTTTATCCGGAAGGCGGCCACCCCCGGGGCGGAAAGCTGGGGCAGGATCACCTCCCGGTGGCAGACCACCTTCTCCAGGTGAGCGGCCTTGATCCGGCGGGCCAGCTCCTCGGTCCCGAAGGTCCCCTTGCCGGCCGCGCACCAGACGTTTATCCCGAAGGTCTCCAGGACCAAAAGCCAGGCCTCCTGGCCGGCCATGGCCCGGCGGAGCCGGTCAAAGGACATCTTGTAGTTGGCCGTGACCAGGACCGGGGCCTCGGGGCCGGGACGGCCCAGGGCGTAGAGGCCGGGCTCCACGGTGTAGCTCATCCGGCCCACCCCCCAGCGGGCCTTGATGGTCCCCCACTCGTCGGACCAGGAGAGGGTGGAGATGACCTGGGGCACCTTCCCGGCCGGGGTGTCCAGGGCCCCGACCACAAAGGGCTGGCCCAGGGGGTCCTGGGGCGGGCGGGGCTTTATGGGCGGCCCGCAGCAGGGCTGGCCCGGCCTCTCCCCGGGAGAAGGGGCCTGGCAGCAGCCCGGGCCGTCCCCGGCCCGGGACCCGTCCGGGAGGGGTCCCGGCGCCTGGATGACCTTGAACTCCGGTGGCGTTTCCAGGGTTGCTCCCATCTTCCTCTACCTCCGACCTTGATCAGAACCGCCGAAGGCCTGTGCGCAGGCTGTTTTGATGGCCTGGCTGAAGGTTCCCAGGGCGGTGATGAGCTGTTTTTGCTCCTCCGGGGGGATGGCCGCGGTCACGGCGGCCAAAAACCCGTTCAGTCAGGCCCTGATCCGGCTTAAAGTTTCCCGGCCCGGTCCGGTCAGGCTCAGGTTGATGGACCTGGAGTCCCGCCGGGAGCGGCCCTTGCGGAGAAAGCCCTCCCTGACCAGGGGCGCGATCAACCGGGTGGTGGTGGACTTGTCCACCTCCAGGAGCCCATGGAGCCGGGCCAGCTTGAGCTCCCCCTCAGAGCGCTCCACCAGGTCCAGGATGTGGTACTGGTTGAAGGTCAGCCCCTCGCAGAAGACCGACTCCTGCTGGAAGATCCTGGTGGCCCGGCCCACCTGGGCGATGAGGTCCAGGAGGGGTCTCGGGTCGGCCGCGACTAGCCTGAACGGGTTCTCCTGAGACATGGTTGTACTATACAACTAAATTTATGGATGTCAACCCCGGGGGGCCGGCCCGCCCGGAGCTCTTAAAAAAAGGACCGCCCCGGGGGGTTGGGGAGGCCGTCGGCCGGACAGCAAAAATTAAACTATGGTCGAAAAATATGATACCCTTTGATACCGGACCGGAGGGCCGCCCGGCCAAACCGGTTCCCGCCGGCACCCCCGCCGGCCGCCGAAAAGGACCCTGACCGCTCCGGATCACTTTCCTCCGGGCCGGCGGCTGAGCCCGGTGGAGGACGGCTTCATGGACGAGAACCAACGGGGCCGCCGGACCCTATCCGGCCCTTGGGAGAACCACCCCCTGAAGGAGGACATCCTCCGCCACATCCGCTCCAGCCTGGGCCAGGACCCCTACCAGCCGGACGGCTACGCCGCCTTCATGGGGCTGGCCTACAGCGTCCGGGACCGGCTCATCGACCGCTGGCTCAAAAGCCAAAGCTCCCTCTACGACACCCTGGCCAAACGGGTCTACTTCCTTTCCCTGGAGTTCCTGCCGGGCCGGTTCCTGAAAAACTACCTCCTCAGCCTGGGCATGGTCGAGGAGGCGGAGCAGGTCTTGCGGGAGCTGGGGTTCGACCTGGCCGAGCTGGAGGAGGAGGAGTGGGACCCCGGCCTGGGCAACGGCGGCCTGGGCCGGCTGGCCTCCTGCTATCTCGACTCCATGGCCTGCTGCAACCTGCCCGGGTATGGCTACGGCATCCGCTACGACTACGGCATCTTCCATCAGGTCCTGGAAAACGGCTACCAGCGGGAGCAGTCCGACAACTGGCTGAGGCGGGGAAACCCCTGGGAGATCCAGCGCTACGAGCGGCTGGAGCCGGTCCAGTTCTACGGCCGGACCGAGTCCTATTTCGACAGCCGCGGCCGCCGCCGCTTCCGCTGGGTCGGGGGCGAGGTGGTCATGGCCATGGCCTGCGACATCCTCATCCCCGGCTACGGGCACGATTACGTGACCAACATGCGGCTGTGGACGGCCAGGTCCAGCCGCGAGTTCAACCTGGAGCACTTCAACCAGGGGGACTACATCGGGGCCGTGGAGGCCAAGGTCCTCAGCGAGACCATCTCCAAGGTCCTCTACCCCAGCGACGAGGCCGAGTCGGGCAAGGAGCTCCGGCTCAAGCAGCAGTACTTTTTCGTCGCCGCCACCCTGGGCGACATTATCCGGCGCTACAAGAAGCAGAACCGCTCCTTTACCGACTTCTCCGACTACGTCGCCGTCCAGCTCAACGACACCCATCCCAGCATCGCCATCCCCGAGCTGATGCGCCTCCTGATGGATATCGAGGGGCTGGGCTGGGACGAGGCCTGGGCCATCTGCCAAAAGACCTTTGCCTACACCAACCACACCGTCATGCCCGAGGCCCTGGAGACCTGGCCGGTGGACCTCCTCGGCCGGCTCCTGCCCCGGCATCTCGAGATCATCTACGAGATCAACCGCCGCTTCCTGGACCAGGTCAGGTCCAGCCACCCGGACCGGGAGGATCTCCCGGCCCGGCTCTCCCTCATCGACGAGGGTCAGGGCCGCCGGGTCCGGATGGCCCACCTGGCCTATGTCGGCAGCCATTCGGTCAACGGGGTGGCCGCCCTCCATTCCCGGATCCTCAAGGAGAGCCTCTTCGCCGAACTCGACCGGGCTCTGCCGGGCCGGATCAGGAACGTCACCAACGGGGTCACCCCCCGCCGCTGGCTGGCCCAGGCCAACCCGGCCCTCTCCCGGCTGATCACCTCGGCCATCGGTCCCGACTGGATCTGCGACCTGGCCCGGCTGGAGAAGCTCCTCCCCCAGGCCGACGATCCTGCCTTCCGGCAGGCCTGGCGGAAGGCCAAGGCGGAGAACAAAAAACGGTTGGCCCGCTATGTCCTGCGGAAAACGGGCCTGGGCGTGGATCCGGAGACCCTTTTCGATGTCCAGGTCAAACGGATGCACGAGTACAAGCGCCAGCTCCTCAACATCCTGCACGTGGTCACCCTCTACCGCCGTCTCCTGGCCGGGCCGGACCAGGCCCCGGCTCCCCGGACGGTCATCTTTGCCGGCAAGGCCGCCCCGGCCTACCACCAGGCCAAGCTGGTCATCAAGCTGATCAACTCCGTGGCCGAGGTGGTCAACAACGACACCGCCCTCCAGGGCCGGCTGCGGGTCCTTTTCCTGCCCAACTACTGCGTCTCCCAGGCCGAGAAGATCGTTCCCGCGGCCGACCTCTCCGAGCAGATCTCCACCGCCGGCATGGAGGCCTCCGGAACCGGAAACATGAAGATGTCCCTCAACGGGGCCCTGACCATCGGCACCCTGGACGGGGCCAACGTGGAGATCATGGAGGCGGTGGGCCGGGAGAACATCTTCATCTTCGGCCTGACCGCCGGGGAGGTGGCCGGCCTGCGCTCCACCGGCTACGATCCCGGGGGTTATTACGCCGCCGACCAGGAGCTGCGGGAGGTCCTGGAGATGATCGGCTCCGGGTTCTTCTCCCCCGGGGAACGGGGCCTTTTCGCCCCCGTCTTGAGGTGGCTCCTGGAGGAGGGCGACTACTACTTCACCCTGGCCGATTACCGGCCCTACCTGACCGCCCAGGAGGAGGCGGGCCGGCTCTTCGAGGACCGGGACGAGTGGGCCAGGCGCTCGATTTTCAACACCGCCCGGATGGGCGTCTTCTCCAGCGACCGGGCGGTCTTGGATTACGCCCGGGAGATCTGGGAGGTCCAGCCCCTGGCCTGAGGCCGTGGGGCGATGGCAGATTTGATCCCAAGTTGCATTAGGGAAGCAACTTGGGATGCGCGCCCACGGGGCGCGCCGAGCTCGTAAGAGCTCGTGAGGCCGGCAAAACCGCGCTTTTGCCGGCCGTCAGCGATCAAAGCCACCTATTGGCTTTGATCGCGACTAAGTAAAGGAGACTCGATGACCGACATGAAAACCACCGGCAAAGAGCCCATCTCCGTCTCCATCGCCCGCCAGCCGGTCTTTGACGCCCAGCGGCGGCTGTGGGGCTATGAGCTCTTCTGCGTGGGCGGCGGAGGGCACCCGGGCTTCGCTCTTCCGGAGAATGAAAGCGTGGCCCTGAACGTGGCCTCTGGGGCCTACATCGGCCTCCAGCAGATCCTGGACCGGGGCCGGAAGGTCCTGGTCGGGTTCAACCAAAAAAGCATCCTCGACCACCTGCCCTACGCCCTGCCGCCGGTTCTGGCCGTGGTCAAGGTCAGGGAGGAGCTGGGCCTCCAGCCCTCCGTGGCCCCCCTCCTGGACCGGCTCAAGTCCGACGGCTACCTGATCGCCGTGGCCGGCTTCAGCGCCGACCCGGCCGGCGACCCCCTCTACCGGCTGGCCGATATATTTAGCCTGGAGGTGGCCGGCAGGGGCCGGGCCGAGCTGGCCGCGCTCCTAGACCAGGCCCGGCCCTACGGCGCCCAGACCATGGCCCAGCGGGTGGAGGACCTATCGGGGTTCGAGCTCTGCCGGGGGGCGGGGTTCTCCCTTTTTCACGGCCCCTTCTTCAAGACCCCGGAGAAGATCACCGTCCGCAAGCTTTCCTCCGGCGAGGTTTCGCGGTTCAAGCTGCTGGGGATCATCGAGAAGGACGAGCCCGACCTGGACCGGCTGGCCGAGATCATCCAGGCCGACGTCTCCATCAGCTTCCGCCTCCTGGCCTACCTCAACTCGGCCGCCTTCGGCTTCCCCCAGAAGATACGGTCCATCCATCAGGCCATCTCCCTCCTGGGCTGGCGGAAGATGAAGAACTGGCTCCGGGTGGTTCTCCTGACCGACATGAGCCAGCGCCACGACGCCCCGGAGCTGGTCTTCCTCTCGGCCCAGCGGGGGCGGTTTCTGGAGCTCATCGGCCGGGAGCACGACTTCTGGGGGTTCGACCCGGACAGCCTCCACCTCCTGGGTATCTTCTCCCTGCTGGAGGCCATGCTCGGCCTGCCCATGACCGAGGTGGTCACCTACCTCCCCCTGGAGGCCAAGCTCAAGGCCGCCCTCTGTAGGGAGCCCAACAACGAGTACCTGCCCCTCCTGGACCTGGCCCGGCACTTGGAGGAGGCCAGCTGGGCCGATAGCGAGAGGACCATCCAGCGGCTCAACCTGGACCCGGCCAAGGTCAGAGCGGCCTTCCAGGCCTCGGTGGACTGGGCCGGGGAATCGGCCGCCCTCCACTCCCCCGGGCCGGCCGAGGAATGAGCGCCCCCTCCTGGCCCCGGCCCGGCGGAAGTCGATGAGGTCCAGGGTTCCGTCGGCCGGAGATTGACAAAACCCTTCCTTGGCCGTAAATAATATCAAACTACTAGGGTATGACCCGGGGCTTGGCCCCCCAAGGGGAGAGATCAGGACGGCCGATGAACCTTCAACTGTTTAACAGGCTGACCTGCCTCATAATCCTGGCCGCCCTCCTGGGGCCGAACCTGAGCCTGGCGGCCGACGGCTGTCAGGCCCGTTGCTGCCGGTTTACCGGCCTGGGCCCCGCTCCCGTCTCTCCGGCCTGGGCCCTTGATCCCAAGCCCTGCCACGGCCCGGCCCGGGCCGACCGGGTCTGCCGGTTCAAGCCCGAGCCAGGCCTGGCCTGGGCCGCCGGCCCCAACCCGCCGGAGCACCAAGCCCGCTACCCCGGGGGCTCCTTCCGGGCCGGAAGGTCCGGGCCCGCCCAGGACGGCGGCCCTGGCGGGCCTCCCGCCCGGGCTCCAAGGCTGGTCCCAACCCCGCCGGGGCCGGTCTACCTGACCCTGATGAACCTCCTCTGCTAGGCCCCCCCCGGCCCCGCTGAGCCTCCCGAAGAAGTAAGAGACCCCATCCCCTCGGAAGAGGGAGCGGCCCCCGGGCTTTCCCGGTCCGGCGTCGGCCTGAGAGAGGAGAATGACGTCCATGATGAGCAGATCCACCCTGTCCAAGAAGGAAGCGGTCCTGGGCCGGCCGGAGAAAAGCCGGTCCCCCAAGAAATTTATCCTGATCGGGCTGAGCCTGGTCCTGGCGGCCGGGGCCGGGGTGGGCTTCGGCCTGTGGGGCGGAGGGGAACCCCCCGACCCGGCCCAAACCCGGGCGGTCGGCCGGCCTTCGCCCGCCGCCCAGACCCAGAAGGGGGCCCAGGAAGGGGCTCAAACCTCCACTGTGGCCTTTCCGGTGGCCGACTTCACCGACGGCCAGGCCAAGTACTTTCAGGTGGACACCGGTCAGGGGATCAAGGTCAAGTTCTTCATCCTCAAGAGCTCCGACGGGGTGATCAGGGCCGCCTTTGACGCCTGCGACGTCTGCTGGCCGGCCGGCCGGGGCTACGCCCAGGACGGCGACGAGATGGTCTGCCGCAACTGCGGCCGGCGGTTCGCCTCGATCAAGATCAACGAGATCAAGGGCGGCTGCAACCCGGCCCCGTTGGAGCGGAGGATAGAGGGGGACCAGCTCCTGATCGAGAAGGAGGCCATCCTGGCCGGCCGGACCTACTTCAACTTCGCCAAAAAGCAGTTCGGGAGCTGATCATGAACCTGGACCTGATCGCCCTGGCTAACTTGAGAAGGCGCAAGGCCAGAGCCGCCTTTGTCCTGACCGGGCTGTTGATCGGGGTGGCCACCACGGTGGCCCTGATCTCCCTGGTGGAGGCCCTGGAGGCCAACATAACCACCAAGCTGGAGAAGTACGGGGCCAACATCCTGGTCACCCCCAAGACCGAGTCCCTGCCCCTGGCCTACGAGGGGCTCAACCTGGGCGGGGTCTCGGTGGAGACGGCCCAGCTCCGGGAGAGTGATCTGGACAGGATCAGAACCATCAAGAACGCCCGCAACATCGCCGCGGTGGGCCCCCTGGTCCTGGGGCCGGTCCGGGTCAAGGGGAGCCAGGTCCTCCTGACCGGGGTCGACTTCAGCCAATCCCGGATTCTCAAGCCCTGGTGGAAGATCCGGGGCGCCTGGCCGGAGGGGGAGGGCCTGGTGGCCGGGGCCGAGGCGGCCAAGGTCCTGGGGCTCTCCCCCGGGGAGCGGGTGGAGATAAACGGCCGCCGGCTTACGGTCAGCGGTCTCCTGGAGCCCAACGGCTCCCAGGACGATCACCTCCTCCTGGCCCCCTTCGGCCTGGCCCAGGCGGTCTTGGGCAAGCCGGGCCAGGTCTCCCTGGTGGAGGTGGCGGCCCTGTGCACCGAGTGCCCCATCCAGGAGATGGTGGCCCAGATTAGCCAGGCCCTGCCCGGGGCCAAGGTCATGGCCATCCAGCAGGTGGTCAAGGGAAGGATGGAGACCATCGGTCACTTCCGCCGGATCTTCTACGGGGTCTCGGCCCTGGTGGTCCTGGTGGGCGGGCTGATGGTCATGGTGAACATGATGGGCTCGGTCAGGGAGAGGCAGCGCGACATCGGCATCTTCCGGGCGGTGGGCTTCAGGGCCTCCCAGGTGGTCAGGATAATCCTCCTGGAGGCCGGGATCATCTCCCTCCTGGCCGGTCTGGCCGGGCTGGGGGTGGGCTTCGGGGCGGCCAGGGCGGCCCTGCCCCTCCTGACCGAGATGAGTCATGGGGTGGGGGTCTTTGACCCGATCCTGGCCGGGCTGAGCCTGGTTCTGGCGGTGGCGGTGGGGCTCCTGGCCGGCCTTTACCCGGCCCTGATGGCCGCCCGGCTGGACCCCACCCAGGCCTTAAGGGCCCTCTAACCTTGAGTTTGGCTGAAGGCGGTGAATAACGCCAACGGAGTTTGATCATGAGCTACATCGAGGCCCACGGGCTGACCAAGATCTACGGGGACAACGGCAACTCGGTCAGGGCCGTGGACGGGCTTTCGTTTGAGATCCAGGCCGGCGAGTTCGTGGCCGTGATGGGCGAGTCGGGCTCGGGCAAATCGACCCTCCTCTCCATTCTGGGCGGGCTCTTGAGCCCCAACCAGGGCAGCCTGATCGCCGACGGGCTCGACCTCTACCGGCTCAGCCGGGACCAGCGGGCCAACTTCAGGCGGGAGTTTCTGGGCTTCGTCTTCCAGTCCTTTCATCTCCTGCCCTACCTGACCGTCATCGAGAACGTCATGCTCCCCCTGGCCACGGCCAAGCTGGGCCGGAAAAGGAGCCGGGCCATGGCCCTGGCCGCCCTGGAACGGGTGGGGCTGGCCTCCAAGGCCGGGCGCCTCCCGGACCAGATCAGCGGCGGCGAGCAGGAGCGGACGGCCCTGGCCCGGGCCATCGTCAATCAGCCGCCGATCCTCCTGGCCGACGAGCCCACCGGCAACCTGGACTCCAAGACCTCGGGCCAGGTGATCGAGATGATCGGGGAGCTCAACCGGGAGGGGATGACCGTGGTCATGGTCACCCACTCGGCCGCCTGCGCCCGGGCCGCGGGGCGCATCCTGACCATGTCCGACGGGAGGCTCGTGGCCGAGTCCGGCCCGGAGGGGCTCGCCTGCGGCTGAGACCGGGCCGGGCTCAGAAGGTGGCGGCGCTTTTGAACATGTCCAGAAAGGCGCCCATCAGCCCCTGGTCGAACTGGGGGGCCATCTCCTGGATCATGGCCCGGGCGGCCATGAGGGGGCTCATCCGGGCCTGGTCCCCCCGGTCGGAGGTGAAGGCGTCGTAGACGTCGGCGATGGCGCAGATCCGGGCCCCGAGATGGATCTCCCGGCCCCGGAGGTGGTCCGGGTAGCCGCTCCCGTCCAGCCGTTCATGGTGCTGGAGGAGGACGCCGCTGACCGTCTTCCCGGTGATTCCGGCCTCGGTCAGCAGCTCCAGGCCGACCCCGGTATGGGCCCGGATCCGGGCCCACTCCAGGGGGGTCAGGACCCGGGGCTTGTCGAAGATCCCCAGGGCGGTCACGGTGTGGCCCAGGTCGTGGAAGAAGAGGGCCGGGGCCAGGCTCTGGAGGTCGCACTCCTCCCCCCGGTCCAGAAGGACCTTGGCCAACCCCAGGCCGAAAACGGCCACGTTGCAGCAGTGGACGTGGAGGAGGGGCGAGTTCCTGACCTGCTGGAGGAGGCCGGCCGCGAACCGGTCCCGTTTCAGGATCAGGTCGACCACGGTCCTGAGCGAGCCCTGGGCCCGGCGGACCCCCTCCGCCTCGGGCTGGTCAAAGGCCGACTCGATCACGGTCAGGGCCAGCTCATAGGCCACCTCGGCCAGCCGCCGGTCGTCCACCTCCTCCTTTTCGATCAGCCCGGCCAGGACCCTCTCCTGGAGGGCCAGGTACAGGGGCCGGTCCGAGCGGCTAGCGTAGAGGCTGAGGCCGGCCGTGGCGATCTTTTGCCAGGCCTCCCGGCCCAGGGCCCGGCCGGGCTGGAGGAGGAGGACCCGGCCGGCCTCGTCGCTGGGGCGATAAAGGGCGAAGTCCAGCTGCGTCTCGGGCCCGATGAGGTCGAGGTTGACGGGGAAGAAGGCCGGGCCCGGCCCCCCCTCCTCAGGTCCGCCCTGATCCTTGGCCGGCATCCATGGCCCCCCTTTTGGTGGGGATAAGCTGGGAGACATCATACCGCATCCCGGGCCGCCATTTCCAGTCCGGCCTTTGGCCATGGGCCGCCATCCGGCCCTCCGCCGGGAGGCGGCTCACGGACCCTTCGGACCTCAGCCGCCGGAGCCTCTCCCTGGCCAGGTCGAACTCCAGCCGGGTGTCCAGGAAGGACTCCAGGGCCTGGCGGTAGTGCTTCCGGGCCTCCTCCTTCCGGCCCTCCCCCTCGGCCCAGAAGCCCAGGGCGGTGTGCCCGGTGAGGAGGTGCTCCGGGCTTGAGCCGGTCCTCTCCTCCAAGGCGGCCACGGTCAGGCGGCCGTCCAGGCACTCGGCCAGGGCCCGGTACCAGGGGGCGGCGGTCAGCTTCAGGTAGCCGGAGAGGGCGGTCCGGGCCTCCTCCCGGCGGTCCAGGTGGAGCAGGAGCTGGGGCTCCAGGAGACCCAGGCTGAGGCGGGCCGCCGACTCCCGGCCGGGGCGGGCCAGGAACTGCCTCACCCGGGTCAGGGCCTCCTCGAAGTCGCCCTCGGCGGCGGCGTAGAAGGCCAGGCCGGCCAGAACGTCCCTCCGGTCCGGCTCTAACGCCAGGACCCGGTCGTAGGCCCGGCGCTTGTCGGCCAGGCTGACCGAGTCCTGGGCGGCCATCCGGAGGAGGGGGGTGGTCTGGGCCCCCAGCCCGGCGTGCTCCTTGACCGCCCGGGCCAGGGCCGTCTCAAAGGCCTCCCGGCCGGCCTGGAGTTCGTTCCGCTGGGCCTGGTCGCCGGCCGCCTCCTCCCGTTGCTCGAAGATCCGGTCCCAGGCGGCCCGGGCCAGGAAGAAGGACCAGTCGTCGGGGTCGGCCTTCAGGGCGGCCTGGGCCAGGAGCTCCCCGGCCCGGGCCGGCTCCTTCTCCCGCTCGGCGATCAACCCCCCCACGTAGCCCAGCCAGCTTTGCTCGGTCCGGTTCTCGCCGGCCTCAAGGGCCTGGCCCAGGGGGACCAGCCCTTCCAGGACCCTGGCCAGGTAGCCCAGGAACTCCGCCGGAGAGCGCCAGTCCAACCCCAGGAGGGCCTCCCCGGAAGGGCTCTCCTTGGCCCCCCCGGCCCGCCAGGCCAGGAGGTGGAGCATCAGCCGGGAGGGGTTGATCTCGTCGTCCAGGGACAGGGAGCGCTCGAAGAGCGGCCGGGCCCCCTTCTCGTCCCCGGCGCAGAAGTGGAGCATTCCCGCGGCCAGGACCAGGCTGGGGTCCTGGCTCTGGGCCAGGGCCTCATCGGCCAGGCCCATGGCCTCGGCCCAGCGCCCCTCCCTGGCCGGGGCCAGGATCTTGGCCAGCTTGGCCTCCACCGAGGGATCCAGGACCCCGTTCCACTTGGTCCGGCCCTCCTTTATCTCCCCCAGGAACTTCACCGCCGAGGTGATGGGCAGGACCATCCCGAGGTCCCAGAGGGGGGTCACCAGGGGCAGGCCGCCCGGGGCCCGGTCGGTGGCCACCCCCGAGGCGATGCCGATGACCCTGCCCCGGACGTCGATCACCGGGCCGCCGGAGTTGCCCCCGTAGAGGGAGGCGTCCACCTGGAGGAGGTTCCTGAAGGAGCGCCTGACGTGACCCCTGGTGACGCTGACGTTGACCGTGTCGTCCTGGAGGCGGCTGCCCAGGGGGAAGCCCAGGACGATCACCCTGGTCAGCTTGGGCACCTCCTGGGCCACCAGGTCCCTGGCCAGGGGCAGCGGCTTCAACCCCTGGGGAACCTGGTCGATCTTGAGCACGGCGAAGTCGTCCCTCAGCGGCGAGGCCAGGATCTGCCTGGTTCTGACCGGGGGCTTGGCCACCCCGGCGATGACCAGGCCCGGCTTCCCGTCGGAGCGGAAGGCGGCCTCCAGGTTGAAGACGTCGGCCACGTCGGCCTCCTCGATCATCCCGGCCGAGCGGAGAAAGGCCTTGGCCCCTTCGAACCAGAGGTAGGTCCCGAACCCGAAGCTGGGGGTGACGTTCATGGCCCGGAGCTGGGCCAGCCTGAAGTTGAGGGTCTCATCCTCCAGCCAGGGCGCGGCCACGTGGCGGTTGGTCAGGAGGTAGCCGGCCTGGTCCACCAGGAAGGCCGTCCCCTGGGCCTGCCGGCGGTAGACCAGCTCCTGGTCCACCTTGAGCCAGTAGTCCACCAGGACGAAGGCCACCGAGGGGGAGTAGCGGTTGGCGTACTTCTCCAGGACCGTGGCGTCCAGCCGCTGCTCCCGGCCCAGGTAGAGCCAGGTGCCGGCCCCGATGAGGATGAGGATGGCCACCAGCCCGCCCAGGAGCTTCTGCCGGCGCTTGAGGCCCTTGATCTCCCTGGCCGGCTCGGTCCCCTCCTCCTCGTGCCTGACCGAGGCCGCCTCGATGGTCTCCGGGCTTATCCCCTCCAGGATCTCGGCCACGTCGTCCATGTACCTGGGCCTCAGGTCCTGGTCCTCGGCCAGCATGGTCTTCAGGAGGACCTCCACCTCCTCGGGCAGGGGCAGGCTGTCGATCTGGTCCAGGTGGTCGCAGGACTCGAAATCGGCCGTCAAGAGCTCCAGGAAGACCTTGCCCAGGGACCAGATGTCGGACCTGAACTCCAGCGGCCGGTCGTTTTTGATGTCCGGGTGGCACTCCATCAGGTGCTTGAGCATGGGGCTGGGCCGGTCCAGCCTGGGGTCCAGGAAACGGGAGAGCTTGTAGTCGATCTTGACCTTGAGCCGGCCCTCCTCGTCCTCAATGGCCATGATGTCGTTGAGGATCAGGTGGGGCATGATGTACCCGGCCCGCTGGAGCCTGCCCAGGGCCCGGGCGATCTTGGCCATGAGGGGGAAGGCGACCCGGTAGTCCCGGAGCCGGCCCGAGCTGATGAGCTCGCCCCAGTTGACCGCCTCGACCCACTCGCTGACCCGGTACCAGACCCCGTCCCGGGAGCGGGTCAGCTGGCGGTGCTGGACAAAGACGTCGTCCGGCAGCTTTTTGAGCTCCTCCAGCTCCTGCTTGAGGCGGTAGGCCACCTCGTCGGTTACGGCCGACTGGGGGGTGAAGAGCCGGATCATGACCGGCTCCTCCTCGCCGTCCTTCTGGGCCTTGCAGAGGATCGACGCGTGACCGTGGTGGAGGACGTCCAGGATCCGGTAGTCATCGATAAACCGCCGGCCCTCGCCCACCTCCCCGCCGCAGGCGGGGCAGATGGTCACCCCCTCGGCCACCAGCTGTCCGCAGCCCTGACAGATCTTCATCAACCACCCCGCTCAGGTCAGAGTATGCTTTTCCGCTCCGCTAAGGTTGCTTGGGCCACCGCCGTCAATGCCCCCTCCGGCCTCCCCGGCCGGGAGGGCCCGGCCTTCCGGGTCCTCCCGGCCGGGGAGGGGGTGGCCATGACGGAGATAGTGGCGCTCCATCCTCTCCTTGAGCCACAGGACCAGGGCGTAGACCTCCAGGACCTGGGCCTCGTACTCGGTGTGCTTCTGGTTGGTCGGGGTGAGGTAGCGCCTGACAAAGTAGGGGTTCTCCAGGACCCGGTCGCACAGCCGCATGGCCTTCTTGAAGACCGCCTCCTCGTACTTGATCATCTCGTGCTTCTGGGACAGGAAATGGGTCAGCATCTCCAGCCTCTCGTGGTAGGGCAGGGGCCTGGCCTCGTGGTTGGAGCCGAAGATGGCCTGGCTGACCTGGAGGACGGTGTACTCCTGTCTCAGGTTGAGGACCAGGGAGAGCAGGGCCTCGTAGATCTCCCGGTGGGGCTCGAACTCCTCCTTGAGCTCCTTGGCCCCCAGGTACGAGTCCAGGGTCTGGATGATCCTGGCGAAGGAGGCGGGCGAGTAGGAGAGGATGATCCGCCGGTTTTTGGCCAGCCAGGCGGAGAGGAACTTCAGCCGGGAGAGGTGATCCGAGGTGCCGTGGATGATCTCCTGGTCCTGGTAGAGGATCTCCCCCTCGTACTCTCCCCGGACCATGTCGTTGAGGCCGATGAGCCGGCTCCGCCTCAAGGAAAGGAGGTCCAGGCCGGACAGCCGCCGGCCGGTCCGGGGGTGGATGACCTCCTGCTCCTGGACCGAGAGGGCCCTGTCCTCGACGATGTTCTCCGGGTTGTAGTCATGCTGGGTGTAGGTCACCCTGAGGATGACCACCCGCCGCTCCCGGTCCACGAACCAGCCTCCCCCGGAGAGCTTGTCATTGAGCTCGGACTGATCCTTTTTGAGGCCTACCAGGGCGATCTTCTCCACCAGGGGCCAGCGGTGGCGGCCCCGGGAGGAGAGGAAGGTCAGGGTCCGGTCGGAGTTGCCCAGGACGGAGATGAAAAAGTTCTCGTTGCGGCCGGAGAGGATCCGGCTGAACATGGCCGCCGAGGTCCTCCGCTCCGAGGCGATGGGGAAACCGTGGAGCTCCATCAGGAAGCGGTAGACAAAGAGCCGGTTGGCCTCATAAAGCCTGTTGTCGCCGGGCCTGAACTTGCCGATCCTCAACCCGAAGCGCTTGATCTCCCGGTCCAGGTCGGAGGGAAAGGAGGCGAAGACCCCGGCCAGGGAGAAGTGGTCCTGGCTGTTCCTGGCGATCAGGTGGGCCCGGTCCATCTTGAAAAGGCTCTCCAGGACCAGGTCGTAGTTGGCCAGATCAAAGACCGGCCGGCCGGCCAGGCGCTCCTCCACCCAGGAGTGGTGGCGCCGGGGCAGCCGGGAGAGGAAGCGCTTGAGACCGGTCTGGGCCTGGAGCTCGCCGCCTCCGGAGGAGCCCACGGGGAAGAGCAGGTCGAACTGGAAGCCCTCGTTCTGGTAATCCAGGGTCCGGTCCAGGGCCAGCATGGAGAAGCCGGGCAGCTCCTTGTACTCCTGGAGGCTGGAGTCAAAAGGCGGGGCCAGGTCCCTGGTGTTGATCAGGGGGTAGGAGGGGTGGTAGGCCTCCAGGAGACCCGCCTTGACCTGGAAGCACTCGCAGAGGCTTTTGAGGGTGAAAAGGTCCTTGGGCCTGGCCTGGCCGGACCTGAATCGGCTCAAAGGCTGTCCGGCGATCTCCACCTGATCGAAAAATTCCCCTGGCATCGGTTCTTTTATAGACCCAACCCGGAAGCCCAGGCAATACCTAATCCCGCCCGGGACCCGCCCGGGGCCAGGGGGCCTGGACCGGGTCGCCGGGAGCGGTCTGGGGGCTTGTGGCGGCCGGCCGGCGGATTATATCCTAAGCGGTCTCGATTCCACCCCGGTCAAGGCCGGCGAGGTCTGGAAAGGTTTTTTAGTGGGTTTGAAAAAGACAAAAAAAATCCCCGTGACCTGCAACCGGGACTGCGGAGGGGCCTGCCCCCTCCTGGCCTGGGTGGAGGGGGGCCGGGTCGTCCGGATCACCGCCAACCCCTCCGGCGGCCGGGCCCTGGCCCCCTGCCTCCGGGGGCTTAAGATGCCCGAGACCCTCTACTCCCCCCAGCGGCTCAAGAAGCCCCTCCTCAGGACCGGCCCCCGGGGCTCGGGCCGGTTCCGGGAGATCGGCTGGGAGGAGGCCCTGGACCTGGCCGCGGAGCGGCTGGGCCGGGTCAGGGGGGAGGAGGGCGGCCAGGCCGTCCTGGCCCTGGGCGGCTCGGGCTCCTGCCGGGGGGCGCTCCACCACACCGGCCGGCTCCTGGCCAGGTTCCTGGCCTTGTTCGGGGGGTACACCGCCACCTTCGGCAGCTACTCCGCCGGGGCGGCCCACTTCACCTACCCCCACGTCCTGGGCGGCCTCCAGGCCGGGGTTGACCCGGCCACCTTGCTCCAGAGCAGGCTGATCATCCTCTGGGGGGCCAACGTCTCCGACTGCCGCCTGGGAACCGAGACCGCGGCCAGGATCAGGCAGGCCCGGCGGCGGGGCGCGGAGGTGGTGGTCGTCGACCCCCGCCGGACCAGGAGCGTGGCCGAGTTCAAGGCCCGCTGGGTCCCGGTCCTCCCGGGGACCGACGCGGCCCTGATGATGGCCGTCCTCCACGTCCTCATCCAGAGGGGGCTGGTGGACGCCGAGTTCGCGGCCCGGTACTCCGCCGGCTTCGAGAAACTGGAGGCCCACATCCTGGGGCTGGACGACGGGCAGCCCAAGACCCCCGGCTGGGCCGAGAAGGTCTGCGGCACCCCGGCCCGGACCATCACCGACCTGGCCGTCCGCTACGGCCGGGCCAAGCCGGCCGCGCTTTTGCCCGGGCTCTCCTTTCAGCGGGTCCTGGGCGGAGAGGAGGCGGTCCGGATGGCCATCTCCCTCCAGGTGGCCACGGGCAACCTGGGCCGGCCGGGGGGAACGGCCGGGACCATCTCCTGGCACGGCCTGCCGGGGCTTAAAACGGGGACCCTCCCCGTGCCGCCCAACCCCCTGGCGGCCAAGGTGCCGGTCTATCTCTGGCCGGACGCGGTCCTGGAGGGGAAGAAAGGCGGCTTTCCCAGCGATATCAAGCTGATCTACAACGTCGGCGGGAACTACCTGGTCCAGGGGGCGGACTTGAGGAAAAGCATCCGGGCCTTTGAGAAGGTGGACTTCTCCATCTGCCACGAGCTCTTCCTGACCCCCACCGCCCGGTCCTGCGACCTAGTCCTGCCGGCGGCCACCGCCCTGGAGCGGGAGGACGTCGTCCTCACCGCCGGCTCGCCCTACCTCCTCTACTCCCACCGGGCCGTGGAGCCCTTGGCCCAAGCCCGGACCGACTACCGGATCTTGAGCCGGCTGGCCGACCGGCTGGGGTTCGGCCCCGGGTTCCACCTGGGCCGGTCGGAGAAGGACTGGCTGGAGAGGTTCGGGGCGGCCTCGGAGGTGACCGACTGGGAGGAGTTCAAGCGGACCGGGATCTTCTTCGGCCCGGACCGGGCCCGGGTGGGGCTGGCCGGGTTCATCGCCGATCCCCTCTCCCGGCCCCTGCCCACCCCCTCGGG
>Ga0068714_10001729_pt1 | contig 30537 bp, 26 predicted proteins | sample MTBNYHSulfiMetaG_FD_62988 | JGI IMG/M metagenome (GOLD analysis project Ga0068714, IMG submission 62988) | Enrichment culture microbial communities from rom New York Harbor, USA that are MTBE-degrading - MTBE-NYH (New York Harbor Sulfidogenic)... | ecosystem: Environmental > Aquatic > Marine >...
GGGCCGCGTGGTCCTGCGCCCGTCAGGCACCGAGCCGGTCTTGCGGATAATGGTTGAAACCCGGATCCAATGCGACGCCGAGCGGCTGGCCGGCGAGCTGGCCGGTGCGGTCACCGCGGCGGCGGCCCGCCCGGTGGGCCGCGCGGGGAGGTGAGGAGGCCCGCGCAAGCGCATAGTATGGGACGAAGAGCTTGAGGGGAAGGGCGCCCCGGACGGAGCAGGTGTGCAGGGCTGAAAGCGCCAGAACTCCATTGCCGGCGGTTTCTGCCGGTGGAGTTGACGAGGCGGAGGATCTCGGATTATTCGGCGGGTGACTCCCGGTCGGGCCACGACCGATAAAGGCACAGCAAAACCCGCGGGCGACCTCGGGGCCAAGGGTGCCGGGTGGCGAAAGATGGTTTCTATGCTGCGCGTCTGCCTTCCGTCTAATCTGCCCACGCTATACCCGGCCGGGTGGGTGGCCTTCGCCGTGCGCCGCGGGCCGCGCGCCGCCGGAAAAGGGGAGGAATCAGACTTTGTGCGGCATCATCGGTTACACCGGCCCCCGCGAAGCTTTGCCCGTCTTGGTTGACGGGCTGTCGCGGCTTGAGTACCGCGGTTACGATTCCGCGGGGATAGCGGTCCTCGGCGACGGCGTCCTGGCCGTCGAGAAGTGCGAGGGCAGGCTTTCGCGCCTGGTCTCGCGCATCCACGGCGGCGGCCTTCCCGGCCGGCTCGGGATAGGCCACACCCGGTGGGCGACCCACGGAAGACCGTCCGACGCCAACGCCCATCCCCACCAGGACTGCCACCGCGAGCTGGCCCTGGTCCACAACGGGATCGTGGAGAACTACCTTGAACTGAAAATGGACCTGGAGCGGCGGGGCCATAGCTTCACGTCCGAGACGGACACGGAGGTCATCGCCCACCTGATAGAGGAGAAGCTGCGGGGAAGCCAGGGCGGGCTTGACGTCCTGGCCGCGGCCGTCAGGGCGACGGCGGCCGAACTGCAGGGGGCGTTTGCGCTGGCGGTGGTCTGGCGCCGGGCCCCTGAGGGCCTGGTTGCGGTCAGGCAGGATAACCCGCTGATAGTCGGCTTCGGAGATCGCGAGAACTTCGTGGCATCCGACATACCTGCTCTCTTGCCCTATACGCGCGTGGTCTCGATTCTCAGAAACGGCGACCTGGCGATCGTCGGTCCGGACCGCGTCGAGGTGACGGACCTTGATGGCCGGCCGCGGCGGCTCGAGCGCACGACCCTGGACCTCGGCCCTGAGCAGGCGGAGCTTGGCCGCTACCGCCACTTCATGGAGAAGGAGATCTTCGAGCAACCGCAGGCCTTGTCCGACGCGCTGAGGGGCCGGCTGGAGCCGTCCGGCGGCAAACGCGGGCCGGCGGGGGCCGGCAGGTTTCTGCTTCCGGAGCTCGATGCCCTTGTCGCCGGTACCGGGCTTCCCGGCCAGGTGGCCCTGGTGGCCTGCGGGACGGCGTACCACGCCGGCCTCATCGGCAGGGCGCTGCTGGAGCGGCTCGGCGGCATCACGTCAAGGGCCGAGATTGCCTCGGAGTTTCGCTACTCCGATCCGCTGCTCGGTCGCGGGGATCTGCTCGTGGCGATCAGCCAGTCGGGAGAAACCACGGACACGCTCGGGGCGTTGCGCGAGGGCATCCGCAAGGGGGCATCCACGTTGGGGGTCGTCAACGTGGTCGGCTCGTCGGTGGCGCGCGAGGCGGGCGGCGTTCTGTACACGCGAGCGGGCCCGGAGATCGCGGTCGCGTCCACCAAGGCGTATACCACGCAGATAGCGGTTCTGACGCTGATCGCCCTCAGGCTCGCGGAGATCCGGGCCCGGACGGACCCGGCCCTGTTAGACGCCGCCGCGGCGGCCCTCAGGCAGCTGCCCGGGCTCATCGAAAAGGCCCTGGAGCAGTCCGCGGCCATCGAGGAATACGCCGGACGGCTCGCCCGCCGGGAGGACGCGTTCTTTATCGGACGCGGCCTGGACTACGCGGTGTGCCTGGAGGGACAGCTGAAGCTCAAGGAGATATCCTACATTCACGCCGAGGCCTACCCGGGCGGCGAGCTGAAGCATGGGACGCTGGCCTTGATCCAAAAGGGAGTCCCCGTCGTGGCCCTCGTGACCCAGCCGGACCTGGAAGAGAAAATGATCAGCAACATACGCGAGGTCGCCGCCCGGGGAGGCGCCGTGACGGCCTTCGTACGCAGCGACCTTGCGGGCTCGGTCCGCCCGCACGTCGACCGGGTCATTCCGGTTCCGGTCACGGTCCCCTGGCTGCAGCCGGTGCTGGCGGCCGCGCCCTTTCAGCTGCTGGCGTATCACGCCGCGGTGCACCGCGGCTGTGACGTCGACAAGCCGCGGAACCTGGCCAAGAGCGTCACGGTCGAGTAGCCCGCAGGGATGGCGCCGCCGTGAAGGAATACAGCCTGCGAGGCAACACTCTGGGCCTGCGCCAGAATCCGGAATACTGAAGGGGGGCGGGCCGTGGCGGGCGTCGCCGGCGTAGGGATTGACCTTGCTGAGGTCGAGAGGATGAGCAGGGCGCTGAGCCGCGGCCGGACGCGGTTTCTCAACCGGGTCCTGAGCCCGGCGGAAAGAGAAGAGCTCGGCCGGCGCGGGCTCCGGGGCGCGGCCGAAGCGGCCTTCGTAGCCGGGCGCTTTGCGGCCAAGGAGGCTGTCGCCAAGGCCGTCGGTACCGGGGCGGGGCGCCTCGGCTGGGCCAACGTGAGCGTGACCGGGGACCCGCGCGGAAGGCCGGTATGCGTCCTCCTTGGTCCCGCGGCGGCGGCCGCCCGCGAAGCCGGCGTATCCAGCGTCCTCGTCTCGATCACCCACACCGGCGGGACCGTCGCCGCCTGCGCGGTCGCCCTCAGGGACGAGGGGTGAGGTGATGGCTTTGCGCTTATTGACCTCGGCCGAGGCCCGGCAACTTGACAGCCGGGCATCGGCCTTGGGCGTGGGCGGCCCCGCGTTGATGGAGGTTGCCGGGGCCAAGGCGGCGCTCGTCGCCCGGAAGATGTTAGCGGACGGGCGGGGCTCGCGCCCGGGCGCGGCGGGCTCGGCAGGCGTCCTCGTCCTTGCCGGCCGCGGCAACAACGGCGGCGATGGCCTGGTTGCGGCCAGGTACCTGCGCAACGCGGGCCTCGAGGTCCGGGTCTACCTCTGCGGCGGTGAAAACCTGCGTGAGGAGGCCGCGAGAAACCTTGAGGCCTGGCGGGGAAGCGGCGGGTGGTGGTCCTCCCCGGCGGCGGACGGTTTCTGGCGGGACCTCGAGATGGACATGCTCAGCCGGGCCGATCTGGTCGTCGACGCGCTGTTGGGCACCGGCCAGTCCGGGCCCCCTCGGGGGGACATCGGCAGGGCCGCGGCGCTGGTGGCCCGCATTGGAGGCGGCTTTCGCCCGCGCGCCGGCGGCGCACCGTTGCGTCCCGCGGTCCTGTCCCTCGACGTCCCGACGGGGGTCAACGCGGATACGGGAGAGGTCCACAGCCCGGCGGTGGCCGCCGGCGCGACCGTCACTTTCGGCAGTCCCAAGGTGGGGCTGCTCCTCTGCCCTGGTTGTGAGTTCGCCGGAGACCTTGTCGTCGCCGATATCGGCCTGCCGCCGGGCCCCTGTCCCCGGCCCGGCGAAACGGACCGCGGCTCTCCCGCCGCCTGGATCTGCGCGGCCGGCACAGCGGCCTCTGTGCTGGCCCACCGGAGGAGAGCTTTCCACAAGGGCGACGCCGGGTTCGTCGTCGCCTTCGCCGGGTCGGTCGGGATGACGGGCGCGGCCGCGCTTGTCGCGAGGGCGGCGGTCCGCGGGGGAGCCGGGCTGGTGACCGTCGCCACGCCGGGCCCCGCGCAGCCTGTGCTGGCCGCGATGGTCACGGAGGCGATGACCGCGCCGCTGCAGCACGAGGGTGGCGCGGTTTCGGCATTGGCGCTTGACGCGGCCCTCGAGCTGGCGGCAAGCGCGGACGTCGTCGCCCTGGGTCCGGGGCTGAGGCGCGGACCGGGCGTCGAGGAGTTTGTGCGGGCGTTTGTCGCCCGCTGTGCCGCGCCGCTGGTCCTGGACGCGGACGGGCTCAATGCATTCGCCGGGCAGGCGGAGTTGCTGAGACAACGCCCGCCCGGATCCCCCTTGGTCATCACCCCGCATCCGGGCGAGCTGTCACGCCTCCTATCCGCTGAAACCGCGGCGATTCAGCGGGACCGCCTGGCCTGGGCCAGACGGGGCTCCGCGGCGACTGGCGCCGTGTGCGTTCTCAAGGGCGCCGCGACGGTCGTGTCCGAGCCGGGAGGCAGCTGCTTCGTCATCCCCGCGGGGAATCCCGGGATGGCCACCGGCGGGATGGGGGACGTTCTGACCGGGCTGGTGGCGGCCCTTTGGGCGCAAAACACGACCGGTCGGGGGCCGGACGCAGGCATCGACGTGTCCGTGCCGGCCTGCCCGCTCGCCTGGAGAACCGGGGCGGCCGCGGCCTTCTGGCATGCCCTCGCCGGCGACGTCGCGGCTCTGGAAACCGGCGGCGTCGGTATGACGGCTAGCGACGTCATCGAGCGCCTGCCCCGGGCCCGCGAATACGTGCTCAGCCCCCGCGAGGCTCCGGATCAGCTCAGGAGGTCCCTGCTGGGGGTATCCGAGCTTGTCTGACCCGGGCCGCCGCGGGCGGGCGCCGGCCCGGCGGCGTACGCCGGTGGTCGTCCCGCTCCTCGGTTTGGCCCTCGCACTGGCGGCAGCGGCGGTGTACGCCTACCTGAACCACGTTCCTTCACCGGGGGCCGTCCTGGCCAGGATGCGCGGAGCCGGCGAGGCGGTCGAGGAAATCTCGTGCGTCCTCAGGGCCCCCTGGCCGGAGGCTTTCCCGCCGGCCAGCGGCCTGCCCGGGGCCAGGGCCTTGCTGGCCGCTGCCGGCACGGCCCGTTCCTGGTCGATCCAGTGGAAGGCGGGGACGGGTTTCCGGGCGGAGGCGCTGGAGCCTCCCGGGGCCGCCGGCACGCTGACGGTCGCGTCCGGCGGGCGCTGGTGGACGTACAGCCCGCTGCTTTGTCTGGCGCTGTCCGGGAGCGGTGAGGTGCCCCCGCTGTTCCTTTCAGAGCTGACCGGAATGCTGTCTTCCGGCACCGGACAGGCGACCGCGAGGACGACGGCACCGCCCACCGGCAGGAGGAGGGGCCTGACGGTTTCCGCCGCCATCGGCGACGACCGTCTTGTCGTCGACGTCGACCGCTCTTCGTGGCTTCCGCTGCGGGCAAGACTGACTGACGCGGCCGGAAGGGTCCTCGCCTCTCTCGAGATTGAGCAGCTCGACCTCAGCCCCGGGCTGGAGGACGGAGTCTTCAGCTTCGAGCCGCCTGCCGGGACCCGCGTGCTCGCGGGCCTGTTCGCGGCCTCCTATCCGGACGTGGAGTCGGCGGCCGCCGGCCTACCTTTCCAGCCCAAGGTGCCCGGCAACCTGCCCGCAGGTTTCGACCTTTCGGCGGTGAACGTGACTGGTGAGGGGTCCTCCCGCGCGCTGGTTGTCACGTGGGCGGCCGCTACAGGAGCGTCTCCCGCCGGCGGGCTCGTCTCCCTGACGCAGTCTCTCTGCGTCGAGGGGTACGGCCCGTTGCCGTACGGCCGTCCCGAGAAGCGCGGGGGTATCGAGGCTCAGGTTTTCGAGCTTGGAGACCTGCGGGGCGTGGACTGGCGGCAGGGAGACCTCAGCTTTACGCTGTTCGGGAACCTGTCCTTCGACCAGCTGCTCTCCGTGGCTGCGTCGATCAGGTGAGCCGCCTTGGGAGGTGAGGAGGCTGTCTTCAGAGCTGGTTCAGGCCATGCGGCCGACCTGCGCGCTCATTGACCTCGACGCCGTCGCCCACAATACCCGCGAGCTGAAGCGCATCGCCTCCCCGCGAGCCGAGTTGATGGCCGTCGTGAAGGCCGACGCCTACGGACACGGGATCAGAGAGGTCGCCGGGACCTGCCTGGAAAACGGAGCGACCCGCCTGGGAGTGGCCATCCTCGACGAGGCGCTTGTCCTCAGGAGTGCCGGCCTTGACGCCCCTATCCTGGTGCTCGGCCCGCTCTTTCCATACCAGGCCGAAACCGCGGTTAGGAGCGGGGTCGCGGCGACCGTCTCGACTCCAGGCGAAGCAGCGGCGCTTGGCGATGCCGCCCGCCGGGCCGGGCTCGTGGCGCGCGTTCACGTCAAAGTGGATACCGGTATGAGCCGCCTGGGGGTCTTTCCCGACGCCGCCGGGGCCGCCGCGGTCGAGCGCGTAGCCTCGACGCCGGGGGTCGAGGTCGAGGGGATATACACCCACTTCGCGGCCGCCGACGAGGCGGACAAGAGCCACGCGCGGCACCAGTTTGAGCTCTTTCTGGGTTTCCTTGACGGACTGCGGCGGAGAGGGCTTGAGTTTCCGTTGCGTCACGCCGCCAACAGCGCGGCGCTCCTGGACATGCCCGAGACGCACCTCGACATGGTGCGGCCGGGGGTGCTGATTGGCGGCATCTGGCCGTCCGCGGAGGTCCGCCGGATAGCCGGCCTGCGGCCCGCGATGGCCCTGCGGACCTCGGTTGGTTTCGTCCGCGAGGTGCCGGCAGGCAGCACCGTGAGTTACGGCTGCACCTACCGCACCGCGTCGCCGGCCGTGCTGGCCACACTGCCTCTCGGCTACTGCGACGGCTATAAGCGCCTGCTCTCCAACAGCGCCGAGGTCCTGGTGCACGGCAGCAGGGCGCCGGTTCGCGGCCGCGTCTGCATGGATCAGACTATCATCGACGTTAGCGACATCCCCGCCGTGCGCGCCGGGGACGAGGTCATCGCCCTCGGCCGGCAGGGCGATGAGGAGGTCACGGCTGACGACCTGGCCGCCTTAGCCGGAACGATCGGCTACGAAATCGTCACGACCGTGGGCAGGCGTGTGGCGAGGCTCTACGTCCAAGGCGGGCGCCCCTTCAGGCTTGCCTCGCAGCTAGGGGAGTGGGAGCTCTCCGGTTGGGAGGATTTGCCCTGGCATCGGGCGAACGGTGCGGTTTCGGGGCCTGCGTCCGCGCGCGGGCCAGGTTCCAGGTTGGAGGGATAGAGGATGCGGTTGAGCGAGTTGCCCAGGGTTCGGGGCGCCAAGCTGCCCACACCCCTTGAGGAGGCGCCGCGGCTTACCCGGGCCCTCGGAGGCCCGCGGGTGTTTGTCAAGCGGGACGACCTGACGGGGTTGGCCATGGGCGGCAACAAAGCCCGGAAGCTGGAGTTCTTGTTTGGCGACGCTCTAGAGAAGAAGTGCGATACCGTGATCACGACCGGCGGCCCGCAGTCCAACCACTGCCGGATGACCGCGGGTTTTGCCCGCCGTCTGGGCCTCGAATGCGTGCTGGTCCTGACCGGCGAGGACTCGAGCCCCCGCAACGGAAATCTGCTGCTGGACTCGATATACGGTGCGGAGCTGTATTTTGTCGGAGAGGACGGACGGCCGGAGGCGGTCATGGAGGAGGTCGCGGAAGACCTCAGGCGGCGAGGGCGCAACCCGTACGTGATCCCCCTAGGAGGCTCAAACCGCATCGGAGCGGCCGGATACGTAGCCGCCACGCTGGAGATCCTCACGCAGGCCGCCGACGCCGGGGTCTCTTTCGACAGGGTCTTCGTCCCCACCGGGTCCGGCGGCACCCAGGGAGGGCTCATCCTCGGCGGCCGCGCGCTGAGCGCGGCGTACTCGGTCGCCGGCGTCAGCGTCAGCAGGCCCGCAGACCAGATCAAGGAGATGATCGCCGCCATTGTCGCGGACGGGGCTCAGCACCTTGGTCTCGAGCTTCCCCCGTTGAAACCCGGCGAGATCGTGGTCTACGACCAGTACGTCGGCCCCGGATACGGCAAGGTGACCCCCGGCTGCCTGGAGGCGATACGCCTTTTGGCGCGTACCGAGGGCATTTTCCTGGATCCGGTCTACACCGGGAAGGCCATGGCGGGGATGGTCGACCTGATCCGGCGGGGCGTTATCGGACCCGACGAGACCGTTCTCTTCGTCCACACGGGCGGCGCACCCGCCCTGTTCGCATACGCGGGAGAGCTGAGCAACGATGCCCCGCCCGGGCGGCGCCATTCTCCCTAGCGCACGGCAGGCAAGCGGGGCCGGCGTTGTCTTTGACGCGCAGGGAAGCAAGGACGGGAGGCCTAGGTGGCTTTGAAACCTTTGATCGGCATAACGATGAACAACGACCGCAACACAGGATACGTCAACATCAGGCCGGACTACCCGTTCGGGGTCGCGGAGGCCGGCGGCGTGCCGGTCCTGCTGGCGACGCCTGGAATGCAGGTTCCCGAGGACCGGTGGAGCGGGATCATCGATCGCTTGGACGGGTTGCTGCTGTCGGGCGGGCCGGACATCGATCCGGCGGAGTTCGGGGAGCATCCGGTTCGCGGCCTGGGTTCCGTCTCGCCGGAACGCGACCGCTTCGAGCTCTTTCTTGCCCGGCGGGCCTTTGAGCGCGGGATTCCCGTCCTGGGTATTTGCAGGGGGATTCAGACGCTCGCCGTGGCGGCCGGCGGCACGCTCTACCAGGACATCAACTCCCAGGTCGCGGGGGTCCTGAAGCACCGCCAGGAGGCCCCCTACTGGCACGTCTCCCACCCGGTCCGCCTGCTTCCAGGGAGCGCTGTGTTTGACGCCCATGGCCGGGTGGAGGACGCCATGGTCAATACGTTCCATCACCAGGCGGTGAAGGACCTGCCCCCGGGGTATCAGGCGACAGCCTTCAGCCCGGACGGGATTATCGAGGCGATCGAGGGCCCGGCAGGCACGAACGTCCTCGGCGTGCAGTGGCACCCCGAAGGCATCTGGGCGCACAATCCCCTTCATCTGGCAGTCTTCCGGTGGCTGGTTTCGGCCGCCGGCGGCGGGAAGTGAGGTTCGGAGAGATGGGCGATTCAGTTCGCGTGCGGGCCAGGGAAGCCGGCGTCGTCATCGGGACGATGCCCACCGGGCCGCACAACGCCATTACAGACGTGCCCGGGGTCGCAGTCGGGCACGTGACCCTGGTCAGCGGCGAAGGGCCCCTGGTTCCCGGGCGCGGTCCGGTAAGGACGGGCGTCACCGCGATCCTCCCGCACCAGGGTAACGTCTTCCGGCGCAAGGTCCCGGCTTCCGTGGACGTTATCAACGGCTTCGGCAAGCCCACCGGGTTTCCCCAGATCACCGAGCTCGGGAGCATCGAAACCCCTGTATTGCTCTGCAACACGCTCAACGTCGGGCGCGTGTGGGACGCCGTGGTAACCTACATGGTCGGCGCCAATCCCGACATCGGCATCGGCCAGGTGGGCACCGTCAACCCCGTTGTCGGCGAGTGCAACGACGGGTTTCTGAACGATATCCAGGGACGGCACGTGACCGAGCGGCACGTCCTCGAGGCCATCTCCAGGGCCTCCACATCAAGGCCCGCCGAGGGCGCGGTCGGCGCCGGCACCGGGATGTCCGCCTTCGGTTTCAAAGGCGGCATCGGGACCGCCTCACGCGTCCTGCCGGAGATGACCGGCGGCTACACGGTCGGCGTCCTTGTCCTGGCCAACTTCGGCCGGCGCGAGAACCTGGTCATCGACGGCGTGCCCGTCGGCCGCGACCTTGAGGCCTGGACCCCTCACGTTCCGCCGGGTGGACCGGAGCCCGAACCGGGTTCCGAGGCGGGGGCCGTTCCCCTGTACCCGCGGGAGGACGAGGATCTGGGTTCGGTAGTCGTTGTGGTTGCGACGGACGCTCCTCTGACAGACCGCCAGCTGGGCCGCGTCGCGCGCCGCGTCGGCATGGGCCTCGCGCGCACGGGGAGCATCGCCGGCCACGGCAGCGGCGACTTCGTCGTCGCCTTCGCCAATTCGGCCCTCCTGCCGCAGAGCTTCGAGGCCATAACCTACCGCGAAACCCGCTTTGCCGAGGAGGGCCGGAACATGGGGGCTCTCTTCCAGGCGACCATCGAGGCCACCGAGGAGTCGGTCGTAAACGCCCTATTCACCGCCGATACGATGGTCGGCCGGGACGGCAACACCCGTTACGCGTTGCCGGTCGACCTGGTGCTGGAGATCCTTGAGCGTCACCGCAGGGTGACGCGAGGTTGATTGAGGCTATCAGGAGGTGTGCTGCTTGCTCAAGACAAACAAAGACCGCCTGCCGATCGTATCTGTGCTTGGCGAGGTTTCCTCACCAGGAATGCGGACGCCGTACCGCGTGGGGTTTGACGGGGTGCCGCGCGTGGTTGCCGGAACGGGCGGCATAACGTACAACGCCCGCATCGGAGATCCGGCCCTCGGATGGGTCGCCGATCACGTCGAGCCCGGTGTCAGCACCAAGAACAAGGATGAGGCGGCAAACGGCGGCTACAACACGCTGTCATGCGTGGGCAACAAGGCGTACGTCGTGAGCGGGGACGCGAAAGGTTCGTGCGGATACGTGACCGGGACGCACGGCGGGATCGAACACGTGCTCATCGACTTTGAGCCCGAGGTGCTTGAGCGGCTCACCATCGGCGACAAGGTCCAGGTCAGGTCCTGCGGTCAGGGATTGGAGATAGAGGGTCACCCCGGCGTCAAGTGTATGAACCTTGACCCGGGCCTGTTTGAGAGGATGAACATCCGGGAGGCGGCCGGCGGAGTGCTCGAAGTCCCGGTCGCGGCGATCGTGCCGGCGGAGCTGATGGGATCGGGGATAGGCGCGGCATCCGCCGAACGCGGCGACTATGACATCACGACGCAGGACGCCGAGGCCGTCAGAGAGCACGGACTGGACAGGCTTCGTTTTGGAGACATCGTCGCCGTGCGTGACCGGTCGTCCTTCTTTGGCCGCAGCTACAGAAAGGGCGCCATGGAGATCGGGGTGGTCGTGCACAGCGATTCGAAGATCTCCGGTCACGGCCCGGGCATGACCACCCTGCTGACAGCCAACAGGGGCGAGATCAAGCCGGTGCTCGATCCCGGCGCAAACCTTGCCTGCTACCTTGGCGTGCGGAAGCCGCCGGAACGCGGCTGATGGTTGCGGCCGCAGGTCAGGAGGCCCATAGGCAGGAGAATCCATGGTGCAGGCAAGAATAAACCGCGATATCGGATATGGGTCCGGCGTGGTTGCTGCATATCAGGAGGCCTGATCCTTGGAGAGTGAGCGCGAGGTAGTAGAGCGTCGGGCCGAATTGCAGATTCAGACCAAGAAAGGATCCCTCTCGTTCCCCCTGCCGGAGGCGTCGTCTTTCCTCGGCACGTCCGATGAGGCGCAGATTAGCCTGGAGGACGAGGCACTTGAGCCGAGACACCTGGAGTTTGACTGGGACGGCAATGAGCTATGGCTCATTTACCTGGGCAAAGGGGTACGGCCGGCGGTTAACGGCGAGCTTTCGTCCGAGGCTCGCCTTTTTTCCGGCGATCAGGTTGAGATCGGAGACGTCAGCGTGCGGGTCAGGATTCTCCGGCGCACCGTGCGGCGCCGGGGTCCGGTACCCGCAGAGCAGCCGCAGGGGCCAGAGGTCCCGCCGGCCGGCGAAGCGGCCGGAGAGGATCGCGCCCGGGCTGTAACAGAGGCCGAAAAGGAGGCTCCCGAGGAGCCCGTTCCCCCGGAAGAGCAGGTCCTGTTGGAGTTCACGGTGCATCAACTGACCCAGCAGCCACGGAAAGGCGTGATAGTCGGAGCCCTATTGGTGGCGTTTCTCGTCCTCGTATGGTTCTTCCTCGTCCCCAACAACCCCACCATGCTGGTCATCAGTGCCGTGATCATTCTCGGTTCAGTTTCGGCGTTCATCTTCCCGCTGCGCTACCGGTTGACTGAGGCCGGCGTGGAGATCAAGGGCGTTCTCATCCGGGATTTCAAGCGCTGGGAGAGGTTCGAGCGTTTCAGAGTCTATCCGGACGCGGTCCAGCTTTTCGTGCCCCAGCGTTCGCTGCGCGGCCGGGTCGTCAAAGGTACGCTGATCTACTTCCGGGACAACCGTGAAGAGGTTATGGCGATCATCCGGGACAAGATAGCGGCCGCCGGCAACCAGAATCAGTAGCGATCGTACTCAGGGCATCCGTCCGGAACCGGTCTCCGGCAACAGGCCGGCGGCGACGGCCGGATCGCAATCCCAATCTCCGGCGCACTGCTACGCACTTTCTTGTGGCAGGAAAACACGCATATTCAAGGAAAATGCGAGGAAAGCCACGGAGCTGGCCGATTTCAGACATACATCCGGCCGTGTTAGGTCTTGAGGTTCGGTTAGAGGAGGGTGATGGGATGACCGGAGAGGAGACCAAGATCACCTCGGTCCTGGCCACGGACGTTGGCAGCACGACGACGAAGGCAATCCTGATCGAACGGCGGGGCGATGAGTACCGCCTGGTCTGCCGCGGGGAGATGCCCACAACGGTGGAGGCGCCCTGGGAAGATGTGATGATCGGGGTCCGCAAGGCCATTCGTCGCGTGGAGGAGCTGGTCCAGCGGCCCATCTTGGGCAAGGATGCGAAGATCATCCGGCCCAGGTCGCAGGAAGCCGGCCAACCTGCCACCGGGGTTGACTACTACGTCTCCACGTCCAGCGCCGGCGGAGGGCTTCAGATGATGGTGGCGGGCCTGGTGAGCAGCATCAGCGCTTCCAGCGCACACCGGGCCGCGCTCGGCGCCGGCGCCGTGGTTCTCGACGTGATAGCCGTCGACGACGGAAGGTCGACGTCCGAGCAAATCACCAGGATCACGGAACTCCGCCCGGACATCATCCTCATGTCAGGCGGCGTGGACGGGGGCTCGGTGACCTACATCGCGGCAATCGCGGAGACCATCGTTCAGGCCAACCCGCAGCCGCGTTTCGGTGCCACGTATAAGCTCCCGCTGGTATACGCCGGCAACGTGGATGCCCAGGACATGGTCGAGTCCATCGCGGGCAATGAACTCGACATCAACCTCGTCGAAAACCTCCGGCCCAGGCACGATCTCGAAAACCTCGGACCCGCCCGCGAGACCATCCACGACCTGTTCATGAACCACGTGATGGCCCAGGCGCCGGGGTACGGCCAGCTGATGAAGTGGGTCGACGTAACGATCATGCCTACCCCGGGCGCGGTCGGCAGCATCATCCGCCTGATGGCCGAGCAGTACAAGGCCAATATCATCGGGGTCGACATCGGCGGCGCGACCACGGACGTCTTCTCGGACTTCGAGGGGACCTTCACGCGGACGGTCAGCGCCAACCTGGGCATGAGCTACAGCGTCTGCAACGTCCTCGAGGAGGCGACCTTCAACAACATCCGGCGCTGGCTCCCCTTTGACGTGAACGAGGAGGCGCTATGCGATTGGATTGCGAACAAGATGGTCAGGCCCACCACAATCCCCCAGACGATGGACAAGCTTGTGCTCGAGCAGGCCATCGCCCGGGAGGCGCTCAGGCTCTCCTTCCTGCACCACAAGAGCCTTGCCCGGAAGGTTGAGAAGGAGGAGATCAGCGCCGGGTGGCGCACCCAGCGCAAGCTGTTCAAGGCGGCCGGCGAGGAAATCATCGACATGATGAAACTGGACATGCTCGTTGGTTCGGGCGGGGTCCTCTCCCACGCACCGCGCAGGTCCCAGGCGGCGATGTTGCTGATGGACGCGTTCGAGCCCCAAGGGATCACCCAGCTTGCGGTGGACAGCATCTTCATGATGCCGCACCTCGGTGTGCTGGCCAGCACCCACCCCGAGATATCGGCGGAGGTCTTTGACAAGGACTGCCTCGTCAGGCTGGGAACCTGCATCGCCCCCGCCGGCGGCAAGGCCCGCGAGGGCCAGCCGGTCCTGGACTACAAACTGATAATGCCCTCCGGAGAGATCAGGAGCGGGACGATCCGCCTGGGCCAGATCGAGGTTGTTCCTCTCCCGGTGGGCGTCCGCATCCACGGCACCTTTAGACCCCACGGCCAGTTCGATCTTGGTGAGGGGAAAGGGCGTCCCGTCGACGCGGAAGTTGAGGGCGGGCTTGTTGGGATCGTCTTCGACTGCCGCGGGCGCCCGCTGGAGCTCCCTGAGCAGGACAGCCAGAGGGTGGCGAAGCTGCTCGAGTGGCTTGAGGCGATGGGGATGTATGACATGGAGGCCGTCCGGGAGCTGGCTGGCAAAGTGGCGCCGGTCGCCAAAGTTGAAGACAAAGGGGGAAAGCGGCGTGGCCTCTTTGGTCTCAGAAGGTAGTCCCTATCGCATCACCCTGGTCCGCAAGACCCGGCGTCTGCCGCTGCCAGGCGAAGTGCTGGTCAAAGTAGGCGATAAGGTTTCTCCCGACGACATCGTCGCCAAGATAAGCCTGAGGCCCGGCATCCCGTGGGTCATCCCCGTCTCCCGTCTCCTTGGGATCGAGCCCGAGGCCCTCCCCGGGGCGATGATGCGCAAGATCGGGGATCAGGTCAAGGTAAAGGAAGTCATCGCACGCGCGGAGCAGGGCCTCTACGGGCGCAAGGAGTACGAGTCCCCGACCGACGGGGTCATCGAGGATATCTCTCCCCGTTCAGGACGGCTGGTGGTCCGCGAGGAGTTCGGCCGCGAGGAGCCGCCCATCTCACTGGATGCGGCCGTCGAGCTGGGCGTTCGCCCAAGGGACCTCCACCAGTACATGCTCCGGAAAGTCGGCGAAGAGGTAAAGCGCGGGCAGATCATCGCGAAAAAGGGCGAACAGGCCGCCTTCTTCACCAAGACGCTGTCGACGCCGATATCGGGAATCGTCTCCGAGGTCAACACTCATACGGGCTACGTGACGATTGCCAGGCCGTTCAAAGAGGTGGTTGTCAGGGCCTATGTGAGCAGCAAGGTCTCCGAGATCCTGCCAAACCGGGGCGTTGTCGTCGAAACCCCCGCCGTCCGTATCACCGGTATCTTCGGCGTTGGCCGGGAGACCCACGGCAGACTCAAAGCGCTGGTTGATGATCCGGCGGCGCTTGTCGAGCCTGGGCTCATCACCGAAGACTGCAAGGACAAGGTCCTCGTCGGGGGCGGTCACGTGACCAACGAGGCCCTGGTCAGGGCACTGGAGGTCGGCGCCCGGGGTTTCATCACCGGAACCGCAAGCTATCTGAACATCATCCGCTCTCTGGGCGTCAAGCTCGGCGTGGGCATCACAGGCCAGGAGGACATACCCATGACCCTGATCCTGATGGAGGGCTTTGGGACCCTCAGCATGCGCCGTCACGTTTTCGAGAGCCTGAAGGCCCTGGAGGGCCGGGAGGCGAGCATCAACGGGGCGACGCAGATCAGGGCCGGCGCCATCCGACCTGAAATAGTGGTCCCGTTCCCAGAGGCCGAGGGGACCGCCGGGCCCGAGCCTGTCGTTGACGAGGAGCTCAGCCCCGGTCAGCCCGTGAGGATAATCAACGACCCGTATTTTGGCGCAACCGGCGAGATAGTCTCCCTCCCTCGTGAAGGGGTGAAGATACCGACCGAGGCCGTCGTGCCGGTTGTGCAGGTCCGGCTCTCGACGGGTGAGGAAGTCACCATTCCCAGAGCCAACGTGGAGCTCTACTAAAGCAAGAGGCTTTTTTGGCTTGCGGCTTGGGCACGCTGGTAGAGGCAGTTTCCCTGCCGCAGGATCGGATGCAGAACAGCTGACGCCCGAGGTGAGCGCAGTGGTTGATGTTTCACCCGAACGCAGGGACCAGTTGATCTATATGGTCGCCGATCAGGTCGTCAAGCGGGGGCTGGAGACGCCGGCGACCTTTTTTGTCGAGATGAACCGGCCCCTCAGCTTTATCGGTGGCCAGGCCTTGGTGTTCTTTGCTCCAATCCTCGGGGTCGTCTTCAACCAGCAGACGATAGAGGAGTTTGCCCGGCTGATGGAAGACCGCAAGAACGTTGACCGGCTCCTTGACAAGATCGAGGAATTGAGCAAGCAGCGCGACCGGGAACGCAGGGAGTGGGTCCGGCTCCAGAGGGAAAAGCGCGCGGTGGCCAGGGGCGTACCTGTCGAGGAACTTGAGCCCAAGCCCCTTCTCCAGCGCATCCGCGGGCTTTTCTTTGGCAAGAGCGCGAAAGACGACACGGGCGACGGGACAACGACCGGGAAGTAGTCCGGGACGTCCTTGCGGAATATGCTGTGACAATTGAGGGCTGGCGTACATGTGCACTGCAGCCAGCAGTATACCCCGCAACTGACGCAACATAGAGGTTTTCCGCCTTTCCAACGCGAATCGGGCAGGGTATCGCCTCAGGACGGCGTATTAGTGTGCTTCGTGTTACTGATAACGGAGGTGGGAGCAGATTTGGCTGAAGCTCAGCACCAACAGCCGAAGTATGATCTCGGACGCGAGATCAATACCATCTTGGCCACTGACTGCGGCAGCACGACAACCAAAGCGATCCTCATCGAAAAGGTCGAGGGCGAGTACCGCTTGATAGTCCGCGGGGAAGCTCCCACTACGGTCGAGAAGCCTTTCGAGGACGTGACGGCCGGCGCCCGGAACGCCATCCGGGAAGTGGAGGAGCTGTCCGGCAAGTCGTTTCTGGATGACGAAGGGGTAATAACGCCGCGCAGGCCGGACGGGTCGGGCGCGGATATTTTCCTCTCCACCTCCAGCGCCGGCGGAGGTCTGCAGATGATGGTCGCCGGTGTAGTCAAGACCATGACCGCCGAGTCCGCCCAGCGGGCCGCCCTGGGTGCCGGAGCCATCGTCATGGACGTGATCTCCATCGACGACGGGCGGCGCCCGCACGAGAAGATCACCCGCATTCGCCATCTCCGTCCGGACATGATCCTTCTCTCCGGCGGGATCGACGGCGGCACGGTTTCACACGTGGCCCAGATCGCGGAGCTGATCTCCGCCGCCGAACCCAAGCCACGCCTTGGGATAGGCTATAAACTGCCGGTGATTTTCGCGGGCAACCGTGAGGCCCGTGGCTACATGAAGGAGATCCTCTCGCAAAAGACCGACCTGAGAGTAGTGGATAACCTCCGTCCGGTCCTCGAGCAGGAGGTTCTCGGCCCTGCCCGCGAGGAGATCCATAACCTCTTCATGGAACACGTCATGGCCCAGGCACCCGGCTACAACAAGCTGATGACCTGGACCCCGATTCCGATCATGCCGACCCCGGGGGCCGTGGGGCTGTGCATGCAGACGACGGCCCACAACTACAACATGCACGTCATCGGTGTGGACATCGGCGGGGCGACCACCGACATCTTCTCGGTCGTAGGTGAGGAGCTGGAGTTCTTCAACCGCACCGTCTCCGCCAATCTCGGGATGAGCTACAGCATCTCCAACGTGCTGTTGGAAACCGGTGTGGCCAACATCATGCGCTGGATACCTTTCCTCATCCCGGAGGAAGACCTGCGCAACCGTATCCGCAACAAGATGATCCGCCCGACGACGATTCCTCAGACCCTGGAGGAGCTGGTCATCGAGCAGGCCATCTCGCGCGAGGCCTTGCGGCTTGCGTTTATCCACCACAAGAGCCTGGCGGTCGGACTGCGCGGCGTCCAGCGTCAGCGTTCCATCGGCGACGTCTTTGAGCAGACAGGAAGCGGCGAGACCCTGATCGACATGATGCGCCTTGGGATGCTCGTGGGCTCGGGTGGAGTCCTGTCCCACGCCCCGCGCCGGGTCCAGTCGGCCCTGATGATGCTTGACGCCTTCCAGCCCGAAGGAGTGACCAGGCTGGCGGTAGACTCGATCTTCATGATGCCCCAGCTCGGAGTGCTGTCCACGGTTCATCCCAAGGCCTCGATGGAGGTCTTCGATAAGGACTGCCTGATCAGACTGGGCACGGCGATTGCGCCGGCGGGCCCCGGCAAGGAAGGTGAGACATGCGTCCGCGTCACGTTGGAGATGCCCGACGGGTCCGAGATCGAGGAGCGGGTGGCCTACGGCGCCATGAAGCGCATCGATCTCCCCGAATTCGAACACGCCAAGGCCCACATTGACCCGGCACGCGGGTTCGACGCCGGCCACGGGCGAGGACGGGCCTTCACGGCGCAACTTGAGGGCGGAGTAGCCGGAATCATCATTGACGGGCGGGGCCGCCAGCCCTTCGGTCTCCCGGAAGACCCGCAAAAGAGGATCACCAAACTAATCGAGTGGGTGCACGCGCTTGACGTCTATCCACGCGAGGCGTTTGAGAGAATCCTGGAGACCAGGAAGTAGGGGGCCCGAGAGATGGCACACGCGTACACACCAGGCCTGAAGGTCACCGAAGAAGCCTTCGTCGAGAAACTCCGCCGTCTGCCGCTGCTCGGGGAGGTCCTCGTCAAGAAGGGCGACAAACTCATGCCCGATTCGATCGTGGCCCGCACCGAGCTTCCAGGTGAGCCGCATACGGTCAACGTCGCCAACATACTAGGCGTCGAGCCCGAGGACATTGAGCATTTCATGACCAAGAAGCTGGGCGACAAAGTGGCCAAGGGCGAGGCAATCGCCCGCTACAGGGCCTTCTTTGGCCTGATTAACCGCCCAGCCAGCTCCAGTGTCGAAGGGGTCATCGAGCTGGTATCGCCTGTTACGGGGCAGGTCACAATACGCGAGCCCAACATCCCGGTAGAGATCGACGCCTACATCGAGGGCGAGGTCAAGGAGGTCCTCGAGCGCGAGGGCGTTGTGATGCAATGCAAGGGGGCCTTCATCCAGGGCATTTTCGGGATCGGGGGAGAGAGGACAGGCACTGTGAGGTTCCTTGCCGAGGGGCCCGACTGGGTCCTCGACGCTGATGCCCTCAAGCCGGAGCACAAGGGATGCATCGTCGTCGGCGGCTCCCTGATCACCGGCGCCGCTCTCCAGCGTGCGAGCGAGCTTGACCTTGCGGGCCTCGTTGCCGGGGGCATCATCGACCAGGACCTCGTTCAGTTCCTTGGATACGACATCGGCGTGGCGATCACCGGCCACGAGGATATCAACATCACCGTCGTGATCACCGAGGGCTTCGGCCGGATGACCATGGCGCACAAGACGTATGACCTGCTCAAGGCCTTGGACGGCGAGCTGGTTTCGATAAACGGGGCGACGCAGATCCGCGCGGGCGTGATGCGTCCGGAGATCATCGCCCCCAACCACAAACCGCGCCGGAGGGCCGACACCACGGCGGAGGAGATCTCCGAGGGCCTAGGCTCGGGGACGCCTATCCGGATCATCCGCGAGCCTTACTTCGGGATGCTCGCGGAGGTCGTCGACCTGCCTCCGGAGCTTCAGATCATCGAAACCGAGGCCAAGGTTCGAATCCTCACGGCCAGGCTGCTCAAGGACGGGTCGGTCGTCACGGTCCCGCGGGCGAACGTGGAGATAATCGAAGGCTAGCTAGAGCCAAGCCGCCTGCCAAAGCGCAAACACGCCCGGGGGACCAGCGCCCCCGGGCATTGTGTATGAGGGGGCCTTTACAGTGAAAAGCCAATCCGGACGGGCGCGGGGACCTGACCTGGACCTTGGCCTGTACGTCCTGCTCGACCCGCGGTTCACGCTCGGCCGCGGCCTGGAGTTCGTGGCCGTCGAGGCCGTCGCCGGAGGTGCAACAGCGCTTCAGCTCCACCTGAAAGGCGTCTCCGGCAAGGAGTACCTGGAAGCGGCGGACCGGCTGGTCCGGATCTGCCGCACCTGCGGCGTGCCCCTGATCGTCAACGACCGCGCGGACGTGGCGGCTTCGGCCGGCGCCGCAGGCGCACACCTGGGCCAGGACGATTTCCCGGTGATGAGGGCGCGGGCCCTCTTCGGGCCAGGACTGATCCTCGGCGCTTCCTGCGACACCCTCGCCGACGTAAGGGCCGCCGCCGCCGCGGGCGCGGACTACGCGGGCGTCGGCCCTGTCTTTCCGACCTCGTCCAAGGACGACGCCGGACCGGTCCTTGGCCTGGACGGCTTGGGCATCGTGGCCTCGCAGTCGCCTGTTCCGGTCGTCGCGATCGGCGGGATCGGCCCGGACAACGCGGAGGCGGTCATCCGGGCCGGAGCAGCCGGTGTCGCCGTGCTCTCGGCGGTCTGCGCGGCACCCGACATCCGGGCGGCCTGCGCCACCCTGCGGGCGGCGGTGGACCGCGCGCGAACCCGGATGCCCTGAGTCGCCCCGGCAGGAAGGAACCGGCCGCCTCCTTCGCCAAGTGGTCCCGGGTCAGACGATGTGTGGGGTGATTCTCCTCGTGACCGCCGACCGCTTTCCGCGCCAGCAATCCTTTGTCTTTCCCGGTGAGGAAACCGGGACGAACCCCGGCGGGCCGTCTTCACCTGCGGCCCAGGATACGGGCCGGGACGCGTTGGGGGTTTCCTATGCCGGCCAGCTCTCCCTGTTTGGGCCGGAGGCAGCACCGTCCCCCTGCTCGGCCTGTGAACCGGCCGGCACCTTCGACCGCTTCGCGACCCTCGACGAGCTGCGGGCGGCGGCGCTTTCCTGCTCGCTCTGCCACCTGAGGAGAGGTTGCTCGCAGGTTGTTTTCGGAGAGGGCAGCCCGCGGGCGGCGGTCATGTTCGTCGGGGAGGGACCCGGTGAGACGGAGGATCAGCTCGGCCGCCCCTTTGTGGGCCGTGCCGGGCAGCTCCTGGACAAGATCCTGGTGGCGAGCGGTTTCTCCCGCGAAGAGGTGTACATCGCGAACATCGTCAAGTGCCGTCCTCCGGGCAACCGGCAGCCGTCCCCGGAGGAGTCCGCGTCGTGCCTCCCCTGGCTAAAGGCGCAGATGAAGCTCATCAGACCGCGGATCGTGGTCTGCCTGGGCGCGGCGGCCACCCAGGTACTGATTGACTCCAAGCTGCGGATAACCTCCGCCCGGGGAAAGTGGTTCGACCGCGACGGCCTGCGGATGATGCCGACTTTCCATCCGGCCGCGTTGCTGAGGGACATGTCCAAGAAGCGCCCGGTCTGGGAGGACATGAAAAAGGTCCGGGCCGAGGCCGATCGCGCGCGGGGCAACGGCAGGGGCGGTCTTTAGGGAGCAAGCATTACTGGACCGCGTCCACACGTAGGAGCACAGTACGGACGTCTCCCCTCGGAGGTCAACCGCGATCTCGCTAAAGCTAAAGACCATAGTTGACTTTGTTGACTCATGACCATATCATTGATGAGGCAACGGCGACCTCCTTCCCTTGGGAGGCACCGGCACTTGTCGTGCGGATTGGCTGACAACCCTGAGTCAAGAGGGGGCGAGCTATTCGTGAACGATGAAATCGGAGAGCAGTTTGTGGAAAGGACCAAGTACAAGTACCTCACGACTTCGTTCGAAAACCAAGGTCTGCCGGCGCCGCCACTGGAAAAGCTCTGGCCGGGCCCGCAGACGGAGTTGGATCTACCGGATCCGGGAGCGGCCGAAGTAAAACCGCTCGACGTTTCGGCAGCCGTCAACCAGCGGTGCAGCACACGCAGCTACTCCTCCGAGCCAATCTCCCTTGCCGAGCTGTCCTACCTGCTCTGGTGCACGCAGGGTGTCAAGGAGATCACGGCCCAGCCGGTTACCCGCAGGACAGTACCGTCTGCCGGCTCTCGGCACCCGTTTGAGACCTACGTAGTGGCAAACAGAGTAGACGGGCTGGAGCCCGGAATCTACACCTATCTTGGCGGCAAGAACCAGCTGCGCCCGCACATCGTCGGGCCGGGGCTGGCAGAAAAGGTGGCACACGCCGCCTACCGGCAGCGGTTCGTGGGCTCGAGTGCGGTGACGTTCATCTGGTCGGCCATCCCGTATCGGTGTGTCTGGCGGTACGGCCAGAGGGCCTACCGATACATGTTCCTTGACGCCGGCCACGTCTGTGCCCATCTGTATCTCGCCGCGCAGGCAATCGGGTGCGGTTGTTGCGCCGTGGGAGCCTTCAATGATGATGAGCTCAACGGGCTCCTGGGTCTTGACGGGCAGAATGAGTTTACTATCTACATGGGGGTCATCGGCAAGCTATAGAGTCATAGGGCCAGCCCTGGGTTCATCGATGGTGCAGTCGCCGGACCCCGCGACCCTAGAACCCGCGCTTCACGTCCACCACGTTGAGCAGCGGCTGCCCTTTGACAAACCGTCCCAGATTGCGGACAAACACGTCCTCGGTGCGCTGCCCCGTCTGGGGGGAGGCCGCCGCCACGTGCGGGGTGACGATCACGTTGGGCATCTCCCACAACGGGCTGTCCTGCGGCAGCGGTTCGGCCGCGAAAACGTCCAGCCCGGCCCCCGCCAGGTGACCTGACCGGAGCGCCTCGACCAGCGCCGGCTCGTCCACCACTCCGCCGCGCGACAGGTTGAAGAAGTAGGCTCCCGCCCGCATGGCCGAGAACTGGGCTGACCCCAGCATCCCGCGCGAGGCAGGCGTCAGCGGGACGGAGCAGGCCACCAGGTCCGCGTCACCGAGGGCTTGCGTCAACTCGCCGGCCTGGTAAAGACGGTCCACCACCGCGGCGGCGAATGCCAGGTAAGGGTCGTAGCCGGCGACCCGCAGCCCGACCCCGCGAGCGGCGGCCGCGATCTCTCGGCCCAGATTGCCCAGACCGAGCACCAGCAAGGTCATTCCCCTGACCTCGACGAGCTCCAGCCGTTTCCACTCGCGCCTTGCCTGTTGCGCGAGAAACTCCGGCAGCCTGTGCGTCAGGGCAAACAACATCCCCAGGAAGTGCTCGGCGATCGGAAGCGGGTGCGCCCCCCGGGCGTTCGTCAGCACCACGTCCTCCACGCCCTCAAGGTGCGGGCAGAAGTGCTCGACGCCCGCGCTCATCGCCCGGACCCATCTCAAGGACCGCGCATTGGCGACCAGCCCGCCGCCGAAAAGACGCCCCGTGCCCGCGACTACCTGCGCGTCCGCTGCGGCCGCGGCAGCCTCCTCGGCGGTTTGGGCCTCAACGATGCGCGCGCCGGGCGCGACCTCCCGGACTCTTGACTTCAGGGCGTCCGACGGATGTCCGAGGTAGAGTATTGTCAGGTTGCTGCCGGTGGACACAGGCGGCTCCTCCTCGACGAAAGGGTACGCAGCGGCATTTCGCCGGTAGGTGTGCCGGCGCCTGCCCGCCCTCCGTCGTGGCGGGCAGGTAAACGGCCATGCGCGGAGAGAATTGTCAGTAGCTGGGCTGCCTTCTAGGTCGCCGGAGGGGTGGAAAACGGGTGGAACTCTCAGGCATCGGGGAAATGGGGCTGATCCGGCTGCTCGGCCGGGACGCCCCGCGCTACGCGGGCGTGCGTGTCGGCATCGGCGACGACACGGCCGTGGTGCGCGCGCAGGCGGGGCGCGACCTGCTCCTGACCTGCGACCTGATGGCGGAGGGCGTCCACTTTCAGCGCGAGTGGTATTCGGGCTGTCCCGAGCTCCTCGGGAGAAAGGCCCTGGCGGTGAACGTAAGCGACATCGCAGGGATGGGTGGCCGGCCGCTTTACTGCCTGGTAACGCTGGGAGTCCCCCCAGGGCTCGAACTCGATTTCATCCGCAGGGTCTACGCGGGCCTGTATGACCTAGCCAGGGAGTGCGGCGTCAGCGTCGTTGGCGGGGATACGGTAGGTTTCGACGGGGGCATGCTCCTTGACGTCTTCCTCGCGGGCGACGTGGCCGCGGGGGGAGCCCTGCTGCGAAGCGGCGCGCGGCCCGGCGACCTGATCGTCGTCACCGGGGATTTCGGACTCGCCCGGGCAGGCCTCGAGCTGCTGAAGGGAGGCCCTCCCTCCTGGTCGCAGGACCTTCAGGAGGGCTATGCCGCGGCCGCGGTGACGCGCCTCCTCGCGCCGCCCGTCCGGCTCCGTGAGGCGTCCGCGCTCGCGGGGACGGGCCTGGTGCATGCCCTGAGCGATACGAGCGACGGCCTGGCCGCGCAGGTCTCGCTGATCTGCGAGGCCAGCGGCGCCGGGGCTGTGGTTGACGGAGCGCTGGTTCCTGCGAGGCCGGAAACGCGCGCCGTGGCCGGCCTGGCCGGGGCCTCCGCCTGCGACTGGGCGTTGTACGGCGGCGAGGACTACGAACTCATCGGGGCGGTCCGCGCCGAGCACGTTGACCTCGTCAGGGCCGCGATGCCGCGCGATGCGGCGCCGCTTGCCGTCGTGGGCGGTTTCACGAGCGATCCGGCCGTCATGCTAAGGACTCCGGGCGGCGGCCTTGAGCCTCTTGGGAAGGCTGAGTACAGGCATTTCTGATCTCCGGTCGAGACCCCCGCGACGGCAGGTGAGGGCATTGGAGGTGAAGGCGACGGCTGGCGAGCGCGCCCCGGCACGGGATGCTTCCGCAGCGGCCGGTCCCGAGTGGTCGTTTGCCTTCCTGACGGGCTCCGAGGCCGGCACGAGGTCAATCGCCGAAACTATGGGCGCCCTGGCCGCCGGCGGTTGGGTCGTGCTCTTGACCGGCCCCCTGGGGGCGGGCAAGACGGTTTTCGCCCAGGGGCTGCTGCGCGGATTGGGCGTGAAGGGACGTGTCCGCAGCCCGACGTTTACGATCGTCAACGAGTATCCCGGGCCGCTGACGGCCTGGCACGTGGACCTTTACCGCCTTGAGGACGAACGTGACTTCGCCGCGATCGGCGGAGACGAGCTTCTCCTCGGTGGCGAGGGCCTGGTGGTCGTCGAGTGGGCCGACAGGCTTGCCGGCGGCAGGCTGATCCCCAAAGACCACGTCTGGGTCGGGCTTGGATTCGTGTCCGACCACGCGCCCGACGACCGCCGGGAGGTGAGGATTGTGCTCAAAGGCGCTCTCTACGGGGCCGCCGCGGAGGCCCTGGCCCGGATGTCGGACCCCGGACCCGCGGCCTGCGGGGGAAAGCGGGATGTGTGACCCGGAGGCCGGACGGCGCCGGCCTGCCGCAACGGACGCGGTCGTGGCGATCGACGCGTCGACGGACTGCTGCGGTATCGCCGTCGCACGGGGTCCTGACGTTCTTTACGAAGTCTCGATTGCGGCGCCGCGCCGCCACTCGGAGGTCCTGCACCCGGCGATCGCCAGAGCATTTCAGGACCTGTGGTGGAAACCTTCCGAAGCGGGGCCGGACCTCCTGGGCATCGCCGTGACGGTGGGGCCGGGCTCTTTCACCGGGCTGCGCATCGGCATCGCGGCGGCGACGGGACTCGCCTGCGCCTGGGGGTTGCCGGTGGCCGGAATCTCGAGCCTCGCGGTTCTCGCCGCGGCCGCTGCCACGCGAGGCAATCCCGGAGCGGTCGCGCCGCCGGCCGGCGACGGCCCGTGGGCTGTGGCCGCGGGCATCGGGACGAGGACCGGGGACTGCTACGCGGCCCTATTCAAACCCGTGCCGGGTCCTGAGCGGGCCCGGCAGATTGGCGGGATCATCACCGACAGCCCCGATAGGGCTCTTGATCAGGTTCAGAAGGTGGCCGCCGGGCGGTTTAGAACCATTCTGCTGTCCGGCGACGCGTGGCCGCCAGCGGGCGCCGGGCGGCGCGGCGGTGGGTGCGTGAGGCTGGTCGATTGTCAGATAGGGTGTCCCCCTCCGGGGGTCCTGGCGCTACTGGGCTGGGAAACTCTCTCGCGGGGGAAGGGAGTCGAGCCCGAGGCCGTGAGGCCGGTCTACGTCAGGAGGTCCGGTGCGAGTTGACAGCCGTTCCGAGAAAGATCGAGCACTTTTCGCAGCCCGGCGGCCCCCCGGCTGTCCGCTTCCGCCGCATGCGGCTGGGGGATCTCGACCAGGTCATGCGCATCGAGGAGGTTTCGTATTCCTCGCCCTGGTCCCGGGCCGCGTTCGTTCGTGAGCTGCAAGACAACGCCACGGCGGACTATATCGTCGCCGAGATCCCGGAATACGGCGTGGTCGGGTACTGCGGGCTGTGGCTGCTCCTGGACGAGGCGCACGTCACCAACGTCGCCGTCCACCCGGACTTTCGCAGGAGGGGCATAGCCACCGAGCTCCTCCGCGTCGCCGCCCGCCGCGCCGTCGCCAGGGGCGTGGCCAGCCTGACCCTTGAGGTCAGGCCGAGCAACGGGGTCGCGCGGCAGTTGTACACCAGGCTCGGTTTCATCGCCAGGGGGCGGAGAAAGCGCTACTACTCGGATACCGGCGAGGACGCAATAATCATGTGGATGGATGACGCCAGGCTCCTCACCGCCGGCGGCGGGGAAGGGGGCGGCTGATGGCTACCTCCGCCCCGGAAGGCGATCTGGTGCTGGGCATCGAGACGTCCTGCGACGAAACCGCGGCGGCGGTCGTCGCCGGGGGCGCCGCCGTGTTGTCCAACGTCGTCGCGTCCCAGGCGGAAATACACGCGAGGCACGGCGGGGTCGTGCCCGAGATAGCCTCTCGCCGGCATGTCGAGGTCATCACCGCCGTCGTGCGGGAAGCCCTGCAGCGCGCCGGGGTGGGCGGCCGGGACCTGAGCGGGGTCGCGGTGACCAACGGGCCGGGACTCATCGGTTCGCTGATGGTCGGCTTGTCGTTTGCCAAGTCCCTGTCGTTCGCATTCGGCCGGCCGCTCGTGGGCGTAAACCACGTGCTCGGTCACGTCTATGCCGGCTTTCTGGGCGGAGCCCCTCCCGCTCCCGGGTTTCCATTTGTCGCTCTCGTCGTCTCCGGCGGGCACAGCGACCTCATCCTCTTTCGGAGTCACGGGAGGCAGGAGCTCATCGGCCAGACCAGAGACGACGCCGCGGGCGAGGCCTTCGACAAGGTGGCCCGGCTGCTCGGCCTGGGGTACCCCGGAGGGCCGGCCGTCGACCGCCTGGCCCGGGACGGAGACCCGGCCGCGATCGCCTGGCCCAGGCCGAGGCTGTCCGACGACCAGGGGCGGTTTGACTTCTCGTTCAGCGGCCTCAAGACCGCGGTGCTCTACTACCTCCGCAAGCTGGAGGGCGGCGGCGAGCCCGTCCCGGCGGCCGACGTGGCCGCGAGCTTCCAGTCCACCGTGGCCTCCGCCCTTGCCGGGGCGGCCGTGGAGGCTGCCCTGGACCAGGGGGTCAGGCACCTCGTTGTCGCTGGCGGCGTCGCCGCGAACAGCGAGCTCAGGCGGGTGACGAGCGACCTTGCCGCGAAGGCAGGGATCGCGGTGACCATCCCGCCGCCGCACCTCTGCACCGACAACGCCGCGATGATTGCTTCCGCGGGGCACTACCGGCTCGCGGCCGGCCAGGCGGACGGGCTTGAGTTGGGGGCGTACTCCAGGTGCTGATCCACTCCCTCAGAGGTGCAGGCCGTTGACAGACGAGGACGGCGACGTCCGGGCCGTCGAGCGCCTCCGCGCCGAGCTCGGCCAGGCCAGGGCGAGGCTCGTCGAGGAGCTCAAGGTCACCACGGGACTCCGCGAGGACCTCCGCCAGATGGAGCTAAAGGCCCTGCAGACGCAGACAAACCCGCATTTTCTCTTCAACACCCTGGCCGCGATAAACGCACAGGCCACCCTCGAGTCGGCCCCCCGGACCGCCTCGCTCGTCCTCGCCCTGTCGCGGCTCTTGCGCTACAACCTGCGGCGAATCCGCGACACGGTCTCGCTGGGCGAAGAGCTCTCCTGCGTCCAGGACTACCTGCTCATCCAGCAGGCCCGCTTTGAGGGCCGTCTCAGGGTGGAGCTAAACGTGCCGCCGGAACTGCGCGCAACCAGGGTGCCGGTCCTGACCGTCCAGCCTCTGGTGGAAAACGCCGTCCTGCACGGGATGGGGGACCGCGAGGACGGCCTGATCAGGATAGGCGGGCGCCGGGTGAGGTCGGACGTGGAGATTGAGATCGCCGACAACGGGCGGGGGATGAGCCCTGAAAGGCTGCATCAGGTGCTGGAACAGAAAGACAGCGGTACCGGCAGCGGTCACACGACCGGGCTGGGGCTCTACAGCGTCAACAAGAGGATCAAGTACTACTTTGGCGCCGAGTACGGGGTCGAGCTTGAGAGCTGGCCCGGCAGGGGAACGCGGGTCGCGCTCCGGCTGCCGTTCGCGCCGCGGGCGGAGGGATGAGCCCTGCGAGTGCTGATCGTGGAGGACGAGCCGCTGCAACGCCGCGCCCTCGCCCGGATCGTTGCTTCTGAGGCTCCCGGGGCGGAGGTCGAGACTGCCGGGGACGGAGCGGAGGCCCTGGCGATCGCCCGCCGGTCGCCCCCGGACGTGACGTTTCTCGACATCCGGATGCCCAGGATGGACGGCCTTGCGGCCGCCGCGCGGTTGCGCGAGCTCGCGCCCGAGGGCGTGCTGTACGTGATCACCGCTCACGAAGAGTTCGCCTACGCCCGCCAGGCGGTCAACCTGGGAATTGAGGAGTACCTCCTCAAACCTGTGTCCGTCGAGGACATCCGGCGTTGTCTTGACCTCGTCTCGCAGCGGTTGGAGGCCGCCAGGTCCAGGTCCCGCCGCGAGGCCGAGTTGCGTAGGACCCTTGCCGGAGCCATGCCCTTGCTACGCACGCAGTTTGCGCGCGACCTCTGCCTTGGGGCCATTACCTCCCGAAAGGAATACGAAGAGCGCTCGCGCTTGCTCGCCCTCGACGCCGAGCCCAATATAGCCATCTCGGTCGGCCTGCGGCCCCACGGCGTTGGCGAGCTCCCGCCGCCGCAGGCCCGCCAGCGGTTGCCCGGCGAGGCCGGCGAGCTGGAGCTTGAGGTACTTCGCCGGCAGGCGGCCGCCGCCATCGAATCGCTTGCCGGTTCGTTGCACCCGGACGCGGTGGTCTCCCGGATAGCCCACGACGAGGTGGTCCTTCTTGTTTCTCTCCCCCGCGCGCGGTTGTCCGGCCGCACGGCCCGCTCCGCCCTCAGGCGTATGGTAGCGGGCCTTTTTGATGCAGCCGCAGCCGCCGGCCTGCAGGCGGCCGTTGGAGTCGGCGGTATTGTCGCAGGACCCTTGGAGCTCTGGAGGTCGTACCGTGGCGCCGTGCGCGCCCGTCAGCGCGCGTGGCTCCTCGGTCGCGTGTCCCGCCGGGTTCTCGCGTCGGACGACCTGGGCGAGGTCGGTGAATCGTGGCTCAAGTACCCGCTCCTTGCCGAACGCGGGCTGGCGGAGGCCGTCCGTCTCGGTCTGCCCAAGGAGGCGGGCGAGTATACGGCCCAGCTCCACGCCTATTTCACGGGCACCGACCGGGATTGCGAGGACGCTGCCGCGAAACGGTCGCGGCTGCTGGAGTGCCTGACGGTGGTCGCCCGCGCTGCCGTCGAAGGCGGTGCCCCCGCCGTGACCGTCCTCGAGGCCGGCGGCGCGTCGCTGGATGCCGCGCTGCACGCGGACGGCCCGGGAGCTTTCGGCGAGGTCCTCGTGCAGGCGACTGAACGGCTGCTGGAAACGGTACGCGTCTCCAGCGAGCGCAGGCGCGGGACGCTGGCCGCCCGGGCCGCGGCGTACCTGGAAGGGCACTTTCCAGAGCACGTGAGCCTCACCCAGATCGCAGACGAGCTGCACGTCAGCCCGTTTTACCTGAGCCACGTATTCCGGGAGGAGATGGGCGTCACTTTCTCCGAGTACCTGGCGCGGATCCGCATCAAGGAGGCTCAACGTCTTCTCGCGACGACCGGGCTTTCCATCGCCGACGTGGCCGCCCGGGTTGGATACCGGGAGCCCAATTACTTCGGCCGGGTGTTCAAGAAGGCGACGGGCATGCCCCCACTTGCCTGGCGCCGGCGCCGGGGCTGAGACCTCTCCCGGCCGGGGCCGGGCAAGAAGTTGCGGCCAACCACAAGAATGTACGCAGGTCGGACGCCCTTGCCGCGATAAGCAAGACCCGCTCGCAGCAAGACACTGAAGCGAGAAACCGCCTGAGGGGAGGCCGGCGACCGGTTGTTCCTGTTTCTCGGCCTCGTAAACGCAAGACGAAACCTCAGCCGGAGCGCGCTGGCGGTCGCCGGTTCCGCCGTCGCGGCAATGATCATGACCTCGATTCTCGGTCTATCAAGCGGCTATCCGCCGGCGGCCAGCCTGACGGCCAGGACGTTCATGGGCGCGGACATAGTGGTCTACGCGACGAGGCACCTCGTGCGGCCCGCCGACCTGCGCCTGGGCCCGGGCGGCGCCACCGCCGAGGAGACTGCCTGGCAGATGATGAGCCTTTCCCCGGACCTGGTATGCGACCTGTGTTCGCTGCACCCCGAGCTCTACACGTCCGGGTTCCTGTGCCCCGACGGGGTGGACGTAAGACCCATCGACGTGGCCTGGCTGCGTGAAACACTCGAGGACAACCCGCGGGTCGACTACGTGAACCCGGCTTTCTTCCTGCCCGTGCGGGTGACGTACGAGGTCCTCGACGAACAAGGCCGGGTGGAAACCGTGCAGCTCACGAGGATGGTGCTCAGGAGCCGGGATTTCGCCGGCCAGGCGGAGCGCGGCGGCTGGCCCTTCGAGCGGCTGGACGCCACGGGTACTCCCGGCCGGGGTGGAGAACACGATAGGGTAGCTCTCCTCGACTCGCAGCTGGAGCGCTTGGGCTACGACCCCCCTTCCCCGGGCACCAGGGTTCTCATCCACGTGCCCGCGGTCACGGTTGAGCCCGGCGGCCGCTGGCGCTATGACTTCACCGCCGAAACGGCGTTTGAGTTCGCGATCTCGGGCAGCTACCAGGCCCAGACAAACTGGATCGGATGGTTTGACGAGCAGGGCACGCTCAACACCGAGGAGCTGTATTGGGTAACCCCCCAGGTGCAGATACCGGCCGGCACCTTCGAAGACCTATTCGCCGCGGTCAGCGGCGGAGCGGCGCCGCGGCACGCCCTTCAGGTCGGTCTGGGCATTGCGCCCTTCTCGGAGGTCGAGGAGATCGCAGTCGAGCTCGGGCAGGCCCTGCCGGA
>Ga0068714_10001730_pt1 | contig 30530 bp, 23 predicted proteins | sample MTBNYHSulfiMetaG_FD_62988 | JGI IMG/M metagenome (GOLD analysis project Ga0068714, IMG submission 62988) | Enrichment culture microbial communities from rom New York Harbor, USA that are MTBE-degrading - MTBE-NYH (New York Harbor Sulfidogenic)... | ecosystem: Environmental > Aquatic > Marine >...
AAACCCCGCTTTTCCCTTTCCGTGGAGCAAAAAGTACCACATCGGACTTTTTGCGACCCAAATACCGCGGCCCGGGTGCGGGCCGCCCGGATCCGGGACCCGAAACGCAAGTCCTGGATCTGTGAGGAAAGGGAAAACCCCGCTTTTCCCTTTCCGTGGAGCGAAAAGTCCCGAATTGGACTTTTCGCGACCCTATCAAGGATTAGCCTCCTTTCCCCGGGCTTCGCCTTTTCCCCTTTTCAGGATATAGTGCTTTCGCCTCAAAATTGCCCGAGGGGAGAGCGCGTTGTCTGATCATAGTGTTTTCGCGGATTCTGTCCGACGGATGTTTTCGGCAATAGCTCCCAGCTACGATCTGCTGAACCGGCTCATGAGCTTTGGAACCGACACCCGGTGGCGAAAGAAAATGGTGAGGCAGATCCTGCCTGGAACCGGGCCGATCCTCGATCTCGCGACCGGCACAGCGGATGTGGCCTTGCTTATCGCCAGAAATCAGGGAAAGGACCGCCTGATCGTCGGGGCCGATTTCACCCTGCCCATGCTTCAGGCCGGAGCGGGTAAAATCAGGAAAAGGCAGAATGCCGGCGTCACCCTCACCGCCGCGGACGCCTGCTGCCTTCCCTTTCCGGACGGTGTTTTCCAGGCGGTCACCATCGCTTTCGGTCTCAGGAATATCCCCGACCGGACGAGGTGTCTTCGCGAAATGGCACGGGTTCTGGTCCCGGGCGGGCAGACCCTGATCCTTGAATTCTCGAGGATGGACAATCCAGTTTTAGGACCCCTTTTCCGTCTTTATTTCCATCGCGTGATCCCGATCCTGGGGGGCATTATTTCGGGAAATCGCGAAGCCTACCGCTATCTCCCTGAATCGGTGGACCTGTTCCCCGATCCCCTCACGATAGATCGGGAGATGACCGAAGCCGGGTTCAGAGGCGTCGCCCACCGTCCCATGACCTGGGGCATTGCCTGGCTGCACACCGGGGAAAAGCCGGGAAACGAAGCGGCGAAATGACGAGCGGACGACAGGAGGAGGGGACGAAGGGGCGAACGAGCGACAGGACGAACGGACGACTGAGAGACAGGGCGACCGGGCGACCGGAGGATTTAGCAGCGGATCGACCGTGGAAAAAAGCGAAAACTCCTTTTTTGTTTCCTCCGTTTAACGAGTGCCGGGACCAGAAAAGATTTTAAACCAATTTACCACAGTGCGACCATTTCCGGTCACTCCACAGGGGGACACAAGGTAAAACACGGCAATTTAATTACTTTTCTGTTCTTTGGACTCACCCCTCACCGGCTTCTCCCGGAGAGAGAAGAATTCACCTTGGAAATCGATAATCGAGCCTTTCCCTGTGAAACCCTGCTTGCCAGGCCGTAGCTGTAGGCGAAGGCTGGTTAAGCGGCCTTAAACCGGCCGCGCTGTGGTGGATTAGCTCTGGATCTTTTCTCCCGGACCCTCGCAAATCAGAACACCGCCTGACCGATGAACATCACCAGCCCCCCGCAAATCATGGTCAAAATAAGATTTCTCGATTTGACCGCAACGAAAAAACTCACCAGAAGGGCCCAGACAGCCGGGTTCCCGGGCCATGGGTTTATCCTTCCCTCCCGGACCAGGGCCCCCGGAAAGATCAGGGCCGAAAGGATGGCGGCCGGAAGGTAGGAAAGCCAGGTCATCAGCCGCCCGGGGATCTTCACCCTGCTCAGAACCGCCAGGGGAAGGAACCTGGGGAAATAGGTCACGGCCCACATGCCCAGGAAAATCAGGACAAGACGCCCGGCATCCATTTATGCTTCCCCCGGCGTCCGGAGACCGCAAGGGTCCGGAGTCCGAAGTATGGCGTCAGCCGTCAGGGAACAAGGGTTTCGTTTCCCCTCCCCCGGTGACCCCGCTTCCCGTCTTATCCTCGCCGTCATGGCTGTCACGGTCCGGCCCTCCCCTTGTCGGGTTTGCCCATCAGCGATTCCAGCGCAAGTCCGAGGGTCGCGCCGAGCATGGCCGCGGTGATGATGGGCCAGGTCCCTTCCATGAAAAAGGAAAAAAGGGTGGCCGCGGCGGCGGAAAAAAATACGACCGTCAAATGGAACCGGTCGGTCACCTGGAGGACCACGAGTCCCGCGAACATGGCATATAGGGAAAATTCCAGGCTGCTCTGCAGGGCCGGAGGCACAAGGGATCCCGCCATGGCTCCGAGGACCGTCCCTGTAACCCACGAGGCATAAGCCGTGTAGTGCAGCGCCAGGGCGTACCGGTAATCCCCCTCACCTGCGGGATACCGCCCGATGGAGATGGCAAAGGTCTCATCCGTCACCCCCCAGGCCACAAAAGGGAGTGCCTTCCGGGGCGCCCTCCGAAAATACGGGGAAAGGGACGCGCTCATGAGGATGTGGCGGAGGTTGATGAAAAGGGTCGTCCCCACCACTTCCAGGGCAGTCGCGCCCCCGGAAAGGAGCCCGACGGCGATAAACTGGCTCGCTCCTGCGAAAACCACCAGGGACATGAAAACCGCCGGGAAAAAATCCATGGAGCTTTGCCTGGCCAGGATGCCGTAGGCGGCTCCCATGGGGACGTACCCGATGATGATGGGCAGCGCGTCCGCGAAGCCCCGGCAGATCATGGTCCTGGCGTCAGAAGAATATTCCAAATTGCGGCTCCGGATTGCGCAGAAAATCGAAATTCAGAAAAAAAACTGCGACCTGATTGACTGACGGCTTGACCTGAGGACCCTTCCTTGGATCGTCCGATCGTTCGGTCGTCCATTCGTCCAGTCGCCCCTTCGTCCCGTCGTTCGGTCTTCCGGTCGTCCGTTCGCCCCGTCGCACCGTCGCTCAGTCGTTCTGTCGTCCCGTCATCCAGTCGTCCCGTCGCTTTCTCGTAGATCGTTCTCCCGTCCAGTCGTTCCTTCCCTTCACCCCGCCAGAAAAAGAAACATCCCCACGGCGAGGGGGATCGTCAGATTGTCGTCAAAGGGCCTCGGAAGGGCCTCGGCCAGGGTTCCGATTACCGAAGCGCCGGCGAGGACCATCAAGGGGTAGCCGAAGAGTGCGGACCAGAAAAATGAGGCGAAAAAGTAGACGGCCAGGCTGGCCGCGAAGCACGCGAGGCTCCCTTCGAGGGTTTTTTGCCCTATTTTAATCTTGCCGAAACCTTTCCCGGCCAGGAAAGCGGCCCGGTCCCCGAAGACCAGCGGGACCATGGATGCGAGGGCCACCAGCCTGGGAAAAAGGAGAAACGCCAAAAGGACGCCCCCTGTAAAGGGGATGGCTCCGGTCAGGCTCCGCTCCTCTCCCGGCCTCATAAAAGGACCGACAACGATCCTGGCTACCCTGTTTACGGAAGGGACCAGCAGTCTCGCCCCCTCCACGACGCACGCCGCACAGAACACCACCGCCAGGAAATAGCCATTGAGGGGCGGGGGCAGGAAAAAACCGGCTCCGGCAAGGATCAGGCCTCCGAGGACGTGGAAAAAGCTCCTCGGTATCTCCTTTCGGATATCGGCTAGGGCCATGGGATTCCTAAAGGGTCTTTTCGAATATCCGGTAGGTCTTGTAATGGGTCCCCGAAAAAATCTTCACGACCGGCTCCAGGATAGGCCAGTTGTCCTCCAGGACCCAGGAGAATTCCCCGTAATGGTAGCCGAGATCGATCCCCCCTTTCCAGGTCATGGCGAAAAGGGGTGTTTCGATCCCTCGCTTCCGGAACTTCTCCCGGACTCCCAGGGTCACGCACCTCCCAGCCCGTATGTTCCTTGAAGCCTTCAGGGCCTTCAGCATGCCCAAAGGGGTCATTCTCCCATTCAGGACCTTCAGAACACAGTTAAAATCCGGCAGGCCCATGGCGAATCCGGCGGGTTCCTCCCCCACGAAGGCCAGATTGACGATCTCGGGGGCGAGGATGGGCTTAAGCTTGCGGGCCAGATGATTGATCTCCTCCCGGGTCATGGGGACAAAACCCCAGTTCTTCTCCCAGGCCTCGTTGTAGATGACCATGACGGCTTCGAGGTCCTCCTCGAAACGCTTCATGTCCACGTGCCTGACCCGGAGCCCTTCCTCCTTCTTCATGACTTTGCTTACGATGCGCTCCAGGCGCGTAGGGATCGCCTTACCTACCGGGTACCAGAAAGCCAGGAGGTCCTTGGCCTTCCCGTAGCCATGCGCCTGCAGGAGATCCTGATAGTAGGGGAAGTTGTAGGTCATCATGACGAAGGGGGGGGAGAGGAAGTTTTCCACGAGGAGCCCGCATTCCTCATTGGTGCTCGGGTTCATCGGGCCCCGGATGGTGTCCATCCCCCTGCCCGCGACCCAGTCCTGGCCCGCCTTCAAAAGGACCCCGGCGGTCTCCTCGTCATTCTCGCACTCGAAAAAACCGAAGAATCCCACCTTGTCCTTGTGGAATTCGTTATGTCCTGTGTTGACAATGGCGGCGATGCGCCCTGCCGGCCGGCCGTCCCTGAGGGCCAGAAACAGCTCCCTTTCGGCGTGGCGATAAAAAGGATGCCGGAGGGAAAGGAGGGATCTGACATCGCTTTTAAGGGGAGGGACCCAATAAGGATCCCCCCGGTAAATCTTCCAGGGAAGATCGATGAACTGTTTAAAAGCCCTCCCGGACTCGGCGGAGACGATCTCAAGGCCCATGGGCTCAGATCCCGGATCCCCAAAAAGGGGCTTGCGGCAAAACCGGTTCTCTCTGGACGGAGGACTTTCGAATCTGGGCTTTCAGTTGATCACCCCCATCTGCCGGCCGACCTTCACGAAGGCCGCCAGAACCCTGTCGAGTTGTTCATCCGTGTGGGTAGCCATGTAGCTCGTGCGAATGAGCGCCCGCCCGGGGGGAGTGGCCGGGCTGACCACGGGGTTGGCGAACACCCCCTCCTCCTGAAGCATCAGGGCCATCCTGAAAGCCAGCTCGTCTTCCCCGACCACGATGGGGATAACCGGAGTTTCTGATTCGCCCGTGTCAAACCCGTAGGAACGGAAGCCCTCCAGCATCTTCCGGGTATTGGCCCAAAGCCTCTCGCGGCGCTCCGGCTCCTGATCGATGATATCAAGGGCGGCGCTGACGGCGGCGACAAGTCCCGGGGCGAGGCTCGCGGAGAAGATCATGGACCGGCTCGTGTGCTTGAGGTATTTGATGATCGGGGCTGACGCGACCACGAACCCCCCTATGGTCGCAAGGGACTTACTGTAGGTGCCCATAATGACGTCCACCTCGTCCTCTAGCCCGAAGTGCTCCGCTGTCCCCCTGCCCGTCGGCCCCATGACGCCTATGCCGTGGGCATCGTCGACCATGAGACCAAAATTGTGCCTGTCTTTAAGGGAAACGATGCGGTCGAGATGGGCGACATCCCCTTCCATGGAAAAAACCCCGTCGACCACCACAAGCTTGTTTCTTTCGGCCTCGCTTTCCAGGACCTTTTCCAGGTCCCCCATGTCGTTGTGCTTGTACTTTCTCACATCGCCGTAACTGAGCCTGAGGCCGTCCACTATGGACGCATGGTTCTGGCGGTCGCTCACAGCGACCTCGCCCCGGCCCACCAGCGCGGCGAGGACACCGAGGTTGGTCTGATAGCCCGTGGAAAATACCAGCCCGCCCTCCTTACGGAAAAAATGCGCCAGTTTTTCTTCAAGTTCAATGTGAATTCCCAGGGTACCGTTCAGAAAACGGGAACCGGTTGTGCCTGTGCCGTATTTTCTTATGGCCTCAATGGCCGCTTCCTTGACTTTGGGGTGGGAGGCGAGGCCAAGGTAGTTGTTGGAACCGCACATGACGGCTTCCCGCCCCCCTATCAGGACGACGGGGTCCTGCTGGGATTCGATGACCCGGAAATAAGGATAAAGGCCCGCGGCCTGAACCTTGTCCGGTTCTGAATAATTGAGACATTTTTCGAAAATGCCCACTATTGTTCCCTCCTGACAGGGGCTGTCACATCCACCCCTGTTCCCTGTACCAAAGGATGGTCTTCCGGAAACCCTCCACGGCACCAATGGTCGCGTTAAACCCCAGGTCTTTTTCTGACCTTTCCAGATCGCAGATCCAACCCGGGGCTGTCAACTCCTTTACCTTCCCCCTGTTGAAAACGGGCATCCTGCCCGATAGAACCCCCCACATTTCAGAAACAGCCGCAGCGGTTTTAAGCATGGCCCCCGGAATTCTGAAACCTCTCACCTTTCTGCCCAGGGCCTCTCCCATCATCTCCGGCAGCCGGGACCCAAGGATGGTTTCCGGATGTGCCAGAAAGTAGGCCTCCCCGGGAATTCCCCTGGTGCCCGCGGCGATCAGGCCTTTCGCGAGGTCTTCCACATGGATCAGGTTGAGCCTTGCCTCGGGGTTGAAAATGGGGACAACCCCTTTCGCGGCCAGACGAAAAAGGGGGAAAATCTCCCTGTCTCTCGGACCATACACCGCAGGCGGCCGGATGACCACCACCGGGAGGCCTTCCATCTCAGCCAGCTGTCTTTCGGCCTCAAGCTTGCTGCGTCCGTAGTCGGTGACCGGTCGGGGCTCCCGGCTTTCCTCCACGGATTCCCCTGTCCATACCGGCCCGATGGCCGCAAGACTCGACATGAACAGGAAAACTCCCGGTGGGGGCGAAGCATTGAGACACGACCTTGCCGCGCTCAAGCACCCGTCTACGTTGACCGAAAAATACTCTTCCCGGTTCCGGGCCGCAGTCAACCCGGCAAGGTGAAAAACCGCGTCCACCCCCGCCGCGCCGTCTTTCAGGACGTCGGAAGAAAGCAGGTCCCCCTCGATTAGGGTAACGGGTTTTCCCTGCAGCCACCTGAGCCTTCTCCGGTCGCGGACAAGACATCGCACCTCGCTTCCGCCGCTCAGGAGGTGATCCACCAGATGACTTCCGATAAACCCCGTCCCCCCGGTGACGAAACAGGAGCGAACATCCCGGAAAGGCATAAAAATAATTAACATGCGTGGGGGGTTAGGTCAATGAGAGGGGAAGGGCAGGATGAAGGATGAAGGCGGAGTTAATGACTGACGCGGGGACGCGCAGACACGGGGAGGAAAACTGACGCGCAGACACGGAGAAGGGTCGAGGGGGGAGAAGGGTGGAGCTTCCGCCTGGGCGACCGGGCGAAAGGGCGGAAGAACCGAAAGAACGGGAGAACCAGGGGAGGATGTGTGAATTAAGTGTAACCGGCCTATTTTTTCGGCGCCCCGGCAAAGGGGCCGAAAGCCTTAACGCAAAGTGTCGAGAAAAATTCCCGCTCAGGCACAATCGCAAAGGACCGCGGGGAAAGGCAATAAGGAACAGGGAAAAAGAATACTATTCTTTCGTTGGACGTTGGATGCCGCTTTAATGCGCTTCCGCCCAGTTCCTTCCCCACCCGATATCAACGACAAGGGGAACGTCGAGATCCATGGCGCCTTCCATGATTTTTCGTATCAGGGAGGACGCTTTTTCCACATCTTCATCAGGGACCTCGAAAAGGAGCTCGTCGTGGACGGTCAGGATCATGCGCGCGCCGGGGACCTGTCTGGAAAGATCCGCGTGGACAGTGATCATGGCCACCTTGAGAAGATCGGCGGCCGTACCCTGGATCGGGGTGTTCACCGCCATCCGTTCCCCATACTGCCTGGTGTTCGGGTTTGTGGATGACAGCTCCGGAAGGTAGCGTCTCCTTTTAAGGAGGGTCTGGACGTACCCTTGCCCGCGTGCCGCATAAAGGGTCCTCTCGGTGAAGGTTTTGACCCCGGAATAGACGTTGAAATAACTGGCGATGATCCCGGCGGCCTCGGAGGGAGCAATCCCCAGTTCCCTGGAGAGACCGAAAGCGCTCATACCGTAGATGATCCCGAAATTGATCGTTTTTGCCCGGCGGCGAAGCTCCGGGTCGCTGCCGTCCCCCGGCGCCCCCAGGACTTCACGGGCCGTTCGCGCATGGATGTCCTCCCCCTTCTGAAAGGCTTCCAGAAGATTGCCGTCCCGGGAAAGATGCGCCAGGATCCTGAGCTCGACCTGGGAATAATCGGCCGAGAGAAGGACATGTCCCTCGGGGGCGATGAAGGCCTCCCGGATGCGCCTCCCGGGCCCTGTCCTCACGGGGATGTTCTGAAGGTTGGGCTCCGAGGAGGAGAGCCGCCCCGTGGCCGTTCCGGTCTGGTTAAAGGATGTGTGCAGGCGGCCGGTCTCGGGATTGACCAGGGCGGGAAGGGCGTCCAGATAGGTGGATTTCAGCTTGGCGAGGGTCCGGTATTCCCTCACCATTGCCGGGATGTGATGCTTTGCGGAAAGTTCGAGGAGGACATCGTCGTCGGTGGAATACCCCGTTTTCGTCTTCCGGACAGGGGGCAGCTTCAGCTCTCCGAAAAGGAGCTGCCCAAGCTGTTTCGGGGAGCTGATGTTGAACGGGTAGCCGGCAGCCTCGTGGATCCGCCCTTCCAGCGCCCGGAGTTCCCCCCCTATCCCGGCGGATATTTCGGAAAGGAGTCCCCCGTCTAGGAGGATCCCCGCCATCTCCATGTCGCAAAGGACCGAAAGAAGGGGAATCTCCACGTCCCGAAAAAGGCCGGCAAGGTCCTTTTTCTCCAGGTCCCCCCCGAGGATTTTAGCCGCCCGGAAGGTCACATCCGCATCCTCGCAGGAATAGGCCGAGGCCTCCTCGACGGGGACCTCGCCGAAGGTAAGTTCTTCGCGGCCCCTTTTGGTCAGGTCCCTGTAGGTCTGCATGGTGTGGCCCAGGAGCTCTGTGGAGATCTCCTGCAGGTTGTGGGTTCTCCGGGAGGGATTGAGGAGCCAGGAAGCGACCATGGTATCGAAAGCGACCCCCCGGATGTCCCAGCCGGCGCGGGCAAGGACCTGCAGATCGTACTTGATATTCTGCCCGATCTTGGGGATTTCCGGATCCGAGAGGACGGACGATAAAACCTTATGGACGTGATCGGCGGGCAGCTGCGGGGGAGCCCCCGGAAAGGAATGGGCTATGGGCACGTAGGCGGCCTCTCCCTCGGCCCAGGAAAAGGAGATCCCCACCAGGGAGGCCCTCAAGGGATCGATGGAGTCGGTCTCCACATCCAGGGCAAATCCCCCGGATTTGGAAAGCTCCCCGCGCAGGGCATCGAGGCCGTCCCGGGTCAGAACGGTCCGGTACCCCTCCCGGGAAAGGGTCTTCCGGGAGGGCAGCTCCGCAAGGAGCCTGGTGAATTCCAGATCCTCGAATATCTTTCGGAGCGCTTCGGGGTCGGGATCGCCCACGGCCAGATCCCGAAGGGACAAGGGGATGTTCACATCGCTGCGAAGGGTCACAAGGAAAAGGGATTGACGGATCCTGTCGGCCTCGGCGGGTATCCTCTCCGCCAGTTTCCCGCCGACCTCCCCGCTCCCTTGAATCAGGCCTTCGAGGCTTCCAAACCTTTCGATGAGTTTTCCGGCGGTCTTCGGCCCAACCCCGGTCAGCCCCGGGACATTGTCCGAGGAATCCCCGATGAGGGCCAGGACATCGGGGACATGGGATGGGGGAACGCCGAAACGCTCCATAACCTCCTGCTCGCCGATCCAGCGGTCCTTCATCGTGTCGAGCATGACCACATCGGGGGAAAGGAGCTGCATGAGGTCCTTGTCGGAAGAGATGATGACGATACGGTCCACCGCCCCGGAAAACCTCCGCACCAGGGTAGCGATGATATCGTCCGCCTCGATCCCCTCCATCCGGACCACGGGGAACCGGAATGCCCGGATCACATCATCCACCAGGGGAAGCTGTGCGGCGAGATCCTCCGGCATGGAGGGACGATTGGCCTTGTAAAGGGGATCGGCCTTGTGCCGGAAGGTCGGCCCCGGGGCATCCATGGCCATGGCGAGATAGTCGGGCGCATGGTCCCGCAGAACCTTTAACAGCATATTGGAAAAGCCGTAGACCGCGTTGGTCGGGAAGCCGTTCCGGGTGGCGAGGCCGCGGATGGCGTGGTAGGCGCGGTGGATATACGAACTGGCGTCAATGAGGAAGAGGGTCTTGATCCCCTCCCCCGGCTGGTCTTTCGTCACAATGGCTCCTGGCGGAGGCGGGAAGGGAAGGTAGAAGGAGAAAGGAGAAAGCAATCCCGCCTTTGGCCTTTGGCTTTTGGCCTACGGACTTCTTCTTGCTTCTCCTTTCTCCCTTCTTTCTTATTTCTTTACCTTACTATCGTGATCCACTCCCGGTGTTCCGGGTCCTCCCCCTTGACCGCCCGAAAATAGGCTCCCTGGATGGCCTGGGTCATCGGCCCCGGCCGGCCCTCCCCGATGATCCGGTCGTCCACCTCGCGGATGGGGGTCACCTCGGCCGCGGTCCCGGTGAAGAAAGCCTCATCGGCAATGTAAAGCTCATCCCGGGTGAACCGCTCCTGGACCACCCGGTAGCCCATCTTTCCCGCAAGGGTGAAAATGGTGTCGCGTGTGATCCCTTCCAGAACGGAAGTCAGGGGGGTCGTTTTGAGTACCCCGTCCCTCACGATGAACAGGTTTTCGCCGCTCCCCTCGCTGACGTACCCGTCGGTGTCCAGCATGATGGTCTCATCGTAGCCGGCCTGCTTGGCCTCCATCTTGGAGAGGATGGAATTCACGTAGGCCCCGTTGATCTTGGCCTTGGTCATCATGGCGTTCACGTGGTTACGGGCAAAGGAGGAAATCTTCACGCGGATTCCCTTTTGAAGACCTTCCTCTCCCAGGTAGGCGCCCCAGGCCCAGGTGGCCACAAAAACCCCGACCGGGTGATCTTCCGTCACCAGAAGCCCCATCGGCCCATCCCTCAGGTAGACCACCGGCCGGATGTAGCCGTCCGCGAGGCCGTTGACCCTGACCACGTCGACATTCGCCCTGAAAATAGCATCAAAGTCATAGGGCACATGGATCCTGCAGATATGGCACGATGCGAAAAGGCGCTTTATGTGCTCCTTCAACCGGAAAATGCCGGGACCTTCGGGCGTCCGGTAAAAACGGATCCCCTCGAATACACCAAGACCGTAGTGGAGCGTGTGGGTGAGAACGTGGACCCGGGCCTCATCCCAGGGCACCATTTCTCCATTCATCCAGATTTTTGAGACCGGTGTTACCATCCCGAGCCCTCCCGGCAAGGGCAGCTGACCCGAGGATCAGCTGCCGGATTGTGTTTCCCTCTTGAGCGCCGCCATCAGATGGTCAAAAACCCCGCGGATCCTGTCTCTCGTCGAAATGACCTCCTCGAGAAAGCGCCGGGCCCCTTCCTCCCCTCCCGGAAACCCCGATCTCCTCGCAAAGGAAATCGCCTCTTTTGGCTCCGCGGGGATCCTGGATTCCGATCGGCCCTGGTAGATCTGGGAACGATTCTCGATCTGCCTGTAAAACAGGTATGCGCGGCGGAAGGTATTATACTTTTTTTCCTCCACAAGTCCAGTTTCCAGAAGAAATTCGAGGGCCTTGAGAGTCGATGGCGCGCGGAGGCCGGGACGCATCTGCCCGTAGGCGAGCTGCAGAGCCTGGACCGCGAACTCGATATCCACAAGCCCTCCCCTTCCCGCCTTGATGTCGAGGAAGGGCTTCTTCCCCTCCCCGGCGATTTCCTCCTCCATCCTCGCCCGGACCCTGATCACCTCCTCGAGATCTGCGGGCCCGAAAGGTCTGTCGTAGGCGAGTTTTTCCAGGATGGCGGCAACTTTTTCCCGAAAGCCCTCATCCCCCGCGACCCACCTGGCTTTCGTCAGGGCCTGGCGTTCCCAGACCATGGCATTTTCCCGGTGGTATCTCTCGAAAGCCTCCAGTGTCGTGACCAGAGGACCGTAATGTCCGGAAGGCCTGAGCCGCATATCGATACGATACAGGACTCCCTCCCCCGACGGGCTGGACAGGAAGGAGATGAGCCTCTGGGCCACCCGGGTCTGGAATTCCCGGCTGGCCTCTGGCCCCTCGTAAAGGAAGATCAGGTCGAGGTCGCTGGCAAAATTCATCTCCCGGCCGCCCATTTTGCCCATGGCCACCACAGCAAAAGGACCCCCGTCTTCCCCCTTGCCCGCAGCCGCCTCCCTGCGGGCGATGGTCAGAACGGTCTTTACCAGCACCTCGGCCATGGAGGTCAGCTCAAGGTTGATCTCCTCAATTTCCCTCAGGCCCAAAAGATCCCCCAACCCGATCCGCAGGATCTCGCCGTTCCTGTAGCGGCGCAGGACGTTGAGTTCATCCTCCAGGGAGGGGCTCGAGACGACAAGGCCGCGGACTTCCTCCTCCATCACTTCCATCGGCTTCATGGAGGACAACCCCGAACCGGAGACGATGATGTCCAGAAGGTCCGGCTGGCGTATCACAAGGGAGGAAAGAAAGGGGCTGGAGCCGAAAAGGACGGCCAGGAGCTTCAGCGCCTCAGGGTTTTCGGCCAGCATGGAGTAATAGATGGTCCGCGCCCCGACCCGGCTCAGAAAACGCTCAAAATGGACGAGGGCCCCGTCGGGATCGGGGACGGCCCTTAAATTCTCAAGCAGGCCCGGCAGGATCCTGCGAAGGAGATTCCCGCTGACCTCGGCCAAACCGCCCTTGCCGGTCCCATCCCGCAGAAGGAAAAGGACCTCCCGGGCTTTCGCAGGATCGACAAACCCCAGCCCCGAAAGACGGCTTTCCGCTTCTTCAGGGGAAAGGCTTTCATCCAGCAGGTCTCCTAATCCCCCTCCCGCGGGCCCAGCGTTTGCGTCCACCCGGGCGAAAAGCCGATCGTAAAGGGTCTGGACCTTGTCGCGAAAGCGGCCGAGGTCCCTTTCAAACCGGCCCTTTTGCGGCATGCCGGCCCTGATATACCCGAGGGTCCATGCGATCCTCTCAAGATCCTCTCTTCCCGCTGGCAGTGTCTGGGTCTGCCTTTCCTCCACCAGCTGGATCCTATGTTCAACATTCCGCAAAAAGATGTAGGCTTCCCGGAGGTCCGCCGCGTCCCTCTCCGGAAGGAAGCCGTTCCGCATCAGCCGGTCCAGCGCCCGGAGGGTGTTCTTTTCACGAATGGCCGGGTTGCGGCCCCCGTGGATCAGCTGGAAACTCTGAACCATGAACTCGATTTCCCGGATCCCTCCCCTTCCAAGCTTGATGTCCCGGGCCCCCCGGGGTCTTTTCCCGAGGTGCAGGTTTATCCGGTCTTTAAGGGCCGCGATCTCCTCGATGGTCCGGTAATCCATGTGCCGCCGGTAAATGAAGGGGGACATCAGCTCCAGGAAGGTCTCCCCAAGGCTATGGTCCCCGGCGACGGGACGCCCCTTGAGCAGGGCGAGGCGGTCAAAGGTGCGGCCCCAGGACCCGTAGTAAGCCTCCAGACTGGCGAGGGAATAGGCGATCTCTCCCGATTCCCCCTCGGGACGAAGGCGCAGGTCAACCCTGAAAACGATGCCGTCCCCGGTCCGGTCTCCGAGAAGACGCGTGACGATCTCGCCCATCCTCACGAAAAACCGGTGGTTCTCGATGGCGTCCCTGTACCCTCCTCCGGGGGAAGGCCTCCCGGTGGTCATCCCCGCATGGGAGGAATACAGGTAGAAAAGGTCTATGTCCGAACTGTAGTTGAGCTCCTCGCCGCCGAGTTTCCCCAGCCCGAGGACACAGAACTTACCGGGTCTTTTCGTGTCGCCGTCGGCAACGTGGACCGGGATCCCGTGCTTTTCCTTCATTTCCCGGAAAGCCTCCTGGACCGCGGCCTCAATGGAGACCTCCGCCAGGCGGGAGATGTCGAGGACCGTTTCCTCCAGGGCCGCGCTCCCCAGCAGATCCCGGACCCCGATGCGGAGCATCTCCCTGTACCGGTTCCTCCGAAGGACCCCGGGAATGTCCCCGGGTCCTGTGCGGCCGAGGACCAGAGAGAGATCCCTCTCCATATCCGGCCGGGTCCTGGACCGGGACAGACCGACCTCCCTCATGAGCCAGATGTAGTCTTTGGGGGAACGCAGGATCAGGGAAGAGAGGAAATGGCTGTATCCGAGGATAACCATGAGGGAACGGAGCCCGGCCGGGTCTTCCAGGAGGGAATAGAAGTTGGGGTCCCGGATGGAAGTGAGGACCCTGGCCATGCGATTCAGGGCTGCCCTGGGATCGGCCGTGCGAAGGGATGAGGTCACCACCCTCCGCGTAAAATCTCCGTTAAGGCCAAGATCGGCCGCCCCTCCCGCGAGAACGCCGAGGAGATCCTCCAGACCGCCCGGGTCGGCCAGTCGGCCGCTCTCCCGGATGAGCCTGCCAAGCCTGGAAAGACCGGAAGACACGGCATCACCTCAAAAGGGAGGCGATGGCGGCCGGATAGGGCGGCTTGAGGATTCCTTTCTCGGTGGCAATGGCGCTCACCAGGGAGGCCGGGGTCACATCAAAGGCGATATTGAGGGCCGGCATCCCTTCCGGCGCCCACGTTACCCCCTTGAAGCCGGTTACCTCCCCGGGGTCCCTCGTTTCAAGGGGGATTTCCTCCCCCGAGGCGATGCCGGGATCGAAGGTGGAGAGGGGAGCGGCCACGACGAAAGGGACGCGGTGGCGGTCCGCCAGCACCGAGAGGGGGTACGTCCCGATCTTGTTGGCCACGTCGCCGTTAGCCGCGATGCGGTCGGCCCCCACCACGATAAAATCCACCTTTCCGGAAGCGATGAGGGATCCGGCGGTGCTGTCGGTGATGAGGGTGGCGGGAATCCCCTCCCGAAGAAGCTCCCACGCGGTGAGCCGGGCCCCCTGGAAAACCGGGCGGGTCTCATCCACCCAGACCATCCGAATCTTTCCCTGGCGGTGGGCGGAACGGACGACCCCGAGGGCGGTGCCGTAGCCGGCAGTCGCGAGGCCCCCGGCATTGCAGTGGGTCAGGACCCTCGCCCCTTCGGGTACAAGTCGGGCGCCGTGATCCCCGATGGACCGGCAGGCGGCCAGGTCCTCCTCGTAGATTTTTATGGCTTCCGTCTCCAGGAGGGTCGGGATTTTCCCAGGGTCCGGGCATGGGGCGAGGACACCTTCCATTCGTCTGATCGCCCAGAAGAGGTTCACGGCGGTGGGTCGGGTCGCCAGGAGCTCCGCCATAGCCCCGCGGATGCAGGCATCAGGATGCAGGGGATGCTCCTCCACACAGCAAAGGGCGGCAAGGACAGCGCCGAAAGCAGCCGCGCATCCGATGGCGGGGGCGCCCCGCACCACGAGGTCCCGGATCGCTGCGGCCACCCCGGCGGGATCGCGGTACTCCCGGTAGACCTCCTCACCGGGAAGAAGGGTCTGATCCAGGAGGATCAGCCTTTTCCTGTCGGGGTCCCACTTTATGGGTCTGATTTCTGCAGTGCCTTTCATATCCGCATTTCCCGGGGAACAGCCGGGAGTCGCCCTTCTTCTCCCTTCTCCCTTCTCCCTTCATCTTCCCTTCAGCATTTTCCTCAGGATCTCGTTGACCAGGCGGGGATTGGCCCTGCCTTTGGTGGCCTTCATCACCTGGCCGATAAAATATCCCAGGACCTTTTCCTGTCCGTCCCTGTACTGCTGAACCTGCTGGGGGTTCGCCTCCAGGATCGCCCTTATCTCCTCTTCGATCGCCCCCTCGTCGGAGACCTGGGCAAGGCCCTTTTCCCTGACGATGGCCCCGGGGTCTTTTCCGGTGAGAAACACCTCTTCAAAGACCTGCTTGGCTCCCGAAACCGAGACCGTCGAAGCGTCCACCATTCGGATGACCTCTGCCACCTGCTCCGGGGAGATGCTGGCAGCTTCCGTCCCCTTGTCCTTGAGGAGGCGCGCGTACTCCCCCATCACCCAGTTGCTGGCCTTTTTTGGTTCGACGCCATGGGCGAGGATATCCTCGAAAAACCGGGCGGTGCCGGGTTCGGCGGTCAACACCTCCGCGTCGTACTCCGGAAGTCCCAGATCCTGCGCATAACGAGTGATCTTTTCATTTCGAAGTTCTGGAATGCCGGCCCTGATCCTGTCCAACCATTCCGGGTCAATGCGGATGGGCACGAGATCCGGCTCCGGGAAATACCGGTAATCGTGGGCCTCCTCCTTGCCCCGCATGGACACCGTCACTCCCTTCGCCGAATCGAAAAGCCTCGTCTCCTGAATGATCCTTCCCCCGTCCTCGAGGACCTCTGTCTGCCTCTGTATCTCGTATTCAAGGGCCTGGGAAAGGTACCGGAAGGAGTTCATGTTCTTGATCTCCGTCCGGGTCCCGAAGATTTCCGACCCCGCCGGCATGACCGAGATATTGGCGTCGCACCGCAGGCTCCCTTCCTCCATGTTTCCGTCGCAGATCCCGAGGTAGACGACGATATCGCGCAGGGTCTGCATGTAGGCCCTGGCCTCCTCCGGGGAGCGGATATCGGGTTCGCTGACGATCTCCATCAGGGGGACCCCCGCCCGGTTCAGGTCCACCAGGCTCGCGGCCCCACCCCGGCCCTCATGGACCAGTTTGCCCGCGTCTTCCTCCATGTGGATGCGGGTGATCCGGATTTTTCTTCTCTCCCCCTCCACCGGGATTTCCACCCAGCCTTTCTCGCAGATGGGCCGCTCGTACTGGCTGATCTGATACCCCTTCGGGAGGTCGGGATAGAAATAGTTCTTCCTCGCGAAGACACTTTCTGCGGCGATGCGGCAGTGGGTGGCAAGACCCATCATCAGGGTGTAGTCCACAACCCTTTTGTTCAGGACGGGCAGCACCCCGGGCATCCCCAGACACACCGGGCAGGTGTTGACGTTGGGCGCCTGCCCGAAACGGGTGCTGCAGCCGCAGAAGATCTTGCTTTCGGTCTGCAGCTGGGCATGGACCTCGAGGCCGATGACGGGGACATATTCCATTATTTTTTCTCCGAAAAAAGGACCGAACCCTAACGTTCGACCTTAGACGTTAGACGTTAAACGGTATTACAGCGAACACTTAGGAAACTCCCCTCTTTCCCCTTCGTAGGCATAGGCGGCGTTAAGCAGGATTTCCTCCCTGAAAGCGGGGCCAATTAACTGGACACCTACGGGGAGATTCCCGGGGGTCAGGCCGCAGGGCAGCGATACGGCTGCCACTCCCGCGATGTTTGCCGGGATGGTGAACATATCGCACATATACATGCGCAGCGGGTCCTCCAGCCGGTCCCCCAGGGGGAATGCCGGGGTCGGGGACGAAGGGGACAGCAGGAGGTCCACTCTCGAAAAAACCTCCTCGAATTCCCGGCGGATGAGGGTGCGCACCCTCTGCGCCTTGCCGTAATAGGCGTCGTAATAGCCTGCCGACAAGGCAAAAGTCCCGAGCATGATCCTTCTTTTGACCTCGGGGCCGAACCCCTTGCTTCGCGTCTGCCGGTACATTTCGAGGAGCCCCCCCGGGTCGGAAAGGCGCACCCCGTATTTCACGCCGTCGTAGCGGGCGAGGTTGGAGGAGGCTTCAGCCGGGGCAATGATGTAATAGGTTGCGACGGCGTATCTGGTGCTGGGCAGGCTCACGGAAACGAGGCTTGCCCCTCTTTTTGCCAGCGCCTCGGCCGCTTTCCTCACGGGGGCTTCCACCTCCGGGTCCAGGCCTTCCGGGAAGTACTCCTCGGGGAGCCCAATCTTCATTCCGCTGATGTCCCCGGTGAGCAGGGAGGGGTAATCGGGGACGGGCACCCTTGCCGAGGTGCTGTCGGCGGGGTCATGGCCCGCAATCGCCTTGAGCACGATGGCGCAGTCCCTTACGTCCCGGGTCAGGGGGCCGACCTGATCGAGGGAAGAGGCAAAGGCGATGACCCCGTAGCGGCTGACCCTCCCGTAGGTGGGCTTTAATCCCACCACCCCGCAGTGGGAAGCGGGCTGCCGGATGGACCCTCCGGTGTCGGTGCCGAGGGTGGCAATGGCCTCGCCCGCGGCAACCGCGGCGGCCGAGCCCCCCGAGGAACCGCCCGGCACGAGGGCCCTGTCCCACGGGTTGAAGGTGGGGAAATAACCGGAATTCTCGTTGGAGGATCCCATGGCGAATTCGTCCATGTTCAGTTTCCCCGTGATGACCGCCCCCGCTTTTTTAAGCCGGCTCACGGGGGTCCCGTCGAAGGGAGGCACAAAATTTTCCAGGATCCTGGAGCCCGCCGTCGTCCTTACCCCCTCGGTCAGAAAAATATCCTTTATTCCCAGGGGAATCCCGTCCAGGGGACCTGAAACATCCCCTTTGCGGAAACGCTCATCCGATTGACCGGCCGCTTCGAGGGCCGCCTCTTCCGTAAGGGTGAGATAGCAGTGGACCTTTTCGTCTACCTCACGAATGCGGTCAAGGACGCTTTGGGTGATCATGGTGGATGTCACGGTCCCTTCCCGGAGTTTTTCGTGGAGGGAATGGATGGTTTCGTAATAGAGGGACATCAGCAGTATCTCCAAATGGCTTCGGAAGGAGGGGGGAAAAGTGGAAAGGCAAAAGATGACAGGCAAAAGTTGAAAGAAGAACGGTGCGGTTTCACTCCCTGGCCTTTTCCCTTTCTCCTTTTCCCTTTCTCCTTTCCCCTTTCCTATTCTATGACCTTCGGCACCTTGAAGGCCGTCCCTTCCCTGTCCGGGGCGTTGGCGAGCCCCTTTTCCACGGGAAGGGAGGGTTTGACCTCATCCTCCCTCATGACGTTGAAAATTTCCTGGACATGGGACGTGGGGGGAATATCGGACAGGTCCAGCCCATCGAGGAGCCCGATGTATCCGAGGATATCCCCGAGCTGGCTCTCCATTTTCAGGGCCTCTTCAGGCCCGAGTTCCAGCCTTGCGAGATCGGCCACATGCCGCACAATTTCCCTGGTAATCTTCACTTATACCCTCCACCATGAGGCCGGTTTCGACCAATACAGGATCAGGGCCCGGACATGGACCCCGTTTTTTCCCGCGGCAAGCCCGCTGCCGCCCGGGCGCAAACCTGTTTATCACATCCTTGCCACACAGTCCATTTGAGGGCAAGGGCAGGGCTCCAGGACCTTTGACCGCGGGGAAGACCAAAATATCCAGGCATGGCCCCAAAGTCGTGATGGCTATTGATAATTAAAATATTTTCTCTATCTTTGAGGAGTTTGCTTCTCCCCGGAAGGATTGGATACGAAGATCCGGGGACACTCCAGGATCTTAAAAGGAAATGAAAAAGAGGAAAGCCATGAACCTGCGCGTCGCCGCCGAAAACCCCCTGACGGCAACAGCCCTTATCCAGGGCAAGGACACCAAGGGGATCATCGCCACTATAACGAGCTGGATCTTCGACAACAGCGGCAATATCATCTACCTGGACCAGCACACCGATTCCGTGGAAGACATGTTTTTCATGAGGATCCGTTGGGATATCAGCCGCTTCCAGGTCCCCAGGGAGCAGCTTGACCAGAAATTCGGGGAGGTGTGCTGGCGGCTCGGAATGGCCCACCGGCTGTTTTTTTCGGATAAAAAAAGGCGCGTCGCCATCATGGTCTCAAAACAGGGCCATTGCCTCCTCGATCTCCTATACAGGTGGAGGAGCGGCCACCTGGACATCGAGATCCCCTGCATCATCAGCAACCACAAGGATCTGGAAGATATGGCCGGCTACTACAATATTCCCTTTATCCACCTGCCCGTCACACCCCCCGCGAAAAGGGAACAGGAAGACCGGATCCTGGAAATCCTCCGCAAGGAGGAAGTCAACACGGTGGTCCTTGCCCGCTACATGCAGATCCTGACCCCGAAATTAGTCCAGGCCTATCGCAACAGCATCATCAACATCCATCACTCCTTTCTCCCCGCTTTCATCGGCGCCGACCCCTACATGCAGGCCTTCAGACGGGGGGTCAAGATCATCGGGGCCACAAGCCACTACGTCACCGAGGACCTGGACCAGGGACCCATCATCTACCAGGATGTGGTCCCGGTGACCCATCGGGATAACGTGGAGACCCTGAAACGGAAGGGGCAGGACATCGAGAGGGTTGTCCTTGCCCGGGCGGTGGCGCTGCATGTGGAAAACAGGGTCCTGATCCACAACGGAAAAACCGTGGTCTTCGGCGGATAGGCTCGGGAAACCCTGCCCGGGGAAAAAATCTCCCCGCAGTTCCGGTCCTGGTTGAAAAAGGTTTTTGCCCAAAAAAACGATGAAATTTTTATTGCATTTTTGTTACTTTTTTGGTAAATTTAACAAAAATGTAATTTTAGGGAGAGATCCCGCCGACCAGGGCCCTCCTTAAAAACGGCCTCCTGCCCGGATCCGCGGCCGTAAAAGACCGTTTCCGGGCAAAGCAAAGAAAGTGACGGCATTATGAAGTCACTGAGAACCAGGATCTTCATCGTCCTGATTTTGACCCTTTGCGGGGTCGTCGGCCTGTTTTACTACTTCTCCAAGAACCTGATCGTCAGGGAGTTCGAGCACCTCGAAACCGTCGAAGCCACCAGGGCCATGGAAAGGGTCCAAAATATCATCGACCAGGAGTTCGAGGCGATCCTTTCCACCGGGATTGACTGGGGATTCTGGACGGAAACCTACGACTTCGTCACCTCCGGTGACGAAGCCTACATCCGGGAAAACCTCGACGACCAGACCGTCCTTAACCTCGGCATGAACCTCCTGCTCTACGTCAACACGCGGGGCGAGCTCGTTCACGGCAAGGCAATGGATCTGGAACGCGCCACCTCGACGGATTTGCCGTGGGCACTGGTCGTCTTCCTCCTAAACCAGAGTTCCCTTTTCGAACAGAACGCAGAGGGAGAGTTAATTTCAGGCCTCCTGCTGCATCCCGGTACCCCTCCCTTGCTGCTGGCCTGGGTGCCGATCCTGAAAGGCGATCGTCAGGGCCCGTCGAGAGGATCCCTGATCCTCGGAAAGTACCTCACCGAATCCTTTCTCAAGCAGATCAGCCGGATGGCAAGGATCGACCTCTTTCCAGAGACGATAAACGATGGCTCCTATGCCCCTCCCCGCAAGGAGTCCCACCCGGGAGTAACGCAGGAAGCAGAGCATATCCTCGTCGAGGCTGTTTCGCCGGAGGTGATCAGGAGCACCCTGTTCCTTGAAGATTTCAATGGGAATCCAGCTGTAGCTCTACATGCGGAAATCCCCCGCGAGATCTCACGGATGGGTCGATCGGCCCTCATGAGGTTTCTTCTCCTCGTTATCGCCACGACCCTCGCCCTCAGCCTGGTCGTCTGGATTATCCTGGAAAAAATGATCCTTTCCAGACTCTACAAAATCATTGATCAGGTCTCTACCATCCAAAAAACGAAAAACACCCGCATCCCGATCACCACCTCCGGGACCGATGAGCTCTCCCTCCTTTCGGGGTCCATCAACGGGATGCTCGCGGCCATCCACGATTCCAGCTTTCTTTACCAGTCCCTGATCCAGTCGACTCCCCTGCCGATCGCCGCCGCCGACACCGGCGGCAGGGTCACGGAATGGAACCCCGCCGCGGAAAAAACCTTTGGCTGGTCGAGGGAGGAGGTCCTTGGCAAACCATTTCCCTTCGTATCAAAGGATCGGCCAAACCAGTTCGATCAATTCGGTAAAAATCTCATCACCTCATCCCGTCTTTCCCCGTTTGAGATCCCCGGGATCCGGAAAGATGGAACCGGCATCGAACTATGCGTCTACCCTTCGAGACTCATCAGCTTCGACGGCCTGATCTCAGGCAGCATCCTCGTTTTGACCGACATTACCGCCATCACCACCCGGAACCGGGAGCTCCGTCGGAACCTTTCGGAAAAAAACGTGCTTATCAGGGAAATCCATCATCGCATCAAAAACAACCTTCAGGCCATATCCTCCATCCTTGAAGTCCAGAAGATGCACATTGACAACCCGCAGATGACCGAGGTCATCCAGGAAAGCCAGAACCGCATTCGCTCAATGGCCATCATCCACGAGGATCTGTACAGGTTCGCCGACACCGACGATTCCAGGGGCGGCCTTCTTGTCAACACAAGGAACTATATCAGCCGTCTCATCGACGAGATTTTCCTCTGCTACAACGTCGACAGGACGAAAATCCTACTTGATCTTCAGGTAGACAGCTTTTACCTGGATATCGACGTCGCCATCCCGTGCGCCCTGATCATCAACGAGCTGATCTCCAACTCCTTAAAGTACGCCTTTGACGGTCGGGACAGGGGCCGGATCCAGGTGGCGCTCATAAGGAAAGGGGATTCCTGCCGGCTGAGGATTTCCGATGACGGAACGGGGCTCCCTGAAAAATCCAGCCAGGAAAAACCCGAATCCCTGGGCCTCGTCCTCGTCAGATCTCTTGCCGAGCAGATGGGGACGATGAAGGTTTCCTATGAGGGGGGGGCGTCCTTTGTTTTTGAATTCAGGATTTCGGGTTCGGAAACCGGGGCTTCCCGGACCTGAAAACCCTCAAAACAAGGCTCGGGATTCCAGTCAACCCCTCAGCGTGGCTCTCAGCCGGTCCGGGCTCAGGAGCAGATCCAGCCCTTCGTTGACATCCCTCACGACCACGTTTGCACTTCCCAGGGTTTTCGGGCAGGCCCCTTCCGGACCGAGAACCCCAATGCCAAGGGCGGCCTTTTCGAGCATACCCGCGTCGTTTCTCCCGTTCCCTATGGCGGCCGCACCCCGGTCAAGGCCTTTCACATAACGGCTTTTTTCCTCCACCTGATTTTCCCTGCCGATGATCTCAAGGATCACGGGCAGATCCGCGCATATTTTCCGGGCCTTTCCAAGGGTGTCCGCCGTGAGGACATGGATGGTGACCTTTCCTGAAAGCGCCCCAAGCCGTTCCCTGACCCCTTCCAGAAGCCTGCCGTCAAGGGTAAGGGTCCCGTTAAGATCCAGGACAAGATGCTGAATCGAAAGGACGCCAAGACCCGGGATATCCACGTGGACCATGACCTTCTCCTTTCCGCGTTAGATCAAGCTTTTGCCGTCTTATTTCGCTCCAAGGGGGCCTCCCGGCAATGGACCCTTCACGGATCATCCCGAGGGGCCGGCCCCTCACCCCTGGGGGAATGATCCGTCTTGACAGGAGCCCGGGAACGTTAAATAATCCCGCCAGAAAAAAGCGAACCTAAACCTCCTGATGCCAGTTCCCGGAGTTCAAACGTTGAATAATCCCGCAGCGAATCCATCCCGGCCCGAGGGAAAATTAGTCCCACCTTTTCTTTTACACCCCGGGATCTTCCTTGTCCTTCGCATTTTTTTCGGAGCCCTTTTTCTGTACTCGGGGGCCGTGAAGCTCGGGGACACCTCCAGCTTTTCAGAGACCATCTCCGCGTATCGCCTCCTCCCCAACCTTCTCGTCCCGTGCGCCGCCATGGGCCTTCCCCTGGCAGAGATAGTTGCGGGATTAGGGACCCTGCTGAACCGCCGATGGGCCATGCTGGGGATGCTGAGCCTCATGATCCTTTTCCTGGGGGTCCTCTCTTACGGGGTTTCCATCGGACTCGACATCGACTGCGGCTGCTTTTCCGGGGGGGATGCCTCGGCTAAAACTGCCCCTCAGGTCTCCCCTCCTCCGGTTTCCCTTCCTTCTGATCCGGGCATCTCCGGCGTGGAAGGCATCGACAGCACCCTCATCCCCATCGAGCCCGGCCCGGGACAAGGGGTGGACGCTGTCTGCGCCCGGGGCGGAGGGGATCCCACCCGCCTGAGGAAAGCCCTTGTCAGGGACATTTTTCTGTTTTTGGGCGTCCTCTACATGGTAGCCTACCCCGACCTCAGGAGAAGGTACAGCAAGCCAAAGGCCCCAAATCCAGGATCAGGCAACTGAGAGCCCCGGGCAAGGGCCTGGTCAATAGCACACCGATCCGGACCCTCCTGTCGCATGCCGACCCGCCAAAGAGAATCCGCCCGGAGCCACCCCCCGAATTTTTTTCCCCATCGCCTGGCAAGGACAATAGACCCATCGGGCTGAAAAATTTCAATGCCGATGGCAAGGGTGTTTTCAGCATGGGGGCTGGATAAACACCGCTGCCCGACGATCTACGGTCTGTGTTACTATTGAAAAAAGGACATTGCCGGTACCCTGACGACGGCGGGAACAGGTCGAGCCGGAGACGGATAAAATGAAGCCTAAACTCCCCTGAAAAGGACCGGCACATTTTAATGAGGGAAAACCATGACTGAAAAGAAAAAAAGGGTGCGACCTCCAGGGCGCCCGTCGGGGTCGGAACCGGAAAACAGGCCGAAGGGATCCGGCGGAACCATCCCGGGCGTCTCCCGGATGACCGACCACGACATCTATCTTTTCAAGGAAGGGACCCATTACAGGCTCTACGAGAAACTGGGCTCCCATATCATGGAGGCGGAAGGACGCAAGGGGACCCTCTTTGCCCTTTGGGCCCCCAATGCCGCCTCCGTATCGGTGGTCGGGGATTTTAACGGGTGGAATGAGAACTCCCACCCTCTGGCAGTGAGGTGGGACGGGTCGGGGATCTGGGAGGGGTTCATCCCTGATGTGGGAGCGGGAACCCTTTACAAATACCGCATCAAACCCGCGGGAGGGGCCGACACGATCGAAAAATCCGATCCCTTCGCCTTCCACTGGGAAACCTCTCCCAGGACTGCATCGGTCGTCTGGGACCTCCAATACGACTGGCACGACGAGGACTGGATGGCGGAAAGGGAGGAAAAAAACGCCCTGGATGCCCCCTGCTCCGTCTACGAGGTCCATCTGGGCTCCTGGATGCGGGGTGAGGGCAATTCCTTTCTCACCTACCGGGAAATGGCGCCCAGGCTCGTGGATTACACCAGCGACCTCGGCTTTACCCATGTGGAGTTTCTCCCCGTCACCGAGCATCCTTTCTACGGGTCATGGGGCTATCAGACGGTGGGTTATTTCTCCCCAACGAGCCGCTACGGAACTCCCCAGGATTTCATGTTCCTCATGGACTCCCTTCATCAGGCGGGCATCGGGGTCATCCTGGACTGGGTCCCGTCCCATTTCCCCAATGACGAGTACGGCCTTGCCCAATTTGACGGGACCTACCTTTACGAGCACGCGGACCCGAGGAAGGGTTTCCACCCGGACTGGAAGAGCGCCATCTTCAACTACGGACGCAACGAGGTCCGCAGCTTTCTGATCAGCAGCGGATTGTTCTGGCTGGACCGCTACCACGCCGACGGTTTGCGGGTGGACGCGGTGGCTTCCATGCTCTACCTGGACTATTCCCGGAAAGAGGGGGAGTGGATCCCCAACAGGTACGGCGGAAGGGAGAACCTCGACGCCATCAGCCTCCTTAAAACCTTCAACGAGGTCGTCTACGCCCGTTTCCCGGATGTCCAGACCGTAGCGGAGGAATCCACCGCCTGGCCCAGCGTCACCCGCCCGGTCTACACGGGGGGACTGGGGTTCGGCCTGAAATGGAACATGGGGTGGATGCACGACACCCTCGAGTACATGAGCAAAGATCCCGTTCACAGGAAATACCATCACGACCGCCTGACCTTCAGCCTCTGGTATGCCTTCACGGAGAATTTCCTCCTGCCCCTGTCCCACGACGAAGTAGTCCACGGGAAAGGCTCCCTGCTCGGAAAGATGCCCGGCGACGACTGGCAGAAGCTCGCCAACCTGCGCCTGCTCCTTGGCCTCCAGTACATGCACCCGGGGAAGAAACTCCTGTTCATGGGGTGTGAATTCGGCCAATGGAAGGAGTGGAACCACGAATCGGCGCTTGACTGGGATCTTCTGCAGTACGACCGCCATCGGGGCATTTACAACTGGGTGAGGGACCTGAACCGCCGCTACCGGTCAGAACCGGCCCTTTTCAGGAAGGATTTCGTCCCGGAAGGGTTCCAGTGGGTGGACTGCACGGATTACCAGGACAGCGTCATATCCCTGCTCAGGAAAGGGAAGAAGGGCGAGGGGCCGATCCTCGCCGTGGGCAACTTCACCCCGGTGCCCCGCCACGGCTATCGTTTTGGCGTCCCCCTCGCGGGGCGGTGGGAGGAGATCTTAAACAGCGACGCCAGGGAGTACGGAGGGAGCGGCCAGGGGAACTCCGGAGCCGTTCAGACCGATCCGATCCCTTCCCACGGGCACGGGCAGTCCCTGGCCCTGACCCTTCCTCCCCTTGCCTTCGTCATATTCCGGCCCGGAGGGAGTGACAGACCCACTTCAGGTTAAGGCAGGAGAGGCCGGGGATGAAAAAAAGATCGAGCGGGATCCTCCTGCACCCAACATCCCTCCCCTCCCCTTACGGGATCGGGGACCTCGGCCCCGCGGCCTATGAGTTTGTAGACTTCCTCGCCAGGACGGGGCAGGGCTACTGGCAGATCCTCCCCTTGACCCCCACCGACACGGAAACCGGCAACTCCCCCTACAGCAGCGCCTCGGCCTTCGCCTGCAATCCCCTCCTTATCAGCCCGGAACTGCTGGCAAAAGACGGGCTCCTGGAGAGGGCCGCCATCGAGCCTCCTGTCCAGTTTTCTCCCGGCATCGTGGACTACGAGGCCGTGACCCAGTACAAGACGTCCCTTATCGACACAGCCTTTACGCGATGGCGTCAGGCGGATGACGAGGACTTCGACCGCTTTTGCGGCGAAAACGCCTCGTGGCTCGAGGATTACGCCCTTTTCACCGCCCTCAAGGAATATCGGGGTGGGCTGCCCTGGAATCTCTGGCCGGCCGGGCTGAGGGACCGGGAGCCGGAGGCTCTCGCCGGGGTCCGGAAGGACCTGGCCGACAGGATTTTGCGGCTCATGTTTATCCAGTACATCTTCAACAGGCAATGGTCCGCTCTCAAGGGCCACTGCCTCGATCGCGGGATCCAGATCATCGGGGACCTTCCCATTTACGTATCTTACGACAGCGCGGACACCTGGGCCCACCCGGAGATCTTCGACCTCGGCCAGGACGGGACACCCCGGACCGTGGCGGGGGTCCCGCCGGACTACTTTTCCGCCACAGGGCAGCTCTGGGGAAACCCCGTCTACGACTGGGCGACCCTCTCCCGGGACGGCTTCGCCTGGTGGGTCCAGCGGATGGGGCACATCCTGAAGCTGGTGGACATGGTGAGGGTCGACCACTTCCGCGGGCTGGTGGCCTTCTGGGAGGTGTCGGCCGGCGCGAAAACGGCCCTCGAGGGACACTGGGTCAACGCCCCCTTCGACGATCTCTTCCGGACCCTCCTGCGCTATTACCCCGACCTCCCCGTTATCGCCGAGGACCTCGGGGTCATCACCCCCGACGTCACGGAGGCGATGCACCGGTACGGCTTCCCGGGCATGAAGATCCTCCTTTTTGCCTTCGGGGAGGACAACCCCATGCACCCCTATCTTCCCCACAACTTCGAGGAGAACTGCGTCGTCTACACCGGGACCCACGACAACAACACGGCCCTTGGCTGGTTCCGGGAGGACATCACCCCGGAGGACAAGGGGCGCCTGTTCGCCTACCTCGGGCGCGAGGTCCCTGCCGAAGAGGTTCCGGAAGCACTGGCGCGTCTGGCCATGGCCTCCGTGGCGCGACTGGCCGTCCTGCCCATGCAGGATGTCCTGGGCCTGGATTCTGCCGCCCTGATGAACCGGCCCTCCAGAAAGGACGGGAACTGGAAGTGGCGGCTGATGCCCGGCGAGATGACCGTGAAGGAGCAATGGCTGAGGGAGCTGACAAAGATTTACGGGAGGGCCTGACGCGCCCTCCCTTTACCAACGGGGTCAGCAGGCCGGAGTCCAGAGTCCAAAGTCCAGAGTCCAGAGCCGGCCCTGAGCAAGCGTCATCGCGTCGAAGGGTCGAGGGGTCCAGAGTTGCCTGACAATGCCCTACACTCCCTTCCTTTTACCTTTTACCTTTTACCTTTCACCCATTCCTTTCCTGCATCGAACCCCACCTTGAATTACCGGGAAAAAGGGTTAGAATTCAATCCATGGGGGCGTTCCGGTTTCGACGGGGGTCGATAGACGCCCGTGGCGCATGCCGAGGTGCCGGTGGCCTCGTTAAACACCGGCCGTAGACAACTGCCAACGATACTGGCTACGCTCTGGCTGCCTGATTAATTTCGGGTGAGTCAGCGCCGCCCCGCCGGAGCCCGTAACGGCGGACCGCGGTGTCATAAGCTCGGGCTTGCTCCCTGTCGCCGCCCGGCCTTCAGGGGGGACTTCCAGTCGGGCTCATCTGTCGGCTGCCCTGTCCGTGGGGATGCCGACGGAGAAAAAATCCACGGAATAAGCATGTAGGGCCGCGAGGCCGAAGGCTTCCGGACGCGGGTTCGACTCCCGCCGCCTCCACCAAATTTTTCCAATGATTCCGGGCACTTAGAGTTGTCCGGAGTCTCTCCAAATCTCTCCAGAGGAGACCAAGTGGGGGATTTTGATACCTGCAACAGATGTCTTTTCCATGGAGAGAACAGCAGGGAAGGAGACAGTTTTATTGTACGTTGTATGATCACGGATCAATGGTATCACCATGAACATAAATGAAAAAATTGGAGACCAACTTCTTCTAAAATGAATAGGCCTGAGAGGATGGCCTTGGCCAGATCGATTTCTGATAAAGAGGACGCCGAGAGAAGACATCAAGATCTTCTGAATGAACAGAGCATAACACGTTCACATTAAACCAAGCTTTTTATATTTGCATTTTTGGGTGGCATTATTGGGGGACTCATCCCAGGGTATATTCTGCGGATATGGGGTTTATCTCCTTGACGACCCCCTCTTATTCCCCATTCTGATTCTGCCATCCTGAGGGTGTTGGACCCTCAGAACCACCTCCAAACTTCTCCAGGGGGTAATTATGGAGTCAGTGTGGGGATATGCTGCTACAGGTGTAATAGCTTTCTTTGTTGGATATGCTCTTGATCGCTTCAAACCCCAAGGCAAACTCGTCTTTTGGTCACCCCATAATTTCATTGTTAATCTTCGTAACGAAAACGTTGTACTCCAGACAAATTCCATCACCGTTCAAAACGTTGGTAGCAAAACCGCTCAAAACGTTGAAGTGATATCCGGAAGTCTAAAAATTTCCCGGCCGCGTTGAACCGGGCTCCCCAAACCCCGTTTTTCCCCCCTCAAATGCACTCCCACGAAGAGAAAGGTACTGATCTTCCTGTCTGGCAAAAATTGGCGCACAAAGAGACATTTAATTACACCTTGTTTAATGTGGTTTTAGCCTTATATTTATATAACAATTTTAATATCAAATTGATTACATTTTTAATTATAAAATACTTACAAAATATTACTAAAACCGATGGGAAAATTGAAATCGTTTCAGGTTAAACAGGATATTCTAAAAACTTGATATTGTGGCACGCGTTGTGTATTCTTCAAGGTGTTTTTTGAAAAATAAGTTTAATCCCGTGCTAGGAATGGCGGGTTTTTTTGGGGGAAAAATAAAACCAATATGCAGAGTGTTGATAAGGTTGTCGAAAAATTCAAGAAATCAGGTTTAAAAATTACATCCCAAAGAATCGCAATTTTTAGCCTGCTCCAGGAAGCCAGGAATCACCCATCGGCAGAAGATGTCTACCAGGAAATTCTGAAGGCCTATCCAACCACCTCCTTCACAACGGTATATAAAACCCTGCAGATCCTGAGGGATCTGGGTGAAATTCAGGAACTTACCCTCGACAAGACCAGGGCTCGTTATGATCCGGACGTCAGTGAACACATCCACACCCTGTGTGAGCACTGTGGGGCCCTTGCGGATTTACACTGGTCCGATTTTATCATGAACAATGTCCGATTTTATGGCTCTGAAAAAGCAAACTTTGAAGTCCATCGTGTCCAGATTTATCTCATCGGGATCTGCAGGAAATGCCGCATGAAGAAATGGGGGCTCCAGGAATGAAGATCCCCCAGGGGAAAAAGAGCTTCTTTTAACATCCAAGGCGATGGGAGGAAAATCTTGAATTCTGGTCAGAGGCACGACTCCAAAAAATTCCAAAGGGTTTCGGCCCTTGGTCTCGTCCGTGTCCAGTCGTCCCAAAAAACCTATACAGCTACCCTCGTGAACATCTCATGTGGGGGGCTCATGCTCAAGGGCCAGGACTTGCCCGAAGCGGGAGAAGAAATAACCTTGTCTTTCGGCCTGGCTCCCTTCCAAGGAAAGTTTTTCCTCAAAGCGATCGTCGTATGGGTTGCGGCGGCTTCGAATCCTTGCGTGCCCCGGGGGATGGGAGTCCGGTTTGTCAATCTTGATAAGGACAACGAGGAGCGGATCAGGGAATACATCAAGAAATCCATGCACCAGGCATGAGGATCCAAATAGGAGCCGTCAAAATAATGAAAAAATGGGGCGTGCTGTATCTCTTTGGGGGAATCCAACTATTCTTGTTCCTTTTTATCCTCTTTTTAAGTGTAACCCCGGTATCGGCGGAAGAAAAATCTCCCCCAAAAGTCATATCCAACACCGCAACGGCCACTTTCATGACATCGGAGGGTTCCACGGTCATCGTGGAAAGCGCCCCCGAAGGTAACGCGATTCCCGGAGAAGGCAAGGGAATCCCCTTGAACATCACCGTACAGGATCCTGAAAACCTCAACCGTTAGATAAAGAGAGATTTTGGTAAGCCATGGAAAAAATCGAGCAGTGGTTTGAAAGACTCAAAAAAACAGGTTTAATAATCACAAACCAGAGAAAAACCATTCTTCGGTTTCTCAAAAATAACCGGAATCATCCCACGGCCGAGGACGTCCACCGGGAGATCCGGAAAATCCATCCATCAGCCTCCTTAAGGACC